>OQVS01000257.1_pt1 | contig 34053 bp, 21 predicted proteins | sample 1691601 | NCBI WGS metagenome assembly OQVS01 (sample SAMN03418268, study PRJEB22391) | human gut metagenome | biome: human-gut; feature: organic feature; material: feces | host: Homo sapiens | place: Tanzania | collected 2013-01 | reverse complement strand
CTATCGTTCTCGCTTCCGGAAGCGGAAACAATACGGAAACGATACGGAAACAATATGAGGTCGATATATGCTGGAAGGGAGGACGATACGTGGTAGGTACATGGTGAAGCGTGGCAGATGTCAGGACAGGGAGAGGAGCAAAGGCAGCCCGTTGAGAAGGACCAAAAAAGAACCGAACCAACGGATGCTGATTCGGCTCTGTGCTTAACGTATTATCTTTTCTTCTCTGCTAACCCACAGCGAAAATCATTTGCCGTCGCAGCAGTTGGAATGGCATCCCTCCTTGATCACCTCCTCCTTGGTAGTGAGGCGCGTCTTGTAGCCAATCTTCTCCAGCGACTTCTGTATCTTCTCTACTGTGGTCTTGTCGGCATCATAGACTACCGTGATCTTCTGCGTCTCGGCAGAAGCCTGGATGTCCTTCACACCCTTGACGAAGCGAAGGTTCTCCTTCACCTTGTTCTCACACTTCCCACACTCCAGTTCGGGATTGGTAGTGAGGATGACCGTCTTGATATCCTTGGCCGAAACAGCCACCACCGTGAGCAGCATCAGCAAAAATCCAAAAAATCTCTTCATAACTTGATTCTCCTTGATTATCTTTTTTTTACATATTTTTGTTCGTATGAAACCTCTCTCCGACGAAAACAATTCTTCTTTGTCCCCTTAGAAGTGAGCACGGATGCCCGCATAGACCATGGCTCCGCTGATCGGTCCATAGACGAGCGTAGAGTCGAAACTGTCGCTCCACGGATTCTCACAACCGATGATCGGATGCTTCTGCTTGTAGCCCGTCAGATTCTCTCCACCCGCATAGACAGCGAAGTTGCGGAACTCGCGCGTGACCTGGACATTGAGCGTGGGATAAGCCTTGTAGGTATTGTCCCAAGAGGCAGAACCATCGGCCAGCGTGTAGGACTGAGGCAGACGACCACCGCCATTGAGGGCGAAGGTGGCATCAAACTGCCAAAGCCCCAGGCCCGGCTTGTAGCTTGCCGTAAACAAACCCTTGTAGCGACTCTGCAACGGTTTGGCGCGCAGCACACCACCATAAGTAGCCCGCACGAGGTTGTAGCGGTAGGCGGCCGTGAGGTCGAGATCCTTGATGGGCGTGATGCTGGCATCCACCTGGAAGGTATGGGAGTAGCTACTACCATCCAAGTCGGAGATCGTGATGGTCTTCGGATCGCTATCGTAGTCGATGATGGTCTGGTTGAGAAAATGGGTATAGAAATACTCCGCATTGATCTTCAACGTCTTATCAGCGATGGGAATCATAAAGGCCGTGCTGACACCATAGTTCCAAGCCTCCTCCTGGCCCAGTTTGCCGATCACGAGTTGGCGGCCGCTGGCCATGACATAGTTGCTCTCAGCCAGCACGTGCGGCGAGCGGTAGCCCTTGCCCGCCGACAGGCGAAGCGTAACCACATCGTTCATCACCCACTTCACATGAGCGCGCGGCGTGAGGAACGTGCCATAGACGTTGCTATGATCGACACGGAGACCCGCCATAGCCACGAAGCGCTGGTGGAGGTTGAACGTATATTGCGCATAGGCACCGGGGACGGTCTCGCTTTCGATCATCGTCTCCGTGGGGAGCGTCGCGTCGTGGACGAGGCGCACATTCTGATGGAGGTAGTCGTGGTTGAGGCTCAGACCGGTCGAGAGATTGTGCTCATGACCCAGGTTGGTCTCAAAAACCAGCGAGGCGTAGGCATTCTTCTCGTTGACGTCATAGATTTTCAGTCCGTAGCCCGCCTTCTGCTGGTGCATGGAGACATTGCCCATCAGGGCGATACTGCTCTCCTGCTCGTTCTCGAAGACGTAGGCATGCTTCATCGAAGCCTCGTAACGGTTGGTCTCAATATCTATTTTATACAGAGGCTGACCATGGGGATTGGCGTGGCCTTTCACCTGTCCCGTGTTGCGGTCCTCCTTGAGTGCTCCGATGCTGCCATGGAAGATATACTTACCCGAACGAGCCCACCAGCGATTCTGGATGTTGTACTGTCTCACCTGCGGATCGTCCTGGAATCCATCGCCATTGCCATCATGATGATTCCAGTTGTTCTCAAAGTGGGTCAGCAGCTCGGTGGCGCAATTCTCATTGCCATTGATATGGAGATTGGCCATCGCATTGGCCTCAAACTTACCCATACTGCTGCCATAGAGATTGAACTGCACCTGCTGCTCGTCCTCCGGTTTCAGATACTGGACGTTGATCTGTCCCGTCATGGCCTCGTAGCCGTTCTTGACGGAGGCGTTGCCCTTCGACACCTGGATGCTGTTCATCCAAGACCCAGGGACGTAGCCCAAGGCAAAGGGAGCAGCCGAACCGCGGAAGTTGGGCAGCAGCTCGGATAACATCTGCACATAGGTGCCGCCGAGGCCCAGGAGCTTGATCTGCTTCGCTCCCGTGGCAGCGTCCGAATAGTTGACATCCACGGAAGGGTTGTTGACGAAACTCTCGCCGAGGTTGCAGCAAGCGGCCTTGAAGAGCTCGCCCTTGAGCATCGCCTGGCCGTTGATGGCACCACCCATCGAGCGGACGGTCTGTCGCTTGGTGATCGTCACCTCGTTGATATGCTGGTCGGGCAGCATCACCTCGGTTGTATCCGAAGCTATGGAGACGGGATCTACGGAGCTCGCCGCCCCACTCTGGGCATGGACAAGCGTGGGCAACAGCAGGGAGGCTGCCGCAATGACGCACTTATTCTTACTCTTTCTGTAATTCATTTTTCTTGATAATAATGAGGTCGGTACACTCGTTTGTACTTTGACGGTGCAAAATTAGGGGAAAACTCTTGCAACCGAGTTGCAAAATGGTGTAAAGCTGAAAAATGAGGGTAAATAAAGGAACCCTTAAAATGAGGGGCAGATAGGGGGAAAAAGAAATTCCTTGCAACTCTCATGAGTTGCAAGGAATTTTGGAGGGTGGAAGGTGGGACTCGAACCCACGACATTCAGAACCACAATCTGACGCTCTAACCAACTGAACTACGTCCACCATGTTACACTCAACAAGCTTTCTCGTTAAGCGGGTGCAAAGGTAGAAAGAATATTTCGTTCGCGCAAATTTTTGCGGCATTATTTTTCAAAAAAGTACTTTTTACCCTGTAAAACACTTAGCAGCCCCCTTTTTCTCCTTAGTTAGATATATAAAAGGAGCATCGGACCCAGGGCGGAGACATTGCCGACGGAGAAGTCCTCGGCTCACCATGCCACGCTACTCGGCCGCATGGCCATGGCTGTTGGACTCCGTCTTGCTCTGGCTGCTGCCACTCACCGTTCCCGTAGTATCCTCGGGAGCGGGCTGCTCTATCTCCTCGGGCACCTCCTCTTCCACTTCGGGCTGTTCGGGCTGCTCGACGATCGTGTCAACCTGCGTTTGCGGTTTGTCGTCCACCACCGGTTCCTCATAAGGAATGGTATCGGCAGGCAGGACATCAGGCTGCTCGGGCTGCGACGACGAGGTAGAGAACATGGCAAAGCCTATCACGGCCACTACCAGCACCACTACCGCCACGCCTATCCACAGCCAGCGCCGGTTGGGGCGGTCGTCCTCGTCCACCGTGGCAGCATGCCAAGGATTCTTCGGGCCGCCACCCGTGGGACGGGGCGCCTCGTAGTGCTCACCCTTGGCAGCATTGGGCAGCGTGATCTGCATCACGCCATGACACTCCGGACATTGGCATTCGACCGTCATGCCCGGTTCGGCATCGATGATAAACTGCGTTCCGCAGTTGTCGCAAGTAATCTGATATTTCATTTATTACTCCTTTCCAAGTTTGATCAAGACTGCGCTTGACTGTTCTTCTCCAGTTCAGGCTTCACGGCCTGGAGCACCCTTTCGGTCGCTCCCGTGAGTTTTTCGACAAAGGCAGCAGCCCGTTCCGCACTCTCCTGGAGGAAAGCCTCATCCTTGGTGAAACGGTCCATCAGCTGAGCAAAGCCCGCATCATCAGAGACCTCGAAGCCACCCTGGGCCGCTATCAGTCCCTGCGCCTCCTGGAAATGCTTGTTGTTGGGTCCGAAGAGGACCGGCATACCCCATACCGCAGCCTCCAGCACATTGTGGATGCCCACACCGAAGCCTCCACCCACATAGGCCACGCGGCCATAGTGATAGACCGAGGAGAGAAGTCCGAAGCAGTCGATGATCAAGACGTCGGCATCGGCCACGGTCTCCTCGCTCGACTGGGTGTAGCGGGCCACCTTCTTGCCTTGCAGCAACTGGCGGATCTGCGCCAGGTGCTCCTCCTTGATGACATGAGGGGCGATGATGAGTTTCCACTCGGGATGGGAGGCAAAATAGCGAAGGAAGAGTTCCTCGTCGGGCAACCAAGAAGAACCCGCCACGAAGACACGGTGCGAGTCGCCAACAAAGCGCTCCACCAGGGGCAACTGCTTGCGCGCCTCCCTCACCTGGAGCACGCGGTCGAAACGGGTGTCGCCCACGACTTCCACCTGGTCGATGCCTATCGACGAGAGCAACTGGCTACTCTCCTCGTTCTGGACGAAGAAGCGGCTGAAGCAGCGCAACACGCGGCCATACTGCCGTCCGTAGGGACGGAAGAAGATCTGACCAGGGCGGAAGATGCTGCTCACGCTATAGGTCGGCACCCCGCGATGGTTCAAGATATGGAGGTAGTTGTACCAAAACTCATACTTCACGAAAAAGGCCATGACAGGGCGTACCGTGCGAAGGAAGCGGCGCGCGTTGCCGACGGTGTCGATCGGGAGGTAGGTGACGATGTCCGCCCCCTTGTAGTCCTTGCGCACCTCGTAGCCCGAAGGCGAGAAGAAGGTGAGCAGGATCTTGTAGTCGGGAAACTCGCGGCGTATGGCCTCCATCAACGGACGGCCTTGCTCAAACTCGCCGAGCGACGCGGCATGAAACCAGACATAGCGAGCCGTAGGATCGACCCGCTGCTGAAGCACGCCAAAGGCTGCTTGCTCGCCACGCCACATCTTGCGCACCTTCGAGTCGAAGCGCGCAGCAATGCGGACGCCCAGTTGCATGGCATACATGATGAAGTTGTACATTACCTCTTGTAGGGTTGATGATTAGCTAATGACGTGAGAGACAGAATGGCGGGCGCGCCCGCCCGTTCTTATCCCAGTTCGCTGATGGCGCGATGGAGGCGACGGAGGGTCTCCTCCTTGCCGAGGAAGGCCGAGATGTCAAACATACCGGGACCCTTGCCGATACCGACAAGCGCCAGGCGGAACGCGTTCATCACGTCGCCGAGCTTGTAGCCCTTCTCCTCGACCCACTTCATCACCACTGGCTCCTGGCCCTCTACCGAGAAGTCCTCGACCTCCTGGAGCACCTGCGCCAGTTCGGTCATCTGCTGGGCGGAATACTCCTTCCAGCGCTTCTTCGCCGTCTTCTCGTCATACTCCGTAGGAGCGATGAAGAAGAAGGCACAGAGCGGCCACAACTCATGGACGAAATCGACACGGTCCTTCATCATGTGGACCACCTGGCGCACACGATCCATGGTCGTATCGACGCCATTGTTGGCCACGATGGGCGCGAAGAGGCCTGCGATCTCCTCGTCGCTCTTCCGCAGCATATACTCGTGGTTGAACCAAATCGCTTTCTTGTAATCGAACTTCGCTCCTGCCTTGGAGCACTTCGTGATGTCGAAGGCATCCACCAGCTCGTCGAGCGAGAACATCTCCTGCTCCGTGCCCGGATTCCATCCCAGCAGGGCAAGGAAATTGACCACCGCCTCGGGGAAATAGCCACTCTCGCGGAAGCCCGTGCTGACCTCGCCCGTCTTCGGGTCTTCCCACTCCAGGGGGAAGACGGGGAATCCCAGGCGGTCGCCATCACGCTTCGACAGTTTGCCCTTGCCCTCAGGCTTGAGCAGCAACGGCAGGTGGGCGAAGCGCGGCATGGTGTCCTCCCAGCCGAAAGCACGGTAGAGCAGGACGTGGAGGGGCGCACTCGGGAGCCACTCCTCACCACGGATCACGTGGCTGATGCCCATCAAGTGGTCATCGACAATATTGGCCAAGTGGTAGGTGGGCAGCTCGTCGTGGCTCTTGTAGAGCACCTTGTCGTCGAGGATATCGGTCTTGACGTGGACGTCGCCACGGATCATATCGTGGACCACGACCTCCTCGCCCGGCTCTACGAGGAAACGGACGACATACTGCTCGCCGTCGTCGATGAGCTGCTTGACCTCCTCGGCAGAACGCGTGAGCGAGTTGCGCATCGTCAGTCGCGTGTGGGCGTCATACTGAAAGTTCTTCACCTCAGCACGCTTCTGCTCCAGTTCCTCGGGCGTATCGAAGGCATAGTAGGCCTTGCCCTCGTCGAGGAGCTGCTGCACATACTCCTTATAGATCTCCCTGCGCTCGCTCTGACGGTACGGGCCGTGGCTTCCACCGAAGCTGACACCCTCGTCAAAGTGGATACCCAACCAGCGGAACGACTCCAGGATATACTCTTCCGCTCCCGGTACGAAGCGGCTGGAGTCTGTGTCCTCAATGCGGAACACCAGCGATCCATGATGCTGGCGGGCAAACAAATAGTTGAACAAAGCCGTGCGAACACCGCCAATATGCAACGCTCCCGTGGGACTGGGTGCAAAGCGAACCCGCACCTGCGAAGACGCTGCTTCTGCTGTAAATTTTTCTTCCATCATAAATTGATAAGCGTGGATAGCCTAAAATTTTCGGCAAAAGTAATGCTTTTTTTCGATTATACCATATTTTTTTCGTAATTTCGCCGAGTAAAGGCATTTATGCCCCTATACTAAGGGCTAAGAACCAACCAAAACGAACATTACGCATCATGAAGCAATTCAGACATAACGGCACCAGCAACTGGCCTTCCATCCTTACGCGCATAGCACTCGTGCTGACGAGCGTGACCATCATCGTCCTGTTTTTGCCCCGCGACAGCAGCCGACTTCTGCACTATAGCGAGGGCCAGCCGTGGACGGACGGCGCTCTGATCGCCCCCATCGACTTCCCCGTATTCAAGTCGGAGGCGACCCTGAAGTATGAGCGCGACTCCGTGCGCGAACGCTTCCAGCCCTACTTCAACTGGGACGACCGCGTGGAGGAGCAGTCGCTCCAGGCGTTTCATGAGAAGTTCAAGGACGGCATACCGGGACTGACGGGCAACTACGTCCAGATCATCGCCCATAGGTTGCACCAGATCTACGAGCGCGGCGTGCTCGACCCCACCCAGCTGGCGCAGTATAGCGATGGCGACACGACGACGGCCATCCGCGTCGTGACGGGCAAGGAGGCCGTGACGCTGCCCACGGATAGCGTGCTGACGACGCTCGGCGCCTACCAATACCTCTTCCTCGACGACCGTCTGATGCCGGTGAGGGCCAAGTTGCAGGCTTGCAACCTCAACGATTTCATCTCGCCCAACCTCCGCTACGACCGAAGCCGGAGCGAAATGGAGCTCAACGACAATCTCAGCCTCATCACGCAGGCAAGCGGAATGGTGCTCAAGGGGCAGCGCATCATCACCCAGGGCGACATCGTCACCTCGCGGATGATGCTCGTGCTCAACTCCTACGAGCGTGCCATGGCGAAGCAGAGCGCCTCGGAGAACGAATTGCGATCGACCATAGCGGGACAGACCATCTACATCCTGCTGCTCGTCTCGCTCTTCACCCTCTATCTGGCACTCTTCCGCAAGGACTACTTCACGAAACCACGATCCATAGCCATGCTCTATGCCTTGGTCGTCTTCTTCCCGCTCCTGACGTCCTTCATGATGAAGCACCCGTTCTTCAGCATCTATATCATCCCGTTTGCCATCTCGCCCATCTTCGGGCGCGTCTTCATGGACTCGCGAACGGCCTTCATCCAGCACGTCACGACCATCCTCATCTGTGCCGTGGCCGTGAAATACCAGTATGAGTTTATCACCGTACAGCTGGTGGCGGGCCTCGTGGCAATCTACTCGCTCCGCGAACTGTCGCGAAGGAGTCAGATATTCCTCACGGCGATCCTCGTCACGGCTGCCTCGGCGCTGGTCTATTTCGCGCTCCAGCTCATCCAGACGGATGATGTCTCGAAGCTCGACCGCGCCATCTACTACCACTTCACGATCAATGGTTTCTTCCTCCTCTTCACCTATCCCTTGATGCTGGTGATCGAGAAGGCCTTCGGATTCACCTCGACGGTGACGCTCTTCGAGCTTTCCAATACAAACAACCCGTTGCTTCGCGAACTGAGCGAGAAGGCGCCGGGCACGTTCCAGCACTCCATCACCGTGGGCAACCTGGGAGCGGAGATAGCCAACAAGATTGGGGCCAAGGCGCAACTGGTGCGTACGGGGGCGCTCTACCATGACATCGGAAAGATGGAGAACGCGGTCTATTTCACGGAGAACCAGGCGGGCTTCAATCCGCACGACAAACTGTCGGACACGGAGAGCGCGGCCATCATCATCGGCCACGTCACGGAGGGACTGCGCCTGGCCGAGGAGCACCACCTGCCACAGGTCATCCGCGACTTCATCGCCACGCACCACGGCACGGGACTGACGCGCTACTTCTACATCAAATATACCAACGAGCATCCCGACGAGGAGGTCGATGAGAGCCTGTTCCGCTACTCGGGTCCGAACCCGTTCACGCGTGAGCAAGCGATCCTGATGATCTGCGACACGGTAGAGGCGGCTTCGCGATCCCTCAAGGAGTATTCTCCCGAGAGCATCAGCGCCTTGGTCGATAGTATCATCCAGTCACAGGTGCGCGAGGGCTTCTTCAACGACTGCCCCATCACCTTCCGCGACCTGCAGACAGCCAAGAACGTGCTCATCGGGCGCCTGAAGTCGATCTACCACACCCGTATCTCCTACCCCGAACTCAGCGAGGAGGCTCGCAAGAAGGTGGAAGAGAAGAAAGAGGAGGAGGAAAAGAAGCGGGAAGAACTTACCGAGCAAGTGACGGAAGGCACGGAGAAGAAAGAGGAAGACAACGTATAATTGGAGGACAATGTATAATTGGAGGACAGTATTATTGGAATAAAATAGACAAGCGTCCTGCTTCGGCAGGACATCGGGTAAAAAAGAGAATGGGACTCATCGGCCTTCGTTATGTGATGGCTTGGTGAGTCCCTTTCTTCTATTGCTTCTATTGCTTCAATTTCTTCTATTGCTTCAATTTTTCCTATCGCTATTAGGACAGGCGTCCACTACAGGCTGCGGCGATAGATCTCTATCACTTCGTCGCGGGTCAAGGTGTGGTAGCCACCGGTATTGCGGGGGCAGACGTCGGCATACTTTTCGATGTCGGCTTCTTTGGCATCGACCTCCGTGATGGTCATGGCGAGGCCGAGCTCGCGCATCCAGGACTCCATCGTCTCCAGTCCTTCGAGGGCCACGGCCTTGTCGTCCTTGCCCTCGGGACGCACGTCCCATACAGCGAGGGCCAGGCGCTTGAAGCGGGCCACGGCCTCGTCGCTCTTCTCTATCAGCAGGCGGTAGTAGGCGCCCGAGACTGCCGAGAGGGTATGGCCATGGATGGCATTGGTAAAGGCTGCCACGGCCTGTCCCAGCATGTGGACCTCCCAGTCCGTGGTCTTGCCACACTCCGTCAGGCCATTGAGGCCCCACGTGGCCGTCCACATGATATTGCTGCGCGCCTCATAGTCCTCGGGGTTGACCAAGGCCTTGCGCGAACTGACGATCAGCGAGCGCATGAGGCCCTCGGCCAGGTAGTCGCTCGTGTTGTCGTCGCTTCCCGAGAGATACTGCTCCAGGATGTGGGACATAATGTCGTAGATGCCCGCCACCATGTGATACTTCGGGACGGTGTAGGTAAACTCCGGGTTGAGGATGGCAAAGTCAGGATTGCGGAAGTGGTTGAACAACTTCAGTTCCTCCTTGTGCGAGGAGATGACCGATCCACTATTCATCTCTGATCCCGTGCCCGCCATGGTCAGCACCACGCCCACGGGCGTCCAGCGACTGTCGAGTTTGCCGAAATGCTTGAAATAGTAGTTCCACGGATCGCGCTCCTGGTAGGCTGAGGCCGAGACCGCCTTGGCATAGTCAGCCGTGGAACCGCCACCGACGGCGAGGATGAGATCCACCCCTTCCTCGCGCACCTTGCGAGCACCCTCCAGCACCTTCTCGATATCTGGATTGGGCAAGACGCCTCCGTCCTCGATAATGGTCTTGCCCGCCTCGCGCAGCACCTTGACCACCTGGTCGTAGATGCCAAAGCGCTTGATGGATCCTCCGCCATAGGAGAGCATGACCTTCGGACCATAGTTTTTGAGTTCGTCGCCGAGCAAGCCCAGCGCGTCCTTACCAAAATGTACTTTGGTAGCGTTGTGATAAGTGAAGTTTCCTAACATAACCTTTCTTCTTTATGTGATTGATGACGCTTGCAAAGGTAGCCATTTTCTCTCGATCTTCCGAAACCCTTTTTTGGGAAAAACTTACCCAAAGGACGGAAATCAGTCCTCCAGCGCAGCAAGGAAACTGCGGATGCTAGGAAAGAGCAAGTTGCTCCCCTCCCCCGCCAAAGCCTCATCGGGGAGCGGTCCCGAGTTGATGGCGACCGTGAAGCAGCCTGCTGCCACGCCCGCTCTCACCCCTAAGGGAGCGTTTTCGACCACGATGCCCTGCCACGGCTGCAAGTTGCCCGCCTTGCGCAGTCCCGCGAGATAAGGATCGGGTGCCGGCTTGCCGTTCTTCACGTCATAAGCCGTAGTGATATGCGCCTCGTCGAGGAAGTCGCCGAAGTCGCGGAGCAAGCGCAGGATGAGCGGCCGCTGTCCGCTGCCCGTGACGACATTGATGCTCAGTCCGCGAGACGCAAACCAGCCCATCAGTTGGCGCACGCCGTCGAAGATACGCGTCTCCGGCAACTCATGGAAGTAGCGCGTCTTGACGTCATACATCCTTTGTGCCTCCGCCTCATCGACCTCGCGCCCCAGCTGGCGCTTCACATAGTCGCGGATCGTGTCCACGCCCCTTGCCCCCTCTGTGGCATAGGCGTCGGCCTCCGTGAAATGGATTCCGAAGTCGCTCATGGCACGCTTCCATGCCTTCGCATGATGGGGCATACTATCATAGAGCACGCCGTCCATATCAAACAGTACGGCCTTGGGGTCAAACCGTTCGTAGCCGTGCTGATCCAAATAGTGCTTGATCTCGTTGTCGAACATAATCACTTGATTCCATCAAAAAGGCGACGTGTCAGAGTCGGAGAAAAGCCGTTAGGCTCTTGCCTTCCGAGACACGCCGCCATGCTATTGCTATCTCTCTTTACGCCTCCTGGCTCAGACGCTCCTGGATGGCCTTGCTCTCGGCCTCATATCCCGGTTTGTCGAGCAGGGCGAACATATTCTTCTTATACGCCTCCACGCCCGGCTGGTTGAAGGGGTTGACGCCGAGGACGTTGCCACTGATGCCACAGCCGATCTCGAAGAAGTAGATGAGCTGGCCGAGGTAGTAGGCATTGAGGCGCGGCAGGGTGATACGGATCTGCGGCACTCCTCCGTCGGAATGGGCCAGGCGCGTGCCCAGCTCCGCCATTTTGTTGACCTCATCGACGCGCTTCCCCTCCAGGAAGTTGAGGCCGTCGAGGTTCTCCTCGTCGTGCGGGAAGAGGAGCTCATGCTCGGGTGTCTCCACGCTCAACACGGTCTCCCAGATGGAGCGCTCGCCCTCCTGGATCCATTGTCCCATGGAGTGGAGGTCGGTCGTGAAGTCGCAAGACGCGGGGAAGATGCCCTTATGATCCTTGCCCTCGCTCTCTCCATAGAGCTGCTTCCACCACTCGGCCACGAAATGGAGCTTCGGCTGGAAGTTGGCCATGATCTCGATCTTCTTGCCCGCCTTCTGGTAGAGCGCGTTGCGCACGGCTGCATACTGCGCCGCGATATTGTCGCAGTAGGGCACGTCCAGTCCTGTGGCCTTCTCCATGTCCTGGGCGCCCGCCACGAGCTGGCGGATATCAAATCCTGCCACGGCGATCGGGAGCAGACCCACCGGCGTGAGGACCGAGAAGCGTCCACCCACGTTGTCGGGGATGACGAACGTCTTGTAGCCCTCCTTGTCGGCAGCCGCACGGGCCGCACCCTTGTGGGCGTCGGTGATGGCGACGATCACGTCCTTGGCCGCCTCCTTGCCCCGCTCAGCCTCACACTGCTTCTTCAGCAGGCGGAAGGTGAGGGCCGTCTCCGTGGTCGTGCCGCTCTTGGAGATATTGATCACGCCAAAGCGCTTACCCTTCAGATAGGTGGTCAGTTCGTAGAGGTAGTCCTCGCCGATGTTGTTGCCGGCAAAGAGGATGACCGGGTTGCGGTCGTCGCGGACCAGCCACGAGAAACTATTGCCCAGGGCCTCGATGATGGCGCGTGCGCCGAGGTAAGAACCTCCGATGCCGGCCACGACGACATAGTCGCATTGGCTGCGGAGCGTGTCGGCCACGGCCTGCACCTCGTCGAGAAACTCCGGTGTGATGCTCGACGGCAGATGCAGCCATCCGAGGAAGTCATTGCCCGGGCAGGTGCCCTGCTCCAAAGCGGTCTGAGCCGCTGCTACCTGAGGTGCGTAAGCCTCCAGAGTCCCCGGATCGAGGAAGGAGAGCGCCTTGGTGATGTCTAAACGAATCTTTTCCATAAACCTATTGTGTAATGTGTTGTGTTATTGTCTTTGGGATGGGTGGTGTCCATCCTTGTTATCCTTATTATATATATCCATTATCATCGCCTCACGCCCCCGGATTGGTCATGCTCCTGATAGCCTCGGCGGCATTGGCCCTCTCGTAGAGGATGCGATAGACGGTGTCGAGCGTCGGCGTATGCAGGTGGACGTGGTGGGCGCGTAGCTCCTGGGCGATGACGTACATACACTTCGTGCCGAAATAGCCCTCGGCGATCATCTCCATCTCGGCCTGGGCCGCCTTGACGGTATAGCCGCGCCCGATCATGGCGCCAAACGTGTAGTTGCGCGAGAGGCGCGAGTAGCCCGTGACGAGCTGGTCGCCCAGATAGACCGTGTCGAGCATGTCTCGCCAGATGGGATTGAGGGCATTGAGGAACGCGTTCATCTCCTGCATGGCGTTGGTCATGAGCACGGCGTGGAAGTTGTCGCCAAAGTCGAGCGAGCGGCAGATGCCGGCACAGATGGCATAGACGTTCTTCAGCACGGCCGCATACTCGATGCCGACGACGTCGCGCGAGGTCTTGGTCTTGATGTAGTGGGAGCGGAGGACGCTGCTGAAGGCCTGGGCCCGCGCCTCGTCCGTGCAGCCCACGGTCAGGTAGGTGAGGCGCTGCTGGGCCACCTCCTCGGCATGGGAGGGTCCGCCGATGCAAGCCAACTGGCCCTCGGGCACGCCAAAGCGGCGGTGGACATACTCCGTGAAGACCGTGTTCTCGCCCGGCACGACTCCCTTGATGGCCGTGATGACAAACTTGTCGCGCATGGGCACGCGGACCTTGTCGAGCAGTTCCTTCGTATAGGGCGACGGCGTGACGAAGAGCAGCGTGTCGTAGTGGGAGACGATGTAGTTGATGTCCGACGAGAAGTCTATCTCCGCGACGTCGAAGGCGAGGTTGCGGAGATAGCCCGGATTGTGTCGGAGCTGCTTGAAGCGGTCGATGGTAATCGGGCGCCGCACATACCACCCTATCTCGTGGGTGTGCTCCACAATCACCTTGGCCAAGGCCGTAGCCCAACTGCCGCTACCTATGACAGCTATACGTCCGTTTACCATCGCGCTTCCTGTAGTTGACTATTACTATTCTTTTATAATGGAGTAATCCTTCGGCCTATGCCTCCGTCTCAGCCGGGGTCACAGCGTCTATCCAGCGCTGGATCTCATCGACCGACGGCTTCTCATAGCCGAGCTTATACTTCTTGTTGATCTCGCCGAGCTTCTGCTGCAGGCCCTGTGCCTTCTCGCCACAGATGTCGGAGAGGAGGTTGAAGCCCGCCTTGCGGAGCACATAGACCCACTCCTCGGCGACGCCGATCTTTGCCCAGGCCTCGATGCTGTCCTGCGGCATCTTCTTCTCCGGCTTCATCTGGGGGAAGAGGATCACCTCCTGGATGGTCTCCTGGCCCGTCATGAGCATCGTCAGACGGTCGATACCGATACCGATTCCGCTGGTCGGCGGCATGCCGTACTGCAGGGCGCGGAGGAAGTCGTGGTCGATGATCATGGCCTCGTCGTCTCCCTTCTCGCTCAGTCGCATCTGCTCCTTGAAGCGCATCTCCTGGTCGATGGGGTCGTTGAGCTCGGAGTAGGCGTTGGCCACCTCCTTGCCGTTGACCATCAGCTCGAAGCGCTCGGTCAGTCCGGGCTTGCTGCGGTGCATCTTCGTCAGCGGCGACATCTCGACGGGGTAGTCGGTGATGAAGGTCGGCTGGATGAACGTGCCCTCGCAGAACTCTCCGAAGAGTTCGTCGATGAGCTTGCCCTTGCCCATGGTCTCATCGACCTCCATGCCCTTGGAGAGGCAGAAGGCGCGGATCTCCTCCTCGCTCTTGCCCGTGCAGTCGAAGCCGGTCTTCTCCTGGATGGCCTCGAGGATGGGGAGGCGGCGGAAGGGGGCCTTGAAGGAGATGACGTGGTCGCCATGCTTCACCTCCGTGGCGCCGTTGTTGACGGCCTTGCAGATGGTTTCGAGCAGCTCCTCGGTGAAGGCCATCATCCAGTTGTAGTCCTTATACTGCACGTAGAGCTCCATGCAGGTGAACTCGGGGTTGTGGAACTTGTCCATCCCCTCGTTGCGGAAGTTCTTGCCGATCTCATAGACGCCCTCAAATCCGCCTACGATCAGTCGCTTCAGATAGAGCTCGGTGGCGATACGCATGTACATATCGACGTTGAGGGCATTGAAATGGGTGATGAAGGGGCGGGCCGAGGCGCCTCCGGCGATGGACTGGAGGGTCGGGGTCTCGACCTCGGTATAGCCGTGGCGGTCGAAGAAGGCGCGCATGGTGCGAAGCACGGTGGCACGCTTGAGGAAGGTGTCCTTGACGCCGTCGTTGACGACGAGATCGACATAACGGCGACGGGCGCGCAACTCGGGGTCGTCAAACTTGTCGTAGGCCACGCCGTCCTTGTACTTGACGATGGGCAGCGGCTTGAGGCTCTTCGACAGGAGGACGAGCTCCTGTGCGTGGACGCTAATCTCGCCCATCTGGGTCTTAAAGACGAAGCCACGCACGCCGATGAAGTCGCCGATGTCGAGCAACTTCTTGAAGACTACGTTGTATAAGTTCTTGTCCTCGCCCGGGCAAATGTCGTCGCGGGTGATATAGACTTGGATTCTTCCTTTGCTATCCTGAAGTTCGACAAAGCTGGCCTTGCCCATGATACGGCGGCTCATCATACGTCCTGCAATGACCACCTCGCGCTTCTCGTCCTCCTTAAATTCGTCTCTAATCTCGGTAGAGAAAGCGTTGGTAGGATATTCTGCTGCGGGATACGGGTCGATACCCATCTCGCGCAGCTGCTGCAAACTTTGTCGGCGGCCAATCTCCTGGTCGCTCATTTCTAAAATGTTCATATTACCTAAGATATGATTCTATAATTATTTCTACGTTTGCAAAGATACAAAGAATATTCCGAAGGGCGTATCTTTTTACTGTTTTTTAGCGTATTGCGGGGAAAACAACCGCGGAAACAGCGTGTCGCGGGGAAAAGAATTGCGAAAATAGTAGAAAACAACCGGTATAACAAATAACGGGTCCATCGCTGGGACACATAGCAAAAGAACTTGAACAAGATTTACAACAAAGGACAAACAACGCTTCGCCAGGACAAATCTGCAGCAAATGTGTCCAAGGCGAAGCGTTGTATTTAGTTGTTTACCTTGCAGCAAGATTGTGACACGCAAAGCGTGTAAAGTTGTAACTTGTTGTAAAAGTTGTATTGGTTGTTTTCTCTACTCAGCAGACCATTTTGATACTACCGAGCCACCTGCTTGACAACCGTGCCATCGGCCTGACGGCGGAGGACGATGCCGTGACGCGTGAGCTGGCGGAGCCTGCGTCCGTCAGGACTGTAGCAGACTGAGGGCGCATGGGTGTCGAGGCGCGGGCGCGAGAGGATGGAGGTGGAAGGCAACGACTGCAAGCGGGGCGTGACATAGGAGTCGGCGTAATAGACGCGGTCGGGCCCCACGTTGACGAGCAGGGTCTGGGTCTTGTACTCGGTCTCGTAGGTCTCCGTGGAGGGATTGTAGTTGAGGACCAGCATATCCTTCAGGTCGAAGGGGTCGAGCTGGGAGGATTCGGGCAGATAGTCTGCAGGCATGGCGAAGAGGTGGAGACAGGACCACGTATCGACACCAAGGTATTGCGGAAGGACGGTAATGCGGTTGTCGCGCCATTCGCCCACCACCCAGTAGGTCTCGTCCCTGTTGGAGCTATAGGGCAACTGCCAGTAGATCTTGTCGCCATCGCAGACGGCAGGCACCTCCTCGTCCATATCATCCTCTATGAAGGGGTTATAATGGACGAAATGGATGGTCTGCTCGGGCTTTCCCTCAGGCTTCTGCGTGGGCTCATAGCGGAGCGGCACGATCGTGGTCAGTCCCTCGCCATAGCAGCTCCAGCCGCCCGTGGCCGTGGCCAGTCCGAGGATGTAGCGGGGCATGCCCTGTTCGTCGAGGCCTCCATCGACCAGGGCGAGCGTGTCGCCGCGCAGGGTGAAGCGGACGTCGGTCTCAGCCTCGTCGGGCAGACAGTCGAGCTCCCCATCGCCCCGGTCACTGAGCACCATGCGGCGCGCATAGAACACGGTGCCGTCGTCGCCCTCAAACATCGCCTGGGGCAGGCGCGCCACGAGGGTGTCGCCCTCGGCACGGTCGAGTTTGAGCCACGTGTCGGTGGGAAAGAAGACGAAGGGATTGGACAAATAGACGCTACCGTCCTCGGCCTCCACATAGTCGGCCGTATAATACTCCACGCTGTCGAGGTAGGCCACCCCCTCTCCCGGGTCATAGAAACTGGTGGCGCTCCTCACCTGGTGGGCATGGATCGTGCCCTCGGGCGCCTCGTAGCGGATGGACTCCGCACCTGGAAAACTCGTCTGCGCCGCCAAGCCCAGCGAGAGGAGGGAGGCAGCGACCAATGGTAATAGTCTGATTTTGTTCATATCGTAAGTAGTTTAAAAATTGGTGAATACTGCGTAGCGAGCGGAGCGCCCTTAGGCGAACGGAGACCACGACTTCCCCTGCTTTAGGCGAGGAGGTACCACATGTAGCCGCCAAAGGTGAGCACGAGGACGGCTCCCTCCCACCGCTCGATGGTATATTTGGTGAAGGAGAAAAACCAGATCAGGATGGTCGAGACGAGCATCATGTAGAGATCCACATTCGTGATGCCCTCGATGTGCATGGGCGAGATCATGCCCGTGAGGCCCAGGATGAAGAGGATGTTGAGGACGTTGCTGCCGAGGACGTTGCCGATGGCAATGCCGCTATTGCCCTTCTTGGCCGCCACGACGCTCGTGGCGAGTTCGGGCAGCGAGGTGCCACCCGCCACGATGGTCAGTCCGATGACGGCGTCGCTCACGCTCAGCGCCCGTGCCACCTCGGTAGCGCCTCCGACAAAGAGGTTGCTGCCGCCGATGAGGGCTGCCAGGCCCACGACCATCCACAGGCCGGCCAGCCAGCCCTTCATGGGTTGCTTGCCTGCCGAGGCCTCTTTTTCTTCTGCTCCCTGCGTCTGATTCTTTTCTGCTCCCTGCGGCTGAACCTTTTCTGCTGCCTGGGCCTTACCTGCTACCTGGGCCTTTTCTGCTGCCTGGGCCTGGACTGCCTGGGGCGCAGGCTGGGCCGAGGTGGCGCCCTTGATCGTGAGGCGCATGAAGACGAGGAAGAAGACGAAGAGAATGGCACCGTCGAGGCGTGTGATGACCCAGTCGTTCTGACACATCATGAGTAGGACGACCGAGGCCACGAGGGCGCAGGGCACGTCTTTGAAGACCGTGGATCGCAGGATCGTCATAGGGGCCACGAGGGCGGCCACGCCGACGATGAGCAGGGCGTTGAAGATATTGCTTCCCACGACATTGCCCACGGCCAGGTCAGGAGTGCCCTTGAGGGCGGAGACGACGCTGACGCAGAGCTCGGGCATGGAGGTGCCCAGGGCGACAATGGTCAGTCCGATGACTATCTGGGGCACGCGGAGCCGCTCGGCCACGGCCACCGCCCCCTCGGTGAGTCGGTCGGCGCCCCAAAGGACGAGCACCACGCCCACCACGATCCACAAAGCGTTTAGCAACATACTTTTCTTTCTGTTTATTTCTACCTTTTTTTATGATGTTCCCCCGGCCTCTTGGCTCTTGGAGGAAGCGAGATTCGCATCCGCCAAAAGGCGAAAAGCGTATCCCCGATGCAAAAATACGAAAAAACCCTGAATGCCAAAACATTCAGGGCTCATTTTTCTATTTTTGACTATAAAGGGAAAGAACAAGCAACAAGACGTGGACAAACGTCCTGCTTATAGGGGAAAACAACTCATACAACCAATACAATCATGAACAACGCTTCGCCTTGAGCAATCTTGCTGCAAGGTAAACAACAAAATACAACAAAGGGTTCCATGAAATGGAACGCTTCGCCAGGACAAAATGTCAGGAAATATCCAAGGCGAAGCGTTGTATATTGTTGTTTCACTACAAGCAACCTTTAGTTGCATGGGCCTCGAAGAGGCAATGTCCCCGCGAAGCGTTGTTCAAAGTTGTAAAAGTTGTTCAAGTTGTTTTCCTTCATCAGCAAGCGATACAGGTCGAAAACCATCACGCTGTTTTGCAAACGGGCGTCAGAAGGGGCGTCCTCCGGGATGACCCATGGGCGGGCGTCCACCCGGAGGTCCCATAGGCGGACGGCCACCCGGAGGTCCCATCATCGGGCCGTCGTCTCCACGGCGCACGCCTGCTGGGTGCTGCGGCTTGCCTCCGAAGAGGTTGAAGCGATAGGAGATCGTCAGGAGCGCGTAGCTGTTGATGCTGTTATACTCCGTATCCGTGCGCCCCATGGCGTTGACCACACGCGAGAGGTTGCTCTGCTGGTGGAGGATATCGTAGAGCTGGAGCGAGATCGTGAGCGGCTTACCACGCAGGAAGCTCTGCGCCACCTGGGCGTTCCAAAGCAGTTCGTTGCTGTTGAGCGAGGCGTCGTTGTAGCCTCGGCGGCTGTTCATGTGGAGGTCCGTGGAGAGGCTCGTACCCCAGGGCGCCGTGAGGTTGATGGATCCACCATAGGCGAAGCGCCAGGTGTTGAGGTTCTGCGCCGACTGCAGCTGGTTCTTCGTGTGGTTGTACTCCACCGACCCGTCGAGGGCCACCTCCAGCCAACTGTTGCGATAGCTGAAGGTCAGTCGTTCGCTGAGGTTGGTCTGGTTGGTGATGTTGCGCTCCACGAGGCTCTGCCGCGACTGCTGCAGGAGCGAGGCGTAGCGGTTGAGATCGACGGTCGTGAAGGTGTTGACATTCCATACGCCCAGGGTGTCGATGCTCGTGTTGAACATCACGCCCGCGTTCAGGTTCCAGTTGCCATTGATGTTGACGGGCCTCACCACGCGGGCTCCCGAGCTGGCGTCGTAGGTCACGCTATTGCCGATGGCGTTGTGGACGGAGGCGAAGTGGAAGAAGGTCATCCACGACTGCGTGTATCTCTGCCGGTAGCCATTGTAGAACGCGTGGATGCGATGGGTGAAGGCGGGACGCAGGCCCGGGTTGCCGACGTTCACGTTCTGCGGGTCGGTATTGTCCGTGATGTCGAGCAGCTGGCTCATCGTGGGCTGCGTGGCCGATCCGCGGTAGAAGAGGCGGAGGTTGCTCTGTGGCGAGAACTTATAGCGGAAGTCGATCGTCGGACTCCAGTCGAAGGAGTTGCGCACGGTATCGACGTGGACGCCGAGGTAGTCCTGCTGGTAGATGCTGTGCTGCGGCTGGAGCTGCACGCCGGCGTTGAATCGCCACTTCTCCTGGTTCATGCGGATCATGAGCTGTATGTTCTGCGTGTGGGTCTTGTACTCCGAGTAGCGGCTCAGCGACTGGTCGAAGTAGCTGCCGAGGGGCTGCTGTAGCAGGGCGAGGTAGCTGCCCCAGGAGCGGTAGGCGGGCTCTACGCCGTCGAAGTAGCCGCCGCCGAGCGAGGAGAAGTCGTAGGTGGATCGGTCGCTCTTGCTCAGGGCGTAGTTGTACTGATAGGCCAGCTGCAGGTAGGTGCGGCGGGCGATGGGCTCGCTATAGGTGGCCTCCACGCCGATGCCGTGGCTCTTGGTGGGCATGAGGTTGTAGCGGTAGGCGCGGTAGATGGAGTCCTGGCCCAGGGCGTCGAGCAGCTGGTAGTACTGCAGGTCCTGGGTGGAGAAGGTCTTGGCGTCGGCATCGTTGTAGTTGCCCTGGAGCCGGAGTGTGACGTTGCGCCCGTTGGCCGAGAGCTTGCGGTTGACCTGGAGCGATGCCTGTGCCGAGGTGTTGTCGCCATAGGTCACGGTCGTGTTGCGCTGGCGGTTGACCAGGGTGCCCTGGGCCTGCATGGTCGCGAGCAGGTCTTCGGCGAGCGGGTCGTCGCCCTGGGCATAGGGATCTTCGGAGAAGGTGGCCGAGGTGCTCACGTCGAGGCCGTCGCTCTTGCTGAGCTGCAGGCTTGGCCGGAACATCACGTTCCACATCGAGTCGGGGGTCCACTCCAGGCGGAAGCGCCCGTCCCAGCTATTGGACCGCGTGTACTGCTGGCTGATGCGGCGCGTGTAGGCGTGCTGCGAGGCCAGGAAGTTGTCGCTGAAGACCTTGGCCTGCAGGTCGCCGTTGTTGTGGTTCCAGCGCAGGGATCCGTCCCATTGCCAGGTTTTGCCGTTGTCATAGTTCATGTTGATGCCGGCCATCTTGGTGTTGTTGAGGCCCTGGCGCGTCTGTCCGAAGCCGCCCCTTCGTCCACCGCCAAACATCATGTCGCCGACGTTGTTGGCCGAGAGGAAACTCATCAGGCGGAAGTTGTCCTTGAAGTAGGCCGCCATGCCGCGCTCGCTATATCGCCCGTGGTTGCCCATGGAGAGGTTGATGTTGGAGAAGAATCCTTTGTTCATGCCTTTCTTCATGCCGAAGTCGAGCACGGTCTGCTCCTCGCCGTCGTCGATGCCCGTGACGCGGGCCAGGTCGCTCTGTTGGTCGTAGGCCTTCACCTTGTCGATGATGGAGGCGGGGAGGTTCTTCAGCGCCGTCTTGGTGTCGCCGGTCATAAACTCCTTGCCATCAACGAGGATCTTCTTCACCTCCTTGCCGTTGATCTTGATCGACCCGTCGTCGCCTATCTCTGCGCCGGGCAGCACCTTCACCAGGGCCTCGACGGTCGATCCCTCTGCCACGCGGTAGGCGGAGGCGTTATACTGGAAGGTGTCGTTCTTGAGCACGACCTTCGGGGCCTGGGCGGCGATCGTCACCTCGCGCAGCACGTGCTCGTCGGCTTGGAGCGTAAGGGCGCCGACCTCCTTGTCCTTGCCGCCAGCGACCACGACGTCGTGGCAGAGCGTGCGCATACCGACGAAGGAGACCTTGAGGATGTAGCGGCCGTCGCGCGGGGCGGCGAGCGCAAAGCGGCCTGTGTCGTCGCTCGTCGTGCCCGAGACGTAGGTGCTGTCGGATCCCAGCAGTTGGACGACGGCGTAGCCGAGGGGCTGCTTGTGCTGGCCGTCGATGAGCGTGCCCGAGACGGTCTGTGCCTGGGCCGAGACGCCCACCAGGGCCAGGAGCGTCACCAGGACTATACAGATTCTCTTTCTTATATCCATCTTGTTCTTGTGTAGTTACTTCTTCTTGTTCTTGCTTTGTTCTTGCTTTTGCTCTTGTTCTTGCTTTTGCTCTTGTTCTTGCTTCCTATCTATCGCTTTGTCCTGTCTTAGGACGCGCCAGCGCCCCGATGGTTTAAAATGGGCTAGCAGAAAACGCAACCTGCTGATGGGGAAAAACAACAAATACAACTTTTACAACAAGTAACAACGCTTTCGATAAGCCATGCGCAGAACCGAGCTCGCTCGGGTTATGCCATGGCGAGAAAGGGTACCATGAAATGGAACCTACGCGCTTCGCGCGTATTGCAATCCTGCTGCAAGGTAAACAACAAAATACAAGGCTTCGCCAGGACATTACGCCAGGAGAAATCAGCAGGAAATGTGTCCAAGGCAAAGCGTTGTTCATAGTTGTTTCCCTTGCAGCAAGCCTTGGTTAGCATGGACCTCGAAGAGGCAATGTCCCAGCGAAGCGTTGTTCATAGTTGTAAAAGTTGTTCAAGTTGTTTTTCTATCATGTCCTGGCGAAGCATTGTATCAGTTGTTGTCTATATGCCCTGGCGAAGCATTGCTCGTGTCGTCTCGGTCTGCCCTTACAATCTTGCACACTACGCCGGGTGGATGCGCAAGAACGGAAGCCGAAATGTATATTATTGTTAAAACAACCAGCTTTTGACCGTCGTTACGACGAAAAATGATAATTTTGTATAGAATAAGAACAGACAAAGAAAGGAAACAGATATGGAACAGAGAATCATCCTATCAGATCGTTTCGAGAGCGATCTCGCGCTGTGTATCTCCGAGTGTGAGCACGATGGCATCTTCGTCATCTGCGACACCAGTTCTCATCGCTTCTGCTGGAGCGAGATGGCCCACTTCCCCACCCTGCGCCAGGCAGAGGTGATCACGATCGTCGATGGCGACGCCAACAAGAACCTGCGCCAGCTCACGCGCGTCTGGGAGCGGCTGCAGAAGGGCGGGGCCAACCGCCACTCGCTCGTCATCAATCTCGGCGGCGGCATGGTGACGGACCTCGGCGGCTTCGCGGCAGCGACCTTCAAGCGGGGCCTCAGTTTCATCAACGTCCCCACCACGCTGCTGGCCATGGTCGATGCGAGCGTGGGAGGCAAGACGGGCATCAACTTCGGGGGCATGAAGAACGAGATCGGCACCTTCCAGGATGCTTCCCGCGTCATCATCAATACCGACTGGCTGAAGACGCTCGACACGGACGACCTTCGCAGCGGCTATGCCGAGATGCTGAAGCACGGTCTCCTCGACAGCCAGGAGCGATGGGCCCGACTCGTCGGCTTCGACCTCTCGCAGCCCGACTGGCACGAGCTGGCCAAGATGATCGAGGCAAGCATCAACATCAAGCTCCGCTACGTCAGGCGCGACCCGCTGGAGAAGGACATCCGCAAGTCGCTCAACCTCGGTCATACCTTCGGCCACGCCATCGAGGAGTGGTCGCTCAGCCGCCAGGCGCTGCCCCACGGCCATGCCGTCGCCTTCGGACTGGTCTGCGAACTCTATCTCTCTACGCTCCGCACGGGCTTCCCCACGGAGCAGATGCAGCAGACCGTGCGCTTCGTACGCGAGTTCTACGGCACGCCGGCCATCAGCTGCCAGGACTACGACGAGCTCGTCACGCTCATGCACCACGACAAGAAGTCGCACCACGGAGAGATCCGTTCCGTGCTTCTGAGTGGTTTCGGACAGCCCATCATCGACCAGACCGTCGGCGACGAGGAGGCTCGCGAGGCGCTCGACTTCCTGCGCGAGGGGGCCTAAAGCGCTCTCCCTCCCTCTTGTTTCGGGTTCTTCCGGAAAATCGAGTGATAGGGTTTGTGCTGTTGCCAATACGTCCTGCTGAGTTAGGGAAAACAACAAATACAACTTTTACAACAAGTAACAACCTACACGCTTCGCGCGTATTGCAATCCTGCTGCAAGGTAAACAACAAAATACAAGGCTTCGCCAGGACATTACGCCAGGAGAAATCAGCAGGAAATGTGTCCAAGGCGAAGCGTTGTTCATAGTTGTTTCCATTGCAGCAAGCCTTATGTCTGCATGGGCCTCGAAGAGGCGACGTCCCCGCGAAGCGTTGTATCTTGTTGTAAAAGTTGTTCAAGTTGTTTTCCATGTGTCCACGTTGCATCACTCCATTTTCCGGAAGAACCTTGTTTCGACCCGGAGCCCTGCCTGCCTCGGGTTGCGCCACGGCCTACGTGGCTCAAGATCCCCTTCCGAGACCCGCCTCTCAGAGGGGGATTTTTCTATACCACAGTTTCTTTTCTTCCATGATTTTCTTACTGGTTTAAGTTGTCGAAATGATTGCCTATCTCTCTATTTTCAGAAGCCAGTCGATGGCGGAGCAAACATGAATGCTTTTGCCTTCTACCACAACATCACGGGTCGGGGTCATGGCTATGAGCGTCAGCGTGTCACAACGCAATGCCGTCGAGGCTTTCACAAGCGAGCTCGTCTCGCGGTTGAAGGTTTTTGTGCTGTCGATGTCGTATGCCACCTGTATCAGTTCCACGGCTTTGTCTTGGTTGCACACCACAAAATCCACCTCTTTGGAGCGCGGCGACTCTTTGTAGTAGTATATGTCCAAGAAGTCGTTGCTACACCTGCGCAGCAGTTCTATATAGACAACATTCTCCAAGCGCCAACCAATATTTTCGGGCGCAAAAGAGTTTTCACGATTGTTCTGCAGCCCACAATCCACGATATACGCCTTGGCGTTTCTTATGCGCTCTTTGCTCTTGAAGGAATGCTTGGAAAGCAATTGTATGAGAAATGCCTGGCGCAAATAACCGACGTATTTCTTTGCCGTTTGATCCGTTATCTTCAACACTTGAGAGATCCTATCGTAGTTGACCTCCTGACACACATTGTTGATCAGGTGGTTGGCTATTTTCCGCAAGGCATCCGTGTTGCGGATTTTAAAACGTTGCTGTATGTCTTTTGTGATGATAGCCTCCATGAGGCTCTGTACGTATCCACGCTTATTGCGCAAGTTCTGCATTTCCGGAAAACCTCCATCATTGATATAGTCAATAAATGCCGCTTTCTTTTCGGCCTCGGCTTTTGTTGTGATGCCACGAGTGTCGATGCGACGGAAACAACAATATTCTCGAAAAGAGAATGGGAACAAATGGATTTCATTGTAACGGCCCGTCAAATGTGTTGCCAACTCTCCACTAAGCAGTTTGGCATTACTTCCCGTTACCACAACGTGCAGGTTGGAACGTAGAAGACGGTTGACAAACACATGCCATCCATCAACATTTTGTATCTCATCGAGAAAAATATACTGTATATCAGTACCATATACCTGATAGACACAAGAGAGCACCGTATTCAGGTCTTCTGTTTGCAATTTTGCGAAACGGTCATCGTCAAAGTTGGCGTAGCCATAGTTGACGCCACGCTCCAAAAGCACCTTATGGCAAAGTGTCGATTTGCCACTTCGCCTCACTCCTATCACGACTTGTGCAAGCGGACTATCAAATTCAAACAGACTCTCCTCGTTCCGCTTTACCCATTGCTCGGGATGATAGTTGCCGACATATTCTTTTTGCTCTGCCAATACTTGAAGTATGATCTTTTCTTCCACCATAACCGTAACTTATTAATCTATTCAAGTGCAAAAATACTGAAAATATTGAAAACGAGCAATTTAGCCACTTTAAAATTCGCTAAAATGCAGATTTCTCAGCTTTCTATCACGCTAAAATGCAGATTTTACCTCGCTCTATCACGCTAAAATGCAGATTTTTCATCCTTCTATCACGCTAAAATGCAGGTTTTTGATCTTTCTATCACGCTAAAATGCAACAGACCGTCAGCGACGAGGAAGCTCGCGAGGTGCTCGACTTCCTGCGCGAGGGGGCGTAGGGGATTTCTCTTCTCTCTTTGGGGCTGAGGGGGGCGCCTGGCCTGTCACAGGTTGGGCCCGCCCTTTGTGTGTCAGTATGTCAAAGACCGTGGAGACATGAATTCTGCAGGAGAGGCGGACGTCTGCCGTGGCCTATCGGGAGGCGGGCCTGCCCAAGAATCGTGTTCATGCTGCAAAGTTAGGTCTTTCTGCCAACCCTGTCGTGCGATACGATGCGATTGGATGCGATTGGATGCGATTGGGTGAGATAAAGTGAGATAACGGGTGATGAGGGTGGAATGAGACGCAAGGAGACGGAAATACCCTTCTGTCGAAGCTTCGAGCAAATGGCTGGGGCCAGCGAGGGGAAGGGCCATCACAGAAAGGGCCTCAGAGAGGAGAACATCCCCCGGGAGGGCCTTGGAGAAAAGAGGCATCACAGCACTTGAGAAGCCTCGGAGAAAAGAAGAGCGTTCCAGTTGTTCCAGTTATTCCAATTAATTTCGAGACACCCCCATTTTTCTCTTATTACCTATAACTACTTAACAACTAATTAGTTATATAGTATATATAGGGGTAATAGGATTTTGCATACCCTCAAAAAAACTGGAATAACTGGAACTGGAACAAAACCCCAAACACCCTTTTCTCCCTAAAAGGCTTATTACCAACAGATTATCCCTTTCCACTACTTTACTTTCACCTCTATATTCGACAACATTGTCGATATGATAGCCGATAAAAGCCGAAGAAAATGGGGTAAAATAGGTCTCACAAGGCTTACTTTCCGGTCTTTAGGCCGCAGAATTGACTACGAAAGTGCTACATCAAAATCAAGGTTTCACCACGATTTGAGGGTATCTTTTTCACAAAAACGCATGTTGAAAAGAAAACCAAGGGCAAACAATCAAAAAACGATCGCATGAAAAAGGGAAAAATGGTTCGATAAGCCATACGTAAAACTGAGCTCGCTCGAGTTTTGCCATGACAAGAAAAAATAGCAGGAGAACGTTCCTGCAAGAGCTTGTAGTCTGTCCGGCAACAGTAATAAGATGAGCTACCCCGAAGAATTCCCGAAGGCTTACCGAAGAAAGGGAATAAGACAGAAGAGGGCAGAAGACACGAGGGGAAGACGGCAGGAGGAAGGAAGCTTTCCCCACCAAAATCGCGTTATGACCATTTCAAGACAAGTGGGCAAAATCAATCGACGGCTTGACATAAGTCAAAAACGGGGGGGGGATTTCGTAGTAATATGTGGAAAAGATACAAATATCCTTTGTACAATTTTGGTAGCTTAGGGAAAACTCAGTAATTTTGCAGCGTCAAAAAGGGAAGGCGGCTCGTAACGTCATGATCTCGACAGAACTCGCCCCCCTTGGACATGAAAGGACATGAAGGAGAGAGAGGAGAATTTCAGGAAACATCAGTCGCTTGATTGACCAACCACTCCCATTATCACCATTTAATGAGAACTTAGCAAACGGAGTAGCTTCTATCACCATAGGAGCCGACTCTGCAGCGCCATGCCCTTCGGACAGAGGAATAAATCAAAACAAATTTATACACAGGATCAATTTTTATGAGAACTATGACAACGCAATCTTCCAAGGTATCATCCCGCCTTTGGAAACTTTTCGCAGCCATGCTACTCGTGTGGATTCTTGTCCCCATAGGGCAGGTTTCGGCACAAGAAAAATCTTCAACAAATGATGGATCAAGAAGTACTTTGACGGGAGTGGACGACCTGACCGGTATCGATCCATCGTCAACCTATTGCACATCTAACGGAACAAATGAAACCGATGGAAACAAGATCGTTTATCTGTATAACGTTGGTGCCAAGAAGTTTCTGAGCATTGGTGGCATGTGGGGTACTCATGCCTCACTGGATGCCACGCCCAATCCCATTTATATGAAATGGGACAACTCTATGCAAGCCTATTTACTGGAGAACAAGGTGAAAGGTTCCACCAAGCAAGGATACTTGGGAATCGACACAAAGCATAAAGAAGTATTCATGGACCTAACTGATAATGAAAGAAGCGCTGTTAGGTTTGAAAAAGCTAAGGAGTATTCAGAGACCAACAAGGTGTATCTCGTCAGGATCGGAAATAACACCACACTTGGTTATCTCACGGCTTATCCGGACAATATAAGCATGCTCTGCAATCATGAAGGCAAAGCCACTGAGGGCGACCAGACATACAAGAACCAGGAATGGAAGGTGATCACAAAGGCGGAGTATTACCAACTCTTCAACATAGCTCCTGCCAACATGAAGGCGGCGGTTGACGCCTCTTTCCTGATCGCGTGCCCAGATTTCAGAGTGAACGATGCGGACGCCACAAAATGGAAAATCGCAGGCGACAAACTGCCTACTGACGTGAACGGCCATGTGCGCTTCGGAGACGCGCATATGTACAAGCGGTATGACAAGTTAGAAGCCACAGGATCGGGTGCTTGGACTGGATATACTAATCAAGAGCATCAGCGCCTCTACGGCCAGTATTTCTACTGCTATACCGAGGGCTTGCGCGGCTACACCTTCTACCAGGACGTAAAGGTACACAAGGCAGGATGGTATCTGCTGCGTTGCAACGGCTTTAGCTCGGCGAACAGCTCAGAGAGCATCACGGAGAACGGCAAACCGTTGGCAAACCTATTTGTTACTGTGCTCGACGCCAATCTCGAGCCTATCGAGACGAAGTACTCTACCGCCAGCCTCGACGGTATCAGCCAGAGCGACGCCGCTCTGCTGGCTAAAGATAAAGAAGGTGCAGGTATCGGCTACGCCTTCCTCCAGGGAAAGTTTGAGAACCAGGTGCAGATCTGTCTCGACAACGAGACCATTTCATCCGACAAGCCCGCTATCCTTCGCATCGGCTTCTATGTAGAAGCTACGCCCGAAGGAAAGCCCAAGGTTGACCCCAAAGAGCTGACTGCCGTGGACGACTTTAGACTGCTTTATGCCGGTCCGCGCCGCAACCCCGAGCTGGTGCTCGACGAGGAATCGATTGACCTGCGCTATCTGACCGAGGCGAAGGATGAATACAAAAATAGCGTGCTCCACCTCAACCGCAAACTGAACGACAACATGTGGAACTCGCTCATCCTGCCCGTCGATCTGACGTGGGGACAGATGAAGCGTACGTTCGGAGACGGCGTGAAGGTGGCGAAACTTGAGGCACTGACGGAGAAAAGCGTGCAGTTTGTGACCGTAGAGCCCAAGAACGACGACGATTTGATGGTCACGGCATTCGAGCCGTATATCGTCTATCCACCTTATACGGTGACACGTTCGCCAGCGTACACCGTCGAGCACTTCTACACTACGGAGGGCGATGACAACAGTAGCTGGTTGGACAATGACTACAAACCCACCTCCGACGTGAACGACCGTCTGACGAAGACGGTTCCCACCGACCACTACGTAATCACGATGGTTTCGCTCGACAGAAAGAAACTGATGCAGAATGTGAAACTCGACACCTGGGAGTCAACAACGACCTTCGAGGGCAGCGGCATCCCGGGTACAATGGTCTCAATGGTCTGCAAGGGCACGATGGCAAAGACCTACGAAAACGGCGAGATCATCGAAGGCCGCAACGACCTCAACGGCGCCTTCTTCATGTATAAGGGAAAGCTCATCCAGGTGCCGAGCGGCGAAAAGGAGGATCACGAGCGCTATCAATACGGTCTGAAGGCGTTCCGCTGCTGGTTTGAGCTGACGAGCACCAAGACTCCTGGAAGCACGGTCTCGCTCATGATCGACGGCGTGGAGGACAGCGCCACGAGCATCGACGACATCCATGCAGACGCCGACCACACGTCCTACAAGCGCGGCGTAGAGGGCGTATTCAACATGAACGGCCAGATGGTGCGCCGCGACAATAGCCTGGAGGGCTTGCCCAAGGGAATGTATGTAGTAAACGGAAAGAAAGTCATTATCAAATAAAAAACGACAATAACAGCGACACAAAATGAAGAAGATTTATATCGCTCCCAAGATAGACGTGATCATCCTCGACACCCTCTGCGACGCAGGCTTACAGACGTGCAGCGTCTTCAAAGAAAAGCTCGACGCCGAGTGCATCAGCCACTTTGAGGTGGTCGGCGAGGAGCAGACCAAGACCAACGCCGACTACAAGGGCTTGTGGGGAAAATCGAACAGCAACAAATGGGGCGACGATTAATACTCCCCCCGGCTGCCATAGCAGCTGATCATCTATAAAGGCAAAGGGCTGGATTCCAAATCGGGATCCAGCCCTTTGTCGTGGGAGGGGAATCTATGCGGGAGGCCCGCAAACGGAAAGGAGGATTGGCCCTACTCGTAGTGCATGCTCTTGGCAGGATGGATACGGGAGACGAGGAAGGAGGGAACGACGAGGGCGGCAACGCAGACCAAGAGAGTAGCCACGTTGAGGGCCGCGACGATGGGCCAGGAGATCTCGACGGGGACGGTACTGACGTAGTAGGTCTGGGGATCGAGGCGCACAAAGCCCGTGAAGTGCTGGAGGGCGATGAGACCCAGGCCCAAGGCGTTGCCCCAAAGCAGGCCCTTGGCCAGGACGAACGTGGCAAACCACAGGAAGACGTGGCGCACCTGCTGGTTTTTGGCTCCCAGGGCCTTGAGCACGCCGATCATCTGCGTGCGCTCCAGGATAATGATGAGCAGGCCCGAGACCATCGTGACGATCGCCACGGCGATCATCAGTCCGAGGATGAGCCAGACGTTGAGGTCCATGAGTTCCAGCCAGGAGAAGATCTGCGGGTTCATCTCCGTGACCGTGGCGGAGGAATAGGTCTCGCCATAGTGGTCGGTGGTGCGGTTGACGCGCTTCACGACCTGGTGCTCCACCTCGTCGATCTGTCCGAAGTCGCTCACCAGCATCTCCGCCCCGCTAAACTGGTCCTCCTGCCAGCCGTTGAGGCGGTTGGCGGTATAGAGGTCTGTGAAGCACATCTGCTGGTCATACTGCTTGAGGTTGGTCTCGTAGATGCCCGTGATGGTGAAGCGGCGCGTGCGCACGCCCTGGTGGTTGATGAAATAGGCAAAGATGCGCTCCCCACACTTCACGCGCAACTGGTCGGCAATGGTCTTCGAGATGAGCAGCCGCTGCGTGGAGGAGGAATCGGAGAAATGGGGAATCGACCCCTCCACCATATTTTGGTGGATAAAGGTCGTGTCGTATTCAGGACCGACGCCCTTGAGGGCCACGCCCAGAAAGTCGTCGTCGGTCTTGAGGATGCCCTGTGTCATCGCGTAGCGCTCCACGTGGCGCACGCCTGGTATCCCGCGGAGGACGGTCGTCATGGAGTCGTCCATCTGTATCGGATACTGATCGGAGGACATCAGGCTGGCGATGTTGGCCACGGTAATATGGCTTCCGAAGCCCACGACCTTGTCGCGGATCGTATGTTTGAAACCGAGGATTACGCTCACCGTGACGATCATCACGGCCAGACCGATGGCCACGCCTGCCGTAGCAATGCGGATGGCAGGCTTGGCCACCTTCTGACTTCCAGCTCCCTTGCCGTAGATACGGCGTGCGATAAACAGGGGGAAATTCATAGTGTTTCTATTGAGATGAATGCGTAGCAGACCGGATCGACAATCGTCCGGCATCATATAAAGGGAAAGGAGCCGGGAGCCGCTCCTTGGGCGACTCCCCGCTCCCTATAGGGGGAATGCGATAGACTTACTTCACGCGGCCGGGATAAGCCTCCAGGCCCTTCTCCAGGCAGACGAGGGCCTTGCGCAGCTCGTCGCAGCAGAGCACATAGGCCAGGCGCACCTCGTCGAGGCCGGCGCCCTTGGTGCTGTAGAAGCCGCTCGCGGGGGCCATCATGACGGTCTCGCCCTCGTAGGAGAACTCCTCCAGGAGCCAGCGGCAGAACTTCTCGGCATTGTCCACGGGCAACTTGGCGACCGTGTAGAACGCACCCTTCGGCATCGGAGAGAAGACACCCTGGATCTGGTTCAGACCATTGACGAGGCAGTTGCGACGCTCCACATACTCCTTCTGCACGCCCTCGATATAGCTCTCGGGAGCCTCCAGCGAAGCCTCGGCGATGATCTGTCCCATCAAGGGGGGAGAGAGGCGGGCCTGGCAGAACTTCAGCACGGCCTTGCGCACCTCGGTGTTCTTGGTGATGATGGCACCGATACGGATACCACACTCTGAGTAGCGCTTGGAGACGGAATCGACGAGGATCACATTGTTCTCGATACCCTCCAGGTGCATGGCCGAGGTGTAGGGCTCGTCGGTGTAGATATACTCGCGATAGACCTCGTCGGCGAAGAGGTAGAGGTCGTGCTTCTTCACGATGTCGCGGATCTGCTCCATCTCCTGGCGGGTATAGACATAGCCCGTGGGGTTGTTGGGGTTGCAGATCAGGATGGCGCGCGTGTTGGCGTTGATGAGCTTCTCAAACTCCTCGACGGCGGGGAGGGCAAAGCCGTTGTCGATGCTCGTGTGGATGGAGCGCACCTTGGCGCCCACCATCAGGGCAAAGGACATGTAGTTGGCATAGGCGGGCTCGGTGATGATGATCTCGTCGCCAGGGTTGAGGGTGGACATGAAGCCAAAGAGCAAGGCCTCGGAGCCGCCCGTGGTGACGATGATGTCGTCGGGCACCAGATTGATGTTGTGCTTGGCGTAGTAGCCCACGAGCTTGTTGCGATAGCTCTCAATGCCCTGGCTGGGCGAATAGGCCAACACTTTGGCATCGACCTTCTTCAAAGCGTCGAGACCACATTGCGGCGTGTGCACGTCGGGCTGGCCGATGTTCAGGTGATAAACTTTCGTGCCGCGCGCCTTGGCTGCATTGGCCAGGGGTGCGAGCTTGCGGATAGGCGATTCGGGCACAATAAGGCCACGTGCTGAGATTTCCGGCATAATTCTTTAGTTATTTAATACGGTTGCCCCGATTGCACGGGGATTGACTCTTGTGTATGAAACTTGTATTTTGCCACAAAGTTACACCAATTCGGCCAAACGGCAAAGGCAAAGGCGAAAAACTTTGCCCCCGCGGGTCATTTGTGGGATTTTCTTGCTACTTTTGCAGGTCGAAAGCGGTCTCCCCGAGGGGTAGCCACCACTTTTCGGCGCCTATCCCGGCAAGCGGGACGGGCCGCAGCAAGACAAGACGTCAGACAAAAATCAGACAAAAAAGAAAACATACATATATATAATGAGAAGCAGAACAGCCAACTGGTTTGAGACCCGCGTCCGCTACGACAAGATGATGGAGGACGGACAGAACAAGAAAACCACCGAGACCTACGTGGTAGATGCCTACACCTTCGGCGAGGCCGAGGAGGCCATCACCAAGGAGATGGGCGCATACATCAACGGAGAGTTTGAGGTGAAGGCCATCACGCCGGCCACCTATGGCGAGATCTTCTTCAGCGACGCCGACGGCGACGACAAGTGGTTCAAGTGCAAACTGGCCTTTATCACGCTCGACGACAAGACGCAGAAGGAGAAGCGCACGAGCGTCTATTATCTCGTACAGGCGGCCTCGGTGAGCGGCGCCGTGAAGCATGTCGATGAGGTGATGGGATCGACCATGATCGACTACGAGATCACCGCCATCGCCGACACGAAGGTGATGGACGTCTTCGAGCACGACAACCGCGCCAAGGCTGAGGGACAGGACGAGGAGGCGAAGCCGGAGTACGAGGAGCAGTAGGATTGTTCCAGTATTCCAGTATTCCAATATTCCAATTGTTCCAGTATTCCAGTTTCCAATAAGACAGTATTCCTGTTTTCCAATAAGACAGAAGACTGTTTCATCATAATCATATAGGAGAAACCACACGATGGTAGATGTAGCAAAAAACTTAAAAGAGGTGCTCGGCCATCTGCCCGAGGGGGTGGAGCTGGTGGCCATCAGCAAGTATCATCCCAACGAGTATGTCCTGCCGGCCTACGAGGCGGGACAACGCATCTTCGGCGAGAGCCATGAGCAGGAGTTGCGCCAGAAGGTGGAGACGCTGCCAAAGGACATCCAATGGCATTTCATCGGCCACCTGCAGACGAACAAGGTGAAGTATATCGCGCCCTATATCTCGATGGTGGAGGCGGTCGATACGCTCAAGCTGCTCCGCGAGATCAACAAGCAGGCGGCGAAGCACGACCGCGTCATCGACGTCTTGCTCGAGCTCCATATCGCCGAGGAGGAGACAAAATATGGACTGACCCTGGAGGCCTGCCGCGAACTGCTGGAGGCGGGAGAATGGCGCGAGATGAAGCACGTCCACATCAGCGGCCTGATGATGATGGCGTCCAACGTGGAGGACGAGGACCAGATACGCCGCGAGATGCTCACGGCAGCCGACTTCTTCGACGAGGTGAAGGCGCGCTACTTTGCCGACGATCCCGGTTTCCGCGTCCGCTCCTGGGGCATG
>OQVS01000254.1_pt1 | contig 34123 bp, 35 predicted proteins | sample 1691601 | NCBI WGS metagenome assembly OQVS01 (sample SAMN03418268, study PRJEB22391) | human gut metagenome | biome: human-gut; feature: organic feature; material: feces | host: Homo sapiens | place: Tanzania | collected 2013-01 | reverse complement strand
TTCTTTACTTCCGAATGCTCTTTATGATGGCGGTGTTGTCGTATACTACCATGTTATATAGAATTTAAAATTTATAAAGATGAGTAACGAACTAAATAATGACTTGCAGAAAGCATTTGACAAGGAAGTGGTAAAACTTCTTCTAAAGACTGATATACAGCAGAGGTTTCTTGAGCCGGAGGCAAGCAGACTCTGCCAGCAGGTTGATGACGCCGCTATACTTGCTGATCTTTTAGAATATATGGCGAAAGAAATGAGGAATCAATAATTAGTAATACTATTAGTATTCTGTTAAACTCGGGATCAGTTAAATGATTATTCAAATAGCTATTTAAAAAGGATGATAAAGTTCTTTGATATTAGTGATGTAGACTTTGAATATAGCTGTTATTCGAATTGACGGCATAGTTACAAATTCAAATCGTCACACACTTAAAATCTCTTGCAAAAGACTGTATTTCAATTAATTCAAAGAGCGATTGTCGGCTCTAACGGGACAGTAATTAAACAAATACTATGAGCAAGTTAAATATTTCTGGAATAGTGAAAGGCATTAAAGCCCAAACAACATATTTGACCCCAATAATTGAGGCTGTATGTAATTCTATAGACTCTATAGGCAAGCGTCCTAATGGCTCTATTGATATTATAGCTATCAGAGATGGTCAGAAAAGCTTTAATGATAAAGAGGATTCTGTTTGTGGTTCAATCATTGGCTTTGATGTCATAGACAATGGAGTTGGCTTTACTGACGCAAATCGAGACTCTTTCGATACCTATCTATCAGGACATAAATACGAATCTGGTGGAAAAGGTTTTGGAAGATTTATGTATCTCAAGTATTTTAAAAAAGTGTCTATTGACAGTTATTATTGTTTTGAAAATAAGTATTGGCATAGAACTTTTGACTTTGGTCACAATGAAGAAATTATCGAGAATGAGACTAATGAATTGTGTCATGAAGAGATTGTTGCTTGCAAGACAATACTTCATTTGAAATCCGCAGTGAAAGGTTATAATGCCGACAATGGGTTAAATGTTATAGCAAGAAAACTTGTGGAACGCCTTTTGGTGTTTTTTGTGGATAATACAGAAGGCATGCCTATTATAACATTGAAAGAGAGTAATGGAACTAATCCTATTGTCTTAAATGATTTTGTAAGCAAGAATGATACAATCCAGTTTGTTCAAGAAGAATCTTTCGTATTACAAGATAAAAAGCATACAAAGCATCGATTTACTGTAAAATCGTATAAAGTCTATTTCTCCTCTTTGGCAAATAAAGTGATTTTAACAGCACACCGCCGAGAGGTTACAAATAGCCCCCTACACAATTATGTTCCTGAATTTAAAGATACTTTGATTGATATAGAAAATGGAAAACAGAGAAATTATGCTATCCGTTCCTATGTAATTGGAAAATATTTGGATGACCATGTTGATACAGAAAGAGGTGATTTCTCATTAGCCCATAATGAAGAAGACATTTTTGCCGACATATCCGTTGAACGAATCGAAAGAGAAGCTAGTCTTATAACGAAGAAATTCTTCAAGGATTACATTCAAGAAAAATTTCAGGCAAAGAAACAAAAAGTACTGGATTATGTTTCGAGTATAGCACCTTGGAACAAGAGCTTGTTGAAAGACCTGGACATGGAAAACCTCCCCTTAGGAATATCAGATTTAGATTTGGAACTAAGATTTCAGAAAATTAAATTTGAGAAAGAACAGAAGTCTCGTATTGAGATAAATGATCTTCTGGCTTCGCAAGAAGATATAAATACAGACAATATAAAGGAGCAGGTCAAAGATTTGTTTTCAAAAGTAACAGATGAAGGCAAGAATGACTTAGCCCATTATGTTTGTAGCAGGAAGAAAGTTATAGACCTCTATAATGAACTTCGCAAAAGAACAGATTCTGGTAGCGCTCACTTAGAGAGTGAACTTCATAATTTGTTCTTCCCTATGATAAAGGATGATAGAGAGGTTGATTATGAAGATCATAACTTGTGGCTTTTGGATGAAAGACTTGTGTTTAGTCATTACATTGCGTCAGATAAAGTGATTTCTAAAAAAGACCACAAAGAGCCAGATGTAGTGGTCTTCTATAACGAGAGGATGTTTTTCAGAAATGGAGAAAACAGCATCACGTCTCCTGTAACCGTAATCGAATTCAAGAGACCTAAAAGGAAGGATTATTCTGATGCAGATAATCCAATCTCGCAAGCTCTCAGATATTCAAGAAAAATACTTGATGGAAAGTATGAAATGCCCGATGGCATCGAACCTGTCAAAGTAAACAGGCAATCTACGCCAGTTTATGTATATATTGTCTGTGATATAGTTTCGCAAATCAGAGAGTTCGCAGAGCAATCCAATCTGACAGTCAGTCCTGATGATGAAGGTTATTTTGGATATGTATCAAGCTATAACGCATATGTAGAAATCATGTCATTTAAGAAAGTGATTGATGATGCGACAATGCGCAATAAAATTTTCTTCCACAAATTAGGATTAGAATAAACTATCTCACCCCCTACATCAGATACAAATAAGCGAATAGCTTCAAATAAAAATAGCAATGAACAACTTCAATGATATAAAAATAGCCGTAGCCGGAACAGGCTACGTCGGTCTGAGTATAGCTACATTGCTGTCTCAGCACCATCATGTTACGGCAGTGGATGTAATCCCTGAAAAGGTGGAGAAACTTAACAATCGTATATCGCCGATACAGGACGATTATATCGAGAAATATCTGGCAGAGAAGGAACTCAACCTTACTGCTACTCTTGATGGCAAGGCGGCTTATAAGGATGCCGACTTCGTGGTGATTGCAGCACCCACCAACTACGACCCGGTAAAGAATTATTTCGATACAACCCATGTCGAAGAAGTAATTGACCTGGTGTTGGAGGTGAATCCAGACGCCGTGATGGTTATTAAGAGTACCATCCCTGTGGGTTATACTCGCGGCCTCTATTTGAAGTATGCGCAAAAGGGAGCGAAGAAGTTCAATCTTCTGTTCTCTCCCGAGTTCCTTCGCGAGAGCAAGGCGTTGTACGATAACCTTTATCCAAGTCGTATCATCGTAGGCTATCCTAAGATTATCGAGCGTCCTGAGTTTGCAGAAGAAAACAAAGCTATCAATGCTGTTACCGATGTTGCGATGTTGAAAGAGGCAGCCAAAACATTTGCTGCACTTCTTCAGGAAGGAGCCATCAAGGAGAACATTGACACTCTTTTCATGGGCATGAAGGAGGCGGAGGCAGTGAAACTCTTCGCTAACACATACCTTGCCCTTCGCGTAAGCTATTTCAATGAGCTTGACACATACGCTGAGGTCAAAGGTCTTGATACCAAAGCTATCATAGAAGGTGTAGGTCTTGATCCACGAATTGGTACTCATTACAATAACCCAAGCTTCGGCTATGGTGGTTATTGTTTGCCAAAAGATACCAAACAGCTTTTGGCAAACTATGCCGATGTTCCTGAAAACCTCATAGAGGCCATCGTAGAGAGCAACCGCACTCGCAAGGACTATATTGCAGATGCCGTATTGAAGCGAGCCGGTTATTATAGCTATGCAGCCGACAACAGCTTTGACACCGCCAAAGAGCACAACTGTGTGATTGGCGTCTATCGCCTCACGATGAAGTCCAACTCCGACAACTTCCGCCAGTCTGCCATTCAGGGAATCATGAAACGCATCAAAGCAAAGGGAGCAGAGGTTATCATCTACGAGCCGACACTTGAAGACGGCAGCACTTTTTTCGGCAGCAAGGTCGTTAACAATCTGGATGCCTTCAAGACGGAAAGCCATGCAATCATCGCTAATCGCTATGACGCTTGTCTGGATGATGTAAAGGATAAGGTTTACACACGAGATATATTTAGAAGAGACTAATTTTTCTTTTAACTATGAATTAATACTGCAATGTTATATTATAATTTTGCGGAAAAATAAAAAGCTGAGTTATATGACCAGTTATTATAAGAATAAATCAGAGCTTTATTTGAATGCTGCTGAATTCTTGCTAAAATCTCAAGATGGGCATTTTGTAGCAGTTCCTCATACTGCTTATTATAGCTGTCTTTTATTGATTGAACATAAATGCTATATTGTTGATCAAAAAAATGAAAATGATATTAGACCAGAGGTAAATGGAACAAAGCCTGCATTACATGAAGGATTGATTAACTATATGAAGAGTTCATTGGCCAATTAACAAGGCAAAATGCGTATGCTGATATGAGGAATTTTGTTTCTAAGATTGCAGATTTAAAAAAGATGCGTGTCAAAGCTGATTACAAAAACGAAAATCCCTCATTAAATGACAGTCAGAAGTCATACGATTTGGCCAAAGAAATCGTAAGCATTATAAAAAGAAATTGATAATGAAAGTTTTAGATTATTTGAAAAAGGAAATGACAGATTTTGTCAGTGCCTTTAAGAATGCGAAAGTAACCTATGAATATGATGAATTAGCCAAGATTCACACCATAGAGATTTTGCCTCAATCTCTGTTTGAAAGTGTTGAGTTTGCTAAATGGGAATGTGAGTTCTTTAAGGAGGCTTTTAATTTTATTCCTGGTGAAGACGTTGGATTTATTTCTGAGGATGCTTATGTAGGAATCCAGCATGTTGATTGGACATTGCATGGCTCAGAGTATTTCTCTAAAGATGATATGTTGGATAATCACATCTCTAAAAATGATGCTTTTGATATTTTAGAGAATAATAATGGAGAAATCAGTGAGTTTAAAACGATGCAGCACTTGCCTTATAATGTCTTTAGTGTGATAACTTCAGAATGTGTTGGTTTTGAGCAAAATGACAATCCAGTTATGGGCATAAAGGTATTAGATTCTAATGATACAATTATGTCTTTAGAAGACAGTTTGATGCAAGCAGCTTAAAAAATAATATACAATGGTGAATATAAATGAAAAAAAATCAGGATTCAGTGTTGAAAGCATTATTCTCACTGAGTCGAGTTTTAACAGAAAAGGAAAGATCGACTTTAAGGATTCTGAGCAGGAAGTTTCTTTCGAAACCGGTGTAGGTTCTAAGGAGAATATTGTTAATGTAAAGCTCACTACAACTGTTATTAATAAATACCAGAATGAGGAGCAGTACATAATAAAAGTTACAATGGTAGGAGTTTTTAAACGTATCGGTGATTCCACAATAAAAGATAATGAGCAATTTGGAAGAATAAACGGAGCTGCTATCATTTTCCCTTTTGTACGTGAACACATAGCCAACATCGCAATGAAAGCTGGTCTTGGCAGCCTCATCCTTCCTCCTGTTAATTTTACAAAGGTCAATGTAAGTAGCAACAAGCAATAATGATTACCAATGGCTCAAGGTAAAAATGCAAGCATTCGTTATGCTGTTTTAGATCGTTGTTTTCGAGATCGAAGGAAGCGGTATTATATGGATGATTTAGTAGATTCTTGTAATGAAGAACTTTACAATTATGATGGTTCATCAGTATCCGAACGTCAAGTTCGTGAAGACATTCATTTTATGCAACGTGAAGCAGGAGGAGCCATTCCTTTAGAATCAATTAGAGACGGACATAAAAAATATTATCGTTACTCAGATCCCGATTTCTCTATCAAGAATCTTCCTATGAGTCAGCATGAAGCAGAGTTGCTTTCCGATACGATAAATATGTTATCTCGTTTTAAAGGGCTGCCTAACCACGAATGGTTGCATGCTACATTGGCACAAATGAGATCTACATTCAATATTGACAATGCTCAGCAATCTTATGTGAGTTTTTCTCAGAATGAGGATTTGCAAGGCTTAAGCTATTTTACTCATTTATACGAAGCAATTGCAAGCCATCAAGTTGTTTTGCTCAAATATCATAAGTTTGAAGGTAATTCATGGGATAGAATCGTTCATCCTTATCAGTTACGTCAATATAATAATAGATGGTTTTTGGTTGGTAAAGAACCGTCTTTATGTGAGATGTTGCCTTTGGTGGTAATTCCTTTAGACAGAATAGACAGTTTTAAGGTTTCTGATGCGATAACATTTGAACCTTATAATGGGGAAATCGATGAATGCTTTAAAAATATAGTAGGTGTTTCGTTACGATTTAATACGCCCTGTCAGCATATAGTATTCAAGGCTTTTTCTGTAATTGCTTCGTATATAGAAACCAAGCCAATACATCATTCTCAAATGATAGTGGAGCGTCATGATGAATTTACAATATTTTCTCTTGACTTGATTCCTAACTATGAGTTTGAGACCATCATGATGTCATATGCAGATAATTGTGAGATTTTGGAGCCTTTATCTTTAAGGAAGAAGTTGGTAATAAGGGCTAATGATATCCTTAAATATAATATAGATGATTAAAATTTTAAAAGAATGAAGTAAGTCTGCAAACTTAGCTCCTACATTTGCATCAGTATTAATTTAAATAGTGATATGACAACAAGTGCTTCATTTTCGACCTTTCTTGATAACATAAAGGTGGATAATTTCCAGAAGATCGGAGACCGATACAAGGAAATAACAAAGAAATTAAATAAAACTTTTAGGGATACTGACTCTGAAACTGCAAATAGTTTGCAGGTCGGTTCTTATGGGCGATATACAGGCATTAAGGGTATATCCGATTTGGATATGTTGTATATAATGCCTAAAGGCAAGTGGAATATTTATAAAAACTCTCCCAATAAGTTACTTGCAGATGTTCGAGATGCCTTAAGAGAGCGTTATCCAAATACAGACATACGTTATGACCGTTTGGTCGTAGATGTTTTCTTCAAAGACTTCACCTTTGAGGTCCAGCCAGTTTTTGAAGAGGCAAGTGAGGATGGTTATATCAATTACAAATATCCAGATACAAAATACGGATGTTATAAGATAACAAAACCCAAGCAAGAGCAGAATGCTATGACCGAATTTAAAAATGATCATGGTGGTCATCATCGTCTGTTATGCAAGATGACTCGCTCATGGAAAAACACAATGGGTGTTGCCATGGGAGGGTTGTTGGTGGATACTTTAGCTTATAATTTCTTGAAAGAAAAGGACGAATATGATTTTGCTACATATTCTGATTTTGATGATATGTGCAAAGATTTCTTTGAATATCTTAAAGATCAACCTAAGCAAGATCATTATCAGGCGTTAGGAAGCAATCAAGATGTAAAAGTAAAACATCCTTTCCGCAATAAGGCAAAAGATGCATACGAAAAGGCAAAAAAAGCTATTGAACATGAAACAGATGAACAAAGGAATGATGCTTGGCGTGAGGTCTTTGGTAAGAACTTCCCTAAGGCAGAATCCAAAGTAAGGGAACATAAAGCATATGCTGAAGATTTTGTTGACAATGAGCAATTTATTGAGGACAGGTATCCGGTAGATGTTATCTATGATTTGAAGATTGATTGTATTGTGGAGCGAAATGGTTTCCGACAATCAAGACTTCGTGATATACTGTTAAGAAATGAATGGCTTCCTCATGATTATACGTTGAAATTTTTTATAGATAAGACGGATGTTCCTGGAGACTATATCGTAAAATGGAAAGTAAGAAATGTTGGTGAAGTGGCTGAACGCCGTAATTGTTTGAGAGGATTTATAGAAAATCCTAATTTAAACAACAATGGTCGTAAGGAAACATCCAATTTCTATGGTCCACATTATGTAGAATGCTACATAATTAAAAATGGAATAGTGGTCGCTCGCGATAAAATATCTGTTCCTATTGGAAATTAAAAAAAGATTCTTATGGATGAAGAAAATATGATAAAACTACTCAATTCACAAATTCGTAATTCTTATGGAAATGTGTTTTGGACGCATAAAATACATGAGAAAGATGCAGATTTATATCGAATTTGGAATAATCGGTTGAAAATAACCCAAATTGTTTTGTCGGCAATCTCTACTACAGGTTTAGTCTTCGTGTTGTTTGGTGTTGATGAATCAAATATAGCTGAAGGTAACAATTGTTTGGTGAGATTCGCAGCAATAATTTCTGCCTTTATATCTGCTTTGCTTGTAATAGCGAATTCGTTGTCAAAAGGTTATGATCTTGGTGAGTTGTCTGCATCACATGGGGCAACAGCTATAAAACTTCTTGATCTTAGAGAAGAATATCTCTCTTTACTATATGATATAAAAGGACGGCATTTGAGTGTTGAGAGTATCCAAAAAAGAAGGGATGAATTAAAAGATAAGACATTGGCGATATACGCTAATGCTCATAGAACAACTTCATGTGGTTATGCCAAAGCTGCGAAAGCAATAGAGATAGGTGAACCTTTCTTTACAAAAGAGAGTTTAAATAAGATTCTTCCAATTGATTTGCAAGAAGGATATTAAGCATTCAAATATAGTCACTCAAACAATTTCTATTATTTCATGGTTATTTCATATCTTTGGTATGAAATAACCATATTCAATGTAACTCATTTAAATTAGTTGTTGTAAAGTATGTCTGAGATTTTTTCTTTGGACAGCTGTAACTAATTTTGTTAAAAGTAATAATTTAGTGGAAGAAATATCATCAAATAAAAGAATAGCTAAAAACACATTACTAATGTACGTACGTATGTTAATAATGATGTTCATTGGCTTTTATACAAGTAGAGTAGTTTTTAAAGCACTTGGAATATCCGATTTAGGCATTATTAATGTCGCAGGATCGGTTTTAGCAATGTTCTCATTTATAAATGAAACATTTGTTACTGGAACTCAGCGTTTTTTGTCTTTTGCCATAGGTGAAGGCAATACTGAAAAATTAAAGAAGACCTTTAGGTGTGCATTTACAATTCATGTATTGATAGCAACTCTCATTTTTATTTTAGGAGAAACCATTGGCTTATGGTATGTTTGCAACAAATTGGTAGTAGACCCCAATAGATTCACTGCAGCGCTTTGGTGCTATCAGTTATCTATAATTTCTACAGTAATAGGCATAATACAAATTCCTTTTCAGTCAGCACTTATTGCACATGAAAAAATAAGTATCTACGCCTATATGAGCATTTACGATGCTGTTGGTGCACTAATGGTAGCATATCTGATACAGACAATACCTTTGGATAGAATTATAATGTATAGTTCTTTCACATTTGCTGTTTCTTTTATGCCCACTTTCTTTTATAACTATTACTGTCGTAAACATTTTAAAGAATGTGCTTTCCGCTGTGGCTATGATAAAGAGATATTTAAGAATATGGTGGGCTTTTCTGGATGGAATACTTTGGGATGTTTGTCTGGAATGGGACAAGGAGCTGGTATCAATCTTATTCTCAATGCTTTTTGTGGTACTGTGATTAATGGCGCTCGTGGTATTGCATTGCAAGCTAATGGTTGGGCAAACAAATTTGTAAACAGTTTCCTGGCTGCAATTAATCCTCAAATTGTTAAGAGTTATGCTTCCGGTGACATAGATAGAATGAGTGTTTTAGTTATAAATGGATCACGTTTTGGTTGCTATTTATTCTTACTGTTAGGTATTCCTTTGTTTCTTAAGATTGACTTTATTCTAAACATATGGTTAGGCCAATGTCCTCCGTATACTATTGCATTGATGAGAATTGCAATGTTAGAAACTTTCTTTAAGACGATGGGAGTCCTTACGGTTACAGCTATGCATGCTACGGGAAGAGCAAAATTGTTAAATATAGTGATATCTCCATTCTTATTATTAATTCTGCCCTTAAGCTATTTTTTATTTAAAATAGGCTTTACGCCAGAAATGGTAATGTTAGCAAATGTCATACCTTGGACAATAATTCCTTTAATTCGTGTGTACTTGTTGAAGAAATGTACCAACAATCAATTTTCTGCTCACAAGTACTTTGTTCAAGTTTATCTTAAAACAATTGTTATGGCTATTATGATGTTCATGGTGCCATTTTTCTTTTCATTGAATATTCTAAAAAGTGAAACCTTTATAGATTTTATACTAGTCAGCATCATTAGTGTTTTAACTTCATCATTAGTAATCTATTATATAGGCATAAATGCCCACTACAGAGAAAAGTTAAAATTAATAGTAAGGCAAAAAATAAGTAGAATAGTTAAATAATTCTTTTATAACACATTGATATATAACGTTATGATTGATATTATAGATAAAACAAAATGTTCTGGATGTGGCAGTTGCTTTAATGTTTGTCCACGTCATTGCATTACATTGAAACCTGACGAAGAGGGTTTCTTGTATCCTTATATAGAAAAAGCAAAGTGCGTGTCATGTGGACTATGTGAAAAGGCTTGTCCAATTTTAGAGCCATATGAAAAAAGAAATCCTATTAATAGTTTTGCAATCAAGCATAATGAAGAGCCAACACGAATGCTCAGTTCTTCTGGAGGATTCTTTCCTGCGATGTTTGCAAAAATAATAGAGGAAAATGGAGTTGTTTGTGCTGTTGAGTTTGATGATTCTTTTGAGACACATCACATATGTGTTGAAGATTCCACAAAACTTAAAGACTTAATTGGCAGCAAATATATTCAAAGTCGAACGGAATGTTGTTACAAACAAATATCTCTTTTTCTTAAAGCTAAAAGAAAGACCTTGTTTGTAGGAACGCCATGCCAAGTAGCAGGACTTTCAAGGTTTCTTCAAGTAAAAAAGGTCGATCAATCTCTTTTGATAAAGGTGGAATTATGTTGTCATGGTGTTCCGAGCCCGAAAATATGGAGCGAGTATCTGAAAGACAATAATCTTGACCCTTCAAATATCCAATCAGTATCATTTAGAAGCAAGGTTAATGGGGTTTCTAATTACACATTAGAAATAAAAAGTAAAGATGGCAAGACTATCTCAGAAGGAAAGAACGAGAATAGTTATATGCTTGGCTTCTTGAATAATTTGTTTTGTCGTCCAACTTGTTCAACATGCCATTTTCGTCAGTTTGCAACAGATAGTGATATTTCTATAGGAGATTTCTGGGCAATCAGCACTTTCTATCCTGAGAAAGATGATAATAAAGGATGTAATCAGGTTGTAGTTAATACACCAAAAGGTAAAGATTTTATTGGTAGTCTTGATTTATCGCAGTTTGATGCATTTCCTATAACATTAGCAGAGTCGTATATAGGTAATACAAATTATATAAAGTCTTCTCCTCAACATCCTAACAGGTCTTTGTTTTGGGAAATGATAAAAAATGGATATTCCGTTGATGATTCTGTAAAAATGTCTCTATATTATAACAACTCATTGAAAGGTTTTATTAAGTTTAATTTATACAAGATATGGAAAAAGTTGCGTTAGTATCATATCATTTTTGGTATAACTATGGAACTTGTTATCAATCCTATGCGTTATGGAAGGTGTTAGACAAGATGGGAGTCCAGGCCGAGTATTTAAATTTTGGCTGGGAATATCCTATTAGTGATGATGTCTATTTGTTGCATTTTTGGAAAAAGAATGTAAGAATCAACCCTTTGAGATTGTTCTATGTAAATCTAAGAAAATACATACACCTACTTAAAAGAAAGCAGAGAATTCTACCACAAATACGTCTTGATTATACTTTATTGACAAACAATAGAAAATTCGATAAATTCAGGAAGCAGTTCATAAAAGAAACTCCTTTGTTGAAAGAAAATTGTTTGGCCAACATCGAGAATTCATATTCCTTATTTTTGGTTGGTAGTGATCAGGTTTGGAATCCTGATTGTTGTGAAATAAAATATTTCAGAAATTTCCTTCTTGATTTTGTTAAAGACAATAGCAAGAAGGGTTCTTATGCTTCTAGTATAGGCCGTTCTGTTGTAAGCAAAGAAATTACAAATGAATACAAAAAGTATCTGTCAAGTTTTAGCTACATATCCTGTAGAGAAAAAAGTGGCTGTGATATACTTTGTAGCTGTTTGAAGAAATCGGTAACTCAAGTCTTAGATCCTACTTTACTTATTAAAGCTGAAGATTGGCGTAAAATAGAAGTGGTTCCTCGAACAGGTCAATTTGTTTTATGCTATTTGCTTGGTAATCGATCTACTATTGTTGAATTTGCTAAACGAATTGCAGATAAAAAAGGATTGCCTTTAGTCTTAGTTACTATAGAATCAGATATTATAGAGAAGTATCATAGATTTGTTACAAATGGTATCGGTCCTTTAGAGTTATTAGGTTTAATCGACAAATGTGATACGTGCATAACAGATTCTTTTCATGGTACAGCTTTTTGTATAAATTATAACAAACCTTTTTATTCCTTTATGAAAAAGGAAGGTGGATACGAAATCGCTGATAATAGTCGCATTACAGATACGTTGTCTTTTTTCAAGTTGGATGATAGATTTGTTTTTGATGCGGATTCTTTTGATGATAATGGTAGTGTTGATTTTACATTTGCCAATCAAATACTTGAACGTGAAAGATTGTCATCGTTAACTTATCTCGAAAAAATCATTAATTCTATAAAACAATCATGATACCTAAAATAATTCACTATTGTTGGTTTGGTGGTAAGCCAAAACCAAAAGAAGTTCTACAGTATATAGAAACCTGGAAGAAACATCTTCCAGAGTTTAAAATAATGGAATGGAACGAGAACAATTTCTCATATGAGAAATTCAAGTTTACATATGAAGCTTACAAAGTAAAGAAGTATGCTTATGTGAGTGATGTTTGTAGGTTACATGCTCTTTACAATTATGGAGGATTATATTTTGATACAGATATTGAAGTGGTTGGTCCATTTGACAAGTATCTTAATTTGTCCTCTTTTGTTGGTTTTGAGGTTGCTAGTCTTCTTGGAACAGGAGTTATAGGAGCTGAGAAAAATGCTAAATGGATTAAAATTTTTCTTGATCAATATAATAAGCGTGAATTTGTTTCTAAGTATGGTGTGATGAATTTAGTGCCAAACACTAAAATACTAACAGAACTTATGCCTCAAATTCCAAAGGATGACATGCCGTCAATTTTTCCTGTGGATGTTTTCTGTGCCAAGAATTGGAAAACTCATGAGGTGATGCAAACCGAAGAAACTGTTTCAATACATCATTATAGAGCATCTTGGGAGGGAACAAATATAATTCCGTTAGAGCAAAAAGAAATTTCAATATGTAATGCTTTACATTTTCGTAACTTCCATATAATTTCTCGACTTTATAAATATTATTTGAAGATTGGTTATGCGCTTAAACTTAAATGAGAATATGCCCCCGATTATTTCTATAATCGTACCTTGCTATAATCAAGCAAAGTACATGCGTGACGCTCTTGACAGTGTTATCAATTCCACCCTTAAAGAGTGGGAATGTGTGATCGTGAATGATGGCTCTAAAGACGAGACACTTTCTATAGCTAAGGAATACGAGCAGAAAGACAATCGCTTCTTGGTTGTAGACATCCCTAATGGTGGTTTGGCAAATGCTCGCAATGTAGGTATAAGAAACTCTCATGGCAAGTATATTCTACCTCTTGATTCTGATGACAAAATAGGAGAGAAGTATTTGGAATATGCTGTCAATTATTTGGAGAACCACTCTGACACAAAGCTTGTTTACTGTCTATGCCATTTCTTTGGCGATATAAATGGGTTTAGAAAATTGCCAGACTATAGCTACCAGACGATATTATGGCAAAATGTCTTTTTCCCTGCTTGTGTATATCGCCGCTCCGATTATGACAAAACAATAGGTTATAATCCCAACATGAAACATGGTCATGAAGATTGGGATTTTTGGCTTTCGCTCTTGTCGCCAAACGACAAAGTATATCGTATCCCTGATGTTCAATTCTATTATAGAAAACACGGAGTCTCAATGATTGATGGTACAATCAAACGCCTTTCAGAGACTAATCGCCAGTTGGTGTTGAATCACTTGGATGTTTACACACCCTTCTTGGGAGATATGATCGAATGGCATAATGAATTGTTGCATTATAAAGGTTCTTATCTTGCCTTACTCAAATCGCCAACGTATAAATTGGGACATGTTTTGTTGTCGCCATTGAAATGGATACGAAACATCTTTTCGAAATAAGGCATAAACACATACATTGAATTATGAATAAAACAAAATACACGTTTCTTGTGCCCTCATACAAGGCTTCGTTTTTAGAGGAAGCCCTGGAGAGCATCAAGAATCAGACATACACCGACTTTAAAGTGTTGGTTTCAGACGATTGCTCACCCGAGAATCTCAAGCCAATCTATGAAAAGGTTTGCGGCAACGACCCACGTTTCGCTTTTCGTCGTAACGAGGCAAACATGGGTGGCAAAAGCCTTGTGTCACACTGGAACCTCTTGGTTGATTTGTGTGATACCGAATATCTTATCATGGCAAGTGACGATGATGTCTACGAACCAAAATTCTTGGAAGAGATAGATATGCTCGTTGAGAAATATCCTAAGGTTGATATTCTGCGGGCAAAAGCGAGAAGAACAGAGAATGGGAAATTGGTAAGAGAAGATTTCAATCTTGACGAATACATGACTTTTGCGCAGTTTGCTTATACATTTGGTCAATTACCAATAGTTTGCTGCCTTGCAAATTATGTATTCCGTACATCCAGACTCAAAGAACTGGGCTATTTCCCTGATTTTCCAACTGCAGCCAAAAGCGATTCTGCTACCGCCATGCTGATGGCGCAGAATGGAATCGCCTCTACGCCAGACGTGTTGTTTACCTTTCGCATATCTACTGAGAATCTGTCATCTACTTCGGGATATGCCAAGAATATAGTAAATGTAGCTACAGCTGACCTTATGTTTGTAGATTGGTATGCAGAAAAGATGAAACCACTATTGGATAGACTACCTGTAGATCAAGCACATCTAAGACCTTGGATTGACAAGGCCCACAAAAGTCATGTTGAGGGCATTTTACAATTTCTTCTGCCACAGATGAAGTTGCGCGACCTGTTAAGCTTCTTCAAGGCATTCAAGCAAAGAGGCTATCTTCTTGGTACCATAGATAATATGGTGATTTGGAAAAATTGGATAAAAAGAATCTAATAAATAAAATTATAACATTTATTATTGTATGAGTAATAGAAATACAGCGATTGACGCAATGAGATTCATTTTCATCTTGATTCTATGCCCGTTTCATTGTCCTGCAGTTAATCCGTTTCCTAATGGTTATATTGCAGTTGAATTCTTTTTTATATTGGCAGGTTTCTTTATTTATTTGTCATATAGAAAACACAATGACATTGGTACAATAGACTTCACCTTAAAAAAGGCGAAGCGTTTTTTTTGGCCGCTAATTATTTCTCTACTGTTACTTGTCCTAATAGATAGAAAAAAATACATCTATCCTCATGATTTGACGCCTGATGGTATCGTATCACAATACTTTGCTCACATTCCTGAATTCCTATTCTGTCAAGGACTTCATTTGATTGATGTCGATTCATATATCAATGTCGCTTTATGGTTTGTTTCAATATTATTATTTGGAGGGGCTATTATTTTTTCTTTACTTAGAAATACCGGACATAAGGCTATTGCAATTATATTTCCTCTAATTACATTATTTGGGGTGACATATCTTAAAAGTTTTGGTGACTGTGGCTTGGTATGGAGGTCACAACTATTAGGATCCCCCATTGATTGTAGTTTAATTCGAGGACTTGCAGAAATGAGTCTTGGCGTTTTACTTGCTTATATATACGAACAAAAATATACGATATTGTATAGACATAGGCATTGCGTTAGTGTAATGGGATTGACAGGACTGATTGGTATGATATTAATAGCCTTTTCACATAACAACTATGATACATTGTCATTATTCTTAATACCAATGATCATTTTGGCTTGCATGCACCCCAAAACTCTATTCACTATAATTTTAAGAGATAAAATTTGGGCATGGTTTGGAGGAATGTCAATGCACATGTTTTTTATTCACACTTTTGTAGCTACATTATATTATATCATAGCATCTAGAATTTCATTAATGGAAGAATTACCTTTAACAATTTCTCTTGTTTGTTATCTTTTTTGTGTGTTTTTAGCAGGAGTGGCTTTACAAATAATTTCAGATAAATTGTATAAAAGAACATTCAATAAATAAAACTTATATTTTGATTATATTTTATGAAAACCCCGATAGTATACACACTGATTAGCTCCGAGAAAGATTACTTCTTGGAGGAGCTGTGGGTGTCGCTCTATTCTCTTCGCCAGTTTCATCCAGAGGTGACGGTCAACGTGTTGGTGGATGAGCCGACGAAGAAGTACGTGGAGAGATTCCCTGAGCTTTGCGGCATGATAACTAACATCGTTGTTGTGCCAGTGCCTGAGAACTATAACGCCAAGCAGCGTTCACGAGTCATTAAGACCACGGTGCGCAACGAGATAGACGGCGCATACCTATTCATTGATACTGATACAGTTATCTGCAAGCCGTTGGATGATATTGACAACCTTACTTGCGATATGGCAGCTGTGCCAGATGGTCATCTGCCTCTGTCTGAATGTATGTTCTCGCCGACAAACTCAGTGAATAAGATTTTCAAAACCGATGTTTCCGACTCTAAATACTGGTTTAACTCAGGAGTTATGTTTGTTGCAGACAACGAACAGACACGCAAGTTCTACAAACGTTGGAATGAGAACTGGACATATTCTTGTTTTAAAAAGGGACAAAGCCAAGACCAACCGGCACTGCTTGCAACAGACAAGGAGTTTGGATACAAAATCTCAGAGCTTCCTGGCATTTATAACGCCCAGGTGGCGATGTCCTTGAAGTATTTTGCTGATGCAGCGATCGTTCACTGGTGGCACATGAGTTTCATTGAGAACCAGGATTATTCTCCGTTCTTCAGCTTGCAGATATATAAAGATGTGAAGACTGCGAAAGGTCTCACGGCAGACATCAAAGAACTCATTAAGCATTGCAAGCAGAGTTTCGTGTCGCCAACGATGCCCGTAGGAAAAGAGCATATCTATTTCCTTTTCTCTCCGGCAGGTAAAATCTTCAACAGAATCTACAAAGAAGGTGGCGCAGCAAGTTATTTGATGAACAAGTGTGCCGCCGTATTGGAAAAGATTCATAAATACACAAAGAAAAATGATTTCAGTAGTAATACCTTTATATAATAAGGAGGCGTCTATTGCACAGTCTCTGAAGAGCGTGCTCTCACAAGAGTATGACGACTTTGAGGTTGTGATAGTGGATGACGGTTCTACGGACGGATCGGTTGACGTAGTTGAGGCTATAAACGATCCGCGCATCCGACTGATAAAGCAGGAGAATGGCGGACCGAGCAAGGCTCGTAACACAGGTGTGAAGAATGCTAAGGGCGAGTGGATACTGTTCCTTGATGCCGACGATGAATTAGAGCCTGGCGCTTTAGAGTATTTTGCTAAGAATATAAATAAGCACAACGATGCCTCTTTCATATTTGCACCATTCTACACTTCACGATGTGGAAACAAGACATTAGCATGTAAATATCAAGAGGGGATGGTTGAAAACCCTTACAAGGAGCATTTCTTTGGCAGAATTCTACCTCGAACGGGCGCATTTGTATGTATCAGAGAATTATGTTTTAAAGAGCCTTTTGATGAGAATATACGCCGTTTTGAAGATCTGGAATGGTTGTATAGAATCTATAAGCATACAATAATATATAAGGTGTCTAAACCTGTTTTAACAACTAACATAGACTTCTCTGTTGCCTCTCGTGCCCGTAAAGACATAAAAGAAGATTTCTTGGGGCATCTTGATTTCAAAGGCAAATCGTTTTGGGAGAAGATGGCGTTGTATGCGCTTTATCTTGGTGAGCGCAACTACTATCCAGAGCAATGCAGAAAGCTGTATCCTGGGCTGCATCGCAGATATGATTGGTTGTTGCTGTATAAGTTAATTCACTTCTTAAAATAGAATGACAAAATTATTAGCAATAATAAAGAGGTTGCCAGTTTTAAGTCATCTGCTCCTCTATTTATGGCAGAAACGACATAATGGGGACAAGGTTAAGTTTTGGTTCTCTTCACACATCTCTTATAGATGTAAGTTTGAGGGAATGAACATGGTTGCTCAAAAAAGTTCTTATTTTGGTTCAATGGGATACGGAAGCTATGTCGGACACGAGTGTAACGTGAGTGCTGATATCGGAAGATTTACTTCTGTTGGACCTCATTGTACATTCATCAATGGACAACATGCATATAAAGCTCCATATGTTTCAACATCTCCATTGTTCTTCTCGCTGTCTAATAATCGTAATCCACAAAATAAGACGTTTGCTAAAGAACAGACGTTTGATGAGTTTCGCTATTATGACAAAGAGAAACAACTAGTAAACAAAATTGGTAGTGACTGCTGGATAGGTCTTGATGTCACTCTTATTGGTGGGGTTGAGATACATGACGGCGCAGTAGTCTTAGCACATGCTATAGTTACAAAGGATGTTCCGCCATACGCAATTGTAGGAGGAACACCTGCAAGAATCATAGGCTATCGTTATGATGAAGAGACTATAGAGTTTTTGCTAAGAACCAAATGGTGGAATAATCAGCCAGAGTGGTTTGAGGAAAACTGGATACTTTTGAATGATATTGATAAATTGAAAAAATACTATGGTGAATAAGGAAAGAACAATTAGCCTTGTTTCTTTTGCAGATAGACGTTATCGTAATGCATTGAAACGAATGGCAAAGAATACGGAAAAGTTTCCATTTACCGAACGGCATTTTTGTGACGAAACCAATAGCCTTGACCAATCTTACTGGCGTAAGTTGAAACCATGGCTTTATCGTCGTGGCTTCGGATATTGGAAATGGAAGGCTGACATTGTGAAATCATTCTTCGATAAGATGAGTGATGGCGACATTATTGTCTATACAGATGGTGGTATTGTCTGGAATAATTCTGACAAAGCCCTCGAAAGATTTCAGGATTATTTGGATATGCTAACATTAGAAAAACCAATTTTGGCTTTTCAAGAACCTTATATAGAGCAGGAGTGGACAAAGGGCGATTTGTTGAAAGCTGTCGGTGTTTATGATGACGATGCTTTTATTGGTACAAATCAGCTTTGGGGTGGTTGCTTTATGTTGATGAAGTCTCCTGTTTCTGAGAAGTTTTTGAATGATTGGATTGCTCTTAACAATCTTTCGAAAGAATTGATAACAGACAAGCGCTCAATAGTAGCCAACAAACCTGGCTTCAAGGAGCATCGTCACGATCAGAGTACGTTCTCACTTACTGCAAAACGATACCCTCATACAGAAATCTCCTGGAAGGAAACGCACGTAGAAGACAGCAACTGCTTAAATGTAGACGCAGCGAATTGTAATAGTCCGATACTTGCAAAGCGTACTAAAGAAATTGGACGTCCGAAATCTGAGATTATAAAGAACAAGTTGTTGCGTCCATGGCGTATGTTCTTGAATTTTTATTTCAGAAAAATAAGAGATTATGAATTTATGAATGACTCTTATCCATGGTGATGGTGGAAAGTCCTTTATTGGAAACAATATAAAAACTCACAATTATGAAAATACATATAGAAAATTGTGGAGCAATAGGAACTGGAACTGTTGATTTGGCAAAACAGGTAACTTTACTCTGTGGAGAAAATGGAACAGGTAAAACCTATTTCTCATATTTAATTTATGGTTTGTTAAAAAATCGTTTTCATGTTAAGACTGATGACAAGATTATAGAACAACTCATAAATGAAAAAGAAGTAACATTTGAAATAGACTATAAAAAAATTGTAGACTACAGAAAGATAATGTTGGATAACACAAAAATAAGTGTTGATTCAATTTTTGGAATTAGTTCTGAGGATGCAAAAAAACTATTCGATGATCTGACGATTAATTTTGAAGACATTGATAATGATGTTAAAAAGGGTTTGTTTGAGGCGGATATTGTTAGAACAGAAAGAATTCACTCGTTAAATATTCAACTCACAAAGCCTAAAGGTACCAATAGTGTTACTTTGAAAATCTTGAACAAAGATATTTCAAGTGACGCATTTATTGCTTTAAACCTACTTCTATTTTCATTTGTTTACTATACTTTGGCAGTCTATCCACTAAGTGGTGTAGATGTTTTTCCTGTTGAGCGTAATTCAATCTATACATTTAGTAAAGAATTATCCATAAGAAAGCAAGAAGCCTTGGATAATTTACAGATGTTGATAGATAAAGATAAAAAAGTTAGTAAACTTGACCTATACTTTAATAGTAAACGTTATCCTTGGCCAATTCGAGATGGTCTTATGGTAGCGGAGGATTTGGTTGAGAGAAAAAAGTCCAAAAGTCCATTCTATGATTTTGCTGAAAACCTAGAAAATGAATTGCTGCATGGAAGAGTACAGATTTCAAATGATGGTGAAATACAGTTTAAGCCATTGAAGTCATTAAGAACTATCCTGCCCATTCAAATGACGGCTTCTATTGTTAAGACTTTGTCAAGTTTGGTAGTTTACTTAAAGTATATAGCTAATGAAAATGACTTGATTATTATCGATGAGCCAGAAATCAATCTTCATCCAAACAATCAAATCATTATTGCTAGAATATTAGTTAGACTTGCTAATAAAGGCTTTAGAATATTAGTTAGTACACATAGCGACTATATTATTAGAGAATTTAACAATATGGTTATGTTGTCACAGCTAAAAAACAAAAGAGAGGTTGCTTATAAAATGAACTACTTGGAGGAAGAATTCTTAGAGCCTAAGAATTTAGGCGTATATGTTTTTAAATACAAAACTAAGCGAAGCAAAAAAATAGAAGTGTGCCCAGTTGAAGTTTCTGATACAGGTTTCTCCATTCCTAGTATAGACGATGCAATAGAAATACAAAACCAACATGCAGAAGATTTGTTCTATTTATTGAAATATTCAACAAATGAAAACTCTGAAATGTAATTTAATAGACTTACTTGATCAAAAATTTCTTTGCAAAAAAGATGTATTTGAAGAAAAAAATAATCAAGTAAAAATGACAGTACCAATAGTTGTTGATAATGTTCAGTATGTATTGTGTTCTTTTGATATACAATGGGAAAAAGGGTCTGCAGGATTGTTCCCTTTCTTTACAAAGAAAGAGAAAAATCACAAAATATGTGATTATATCATGTTTTGTATTCTGAATAATCAAATGTATGTTTTGCTTGTTGAGTTAAAGAAAGGAAGCGAAAAGGTTACAGACCAACTGGCAGCAGGTGAATGTTTTGCAAAGTTTATAGTTGATACCTTAAACCGAGTGAAAGGAAAGAACTATTCTCCTGTCATTCGAAAAATTGCAATTCGAGACAAACACCTCAGACTTAAGCCAACAACACAAATGAAAAATGTTGAATACGATGAATCTGGTTTTTACACATTTAGAGGGTCTAAATTTTATGTTAAACAATTTTTGAAATAATTTGATGTTCTCCTATTAAGGCACGAAGTCGGCACCGATAGTGATTGAGGACGATGTCTGGGTGGGTGCTCACAGCATCATCCTCAAAGGTGTCACGATTGGTGCACGAAGCATTATCGGTGCAGGAAGTGTAGTGACAAAGAGTTTTTCTGCTGATTGCGTGGCAGCAGGAAATTCATGCAGGGTGATAAAGAATTTAAAATAATGAAACAACGTATTGATTATATCGACCGAATGAAGGGCATGGCAATCTTCTTGGTTGTCATGGGACATGTGTACGGAATGGTTTTCAATCAGAGTGAGGATGTCACATACAAATGGATCAGCAGTTTTCACATGCCTTTGTTCATGTTCTTGAGTGGTCTTGTTGCCTGCTCAGGTGTTGTGGCTCCGTATTGGGGCGTTAAAAAACTGGGCAAGAAGTTGAAAGGACTGCTGTTGCCATTGGTCGTGTTTGGAATGTGTTTCACCATGACCTTCTCCAAAGACTTTTTGACTGGCTTGATTGGCTTTCTTGAATCGCCAAACAAGAACGGCTACTGGTACCTGATGACCTTGGCTGTATTCTATGTGTCGCTTTCGCTATATCGCTTGAATGTCAAGCAAAAGTGGTATGTGGATGCAGCTTTGGCAATTTTCTTGTGTGGGGGGTACTTCGTACTATGGAAATATACAGCACAGGCGAAAGACTACTTCTGTCTGCTGAATTGCGGTAACTTTTATATGTTCTTTATGCTTGGCGTTTTCACCACAAAGTATCGGTTGTTGGAAAAGGCGAAGAATGCAAACTGGCTGTTCTCAGTCTGCATCGTGCTTTATGTCGTCTTCTTCTGCGTAGATATGCCGATTCATGCTTTGGACAGCTTGAATAGGCACATCTTCATGCCGTTCTGCATGGTATTTGTCATTGTTACCTTGTTTATGGCACGCCACGGCGAGACGTCGCGCTTCGAACGAATATTAGACTATGTGGGCAAGAGAACGCTTGATGTGTATGTCCTCCATTATTTCTTTATCAGCGTTGTTCATCTGCAAGACGTGGGTAAATACATGGAGGGATCAGGCAATAGACTGCTATTGTTTGTATTGGCAGTAGGCTTAGCCACTGTCATTACAGCATTGTCTGTTGGCGTAGGAAATGTACTTCATAAAGGGCGGCTGATTGAAAAATTGGTTTATGGAAAATAAAAAGAAAACAATAAAGGCGGTGGCTCCTTTCGCTCACCCCGGTTTCTTGAACTTCAAGCAGGCGCCGTTTGCGGCTTGGGTAAGAAACGGGGGGCTGGTGGCGCAGGAGCACTATCCTCCTCGGTGGCTGCATGGAGCAGCGTACCGATGGGAGTTACCTACGATATGGAAGAGTAGGAAGGAGGCGCGACTGAGGTTCGTTGAGCCGGTGTCGCTTTCGTTCGACTCGTTTCCCGACTATGCGAGGTACGAGGTTGTGCCGATGTTCTGGGACTGCTGGCCTCGCTACTTCGAGAAGACTTGCCGATGGCTGAGGAAGCATGGGGTGAGGACGGCGATATTTTCTTCGCGTCAGACCGCTGAGAAAATGCAAGAACGATTCTCGGGCAAGCACGAAGGATGGCAGAAGATAGATGTTATCTGGTGTGCGGAGGCTGTAGACGAGTCGGTTTATCAGAAGGGCAAACTTCTGAATGACAGAAAGATTGACTTGCTGGAGTTCGGACGGTCGAACGATAAGGTGGTCAGTTCGGCGAAACTGGCTGGTGTAAAGATTAATGGGGCGCCGCTGCAGCATGTCTGCACGAAGCAGAACGGCAAGTTCATCTTTACCAACGAACAGCTTTACGAGGCGATGGGCGACGCGAAGGTAACAATCGCCTTGCCACGTAGCATGACGCAGCCGGAGATTGCGGGCGACATCGAGACGCTGACGCAACGCTATTGGGAGTGTATGTTCTCGCGGATGGTGATGGTGGGCCATGCGCCGCAAGAACTTGTCGACTTCATCGGGTATAACCCGGTGGTAGAACTGCGAGACGACATATCTGCAGAGGACCTGATTGCCGATGTTCTTGAACATATCGACGATTACCAATCGCTTGTAGACCGTAACAGAGCAACGGCGGAGCGGCTCGGTAGTTGGACGGTAAGAATGAAGTGGCTGATGGGAGAGTTGAACAAACGCTATATATAATATTAGTTTAGTGAAAAAATCTACCATATCTTCCAGCAAGCGCACAACGAGTTGTGCCACAACGAGATAGAAGCTGGAAGATAACTGGCAGAAGGCCGTTATCTACCAGCCTATCTACCAGCTACAGACACCTATCTTCCAGTTGCAGACATGCAACTATCAGCAGATATACAGTGCGCATATCGTTACTGCTATGCTAAATAGTTGTTACCGCGGTGCAAAACTGTTGTTACCTCATAGGGGGAATGACGTTTTCTCTCTGCGGTAATGGCTTTACCACGTTGTGAAAGATGTGTTGTCGATGTACGCTGGTACATAAACATCTAAGATAAATTAGAAATATTCAAAAATATTGTGTATCTTCGCAGTATAAATGTAAACAAAGAGGCTATATGTATATATCAAGGATAAAACTATTTAATTGGAAAAACTTCCACGATTGTGAAGTTGCGCTTTCGGAACGTTGTTTCATTGTAGGAGCAAACGCTACCGGAAAGTCTAATTTCCTGGACGTTATCCGCTTTATGCGTGACATAGTAAAGCAGGGAGGCGGATTGCAGGCTGCGGTTGCCCTCCGTGGCGGATTGAAAAAGATACGTTGCCTCGCAGCCCGACAAAGAACGGAAGTATGTATAGATGTGGACATCTGCGAAAATGGGCAAAGCAGTCCGAAATGGCGATATTCGTTGGAACTGTCGAACAAAGGCGGTGGAATACGAAAACCATACCCTTTAGTGAATCGTGAGATAGCATACAACTATTATACCAAAGAGACGGTACTTGATCGTAAGTACAATAGCAAAGGCGAGGACTCAGAAACCTTGAAGTTTACCCATCTTGAACAACCGACAGCTAATGCTGAGTTCAGGGAGATTAAGGAGGTGTTCCAGACAACCGAATACCTGAATGTGATTCCACAATTTGTAAGGGATGCCGACTCTGTGATGTTATCGTCAGGAATGGAGGATTATTTCGGACGTAATTTCATGGAACGTCTTTCTCTGCTGAATACTGCAACACGCAATAAGTATCTTAAAATAATCAACGAGGTACTTCTCACGGCTGTTCCACAATTGGAAAATCTGTCGTTTGTGAAGGACGAGAAAGGCGTTCCTCATATCGAGGCTAAATACAATCATTGGAGGGCTAAAGGCAGCAAGCAGAACGAGAAAATGTTCTCGGATGGAACCATACGTCTCATCGGTTTTCTGTTTGCCATGTTAGACGGCAGCGGCATTATTCTTTTGGAAGAGCCTGAGACGAACTTGCATACTGCCATCATCGAGGCTATACCAGAGTTTATTGCCAAGGTGCAGCGCAACAAGAAGAGGCAGGTCATCATAACAACCCATAGTTACGAGATATTGTCAAATCCGGGAATACGAGCCGACGAACTTGTTATCTTGCGTCCGACATCAGAAGGAACGGTTGCTAAAAACGCCAAGACGGACAATACCGTCAGTGCAATGCTTGACGCTGGTCTTTCTGCTGCCGATGCCGCAATGTCTGAGACAAAGGCGCAGAATGTAAACGATATTGGTAACGTTGTACTTTAAACCGTATAAGGCATGACAGAAGTTTTTATTGTGGGTGAAGATCCGGTTACACAAGAAATTCTTCGCAGACTGATAAAGGATTATGCCCCCAATCTTGTTGTGAAGAATACATTGCCGGCAAGAGGAAGCGAGATAAAAAGCAAAATGGAGAACTTCAATAAGTTCTCTCAGAGCTATCCTGTCATCTTGTTGTCTGATTTGGATACCGACGATTGTGCGCCATTGGCTAAAGCCAATCTTACAAAAAAGATGAGTGAGCAAAATGCCAATTTCGTTATAAACATTGCTGTTGATGAGGCTGAAGCATGGCTGTTTGCCGATAGAGAAGGATTTGCAAAGTATCTCGAAATTGCAGAAAACCACATGCCGACCGCTTCATTGCAAAAATTTGGAGGTTCGAAAAGACGTGTTGAAATGGATATTCCTTTGAAGGCGTCCTACTTCCTGACACATAACCTGATAAAAGAGTCGAAGAACAAAGACTTGCTTGCTCAACTATTAGCGGAGGGCAAGTCGTGTAAAGGTCGTGAATACAATTCTGCATTATTGCCATATATACGCACAAAGTGGAATGCAGAGAATGCACGTAAAAATTCATACAGCTTAGACAGAACTATATTACGCATTCAATCTCTTTTGGCTGGAAGATAGACTGGAGGATTCGGGCTTTTTAAGAAAATCTACCAGCCTTTATGTGGCTGAAATGCAGTAGGTTATAGAACTGCTGGAAGATATGGGAGATTTTTTGCGTAACAGATTTGTTTTAAAGAATAAAGTTAAAATGATACCAAAAATTATACATTACTGCTGGTTCGGACGCAATCCGTTGCCCGAACTGGCACAGAAGTGCATTGCTTCGTGGAAGAAGTATTTGCCTGATTATGAGATAAAAGAGTGGAATGAGGATAACTTCGATGTTAATATCATTCCGTATACGGCAGAGGCGTACGCCATGAAGAAGTATGCTTTCGTGAGCGACTATGCCCGTTTCTGGATTCTGTATAAGTATGGCGGCATCTACTTCGATACGGACGTGGAGGTGATACGCCCGATTGATGACATCATTGCCCGTGGCAACTTTATGGGTTTCGAGACCGATCCGAATCCTGCAAAGGGCGACGCGAGTGAAGGGAGCGTCGCCCCCGGCCTCGGCCTGGGGGTAAACCCCGGCCTTGGGATAATAGAAAAAATGATGCACTATTACGATGGGCAGCATTTTGTGCATGAAGCGGTGATGAAGAATCAGATTACTGTAGTGCATATAGCAACCAAGGTGCTTCGCGATAATGGGTTGAAGAACGTGGCTGGTATTCAGGAAGTGGCTGGTTGCTACATATATCCGGCAGAATATTTCTGTCCTATAAATGTTACGACGGGTCGTATTCATGTAGAGAAAAACACTCGTACTATACACCATTATGCAGGAACATGGGTGGACAAGAAGTTCTCGCTGAAGGAGTTGCTGAAACGAATTCTACCAGAATCATGGGTGTTGGCTTTGATTAACTTAAAGAATAAAATGCGATGAGAAGTATTTCTAAATTCTATACATGGTTCTGGATTATTTATTTTCCAGTTTGTATCGCATTTACTTATGTGGTTGATTTTGATTGGAGTGATGAGATATTAACAGTACTCCTATTGACTTATGCGTTAGGAAAGCGTCGCTATCTGGTGAAGAGCAAGCAGAGAACTACAGAGATTTCGATTTATATCCTCCTGATGGTTTTCTATCTTGCTTATTCGCTTGTTATACAAGTGACGACGCCAAGAGGTGTATTTCTTGATATCTTGCAGCAGTTACGACCATACGCCGTGTTCTATCTTACATGGATGATGGCGCCTGAGTTCACGAATAAACAAAAGAGACGCATAAAGCTGGTGATGCTTTTGTCGTTCTTCGGATATTTAATAGCTTTTTTAATAAATCCTTTATTAGTTGCTCCACTTGCAGCTATGGAGTCGGCTGCTTTAGGACAGATGGCTTTGTGTTGTGCTATGGTTTACTATCTATTCTCGAAGCAGACAAAGCGTAACAGAAATATCGCTATACTGATAATGTTGCTGGGCTTGATTTCCGGTAAGTCGAAGTATTTCGGCGAGTGTGTGGTGTTTATAGCTTTGGTGGTGTTCGTGAAAAGCAAAATCAATTATACGTCGGTGGCTACTTTGCTTAAGGTAGCGGCGTTGGGTGCTGTGGTTATCTTCTTCACATGGACAAAGTTTAATGCTTACTATGTAGAGGGCTTCCAGGAGGATGCAGAGGCTATGGCGCGTCCGGCGACGTATGAGACGGGTATGACGATTATGTTCCACGACTATATTCCGTTCGGTAGCGGTCTCGGTTCGTTTGGTACGGTGGCGGCAGCTAAGGAGTATTCACCATTATACTTTAAGTATCATATGGATGAAATATGGGGCTTGTCTCCTGAGAACCCGATGTTCCTTGCGGATGCCTTCTATCCGACGCTGGCGGAGTTCGGCATCGTGGGTCTGTTCTTCTTCCTGTGGTTCTGGAAGCGCCGACTGTGGGAGACGAAACAAATAAAAAACATGGTTTACTATCGTATGGCGTTGATGGCTATCCTGGCCCTTGCCTTGGAGAGCACCGCTGATTCGTCGTATCTCTCGGGTAAGGGTATGGGCTATTTCATGATCCTGGCGCTCTGTCTGAATGCAAACCGGCATCTTGCTGCACAGAATCAACAGCGAATGATACGCTGAAGATTGTACGGGGAACACGAATGTTCTCCCACAGATGGCACGGATTTACACGGAGCACGCTGCTTAGGGATATGACAACGGATTAATCGGATTAACTAGTATTATTGAAAACAGAAATCGCTGGGATATTCTGCAGCAGTAAACCCCGTTTAATCCGTTAAATCGGTTGTTAAAATATACTCCCACAGATGGCGCAGATTTACACGGAGCACGCTGCTTAGGGATATGACAAGCGGATTAATCGGTGTTCATTAACATAGAGTCATGCAGCTTTTGGAAACAACAACGGACGAAAAGGATTTAACGGATTCGTTTTTCTTGGTTGGTGCACCACTTGCTCGGTTGGTGCAGCTGAGACAGCTGCACCCCCTTGAAGGCACCCAAAATCCGTTTAATCCGCTTAATCTGTTGTTAATCCTACGCACCCTAACAATCTGTGTAATTCCGTGAAATCCGTGGGAGAAAATGCGCACCCTAACATCTGGTGATTTGTGACATCTGTAGGAGAAAATACACACGCTAAATTTGTGGATAAGAAAATAAGGTATAGAATATGTTGTTGAGAATATTGCAAAAGATAAGTTTGCTTCCGTCTTATTTATGGGATGCGATGTGGGCGCCGGTGTGGAAGCACGGCATGAAGCATTGTGGGAAGGACGTGTATCTGCGTCCGATGTCGTCGGACATAAAGGGATTGTGGAACCTCTCGGTAGGCGACGGCACGTCGATACCGAAGGGTAGTACAATCTACTGCACCGATGCGCCATGCACCATAGGCAAGAAGGTGCTCTTCGGTCCGCACCCGACGATTATCACGGGTGACCACCGCATTGACGTGCTTGGAAAGTACATTGCTGATGTCACGGTAGAAGAGAAGTTCGTGAACGGCGAGAACCTGTACGACCAGCCCGTGACGATAGAGGAAGATGTGTGGTGCGGCGCCAATGTAACGATACTGAAGGGCGTGACGATAGGACGCGGATCGGTGGTGGCAGCAGGGGCAGTGGTGACGAAGTCGTTCGCGCCGTATAGCATCATCGGCGGTGTGCCGGCAAAACTGCTGAAGATGCGCTTCACCCCGGAACAGATTGAGGAACACGAGCGCAAGCTTGATAAACAGAACTGAACGTATAGTATGAATATTATTATAACAGCCCCATCCTTGAACCCCAACGAGAATGTGAGCGGCATATCGTCTGTTGCGCAGTTCATCATCAGCAACAACGGCGGACAGCGCTACCTGCACTTCGAACTGGGAAAGAAGGACAAGGAGAGGGGAGGATGGCATCGTGTGCCAGCTTTGATGAGGAAGTACGGCGAATGGAAGAGGATGCTTGCGGAGCATCCGGATGCCATCGTTCACTATAACTTCCCGCTCTCGAAGGCTTCGCTGCTGCGCGATCCGTGGTTCATGAGGTATGCGTGGAAGCAGGGGAGGAAGATGGTGGTGCATGTGCACGGCGGCTTGTTCCTGACGGCGCCGCATATACCGGGCTACCTGCTGCGCATCATGCGGTGGGTGTTCGGACAAAATATGCCGTTCATAGTGCTGAGCGATATGGAGAAGGACATTCTGCAGAAGCGATTCGGAGCAAAGCGTGTAGCGGTGCTCCCTAACTGTGTGGACCTGAGCGATGCGGAAGCCTATGCGCAAGAGAACAACGCTTGCGTCGAATCGGAGCCGTTGCGCATCGGTTATCTGGGACGCATCGAGCCGAACAAGGGAATGACGGAACTGCTCGTCGCTTGTCAGCAGCTGAAGAAGGACGGCGTAGCGTACAAGCTCGTGATAGCAGGAAAGGAACAGACGGAAGGCGAGTATCTGCCGCTGTTCGAGGAGAGGCTCGGCGACAGCTTCGAGTATGCAGGACTGGTGTCGGGCAAGACGAAGTGCGGCTTCCTGAGAAGTCTGGACGCCTTTGTGCTTCCGACATATTTCGAAGGCTTGCCGATGTCGCTGCTGGAGACCATGAGCTACGGCACGGCGCCTATCGTTACGCCGGTGGGCAGCATTCCGCAGGTGGTGAAGGACGGCGAGAACGGCGTGTTTATCAAAGACCATGACAGCGACTCTATAGTGACAGCCGTGAAGCGGATGGACGAGAACAGGGCGTTGCTGAGAAAGTTGGGCGATGAGGCAAGAAAGACTATCTTCGACAAGTTCAGTCCGAAGAAATACATAGAACATCTGAACGAGATATACGCTAACTGGCTATGAAAGACTTTGACAAGTTGAGGACACGCCTGAGGCAGTTCGGCGGATGGCGACTTGTATGGCAATACGCCCGTATGGGAGTGTTGTGGACTGGCGTGAAGGCATTGGCGAGTTGCGCCGTGAGTGGCAGGTCGCTGAAGTCGGCTTATCCCGCAATAACAAAGCGGGTGGACGAGATTCTTGTAAGACGATATCGCCATATCTTGGAGGAGAATAAGAACAGACACCAGAGATCGGAAGCGGAGAGTAGGGGCGAACCGGCTGTACCAAAGATAGTTTGGTCGGCTTGGCTGCAGGGCATGGACAATGCACCGGAACTGGTGAAGGTGTGCTTGACTTCGCAAAAGAAGCACATGGGCGGTTATGAGTTCAGAGTGCTCGACTTGAATAACTATCGGCAATGGGTGGAGCTGCCAGAATATGTCGTGAGAAAATACAGAAACGGACAGATGCCACCAGCTGCGTTCAGCGACCTGATAAGACTGGCGGTGCTGAAGAAGTATGGCGGCGTCTGGATGGACGCTACGGTGTTTTGCTCCGGGTTCGAAGACGAGAAACTGAAGGCGAGATGGGAGAGCATCATGACGAGCGAACTGACCATATTCCGCTACTTCGAGCGTGGCAAGAAGGAGCCGGTAGGACTGTCGAACTGGTTTGCCGCTGTGCCGGAGAATGTTGTGGTATCAAACATTCTCGATATGCTTCTGGCGTACTGGAAGGATTTCGACTGTCTTGTCAACTACTATATCTTCCATATGTTCTTGGGCCTGACTCTGCAGGCGTTCCCTAAGGTTGCGGCAAGGATGCCCCGCGAGAACAGTTTCCACAGTCTGCTTCTCGGCAACGCCTTGGGACGTACATTTCGCGAGAAGGACTGGCAGGAGCTGATAGAGCATGTGAGCATACACAAGCTCAACTACAGAAAAGCGGAGGAGGCAAAGAAGAATCCGAAGGGCTATTATAACTACATTATTAATACATTTCAAGATTGATGTTTCGATTAAAAAACTTAAATATACTTGGTAGCGAGGCGGAGCTTGCCGCGCTGCCGGAGGGCAAACTGCTCATTAACACAATAAATGCTCATTCGTACAACACGGCGCGTAAGGATGAACTGTTCGCTGAGGCGCTGACAAACGGTGATGTGCTCATTCCGGACGGGGTGAGCATAGTGAAGGCGTGCAGATGGATAAAGGCTAAAAGCCTGTCGAAGGAAAGAATAGCAGGATGGGATCTCTTCGAGTTTGAAATGAACAAACTCGAACAGTTAGAAATTAGGAATGTTTCCAGTTCGTCCCAGCGAACGGTGATGTTCATGGGTAGCTCGCAGAAGGTGCTCGACCTGATTGTGAAGCGGGCGGCTGAGGTTTATCCTCATCTGAAGGTGGTGACTTACTCGCCTCCTTATAAGCCGGAGTTCTCGGAGGAGGACAACAAGGCGATTGTGGAGGCGATAAATGCAGCTGACCCCGACCTGCTGTGGATAGGTATGACGGCGCCGAAGCAGGAGAAGTGGACCTACTCGCATTGGAACGAACTCAATATTCACTGCCATGTTGGAACTATCGGTGCTGTGTTTGATTTCTTCGCCGGTACTGTTGAGCGTGCGCCGATATGGTGGCAGCGTCATGGCTTGGAATGGCTGTATCGTTTGTTGAAGGAACCGAAGCGTATGTGGAGACGATATATTATTGGCAATGCGCTGTTCCTTTGGAATATGCTGAAAGAGAAATGTTGAATGTTGAATTGAAAGATAGCTTGACAGATATTTACTTCCGCTTTATTCAATTTTTTTTGGGCGTTTACGAGGGCAAGGAGTTTCTTGATGGTTCTGCTCTAAAAGACCTTGACTGGGCGGCGTTTTATGAATTTGCCAAGAAGTAGACGCTTGTCGGAGTAGTCTTCGATGGCATCCAAAAACTACTTAAGGATGCTGCACCGAATTTGGAATTGCTGATGCGTTGGTTTGGCATAAACCAGAAAATCATGCAACGCAACAATGTACTGAATGAGGCTACGGTGGTTATATATAATAAGGTGAAAGATTCGGGATATAGCTGTTGTATTTTGAAGGGGGCAGGGCAATGCGGTGATGTATCCTAATCCGTTGATAAGAATACCTGGGGTGATGTGGATGTTTGGATGAATGCTGAGCGTGATGAGATTCGTTCTCTTGCCAACTCGCTTGCTGAAAACGCCAATGGACATGTAAATGATGATAGTTTCAACCATATAGGTCTTACTGTCAACGGCATAACAGTGGAGTTACATTCTATTCCAGACTTTATGGCTAACTTCGTGTATAATCGAAGATTGCAAATATGGTTGAAGCAGAATGTTGATGAGCAATGTAACAACATGGTGGCATTGCCTAATGATGCAGGTCTTGTTGTAGTCCCAACACATTCCTTCAATGTCGTGTATCAGCTTTATCATCTTTACCACCATTATTTCTATGAGGGTGTAGGGCTGAGGCAGGTCGTGGATTACTACTTTGTCTTAGTGAAGAACGAAGAGTGAAGAATTCTATAACCTTAGAACGAGAGTTTAAGCATCTTGGATTGTGGAAGTTTACAGGGGGCTATGATGTTTGTGTTACATAAGGTCATGGGAATGCAAAAAGACAAGATGATTGCACCTATGGATGCAAATAGAGGGCAAATGCTTCTTGATGACATCTTGAATGGAGGCAATTTTGGATATTATGACAAGCATCACGTTTTGGGGCATAACCTCCTTCGCCAGTATCGTGACACTCGTCTTTTGAGATATTAACCTGCCGAGGCTTTGAGTGAGCCGATATTCAGAGTTTGGCACTTTTTCTAGAGAATGAAGAACAAGAAATAATAGATATACGGCGAACGACTCTACTCTCCCATTTTGGGGGGACTACATTTCGGGGATGGGGCTTAGTAGCCCGTTTTTTACTAATGAAATAGAGTGTAAAGTATGAAATTGATAGGAATACATATAAATCAAAAGAGAATTCACCCTTTTGTTCGCAAGTCATTGAAGGAAGAATGGTATCCATTTTATGGGGGCGTACCATATCTTCCACATAAAGAGGCATTGGGGAGTTGTTTGGAAAATTCAGCAACAGAATTATATACCATTGGCTCGAAAGCAGGAGTAAAAGTTACTGTGTCCTGTATCGTAGGTAAAAACGGTTCTGGAAAATCGACATTGTTGGATATCATGTATGCAATTATCAATAATTTCTCATACACTCATTTGCAGAAATATGTCAATCAGTATGGAGTACGTCTCTGTGCTGCCAAAGGAGTATATGCAAGTTTGTTTTATGAATTGAATGGAAAGATTTATGAAGTTCGGTGTGAGGACAAGCAAGCAGATTTGTATGAGGAGAACAAATTGGTAGAATTAGACAATCCCAGAAGAGTGTTGCATGAATCTTTCTTCTATACAGTTGCTCTGAATTACAGTCTATACAGTTTTAACAAGTTTGATTACTTGTGTCCACAAGACAAGCAAATCAACGGCAACTGGATTGATGGACTCTTCCATAAGAATGATGCCTATTATACTCCGATGTCATTGAATCCATTTAGGACAAATGGAAATATTGACATCAATAAAGAAACGGGGCTTGCCCTTCAGCGGTTGTCTGCTTTGGCTCTATATTTTGACTCTAAAGGCAAGAACTTTATTCCTAACTATAAGGCTTCCAAGTTAAGATATAGGCTTCGCCCCAACTACGAGAAGACTCTTATCAATAAATTTGCTGCTTGGAAAGAACCTGCCAAGTTGAGTTATCTTTATGGTGAGTTTAAACGTGCTTATGACAATTCTGGGATAAACAGGCGAGTCTTGGAAACAGAATTATATAATGATATGATAAGTTATATGGCTTATAAAGCTCTTAAAATAGGATTGACTTATGCGGACTTCAAGCGAGAAATGACAGATGACAGAATAGACCAATATCTTGAAAAAATAGCAGAAGACCGCTCTCATATAACGTATAAGATTCGACAATGCCAAGAGTTTGCCGAGCATAGTATTTATGAACGTGATGCCAGATTTCATGAAATTCGTTTGAATGATATATATGGTAACCATCCAATAGAGACCTACGAGAAAGCTTTTGAGTTA
>OQVS01000253.1_pt1 | contig 34198 bp, 22 predicted proteins | sample 1691601 | NCBI WGS metagenome assembly OQVS01 (sample SAMN03418268, study PRJEB22391) | human gut metagenome | biome: human-gut; feature: organic feature; material: feces | host: Homo sapiens | place: Tanzania | collected 2013-01 | reverse complement strand
GTGGTGTGGAGCTTATAGACCTGCTCCTGGCGGAAGCACTGGTCCTCCTTGCCCTTGCCCTCCGACAGGGCGCCGCCGCCGACGCTATAGACCGTCCACTCCTCGGTGGGCTTGTCGTAGCCGTTGAGGGCGACAAACTTCATGCCGTTGGGATGGAACTGCAGAAACTCCGTCGGTTTCCACACGATCTTCACGGGGGCGGCCTCGCGGAGCACCTCCTGGATGGCCACGTCGGTCATGTGGCCCTTGCCCGTGGCAGCCAGGCTGCCGTAGAGCGTCACCTCGAAGCGGTGGGCGTTGGGATGGCGCTTGAGGAAGATCTGTGCCGCCCGCTGCGGCCCCATGGTGTGGCTGCTCGACGGTCCTTTGCCGATTCTGAATATTTCTTTGATCGATTCCATGTCGGGAGGGGAAAAATACAGTTTGGGGATGGAGGAAGCCTCAGGCCTGGTCCTCGCGAAGGGGTCAGCCCTGGTCCTTGTAAATGAGTTTGTTGGCGCCGCTGGTGATATGGAGGGCCTCGGGGTGCTCCTTGACGAAACTGTCGATATGGCGCACGCGCTTCTCGTCGAGGATCTCATCGACGGCAATGAGGATGCCTGTCTCCTCCACCTCGCCAAAGCCGTCGTTGATGGCCGTTCCGAAGAGTTTCATCGTCGGCGAGAGGTTCATGTAGGCGTTGACGAGCGGCGGGATATTGAAGCCCAGGTGGCGAATCTCGTGGTTGAGGATGCGGTAGTCCTCCTTGAAGTCGGCGCCCGTGAAGATCTTCGCCAGTTGCTCCTCGGGGTGCTCGTAGCTCAGCGGGTGGATGGGCACGATGAGGTGGTCCTTGTCGTCGAAATGCTTCTTGAGGAAATAGAGGATCATGTCGCGGCCGATGCGGATGTAGCTCGGATACATGGTCATCTTGCCAAAGAAGTACCTGACGTCGGGATTGATGACCGTCAGCGCGCCGAGGCCATCCCAAAGGTTGTCGAGCGCGAAGATGCTCTTGGAGTTCTTGCGCACGTTCTGGTAGTCGAGCGAGACAAACGATCGGCCCAGCTCCACGGTGTAGGGCATGTACTCCTGGAGGAAGCGGTCGGAGAAGTGGAACATGTGGCTGGTGGCCAACTCGGGCTGACCGTCGGCATTGAGCCGCCAGTTGCGTCCGAAGAGATAGCGGTAGCCACCGATGATCTCCTCCGCCTCGGGGTTCCACACGATGAGCTGCTTGTAGCAGTTGTCGCACGTGTCAAACTCGTCTATATCTACGGCCTTTCCCGTGCCGCCACCTGCCGCGCGGAACGCTATCTCGCGCAGCCGGCCTATCTCCCGCATCACGTTGGGTGCGTTGTGGGCTGTCACCACATAGATATCGTTGTGGCTCTTGTTGGTCGTGCGGAGCAGCTTCTCAGGAGTAAGCTCGCTGCGCAGCACCTCTTTGCTGATGGGTTGGATAATCTCTTCTTCCATTTTTCCAGAGTTTGATGTAAAACGGGGGGATTCTCTTCTTCTGTCTCTTGTTCCGAATCTTGTTCTGACTCTTCTTCTGCCTCCTTAGAGCGCATAGACCTGGTCCTCCACCCACAGGGCCCAGTCCTTGGCCGATCGCGACCGGTCGAAGGTCTGCCAGGGGATGGGTTTGCCTATCTTGACCGTGAAGTCCTTGTCGACGTTGCGATACATCTCATCGACGAGGAAGAGCATCGCCAGGTTCACCTTGAGGTGGAGGCGCTTCTGCCAGTTGGCGATGCGGTAGAAGCGGTCGGAGTTGCGCCCGCTGAAGTGGATGGGGACGATGTCGCGCTGATACTGCACGCTCTTCGTGACGAAGGTCTTCTTCCACGGCAGGTCGCGGATCACTCCGTCGGTCATCCGCGAGTTGAGTCCGGCGGGAAACATGATGATATGGTCGTTGCCCTGAAAGGCCGCCTCGACCATGCGTGGAAAGTCGCGGCTCTGCTTGCCCGTCTTGTTGATGCCCACACAGACCGGACGAAGGCCGGGGAGGTTCATCAGCAGGTCGTTGACCAGGTAGCGGAAGCGACCGTCGTAGTGCTGCCCGATGATGCTGCCCAGGGCCACGCCATCCTGTCCGCCGAGAGGATGGTTGCTGACGAAGGTGTAGAGTTTGCCGTCATCCTTGGAGGGCAGGTTCTCCTCGCCCTCGATGGTGATGTGCATCTTGAGATACTCCACGGTGGAGGTGAGCCATTGCGTGCCGACCTCGTCGCGGTGGTCGTACAAGAACTGGTTCACTTGGTCCTCGTGGGCTATCTTGCGTAGCCAGTTGATCAGGCAGCGGGGCACGAGGCGCGCCTTGCCGCCGAGTTTGCTGGTGAGTATTTTCTCTATGTCGATAGTCTTCTCCATCCGCTCTTTCTTTTCGTCAATTCTCTCTTACAATGCGCAAAAATACTCATTTTTCTCAAAGTGTGCAACTATTTCCGCCGAAAAAGTGGTCAAGACGCCCTTATTTCATGGTGTTGTAACATTTCCACCGCCTCGGCAGGGCCCTTCCGAGCAGCTCCGAGGCCCGCCTGGCGAAGGACGGAAAAGCGGGCGTCCTATACCTGAATCAATAAAAAACAGACATTTTTGAAACTTTTGTGGGGGAGCGTGGGGAGATGTGGGGAAAAATGTGTACCTTTGAAGCCGAAAATATATTTTCTTCAAAGAAGTACACATGCGATTTTTGGGAACGATAGATTCCAAGACCGATGCCAAGGGACGGGTGTTCCTCCCCGCCTCCTTCCGGAAGGTGCTGAGCACGGCGGGCGCAGAGCGCCTCGTCCTGCGCAAGGACATCTTCCAGCCGTGCCTCGTGCTCTATCCCGAATCGGTGTGGAACCAAATGCTCGACAGCCTTCGCGCACGCCTCAACCGCTGGAACCGCCAGGACCAAATGGTCTTCCGCCAGTTTGTCTCCGACGTGGAGCCCGTGGCGCTCGACGGCAACGGACGATTCCTCATCCCCCGCCGCTACCAGCAGATGGCGGGCATAGAGGGACAGGTGCGCTTCATCGGCATGGACGACGCCATCGAGATCTGGAGCGGCGACGAGGGAGAGGGTCCGTTCATGGACGCCGACGCCTTCGCCCAGGCCCTGGAGGACCGGATGGGGAGCGCATTCCCGGGCGCGGCAGAGAGCGAGAACGACAGCAACCAACCACGACAATGACCGATTCTACCCAGACATATCATGTGCCCGTGCTCCTACAGGAGAGCATCGGCGGACTGGCCATCCACGAGGGTGGCGTCTATGTCGATGTGACCTTTGGCGGGGGCGGCCACAGCCGCGAGATCCTGCGCCAGCTCCATGGCACAGGCCATCTATATAGTTTCGACCAGGACGCCGACGCAGAGGCCAACATCGGAACCAAGGCGGAGGACAACTTCACGTTTGTGCGCAGCAACTTCCGCTATCTGAAAAACTGGATGCGCTACTACGGCGTAGATCATATCGACGGACTCCTGGCCGACCTGGGGGTCAGCTCCCACCATTTCGACGACGAGGAGCGGGGATTCTCCTTCCGCTTCGACGCGCCGCTGGACATGAGGATGAACAAACGGGACGGACTGACGGCGGCCGACCTACTGCGCGACTACAGCGAGGAGCAGCTCGCCGACGTGCTCTATCTCTACGGAGAGTTTCGCCAGTCGCGACGCATGGCAGCAGCCATCGTCAAGGCAAGACAACAAAAATCAATCACGACAACGATAGAATTGGCCAACGTTGTCGCTCCTTTACTAAACAAGAGCCGGGAGAAGAAGGAAATGGCACGTCTTTTCCAGGCGCTGCGCATCGAGGTCAACCACGAGATGGACGCCCTGCGCGAACTGCTGGCGGCAGCCACCGACGTGCTCGGAGAGGGAGGCAGGCTGAGCATCATCACCTACCACTCGCTGGAAGACCGACTCGTCAAGAACGTGATGCGAAGCGGCAACGCCGAGGGAAAGGTCGTCAAGGACTTCTTTGGCAAGGCCGAAACGCCCTACCGACTGGTCAACAACAAGGTGATCGTGCCGACGGCGGAGGAGCAGGAGCGCAACCCGCGCAGCCGTAGTGCCAAACTGAGAATAGCAGAAAGGACAGAACGCTGATGAGCAACAACAAGGAAACACAGGAGCCGCTGATGGGACAGCCCGTCGAGCTGGAGGTCGTGGGGGCCACGGGGGCCACACAGGCTGCCGGCGAAGCCTCTGTGCGTCCACAACGGGAGGAACCACTGAAGGGCCGAAAGGCCGGCAGGAAGCCGACAGGCAAGGACGGCAACGCCGCGGGCGAGGCCGTCGAGGCGCAAGGAGCAGCCCGCGAGGATGCCGCGACGGAGCAGCCCGCGGAAGAGGCGGAGGCGGAGCGCGTGGCCGAGGCCATCAGGCAGGCCATCGAGGAGCAGGCGCGCGAGGACGAGAATCCCCACTCCACCAACTACACGCTCCGACAGATCATCGGCGGAGAGATGCTGCAGACGGGCGTGATGCGCAAGAACGTGGGACTGATGGCGGTCGTGGGACTCTTTCTCTTCGTCTCCGTCACCAACCGCTACAGCGTGCAGGAAAAGCTCAAGGAGATCAACCGACTGGAGGCGAAACTCAAAGATGCGAAGTACAGGGCGCTCTCCACGGGCAGCAAATACACCGAGAAGACGCGACTGAGCTTTGTGCTCCAGGCGCTGCGCAACAGCAAGGACAGTATCTTGAAGATCCCGGACCAGCCGCCCTACAAGATACAGGTGCCCGAGGAGGGAGGGCAAGGAGAGTGATGACTCGGCCCGTGGAAAAGGCAGAAAGGCCGCACGGGACCATTTGATAACTTAAAAAACAACTACAATGAGTAAACTGAACGACGCAAAGGTAATGCCGCGCTACATGCTGGTGTCGGTATTGATGACGCTGGTGTCATGTTGTGTGTTGGGAAAAGCCTTCTACATCATGACAGCAGAAAAGGACTATTGGGCCGAGGCGGCCAAACAATCGGCTCGCGACAGCGTGAAGCTGGAGGCCACGAGAGGCAACATACTGAGTTGCGACGGGCGGCTGATGGCCAGCACGATGCCGCAATACAAGATATTCATGGACTTCGAGACGCTGCGGTCCAACCCTACGGACACGGCGTTTGCCGATAGCCTCGACGCCATCTGCAAGGGGCTCAACGAGATCTTCCCCGAGAAGTCGGCAGAGGAGTTCAAGGCCGAACTGAAAAAGGGATATGCCAAGCGGAGCCGCGTATGGCCGGTGTGGAAGAAACGCGTCGATTACGACACGTGGATAGAGGTCTCGCAGCTGCCCGTCTTCCGCAGGGGTGGAAACAAAAGTGGAATCCATGCCGACAAGTTCACCTACCGTCAGCATCCGTTTGGCTCGCTGGCGGGACGTACGATCGGCGATCTCTATAAGGAGCAGTATGGCGGACGCGTGCCGCGATGTGGGCTTGAGATGGCCTTCGACTCCGTCCTGCGCGGCAAGGAGGGCATTGGCCACAGCATGATGGTGCGCAGCAAGTTTCTGACCATCACCGACGTGCCGCCTGAGAACGGTTCGGACGTAGTGACCACGATCGACGTCAACATGCAGGACCTGGCGGAGCGCTCCGTCGTGGACGAGCTGAAACTGATCGGCGGAAAGGTCGGCGTGGCGATCGTCATGGAGGTGGCCACGGGAGACATCAAGGCCATGGTCAACATGCAGCACTGCGACGACGGAGAGTACAGGGAGATCGCCAACCATGCGGTGAGCGACCTGCTGGAGCCGGGATCGGTATTCAAGACGGCCTCCATCATGGCGGCCCTCGACGACGGCTACGTCGATACGACCTACATGGTCGAGACGGGAGGCGGCGTGTGGAACATGTACGGACGCGACATGAAGGACCACAACTGGTCAAGAGGTGGCTACGGCACGCTGATGCTGCCCTGGACGCTGAAGTATAGTTCCAACATCGGCGTGAGCCGCATCATCGACAAGTTCTACCACGACCAGCCGGAGAAGTTCGTGCAGAAGATCCACAGTTTCGGACTGGCCACAGGCTATAAGGTCCCGATCCCGGGCTACGTGCCGGGCGTCATCCGCATGCCGAAGAAGAACAAGAGGGGACAATATACCAACTGGAGCAAGACGGCCCTGCCCTGGATGAGCATCGGCTACGAGACGCAGATTCCGCCGCTGCAGACGGTCACGTTCTACAACGCCATTGCCAACGGCGGAAAACTGGTGCGCCCGCGCCTGGTCAAGGCGATCATGCGCAATGGCGAGGTGGTACAGGAGTTCCCGGTCCAGGTAGTCAAGGAGCAGATCGCCAAGCCGCAGACCATCGAGTGGATACAGCGCATCCTGCGCGAGGTGGTCAGCGAGGGACTGGGCAAGAAGGCTGGAAGCGACAAGTTTGAGGTGGCGGGAAAGACCGGCACGGCACAGATGTCGAAGGGAGCCCTGGGATACAAGGCGGGCGGCACCAACTACCTGCTGTCCTTCGCGGGCTACTTCCCCGCCGACAACCCACGCTACTCCTGCATCGTCTGCATACAGAAGGAAGGACTGCCCGCCTCGGGTGGCGGCATGAGTGGTGTGGTATTCCACAACATTGCCGAGGGCATCATGTCGCAGATCCTGAAGGTGAGCATGGAGGACGCACGCGACTCGTCGTCGGTGCTGCTGCCGCGGGTGAAGGAGGGAGACCTCCACGCAGCCGACTTCGTGCTCCACGACCTGGGCTTCGACCTCATCAACGGATGGAAGGGATACTTCAAGTGTGGCGACCCGGTCTGGGGAGCCGTCGATGACAGTACCACCCGCAACCGGCTCACGCTGGTGAAGGGATCCGTCGTGGGACAGGCCTACGTGCCCGACGTCTGCGGCATGGGCGCGAGAGACGCGGTCTATCTCATGGAGAGCCGCGGCATCAAGGCGCGAATCAGCGGACGCGGCGTGGTCGTCAGCCAGAGCCTGGCACCAGGCACACGCATCAGAAGCGGCATGAGCTGCAACCTGGCGCTGCAGGCGTAACCGCCACACAAGAGGCGCTGGGCAAAGGAGAGAGCGCAAGCACCCATCCGTCGGGAGGACCGCAAGGCCCTGCCGGCGTGATGGGACTACCCATATAGGAACGTGATGGGGAATCCCATGACATAAACGTGTCGGGACTACCCATATATATAATAAGGAGAAAACAAGAGACTCAAAGATATGAAAGCATTAAGCGAACTGCTCAAGGCAGTGAAACCTCTCACGGTGGAGGGAAGCTGCGATGTGGAGATTGCGGGAGTGGAGATCGACTCACGCAAGGTGAAGCAAGGCGACCTCTTCGTGGCCATGAAGGGCACGCAGGTTGATGGCCACCGTTTCATAGGCAAGGCGATTGGCCAGGGCGCCGTGGCGGTCCTCTGCGAGGACCTGCCGCAGGAGAAGGCCGAGGGCGTGACCTACATACAGGTAGCTTCGACGGAAGAGGCCGTAGGACCGGTGGCGACCCGCTTCTTCGGAGACCCGTCGCATCAGCTGAAACTGGTCGGCGTGACGGGCACCAATGGCAAGACGACCATTGCCACCCTGCTCTACAATCTTTTCCGCAAGCTCGGCCACAAGGTGGGACTGCTCTCGACGGTATGCAACTACATCGACGGAGAGGCCGTACCGGCAGACCACACCACGCCAGACCCCATCGCCCTCAACGAGCTACTGGCGCGCATGGTCAGCGCAGGATGCACGTATTGCTTCATGGAGTGCTCCTCCCACGCCATCCAGCAGCACAGAATCGGCGGCCTCCACTTTGCGGGTGGACTCTTCACCAACCTCACACGAGACCACCTGGACTATCACAAGACGTTTGAAAACTACCGCAACGCCAAGAAGATGTTCTTCGACATGCTGCCGAAGACGGCCTTCGCCGTCACCAACGCCGACGACAAGAACGGACTCTTCATGGTGCAAAACTGCAAGGCGAGCGTCAAGACCTACTCCATCCAGCGCGTGGCCGACTACAGGGCGCGCATCCTGGAGTGTCACTTCGAGGGAATGTACCTCGAAGTCGACGGCAAGGAGGTCGGCGTGCAGTTTATCGGACGCTTCAACGTGAGCAACCTCCTCGCAGTCTATGCTGCGGCGGTACTGCTGGGCGAAGACGCACAGGCCGTGCTCGTGGCCATGAGCACGCTGGGCAGCGTCAGCGGACGATTGGAGCCGATCCGGTCGCCGGAGGGATTCACCGCCATCGTCGATTACGCCCACACCCCGGACGCCATCGCCAACGTGCTCTCGGCCATCCACGAGGTGCTCAACGGCAAGGGAAAGGTCATCACCGTCTGTGGCGCTGGCGGCAACCGCGACCACGGCAAGCGACCGCTCATGGCGCAGGAGGCCGTCAGGCAGAGCGACAAGGTGATCCTCACGAGCGACAACCCGCGCAACGAGGACCCGCAGGCCATCATCGACGACATGCTGGCCGGACTCGACGCGCAGCAACGACGCAAGGTGATCACCATCACCGACCGGCGCGAGGCGATCCGCACGGCTTGCATGATGGCCGAGAAGGGCGACGTCGTGCTCGTGGCGGGAAAGGGCCACGAGACCTACCAAGAGATCAATGGCGTGAAGCACCACTTCGACGACCACGAGGTGCTGCGCGACATTTTCAACGTAAAGTAAAGCAAAGAAAGTATGTTATACTACATCTTCAGATGGCTCGACCAGTTTGGCGTCAGCGGATCGCACCTATGGAGCTACATCTCCTTCCGTTCGATCCTCGCCCTTGTCCTGGCCCTCGTCATCTCCGCCTGGTTTGGCGAAAAGTTTATCAAGTACCTCAAGCGGAAGCAGATCACGGAGACGGCACGCGACGAGAAGATCGACCCATTTGGCGTCAACAAGGTCGGTGTGCCCTCGATGGGTGGCATCATCATCATCGTCGCCCTGCTCATCCCCGTCATTCTCCTGGGCCGACTGCGCAACATCTATCTCATCCTGATGATCGTCACGACGGTATGGCTCGGATTCCTCGGCGGCATGGACGACTTCATCAAGATCTTCCGCCACAACAAGGAGGGACTGAAGGGCAAGTACAAGATCGTAGGACAGGTCTCCATCGGCCTCATCGTGGGACTGGTGCTATGGGCCTCGCCAGACGTGAAGTCGAACCTGAACATGGAGCTTGGGCAGAAAAACGGACAGGAAATCGTCGTCAAGCACAGCGAGAAGGCGGAGAAAACGCTCAAGACAACCATCCCCTTCGTCAAGAACCACAACCTCGACTACTCCAAGGTGATGGGCTTCTGCGGCGAGCATAGCGTGGCGGCGGGCTGGATACTCTTCGTCATCATGACGATCTTTGTCGTGACGGCGGTCTCCAACGGCGCTAACCTCAACGACGGCATGGACGGAATGTGTGCGGGCAACTCGGCCATCATAGGCGTGGCACTCGGCATCCTGGCCTACGTGAGCAGCCACATCCAGTATGCTGCCTACCTCAACATCATGTACATACCAGGGTCGGAGGAACTGGTGGTGTTCTTCTGCGCCTTTATCGGCGCGCTGATCGGATTTCTGTGGTACAACGCCTATCCCGCCCAGGTCTTCATGGGCGACACGGGAAGCCTCACCATCGGCGGAATCATCGCCGTGGGCGCCATCATCATCCACAAGGAGCTGCTGCTGCCCATCCTCTGTGGCATCTTCTTCGTCGAGAGCCTGAGCGTCATCCTGCAGGTGTGGTACTACAAGATTGGCAAGCGCCGCGGCGTGAAGCAGCGCATCTTCAAGCGCACGCCGATCCATGACAACTTCCGCACGCAAGACTCACAACTGGATCCCGACTGCAAATATCTCATCCGCGTGCCGCATGGTGCGAAGCACGAGGCCAAGATCACCATCCGCTTCTGGATCATCACGATCCTGCTGGTGGCGCTGGCGATCATCACATTGAAAATCAGATAAGAAACGAAGAGCGGGAGGCTGACACGCGCCCAACGGACGACGGCCCCAGGGCCGGCAAGACGGACGCGGCAAAGTCTCCCACCCCGATAAAATCAAGCACAAAAGAAAGATGAAAAGAATCGTAGTTCTTGGAGCCGGCGAGAGCGGCGCAGGTGCTGCCGTGCTGGCCAAGAAGCAAGGCTTCGACGTGTTTGTCTCCGACACATCGAAGGTGAAGGACCAATACAAGAAGCTGCTCGACGACCACGGCATCGAATGGGAGGAGGGCCACCACACGGAGGAGAAGGTGCTCTCGGCAGACGAGGTCATCAAGAGCCCGGGCATCCCCGACAGCGTCCCGATGATACAGCGCCTCATCCAGCAGGGCACGCCCATCATCAGCGAGATAGAGTTTGCGGGACGCTACACCCACAGCAAGATGGTCTGCATCACGGGAAGCAACGGCAAGACCACCACGACAAGCCTCATCTACCACATCTTCAAGGATGCGGGCTACGACGTGGGACTGGCCGGCAACATCGGAAGGAGCCTGGCGCTGCAGGTGGCAGAGGATCCGCACGAGTATTATGTCATCGAGCTCAGTTCTTTCCAGCTGGACAACATGTACGAGTTTCGTGCCAACATCGCCATCCTGCTCAACATCACGCCGGACCACCTCGACCGCTACGACTTCAAGTTTGAGAACTATGCCGCGGCAAAGATGCGCATCATCCAGAACCAGACGCAGGAGGACAGTTTCATCTACTGGAACGACGACCCGGTGATCAAGAAGGAACTGGAGAAGTATGACATCAAAGCCGTGCAGTATCCGTTCTCCGAACTCAAGGAGACGGGATCCATCGGCTACATCGAGGAGGGACAGTACGTCATCGAGAAGCCTACGCCTTTCAATATGGAGCAGGAGGAACTCTCGCTCACGGGCAAGCACAACATCTACAACTCGCTCGCCGCCGGCATCGCGTCCAACATCTCCGGCATCCGCAAGGAGAGCATCCGCAAGAGCCTGAGCGACTTCCCGGGCGTGGAACACCGACTGGAGAAGGTCTGCAAGGTGGGTGGCGTGCAGTATGTCAACGACTCCAAAGCCACCAATGTCGATGCTTGCTGGTACGCGCTGGAGAGCATGCGCACGCCGACAGTGCTCATCGTCGGCGGCAAGGACAAGGGCAACGACTATGGACCCATCAAGGAGCTCGTCAAGGAGAAGTGTCGCGCCATCGTCTATCTCGGTGCAGACAACGCCAAGCTCCACGCCAACTTCGACGAACTGGGAATCCCCGTGCGGGACACCCACTCGATGAAGGACTGCGTGGCTGCCTGCCACGAACTGGCAAAGCCGGGCGACACGGTGCTGCTCAGCCCCTGCTGTGCCAGCTTCGACCTCTTCAAGAACATGGAGGACCGTGGAGAACAGTTTAAGCAACTGGTAAGATCGCTCTGACACGGACTGAAAACATCACTTTCCACATGAGGTCATAACGCTACACCGTCGCAGTCTCACTCCGACACCGACTCCCCATCGGCACATCCATTGTGCCGATGGGGGCGGCGAAGGAGACTCTATCATACCAATCACAAACCGTAGAAACAAAAACAAGACAGGGCGGACGGGCACGGAACGAGAGAAAAAGGGGAGGGAAAGACTGAACAACAACTATTCTGCGAATCTTCAAAAAAAACACTCGATCCACTCGCATCCGCCTCAAAAACAGAAAGAAAGAAATGAAAGGAAAGTCATTGACGAACATTTTCAAGGGAGACAAAGTCATCTGGATGATCTTCTTCTTCCTCTGTATGATTAGCATCATTGAGGTCTATTCGGCATCCAGCTCGCTGACCCTCCGCGAGGGCTACTACTGGTCGCCCATCATAGACCACGCCAAGAAGATCATGCTGGGAGTGGTAGCACTCGTCTGTGTGCTCAACGTGGAGTGTAAGTACTTCAAGATGGCCACGCCCTTCGCCCTCGGCGGATCCATCATCATGATCCTCTGGGTGCTCGTGGGCGGCGAGACCATCAACGGAGCCAACCGATGGCTCACCTTCTTTGGCATCCAGTTTCAGCCCTCAGAACTGGCGAAGGGAGCATTGGTGCTCGCCACGGCACAGATATTGAGTGCGATGCAGACCGACAAGGGAGCGGACCGAAAGGCGTTTCGCTATATCCTCCTGCTCTCGGCTTGGATCATCATCCCCATTGCCATGGAGAATGGATCCACGGCCTTCCTACTGGCCATCACCATCTTCGTGATGATGTTTGTCGGACGCGTGCCGCTGGACCAGTTGGGAAAACTCTTCGGCGTCATGGCGGTAATAGCCACCATTGCCCTGTCGGTCATCATGATATACGGCAAGACCGAACAAGAGCGGGCGAAAGACCCGCGCCACCAGCTGACGGAGCAAATGGCGAAAGCCAAGACAAAGCAGCCCAAGACCCTGGCGGATCGTTTCGAGGACCGCCTCGACACATGGAAGTCGCGCATCGTGAAGTTTACCAACCCGGAGGACGTCCCGGCCAACAAGGTGAACCTGCGAAACAAGGACTCACAGAAGAACTACTCCCACATCGCCATAGCCTCATCGGGCATCGTGGGAAAGGGACCGGGCAATTCGACCGCACGCGACGGACTCGCACAGGCATTCTCCGACTTCATCTATGCCATCATCATCGAGGAGCTGGGCATCATAGGGGCAGCGTTCGTCGCCTTGCTCTACGTCTTCCTCCTCTTCCGAGTCGCCATCATCGCCAACCGATGTGAGAACAACTTCCCCGCATTCCTGGCCATGGGACTGACGCTCATGCTCGTCATACAGGCACTCTTCAACATGCTTGTGGCCGTGGGATTGGCGCCCGTCACGGGACAACCGCTGCCGCTCATCAGCCGAGGCGGCACGTCAACCGTCATCAACTGCATCTACATGGGCATGATCCTCTCCGTCAGCCGTTCGGCCAAAAAGAAGGCCGCAGGAAGCATCTGGCAGGGGTGAAAGAGGAAAAATAAACAGAAAATAGTAGAAAGACATTTTTTTTGTTTATCTTTGCAGAAGATTGGCGGCACTCGGCAATTTGAGAGTAAAACTCTCATTACGCTCGTTTGCACAATCTTTGCAGAAGATTGGCGGCACTCGGCAATTTAAAACGAACACAATGGACAAAGAATTGAGGATAATCATCAGCGGTGGCGGCACGGGAGGACATATCTTCCCCGCCGTGTCGATAGCCAACGCGCTGCGGCAGATGCGCCCCGAGGCAAAGATTCTCTTTGTCGGCGCAGAGGGCCGCATGGAGATGCAGCGTGTCCCAGCAGCGGGATACGAGATCAAGGGACTTCCCATCAAGGGATTCGACCGCCGGCATCTGCTGAAAAACATCAGCGTGGTGTGGCACTTGCTCAAGAGCCTGCGCATGGCACGCCACATCATCAAGGACTTCCGCCCGATGGTGGCAGTAGGCGTGGGTGGCTACGCCAGTGGTGCCACGCTCTACGCTTGCGCACGAATGGGCATTCCCTGCCTCATACAGGAGCAAAACTCCTATGCGGGCGTCACCAACAAGCTGCTGGCCAGCCGTGCCAAGAAGATCTGCGTGGCCTACGAGGGAATGGAGCGCTTCTTCCCCGCCGACCGCATCATCATGACGGGCAACCCCGTACGGCAGAACATCCTGGAGGCCCAGGGCACACCGCAGGAAGCGCGACGCGCCTTCGGACTCGACGCGGAGAAGAAGACCGTGCTGATCGTAGGAGGAAGCCTCGGCGCAAGAACGATGAACCGCAGCGTGCTGGAGCACCTGGACCTGATCAAGGCGCATCCCGAGGTGCAGTTTATCTGGCAGACGGGAAAATACTACTTCGACAGCATCCAGAAGGAGATGCAGGGAAAGGAACTGCCCAACCTCAAGGTGATGGACTTCGTGAGCGATATGGGAGCGGCCTATCATGCCGCCGACCTCGTCGTGAGCCGTGCCGGAGCAAGCTCCATCAGCGAGTTTCAGCTCATCGGCAAACCCGTGATCCTCGTCCCGAGCCCCAATGTGGCGGAGGACCACCAGCGCAAGAATGCCATGGCTCTCGTCCGTCGAGACGCTGCCCTCTACGTGGAGGATGCCGAGGCTCCGGAGAAGCTCCTGGACCTGACGCTGCAGACGGTAGCCGACGATGCGAAACTGCGCCAGCTGGGTGAGAATGTGCACAAGATGGGCCTCAAGGATTCGGCGGAGATCATCGCACGCGAGGTCCTCAAACTGATTGAACAATAAAGGAGAAATTATGGAACTGAAAGATATCAAGGCTGTCTATTTCGTCGGAGCGGGAGGCATTGGCATGAGCGCCCTCGCACGCTACTTCCTGCACCGCCACCTCGTCGTGGCGGGCTACGACCGCACGCCGACACCGCTCACCCACGAACTGGAGCGCGAGGGCATGCAGATCCATTATGAGGAGGACGTTGACAAGATCCCTGCGTCCTGCCGCGACAGGGAGCACACACTGGTGGTCTTCACGCCCGCCATCCCGGCCTCCCACGCCGAACTGGCGTGGTTCAAGGAGCACGACTTCACCATCGAGAAGCGGGCACAGGTGCTCGGCACGCTCACCCGCACCCACAAGGGCCTTTGCTTCGCGGGCACCCATGGCAAGACGACCACCTCGACGATGTGCGCCCATATCATGAGCCAAAGCCACAAAGGCTGCAACGCCTTTCTCGGAGGCATCTCGAAGAATGTGGGCAGCAACTACATTCTCTCGCTGACAAGCGACTACGTGGTCATAGAGGCCGATGAGTTTGACCGTTCCTTCCACTGGCTGCGCCCCTGGATGACGGCCATCACCTCTACCGATCCCGACCACCTCGACATCTACGGCACGAAGGAGGCTTACCTGGAGAGTTTCCGCCACTACACCGAACTGATACAGCCCGGAGGCGCGCTGATCCTCCACACAGGACTGGAGATGAAGGCCCACGTACCCGAGGGGGTGAAGACCTACACCTACAGCCGCGACGAGGGCGACTTTCATGCTGCCAACATCCGCATCGGCGACGGCAAGATCGTCTTCGACTTCGTATCGCCGCTGGAGACGGTGACCCAGGTCTCGCTGGGCCATCCCGTACCCATCAACATCGAGAATAGTGTCGCCGCCATGGCAATGGCACAACTCAACGGCTGCACGGCGGAGGAACTGCGCCGCGGCATGGAGACCTACGCGGGGGTGGAGCGTCGCTTCGACTTCAAGATCAACAACCCACGCCACGTGTTCCTCAGCGACTACGGCCACCATCCGAAGGAGATCCTCCAGTGTGCCAAGAGCCTGAGGGAGCTCTATGCCCACCGCAAACTGACGGTCATCTTCCAGCCTCACCTCTACACGCGCACCCGCGATTTCTATACGGATTTCGCCGATGCGCTGAGCCATTTCGACGAGGTGGTGCTCACAGAGATCTATCCCGCACGCGAACAGCCCATCAAGGGTGTGACCTCGAAGCTCATCTACGACCACCTGCGCGAGGGGGTGGAGCGCACGATGATAGCCAAGCGCGACGTGGCGGAGTGGGTGCGCAGCCGAGACTTCGACGTGCTGGTCGTCCTGGGAGCGGGCGACCTCAACGACTATGTGCCCGAGATAACCCGCATACTGGAGGAGAAGGAAAAAGCATAACGCACAACAGGGAGGTATCGTGAGAGTCAATGTAAACTGGAAGCGCGTGTTGTTTGTCGTGGTGGACCTGATACTGGCCGCCTACCTCGTCATGGCCGTGACGCTGTGGAACACGCCGGCCTCGGCCTCCAGGGTCTGCTCCAAGGTGGATGTCAACATCTCCGACGCCAACAACGTCGGGTTCCTGAGCGCAGAGGAAATCAAGCATATCCTCACGCAACAGGGCCTCTATCCGCTGGGCAAACCGATAGCGGGGATCTCACCACGATCCATCGAGGAGGTGCTCCGCACCAGTCCCTTTGTCAATACGGCGGAGTGTCACGTCACGCAGAACGGCCACGTCATGATAGCCCTCACACAGCGCGTGCCCATCATCCGCATCAAGAGCAGCAGGGGAGACGACTACTACATAGACGACAAGGGAGGACCGATGCCCAACTCCAAATATACGAGCGACCTGATCATCGCCACGGGCCACATCAGCCGATCCTTCGCCCGCAACTACCTCACACCGATGGCCAAGGCCATCATGGCCTCCGACTTCTGGAGAAACCAGGTTGTGCAGATCAACGTGCTGCCCAACAGAGGTATAGAGCTGGTGCCACGCGTGGGAGACCACATCCTCTACCTCGGAAGGCTGCCCGAAAGCCTCCAGCGGTCGCAGATAGAGGCAGCAGTGACGGAGTTTATGGACAAGAAACTCACCCGCATACAGAAGTTCTACCGCTACGGACTCTCGCAGACGGGATGGAACAAGTATAGCTACATCGATGTGGAGTTTGACAACCAGATCATTTGCAAGAAACGACAGTTAGAATAATTAAATAAGGAATATATATATGGCAGAATTTATTGTAGCCATTGAGCTGGGGTCGTCCGTATTCCGGGGGATTGCCGGCAAGAAGAATCTCGACGGGAGCATCACCGTGCAGGCCCTCGTCAAGGAGGATGCGACGCAGTGTATCCGCAAGGGAGTGGTCAACAATATCGACAAGACCGCTACCTGCCTGAAGAATATCGTGGCCAAGCTCAGCAAGACCATGAAGCAAAACATCAGCCATGTGTATGTCGGAGTAGGCGGCCAGTCGGTGCGGAGCGTGCGCAACGTGATTGTCAAGGACCTGCCCACGGAGACGATTGTCGATGGCGATATCGTAGATGGACTGATGGACAGCAACCGCGGCATGGACTATCCCGACCTGGAGATCCTCAACGTCGTCACACAGGAGTATAAGGTCGGCAACCAGTATGTCGTCGATCCTGTGGGCATCAAGGGCACACGGCTGGAGGGCAACTTCCTCAACATCGCCCAGAGAAAACTCTTCTACAGCAACCTCAACGAGGCTTTCGACAAGGCGGGCATCGCCATTGCCGAGATCTTCCCCGCCCCGCTGGTGCTGGCCGACAACGTGCTCACCGAGTCGGAGAAGCGCGGAGGCTGCGTGCTGGTGGACCTGGGAGCTGACACTACGACGGTGTCGGTCTATCACAAGAGCCTGCTGCGCCACCTGGCAGTCATCCCCCTGGGCGGCAACAATGTCACCAAGGATATCACGGCACTGAAGATGGAAGAGCGCGAGGCAGAACTGCTGAAGCTCAAGCACGGATCTGCCTATACCGAGATAGCCGACATGGATCCTGCCCTCACCTACTCCATCGACGGCGAGCGCACCATCGAGAGCAAACAGCTCATCGAACTGGTGGAGGCACGCGTGGAGGAGATTGTGCAGAACGTGTGGCATCAGGTGCCCGCGGAGTATGTCAGCAAACTCCTGGGTGGCATCATCCTCACGGGTGGCGGTTCCAACATGAAGAACATCGAGCTGGCCTTCAAGAAATACACGCACATGGACAAGATACGCAAGGCGCGCTTCGTCAACCTGGCCATCAAGTCCAACATCGACGACATCAAGAAGCACGACACCACGCTCAACACCATCATCTCCCTGCTGGCCAAGGGCGACATGAACTGTGCTGGTGGACCAATCCATCCGACCACGGGAACAGACCTCTTTGGCCAGACGCCTACGACAACGACCCCCAATCCGACCACCAACGGCGAGGGTAGCACACAGCCGCACACGGGGGGCGACAATGGCGGAAACGGTGGAAATGGCGGAAATAACACCCAGCCCACACCACCTCCCCCACCAGAGCCCACACATGATCCAGAACCAACTCCCGCACCCGAGAAGTCCAGCTTCTGGTCGAAAATCGGCAAGGGTATAAGGCGCTTTGGCGGCAAGATCATGGAGGCTGAGGAATAGAACGAAAACTGCCAAGCGCAGGCTACGAGAAGAATACTATCAAGATAACTTTGAACAACAATGATGGATAAAGATAAAGACAAAATGGCCACGCTGGCCGAACCTCTCGACTTCGGCGAGCCGGATCGTCAGAACAGCATCATCAAGGTGATCGGTGTGGGTGGTGGAGGCGGCAACGCCGTAAACAATATGTACAAGCAGGGCATCCACGACGTCTCGTTCGTGGTCTGCAACACCGACGCACAGGCCCTGAAGGACAGTCCCGTCCCCGAGCGGCTCCAGCTGGGCAGCGAGGGACTGGGAGCAGGCAACCGACCCGAGAAGGCGCGCCAGGCGGCCGAGGAATCGATAGACGACATCAAAGCAATGCTCAGCGACGGCACAAAGATGGACTTCATCACTGCGGGTATGGGCGGCGGCACAGGCACGGGAGCAGCACCGGTCATCGCCCGGGTGAGCAAGGAACTGGGCATCCTCACCGTCGGTATCGTCACCATCCCATTCAAGTTTGAGGGCAACAAGAAGATCGACCAGGCCCTCGACGGCGTCGATGAGATGGCAAAGCACGTCGATGCGCTCCTCGTCATCAACAACGAGCGACTGCGCAAGGTCTATCCCGACCTCAGCCTCCTCAACGGCTTTGCCAAGGCCGACGACACGCTGAGCGTAGCAGCAAAGAGCATTGCCGAGATCATCACCGTCCGCGGACTGATGAACCTTGACTTCAACGACGTGCGCACCGTACTCAAGGATGGCGGCGTAGCCATCATGTCCACGGGCTTCGGCGAGGGCGATGGACGCGTGCGCAAGGCCATTGACGACGCGCTCAACTCACCGCTGCTCAACGACAACGACGTCTATAACTCGCAGAAAATCCTCCTCTCCATAGCCTTCAGCAGCGACAATGGCACCGACGGACTGGCCATGGAGGAGATGAACGAGATCAACGACTTCATGAGTCGCTTCGGATCCGACTTCGAGTTGAAGTGGGGTATTGCCATCGACAACACTTTGGAGAAGAAGGTGAAGATCACCATCCTGGCCACGGGCTTCGGCCTCGACGACCTGGAGGATGTGGCCAGTTACCATAGCCGCCTGGACAAGGCGCGTGCTAAGGAGGAGGCACAGAAGAAGGCTGAGCAGGAGGAAGCCGACGCAGAGCGTGGCAACAGACGCAGCAAATACTATGGCAACGACGGAGACAAACTGGCCAAGCCGCGTCCACACATCTACCTCTTCTCGCAGGACGACCTCGACAACGAGGACGTGATCCTCGACGTAGAGTCGATTCCCACCTTCAACAGGACCAAACCGATGCTGAATGAGATCAAGAAGAAGTCGGCTCCCGAGCAGGTCCGCGAGGAGCAACCGGTCAAGGACAAAGTGGAGGGAACCATCCGCTTTGAGTAAACACAAGTAAGGATCGCTAATTGAAGGCGATTTCCATCCACCAACCCATGCAAGGGGAGGCAGGTCCGTTAGTCTCGGAACTGCCTCCCCTTGTCGCATTTCCCAAGAAATAGTCTTGGTTGTTATTAGGAAAAGATGTACTTTTGCCTAGAAGAAAGTTCTATTCAGCGACGTTGAATGTGCGTTCAGCGTCGCCGAACCTGCATTCGACGTCGTCGAATGTCTATTCAACGTCGTTGAATAGACATTTTACTGAGGGATAAATACTGGCGCAGGGGCAATCCACGGAGAATTCCCCCTGCGCCCTTTAATCACAGAATGCAGAAGAAGAAATCATGCAGACTGCGTGGAAAGAGATAACAGAAGCAGCAACAAGAGGAAGCCTGTGAAGAAAGAAGAAGCGCGCCAGCACTATCCCCTCATTCCGCCAGGGCTGACTCCAAACTCATCCTTGAAGCACTTGTTGAAATAGGATGGCGAGGTGAAGCCCGTGGCGTAGGCTATCTCTGCGATGGAGCGGTCGGTCGTCGTCACCAGCGTGCGCGCCTTCATCAGTCTGGCCTTGCGCAGGAGTTCCACGGGCGTCTTGCCCGTAAGCACCTTCACCTTGCGGTAGAGTTGCACGCGCGAAAGACCGATTTCCTCACCCAGCCGCTCCACCGAGAAGTCGGAGTCGGCAAGATGCTGCTGGATGATCTCTCGCAGCCTTGTCACGAAAGTCTTGTCCTGCGAGCAGAGCCGTTCTTCCTCGGCAGCTTCCGCCTTGTCGCCCGAAAAGAGAGAGCGCAGCAGCGTGCGCGAGCGCAGCAGGTTGTCGATACGCGAGAGGAGCACCTGTCCTGAGAAAGGCTTCGTCAGATAGGAGTCGGCACCCGTCTCGTAACCCTTCTCACGCTGTTCGGGCAACGAGCGCGCCGTGAGCAAGACGACGGGGATATGGCTCGTCGCAATGTCCTCCTTCAGTTGACGCGTAAACTCCAGGCCATCCATGACAGGCATCATCACGTCGCAGACTATCAACTTCGGCACCTCGTGCCGCGCCTTCTCCAGGCCTTGGCGACCGTCTGCCGCCTCCGAGACATTATACCGGTCTTTCAGGATAGACCGCAGATAGGCCCTCATCCCGTTGTTGTCATCGATGATGAGTACCAGCGGGCGGTCCGCATCGAAGTCTTCGGCATTGGTGATGCGATCCGCCGCCTCCTTAGCATTGATATCCTCGGGCACATAGCTATCGTCTACCAGTTCCCGCTCCGCCACCGGCCTTGCCTCGCGATCCTTGGCAGGGTCGTAGCCTGGCTGGGCGGCAGGCAGCGATATAAAAAACCTTGTGCCCTCTCCCTCATTGCTCTCCACGCGAATGTCGCCATGATGGAGATCCACGTAGGCCTTGACCAACGACAGTCCGATCCCCGTCCCGCCGACAGCACCGCGCGCCTGGAAAAAGCGGTCGAAGAGATGAGGCAGCGCCTCCTCCTCGATTCCCTTGCCCGTATCGCTCACGCTGAGCACATACTGCTTGCCGTCGTAGGACAATGCCGTTGTGATCCGTCCGCCCTCAGGCGTATATTTTAGCGCATTCGACATTAGGTTGAAATAGATGTGCTCCAGCTTGTCGCGGTCAGCAATGATCACGGCATCCTGTCTCACCTCCGAGGCGTCCACATCGATGGTGATCTTACGGCGCGCCGCCACCGCCCGGAAGTCGTTGGCCCATGTCGCCAGTTCCCGCTGCAAGGCGAAGCGGTTGAGATGCAAGTGCGCCTTGTTGTTCTGTACCTTGCGGAAGTCGAGTATCTCGCCCACGAGTTGTATGAGGATGCGCGTGTTGCGCCGCACCATCTCCAGCATCATGCGATGCGCTCCCTGCACGGTGTCGTCCTCCAGTAGCTGATCAGTCGGTCCGGCGATAAGCGTCAGCGGCGTGCGTAGCTCGTGGCTCACATTGGTGAAAAACTGCAGTTGCGTCTGCGTCATCCGCTCCATCTCCTCCGTCATCTGTCGCTGCTGATCCATAGAAGCATTGAGCTGGCGGTTGATGCGCGCCTTGGCCACATAAGCCCTGACGGCCAAACCACAGGCCACGACGAGCAGCACGACGAAGAACAAGAGCACCAGGAGGTAGCCACGCTGCGTATTGAAGTCGTCGGCTGCCTTGTCGATACGCGAGCGGAGTGTGGCGAGGTGGTCCTGCTGGCGCATGGTCTCATCGTTCTGCATGAGTAGCACGCGGGCGTTGTCACGGGTGACAAGGGCCGAGGAGAGACGGTTTTCGCGCTGATAGGACTTCCCTTCAAGAATATTCATTGCCAGCCTCATCACCTCGTCGCCACGCGTCGGATAGATATAGGAAGCAAAGAGCGTCCCGTCCTTGACGAGTTCCAGTCCGGCTCCCTTCTGCGGCATGGCGTCGATTCCGCAGAAGCGGATGCGCTGGAGGTCCAGTCCGTGCTCCTGCGCTGCCCGACGCGCGCCCATCGCCATACGGTCGTTGTGGGCAAAGAGGCAGTCGAAGTCGGGATGCGGACTACGCAGCAGCGAGTCCATGGCTCGGAAGCCTCCCTGCTCCGTCCAATCGGCGTGGAGCTTAGCCACGATGTCGATTGAGGGACGCACGGCAACTACGCTATCGAAGCCCTCCGCCCGCTCTATCGCCGGCGACGAAGACGAGAGTCCACACAGCTCCACCACACGTCCTCCTTTGGGCAGCGCGCCAGCCAGATATTCTCCCATCGAAGCGCCGATCTCACGATTGTCGGCACCGATATAAGCCGTATATTTGTCGGACCGCGTGCGGCGGTCGAAGATGATCACGGGTATTCCCTTCTCATAGGCACGGTCGATGGCGGGAGAGATCGAGACCTGTCCTGGCGCCACGATGAGCAGATCGACCCCCTTGTCCACAAAGCGGTTGATCTGATCCGTCTGCAGCCGTACGTCGTCGTTGGCCGAGGCGATATCGAGGTCCATATTATTATAGTATAGGGCCGCCACCCGCAGTTCCTGGTTGAGTTTCTCGCGCCATACGTCCTCCGAACATTGCGAGACACCGATGACATAGCGTTTCTTCCCGCCCCCAGAACAGGAGGAGACCAGAAGAGAGAATACTGCAACCAGAGCAGCGATATGGGCGATATAAGCGAAATGCTGAATAGACTTTAGCATAAAACGGCTTTTTAGTATATTTGGGCGTCCAAAATTACATAAAAAAGACAAGACAGGCAAACAATTTGTGTGCTTTTTGCATTTCCCAGATTCTAAGGCCCTTCGTCCGGCCCTATGCCAGCAGAAGAAACCGCTTCCTCTTCTTCCACCCAGCAAGCGAAAAGCAGCCTTCACGACCGCACCAAACAGCAAGGCGAGGAACAGGACGAAGAACAAGGCGAGGAACAAGAAACACTTCCTGCCCCTCGCCATTATCAGAAGACGGCTGAGCGGTCTGCCATGGCCTCAGGATACCCCCCAGCCTTTTCTCTCTCTTTCATTGAGACACCCCCATGCGACGGGGGCACATACCCCTTACAGGCCTAGACGATAGGCCGTAAGGTTTTTCACCTCCGCCTTGCCACCCTCGGCATAGACCTTCACGTGGTTGTAGGGCGTGGTGGGGAACACCAGGTTGGTCATGGCGATGCGTCCGCCATCTACAAAGAGCTCGACGGAGCACTTATCGACGAAGACATCCAGGTGGTAAGTCTTGCCACCCTGTGCTGCCACGGGTTGCTCAGCACAGCAGCCATTGCCAGCAGAGTGGTCGTCGCCACAGAGCGCGAGCGGAGCCCATGTGCCGAGGGCGAAGTCGTTCTTGTAGTTGACGACGAGGTCCTGCGACAGTTTTCCCTTCATCTCGCCAGCTGCCTCGGCACGCTTCTCGATATCGTGGCGCTCAGCCAGCCGACCAAAGTCGGTGAGTCCACTCTCCGAGCGGTCCATGACGACGCGCTTCTTCTTGAGGTCGAGATAGAGGACCGTGCGCTCCTCCTTGTCGTTGTAGAGCACGATACCGACCACATCAGCCTCCTTCGGCGTCACGTCGGCCTCCAGCTCGAAGGCTCCGTCGCTACCCTCGAAGAGGTTGCGCTGAACATAGGGGTTGGCATTGTCCACGGCCACGTTGCCCAACTGCTTGGTCTCCTTGCGCAGGGCGCGGGCCTCCTCCACGACATTGGCCGAGAGATAGGTCTCGCCATTGTTGGAGAACAACTTCAGTTCTCGCGGCAGCGCGTTGGCACCACGATACTGACGGATCGGAGTGACGTTGGCATACTGCCAGTTGCTCATCCAGGGCACGGCAACAATACGTCCTCCAAGGTTGGAGAAGGTGACGGTGGCATAGTGGTCCTTGCCCCAGTCGAGCCATTTCACGGTGGTAGGCTTCGAGTCGCACTTAAACTCCTTGCCATCAAACTCGCCGACAAAATACTCTGTGGCCGAACCGCCAAAGACGAAGCCCGGATTGATGTTGACGATCATCACGTACTTCTGGCGCGCAGGGTCGCCATCGACGGGCAGGGGGAAGAAGTCGGGACACTCAAACTGGTTGGGCTGGGCGCCGAAGCCCTCGCCCCACTGGCTCACGTAGGTCCACTTCTTGAGGTTCTTCGACTGGTAGAAGCGCATGTTCTTGTCAGCAGAGACGATCATGTACCACGACTTCGTAGGCTCATACCAGAAGATCTTCGGATCGCGGAAGTTCTCCAGTCCGTCAAACGGCGTCACCACGGGGTTGCCCTTATACTTGGTGAAGGTGCGGCCGTTATCCTTGCTGTAGGCCATACATTGGACCTGCACCTGCTTGCCATCCCTCACGCTGTGGGAGGTGTAGAAGGCGATGATGGCATTCTTGCCAAATCCCGCAGAGTTGCGCGTATCGACGATGGTGCTTCCCGAGAAGATGTGTCCCATCGGGTCGCGGGCGATGGCGGGGTCGAGATGCTCCCAATGGACGAGGTCGCGGCTCACGGAGTGGCCCCAGTGCATATTGCCCCACTTCGAACCATAGGGGTTGTACTGGAAGTAGAGGTGATACTCGCCGTCCTTATACGTCAGTCCGTTGGCGTCATTCATCCATCCGTAGAGCGGCGTGTGGTGATAGACAGGGCGATAGTAGTCCGTATTGGTCGTGTCGAAGGAGTCAGAGAGCTTCATCTCCTTGAGGGCCACCGCGTTCTTCGGCAGTCCTACGATCTTCACCACGGCCTCCTTGCCCTGCGTCAGGGCGAAAGGCACACAGTAGTCGGTCTTGTCCACGGCCAGTCGGACGTCCATCCAGGTGTCCGTCGCCTTGCCGCGATAGAGCAGCACTTGCGCCTCGGGGCGGTTTTCCTCCACGGGGAGGATGAGATACTTTGTCGGGTTCTCCACCTTAATGATTGTGGTGTCGCCCTTCTGCGTGGTCTGCAGGGTCTGTGCCGTGGCCGAGATGGCTACGAGTGCTCCTGCCGAAAGCCAATATTTGATATTCATAGTCTGATGATTTTTATTGTGAAACAGGTGATTAGAACTTCAGCGTGGCCGTCATCTCCACGGTGAACGGGCGGAGATACGATCCCGTCATGAGTTGGTTCTTGATGCCCTTGGCCTCCTCCTTAGTGATGAGCTCCGCGCCAGCGATGCTTCCCTTGGCACCCGTCTGGTTGAGGAAGTTGACCACGGTGCATCCGAGCGAGAGTCGCTTGCTGGCCTGCCAGTTGACACCGCCGAAGGTCTCCCAGTGGCCGTTGAAGTAGTAGGCCTCGTTGATGTTGGCATAGGTCTTGGAGAAGTAACGGAAGGAAGCCCACAGTTTGAGTTCGGGCGTGATCATGTAGCTGGGGTCGAGCTCGATGAGCACCTGCGGCACCTCGGCCACAATGTTTCCCGTGGCGTTGATCTTTCCCTCGTAGCCGCTTGCAAACTTCACGCTGGTCTCATACTTCTTGTAGGTCGGTTTCTGGTAAGTGAATAAGAAATGGAAGTCGAATCCTTTGAAGGGGTGTGCGACCACGTCCGTGGTCCATCCCCATGTCTGAATGTCATAGGTCAATGGTGCGGCCTTGATCTCACCGTCATGCTGCAAGTTGAGCGTGGAGTTGTTGTTGGTCTTGGAGATATAGGAGAAGAGAGAGGTGAGGCTCAGCCACGAGTTGTTATAGTAGATACCCGCGCGGCCCAGCGGTACGCTGATCTTGTCGGTGTTGGGCATGGTGGCCGGTGCGAAGGTGGAGATCGTCGGATGCTGGACGATGTAGGTGAAGTCGCCCGTGAATCCGAAGTTCTTCGTCAGCTTATAGGTCAGCGCCGCCGTGAGGTCGTAGTTCACCCAGTCGTAGGCCATTGGGGCCGGAGCGATGAGCGTGCCGTCTGCAGCCGTCGCGCCGAGATAGTAATCGGCAAAGCGTCCCACATATTCGCCAGCAGCATTCTTCACCGCCGCGTTCTCGCCCTTCAGTCGCTGCCACTCGATGCGTGCGCCGTAGTAGGCGTTGAGCTGCGGCGTGATGTCCCAGTCGTGGGTCAAGTAGAAGGCCAGCTTGTTCTCGTGTCCCCGGTAGTACTCCGAGGCGTTCTTGTTGAAGTCGTAGAAGACGCTCTGTGTCTTGTTGGCGTCCCAGAGGCGCACGGCATAGGATCCGTCCTCCGGCACGCTCTGGTCGTACATCGTCGTGTTGGAGCAATAGTCGACGTGGTAGTACCACTCGTTCATGCCGAGGCGCAGCGTGGAGGTGCGGAAACTCTTCGAGACCTCCGAGGTGAGGAGCAGCTCGTTGATGCTGCCCGCGTTGAGACACGACATGCGGGTCTGGACGTAGCGTCCGCCATAACGCTGGGCCTGACCCATGAGGTCGTGCTGCATATACTGGTAGGCAGAAGCCGCGCCGTCGGCCTGGAGGTCGATGAGCTGCATCGGGGTCTGATAGACAAAGGCGCCGCGGGCGTGGTCGAAACGGAGGGCGGTCTTCCAGTTGACGCCGTTGTCGAAGCGGAAGGTGTTGAGGAGCGAGATCTCCGAGGAGCGGTTCTCGTCGTAGTCGTAGAGCGAGGTCTGACACAGCTTGCCCGTGCGCATGTCGCGGTAAGTGATGTTGGCATCCACGGGCAGGTAGGAGGTCGTGCCGAGCTTGAAACTGCCAAACTCCCTCACGCTGCCGTCGCCGACATAGATGAAGGGGGCCGACTGGGTGGCGTAGTTATAGACGGGATGAGAGTTGGAGTATTTGTACATCGCCGTCAGCTCGCCCCTGCCCGCAGCGTAGCGACGCGTGAGGGCAAACTTGTAGATCTGCGTGCGATCCTGATACTGGGAAGAGCGCAGCTTAAACGTGCCCGGGTCGAAGTCCTGGTACATGCTCGCGCTATAGAAGAGGTCCTTGGCGATCGATCCGTTCAGGTTGAGCGAGAACTCCTGCAGTCCAAAATGATTGGTCTTGTAGTTGAGCGTGCCCTGGAATCCCTCCTGACCGATCTGCGTCAGCGAGTTGACGGCATAGCCGATGTTGCCCGTAGTGATGGCGGTCTCCGAGATCTTCAGCAGTCCGACGTGGGAGAGGCTCGCGTCCGAACGCCATGTGGCATTGACGGGATGGGGGTTGGTGGCATAGGTGACGGGCAGTCCGTTCTCCAGCACGTTGACGTCGGAGGAGGGTAGTCCGATCTGGATCTCGCGCGGACCATTGGCGCTGGCCGCGTTGAGCATCACGTTGCGGTCGCCTTCTTCTTTGGAGTGGTTCGTCCGCTTTCCTTCATTCTGTGCGCCAGCGGTCACCGTCATGAGAGAGGCGAGGGCCAAGGCACCAAGTTTTGCTGTGTTAAAATGTTCCATAACGGTTCAGTTATTGTTCGACGCTGCAAAGTTACACACTTCGCCAGTAGCGTGGGTTCAAATTCCGTTCATAGAGATTCACTTTTGTTGCATGTATCATTTTTGCAAGCCAATGAACGAAAATTAGCATCGCCGCCTGCCCTGCGGCCTCAGCTGCCTCTTTCTGTAGTCTCCGTTGTCTCTCCCATTGCCTCCGCTGCCCCTCTCTGTCCGATATGTTTCATTCGTTGTAAAAATGTTGTATGGTTCGTTTTTTACTATCCTACGCAACATGATTGACATCCCCGTCGCGCGAATCCTTTTACCTTTGCAGCAGAATTTCGTAAATCTTCCCAATGACAACAAAAGCATTACAACCAATGAACAGCAACAACTCCACCAAGATGACCATCGTTCCGGTGATGATCACCTTCTTCACGATGGGCTTCGTCGATCTCGTCGGCGCGGTGTCCAACAACATGCAGGAGGACTTCGGGCTCAGCGACTCCGCGGCCAATTTCTTCCCTTCGCTCGTATTCTTCTGGTTTCTTATCTTCTCCGTACCCACGGGCATGCTGATGAACAAGATCGGACGCAAGAGGACGGTGCTCCTCTCCACAATCGTCACGACGCTGGCCGTCTTCCTTCCCCTCTTCGACAGTTTCATGCCCACCAAGGAGAGCCAGCTCTGGCTGATGTACATCGCCTTCTCGCTCCTCGGTATCGGCAATGCCATCATGCAGACGTCGCTCAACCCGCTCGTGACGATGCTCGTCAAGGGCCACTTGGCCTCCACCCTCACCTTCGGCCAGTTTGTCAAGGCCATCGCCTCATTTATCGCCCCGCTCATCGCGGCCTGGGGCGCCACCACTGCGGCACCGACCTTCGGTCTGAGCTGGCGCATCCTCTTCCTGCTATTCTTCCTCATCGGCATGGCCGCCACGCTGTGGCTCGGCATGACCCCCATCGAGGAGGAACCCGCCCAGGACCAGACCTCGGGCGTACTGGCCAGCGTGCGGATGCTCGGCGCGCCCGTCGTCCTGCTTTCCTTCGTGGCCATCATGTGTCATGTGGGCATTGACGTGGGCACCAACGCCGTAGCGCCGAAGATTCTCCTGGAGCGCCTGGGCAACACGGGCGACACGCTCAGCCAGTTTGAGTACGCCACGAGCATCTACTTCGCCTTCCGCACCCTCGGCTGCCTCACGGGATCCATCCTTATGCGCCGGATCAACATCCGCGTCTTCTTCACCATCATCGTCCTGATGATGGGTGTGGCCATGGCGGGCTTCGTGTTCGCCACGGAGCAGTGGGCGCTCTGGGGCTCGATCGCACTGGTGGGCTACGGCAATAGCAACGTCTTCTCCATCGTCTTCTCCCAGGCCATGATCTCGGCCCCCGAGAAGAAGAACGAGGTGAGCGGACTGATGATCATGGGCCTCTTCGGCGGCACGGTCTTCCCGCTGCTGATGGGTCTGGCCAGCGATGCCGCCAAGGCTTCCGGCCTGCAGCACCCGCAGACCGCGGCAGCCGTGGTGATGGCCGTGGGCGTGGCCTACCTGCTCAGCTACATCCCGCGAGTCAAGCAACAGTAAAGAATTCAAATCACTCTCAACTATAAAAACCTATCAAATTATGACAACGAACGAGAAATACGTAGTGGGCCTCGGCGAGGCTCTCTGGGACATCCTTCCCGACGGCAAAAAACTGGGTGGCGCTCCTGCCAACTTCGCTTTCCACGCCGGACAGTTCGGCCTCAACGCCATCGCCGTGAGTGCGCTTGGCGAGGACAAGCTGGCCGAGGAGACCATCGAACAACTGGAGGCCAAGAAGCTGGCCTACTGTATGCCGCGCGTGCCCTACCCCACGGGTACGGTGCAGGTGACGCTCGACGCTGGCGGCGTGCCGACCTACGACATCAAGGAGAACGTGGCCTGGGACAACATCCCCTTCGACAAGGACATCGAAGCCGTAGCCCGAAAGACGCGCGCCGTCTGCTGGGGATCGCTGGCTCAGCGCAACGTGGTGAGCCGCAACACGATATACAGTTTCCTCGACGCCACACCCAAGGACTGCATGAAGATCTTCGACATCAACCTGCGACAGAACTTCTACACCAAGGAGGCTATCCGCGCCAGCATGAAACGCTGCAACGTACTGAAGATCAACGACGAGGAACTGGTGCTCATCGGCCGCATGTTTGGCTACCCGGGACTTGACATCGAAAACAAATGCTGGCTCATCCTCGGCAAGTACAACCTCGACATGCTCGTGCTCACCTGCGGCATCAACGGCAGCTATGTCTTTACGCGCGGCACCATGTCCTACCAGCCCACCCCGAAGGTGAAGGTCGCCGACACCGTGGGCGCTGGCGACTCGTTCACGGGTTCCTTCTGCGCCGCGATCCTCTACGGTAAGAGCGTGGCCGAGGCCCACCGACTCGCTGTCGAGGTGAGCGCGTATGTTTGCACACAAAACGGCGCTATGCCTGTACTACCACAAGAGGTAAAAGAATGTAAAGGATAACAAAACACAAGGGTGCGTCAGGCAGTCGCCTGGTCTCGCCCGCCAAAGCCATGAGGGTCTCTCCGTGTGACGCGGGGGGATCCTTTTTTTATGCCACTTTGAAGGACTTAACTTCATTTTTTGACCCATCCGACATGGCTTTGGCAAGGGGGCGCAGCGGTCTCTTTTCTTCCTTCCAATCCACCTATCCCTATCATTTCCTCTCTTGCCATCAGTGCTAATGCCAGGATGTCATTATGATTTTACGACAAGCCCACTTTTCCTCCTCTCCCCTGTCTCAAAAAAGCAGCTAAATCGTGGCAAGAATTCATTCATAGCAAGACAACATGTGGATAAGTCTAAACACTAATAGGCCTTACCTTGGGCTATGAACTTCAGTATCTTCAGCTCATACTACTCACGACTATCCGAAACATTTTTACACCTATTTTCTTTTCTACTCTTCTCTTTCCCTTTCTGGCCACTTCGTGGCAAGAAGAAATTGCGAAGAGGAGATTAGTGGTCAGCAAGCAGTCAAGACTATAGTCCCAGCCCTTGGAGAGACCAGGCGAGGTCTCTCGCAGGACAGAGGACGCATCCACAAAAATACGGAACGAAGAAGAGGGAAAAACAAGGAAAATCCCATATATACTGGTGATTGCTGGGTTTCTGTTCCAAATTCATGAATTTGGAATACATGGGTTTGGCAGAATGAGAAATGGTGCTTACTTTTGCAACGTCCCTTTCAAACGGAGACGGATGTGAAAGATCGTACCGAATGGATGAACGTCCTCGGGTACACCTATAAAAATGTTACATTTAAAAAATCAGTGTTTATGAAAAAGCATTTACTTCTCGGCTTAGCCCTCGCGGCTACTTCCGCGGCTTCCGCACAGACTGTACTTGAAAGCAAGACCCTCCCCGCAGGCCACGAAATGCAGGTTCTGAAAGACCAGCAGGGCAGAATATTCAAGAGACTGGTGAAACCCCATGGCGAGACCTTGAAAAGCGCTACGCCCGTGCTGAAGGCGCAGAAGGTGGAGGACGATATCGAGACGACCTACTATGAGGGATTCGAGGGATGGCAGCAGAGCTTCGGCATCAACTGGATACCGGATGACTGGACGGAGATCAACACCGAGGCGAACATCCCCACGGAGGATATGCTGAAGCACAATGTCAACAACACATGGTTCTGCTATGAGAGCACCAACATGTACCAGGACTTCACGCCCGACGGCATGTGCGAGGCCTTCATCCACTTCGGCTACACCAACGAGACCTTCGGACTGGGCCCGGCCGCACAGGACGAGTGGCTGATCTCGCCCGTCATCTCGCTCAAAGACAAGGAGACGCTGCAGTTTATCCTCCAGGCCGACTATATCTCTGTCTATGACTGCGACAAGTTTGACTGGTACAAACTGGCCTACGACGAGCGCATCCTGGTAAACACGATGAAGGTGATGATCTCCACCGACGGCGGTGAGAACTGGGGAGAGATCTGGGACCTGCACGAGGACGTCACCTCGCTGCTCACGGACCGGGAGATCTACGACGGCAGTGGGCTGCAGGTGAGATACTTCGACATCGACCTCGCCGACTATGCTGGCAAGGACGTGAAGCTGGCCTGGCGCTATGTGCGCGATGAGGGCGACGGAAAGGGCAACTCCATGGTGCTCGACGGCATCAAGATCACGCACCCGGTCTCTTCGGCCATCCACGACGTGAAGACTTCCGCCAGCCAGGACGAATACTACGATATGAACGGCGTCAAGATCAATGGCAAGCCGTCGAAGAAGGGATTGTACATCCACAAGGGTGAGGGCAAGACCGAGAAAGTGATTATCTAAACAGTCAAGTGCCTTAACCAAGGTCTGGGAGGGTTCTCCCAGCTGACAAGAGGCTGCGTCAAGAGGTAAATTTTGACGCAGCCTCGCTTTTTGTGTGGTCATCCTGCAAAAGGACCCAGTGGCCTCAGTCCACGATATGGCGCCCCACGACATGGCCCATCGTCCAGGCGGCTTGGAGGTTGAAGCCTCCCGTGATAGCATCGACATCACACACCTCGCCAGCAAAGAACAGATGGGGGCAGACCTTGCTCTCCAGCGTATGGGGATGGAGGTGGCGCAGGGCAATGCCGCCACAGGTGACAAACTCGTCCTTGAAACTGCCCTTGCCGTTCACCTCGTAGAGATCGTTGGTGAGCGTAGAGACCAGTTGGTGGTGGCCCTTCTTGCCTATCTCCGCCCACTTCTTGTCCTGGGCGAGGCCTATTTTCGCAAGCAGATAGCCCCAAAGGCGAGCAGGGAGGCCGTAGGGGCGCAGCGAGGTCAACTGCTTCTGTGGATTGGCGGAGGCCAAGCGGCGGATGGTGTCGCCGACGAGGGCCTGATTGGTCTCGTCCACCCAGTTGACCGCCACGCGGTCTCTATAGTCGTTCTCACGCAGATGGCGCGCTGCATGCGAGGAGAGTTTGAGCACTGCTGGCCCGCTCATACCCCAATGAGTGACGAGGAGGGGGCCAGCGGCCTTGTGCTTGGTGGAGGGGATGGAGACGAGGGCGCGCTCCACCACCGTGCCCATCAACGCCCGGAAAGCTGGGTCGGCGATGTTGAGCGTGAAGAGCGAGGGCACGGGGGCCTCCACCTCGTGACCAAGTCGGGCAAGGTAGTCGAAGCGATCGGCCCGCGGATGGCCTCCCGTCGTGATGGCCACGCGGTCGAACAGCAGTTCGCGCAGGCTGCCCTGCTCGGCAGAGGATCCGCCCTCGGCTACGCGAAAACTCAGCAGCAGGCGGTCGTCCTCCCCTCGCGCTATGGCGACGAGACTATGGCGGGTATGGATCGTCACCCCGAGGGCCTTGGCCTGAGAAACGAGGCAGTCGATGATGGTCTGGGCGTCCTGCGACTGCGGAAAGACGCACTGGTCGTCCTGTGTGACCAGGGCTACCCCATGGCGCTCGAACCAGGCCATCGTGTCGTGGTGGTCAAACTGGTTGAAGAGCCGCTTCATGAGCTGATGGCCGCGGGGATAGACCTGGCGGAGGTCGCTGACCTCGGCGAAGGAGTTGGTGAGGTTGCAGCGGCCGCCACCCGTCACGGCCACCTTGGCCAGGACCTTGGCGTTCTTCTCGTAGAGGCTAACGCGGGCCGAAGGCTGACGGCGCTTAGCCTCGATGGCGGCAAAGAATCCTGCCGCCCCGCCGCCCACGATGGCGATGCGGAGCGCAGCGGTAGTGTTGTCGTTGTTCGTCATACAGAATGCAATATTCGGCAAAAAAATCGAGATACGCAAATTTGCAGGGCAAATAGAGCAAAAAGCGGTGGAAAACCACAGAGGTCTTCCACCGCTTCTTGCTAATGGGTTGTTCTATCAGGATGGTTTAGAGCTCCGGGAGCATCACCACCTGGATATGGTTGTTGGAGGCCACGACCTTCTTGAGGAAGGCAACGATATTGGCCGGCGTGAGGCTCTCGATGGCGGCACGATGGGTGGTGTAGAGGTCCACACCCGTCTCGTTGTACTCGTCCATCACGTTGAGCCAGTAGCCATTGGTCTTGAGCTCCTCGTCGAGGTTCTTGAGCATGTTGGCCTTGATCTTCTCCACCTTGTCGGCGTCGATGTACTTGTCGCAGTCCTTCATGCCACCCTCCAGCAGGGAGAGGGCGAGCTCGGCCTTGTTGTAGTCCATCGGGCACTGGTCGAAGATCTGGACAAACGCCTTGTCGCCCATGCGGCTCACAGAACCGTATGCACCCACGCTATAGGCAGCGGAGGCGTCCTCGCGGATGGTCTTCAGATAGACCATTGAGAGGGCCTGGCCGGCAGCGTCGGCGAGAACGACGTTCTCGATGTTGTAGTCCATCGGCATGTGGTAGAGGTCGCTGGCCATGGCCTTCGGAGTCTCGGCCTTGCGCTTGAAGTTGATGTTGACGATGCCCTTGGCGATAGGATCGGCGCTGACCCACTTAGAAGCCTTGCCCTTCGGCAGGGCGCCAATATACTTCTCGATGAGCGGACGGATCGTAGCCTCGTCGAAGTTGCCAACGAAGTAGAAGGTAAACTGGCTGGCATTGGCGAAACGCTCCTTCTGGATCTGCAGGATGCGGTCGTAGCTGATGTGGGCCAGGTCGGTCTCCTCCAACGGAGTGTAGCGCGCGTCGTGGTTGTAGATAGCGCAGGTCAGCGAGTCGCCGAAGGCGGCCTCGGGAGAGAGACCCTTGTTCTTCAGAGACTGAGCCACCATGGCCATCGTGGACTTATACTTGTCCTCGTCCTTGCTGACGGCGGTGAAGTTGAGGTAGATAAGCTGCATCAGCGTCTCGATGTCCTTCGGGACGGAGAAGCCGCTGAGGTACTGGTAGTACTGGCCGAGACCTACGCCGACGTTGGCCTGCTTGCCGAGGAGAGCCTTCTGCAACTCGTTGTTGGAGAAGTTGCCCAGACCGCAGGTGCCCATCACGAAGTCGAAGCACTTGAGGTTGTTGTAGTCGGCCTTGCCATAGAGGCTCTTGCCACCACGGGCCATGGCCTGGAACTGGATCTCGTTGTCCTTGTAGTTGGTCTTCTTCAGGATGACGCGGGCACCATTGGAAAGCGTCAGCTCCTTGTAGCCAAACTTCGTATTCTCTTTCTCCTTGACGATCTTGCCAGCCTTCGGCAGCTTGGTC
>OQVS01000252.1_pt1 | contig 34241 bp, 43 predicted proteins | sample 1691601 | NCBI WGS metagenome assembly OQVS01 (sample SAMN03418268, study PRJEB22391) | human gut metagenome | biome: human-gut; feature: organic feature; material: feces | host: Homo sapiens | place: Tanzania | collected 2013-01 | reverse complement strand
GGCAAATCTTAGGCACAGAAGCTCGTAGTCAAAGCCGACCCGCCGGACGCGGTGCGTCAGCTTTCAAATTGGGCTTTGTGGGGTCCAGTGCTCTTGCGGTTGGGTTGCCGCAGGGCCGGCAAGAAATCATTATCAGATACGGCTTGGCGAGCCGGAATTTACGCCTGTGGAGACGAAATCCGTCGGTGAAACAGGAATTTTGGGGACACCAATACTTTGAAAGGACAAAAGACTTATGGCGACGACATTCCAAGCGTTTAAGTATCGCATTTATCCTACGGATGAACAAATCGAGGTCATCGAACGCACCTTCAAGTGCTGCCGCTTCGTGTGGAATCACTTTTTGGAGCGTACCAGCAAAATCTACGACCGCCGGCAGGAAAGTATGTCAAAGTTCGACTGCATGAAGGTTCTGACCGAGATGCGTGAGCGCTGGCCGTGGCTGGAAGATTGCGGGTGTTCCGCAGAGCGATATGCTATCGTGAATCTGTTCGAGGCGCGTAAGGCCTTCTTCCGCCGTATAAAGGCAGGGGAGAAGCCCGGTTATCCCAAGTTTAAGAGCGCCCGTTGTCCGTCTCAGAGCTTTACTACCGCCGGAACCATCTATGTGACGGACGAGTGCATCCAAATCCCTTTCGGCAGTCAGTATCAGAAAATCAATAAGGTCAAGCGCGGCAGTGGCCGCCCCGCTGTGGGTATCCCCCGTGAGGTTACGATATCCCGTTCCTCTACCGGTAAATACTGGGCATCCGTCTGTTGCATGGTGGAGCGCGAGGAACTGCCTGTCGCCGAGGGCGAAGTCGGTATCAGCCTCGGTCTGAAGGAGCTGGCTATCGACAGCAACGGCGTACACTATGAGAACCCGAAGCATCTGAGCAAGTCCGCAAAGCGTCTTGCTCGTGAGCAGCGTCGTCTGTCCCGCAAGCAGAAGGGTTCTGCCAACTATGAGAAGAACCGTAAGCTGGTGGCTGAAATCCATGAGCATATTGCCAACCAGCGGCGTGACTATCGACATAAAATCAGCCGCGAACTCGTCAACAGCAACCAGCTCATCGCTGTTGAAAAGGTGGCTGTCAAGTCTCTGGTTGAGGGCAACGAGCAGGCCAAGAGCATCCTCGATGCCGGCTGGTCTGAGCTGACCAGCATGATTAAGTATAAGGCTGAGTGGGCTGGACGCACTCTGGTGGACGTAGACACAGCCACCGTAGCGCCGGAAGCCAAGCATGACGAGGCGCTGGCACAGGTCGTGCTGTCCGAAGGTCAGCGCATGGCTTCCGAGGGCTATTGAAGATTTGAAGTGGGAAACCCGCAAAAAGTCTAATAGCCACAGCCACAGCGACGTATGTAAGTTTTCTCTCAGGTAGAGGCGACGGATGCACCTGCGGGTTTTCCCAGCTCGCAGCAACTGCCAAGCATACGCCAAGGCAAGGGAAACACTACCACCCCATTGGGGTGTGCCTTAACGGAAAAAACTATGAAAGGAGATAACGTTATATGGACATGGTATATGTGCTTAACAAAGATGGTAAGCCTTTGATGGCAACGACTCGTGGTGGACGTGTGCGTTATCTTCTCAAGGAGAAGAAAGCACGAGTCGTAAGTTCTACCCCGTTTACCATCCAGTTGAACTATGATACCCCTGATGCTACCCAAGACTTGATTCTTGGCATCGACCCCGGCAGGACGAACATCGGCGTAGCTGTCGTCAAGGAGGACGGCTCCTGTGTGTTCTCCGCACATCTGGAGACTCGCAACAAGGATGTACCCCTCCTGATGAAGAAGCGTGCTGCGTTTCGGAGAAACCATCGCACGTTGGACCGGCGCAGGAAGCGCCAGCGTCGTGCGAAGGCTGCGGGAACCACCATCGCCGAGGGTTCTGTCGAGAGATTGCTCCCCGGCTATGAGAAGCCCATTATGTGCCACCATATCCGCAATAAGGAGGCGCGGTTCAATAACCGCAGCCGCCCTGCGGGTTGGTTGACACCCACGGCGAACCATCTACTGCAGACCCACATCAACTTGATTGCGAAGGTTGCAAAGTTCCTGCCTATCACAAAAGTGGTGGTGGAACTGAACCGCTTCGCTTTCATGGCGATGGATAATCCCAATATCCGTCGGTGGGAATACCAGCAGGGTCCGTTGTGCGGACTGGGCTCCGTGGAGGATGCGGTGTACGCACAGCAGGACGGACATTGCCTGTTCTGCAAGAAGCCCATTGACCATTACCATCATGTTATCCCTCGCCATAAAAGAGGGAGTGAGACGTTGGCAAATCGGTGTGGACTTTGTGCGAAGCACCATGACCTCGTCCATACGGACAAGGCGTGGGCGGATAAGCTGGTCACACGGAAGGAAGGTATGAATAAAAAGTACCACGCCTTGAGTGTGCTGAACCAGATTATCCCGCACCTCATGGAGTACATCGGGAGCGAGACGCTCTACGATGCCTACGCCACGGATGGTCGCTCTACCAAGGGCTTCCGAATCGCCAAGAACGTGCCGAAGGAACATTACACGGATGCCTACTGTATCGCCTGTTCCATCTTGGACACCGATATTGAGGTCTCCGCTCCTGTCGAACCCTTTGAGATGAAGCAGTTCCGCCGGCACGACCGGCAGGCTTGTATCCGCCAAATGGTTGACCGGAAGTACATTCTGGACGGCAAGGTCGTTGCAACAAACCGGCATAAGGCCATTGAGCAAAAGTCCGATAGTCTTGAGGAGTTCCGCGAGGCTCACGGCAATGCTGCGGTATCGCAGCTTACCGTGAAGCCCCACCATCCCCAATGCAAGGATATGGCTCGTATCATGCCGGGGGCGGTGATGGTTTTTGATGGGGCTGTTGGCGTCTTTCAGGGCTCATCAGGACGGAACAATGGTACACCGAACTATTACAATTCTACGAAAGGAGAAAGGTTTTTAACGAGGAGCTGTGTGCTTCTCGCGCAGAACGCAGGTATGGTTTTTATCCCCGCCTGAAAACTAAGTTTTGTGGAAAAAACACATCAAATCTTAAATGCCCGCCTCCGAGCAGAAGCCTGCCTAAAGCCCTATACCAAGTAAATAAAGTGTGCAATGATTGCACACATTGCCAAGGAAATAAAAACGAGTACGGATGGTATAACCGGAATTTACGCCTGTGGAGATGCATGGTCATCGTGGAAGCAGGAAGACTCTGTTTGCTGGATTTCACGTGAGAGGTGATGGCAGCACTTTAGGGAACTGAATATGCCTGTGTCGGGTGTATAAAGCCCTGAAATAACAGGGTTGTACCCAGAATTGGCATTTATGCACCGAGCTGTTTGGTGTATAAAGCCCTGAAATAACAGGGTTGTATACCCTTCACCCCAAACACTGTCAAAGAGGCCATGGTGTATGATACCCTGAAACGACAGGGTTGTATACCCCGGATGGGACGCGAGTAAGCCTCTATGTGGTGTATAAGGCCCTGAACTAACAGGGGTGTATACCAGAATATCCCGTCCTCATCGACCGACACAAGGCGTATAAGACCCCGAAATAGCAGGGTTGTATACCAATGGCTCGTTCGGAATTTGGCATATACGGTTCTAAAATAACGGGGGGTGTATACCGTTTGCAAATGAGTCTACATAACTATTGAAATCAAAAAGAAAGGAATATAAAAACATGGAACCTTCTATCAACCGAACCCTTACCGTCAGTGTCGTCAGCTATGGCGTCGTATCCGTCGTCAACGGAGTCATCAACGTTGACAATCAGGCTCCCATCGAGTTTCCCGCCGTGCTGGACGAGGCATCCGCTGCCAAGCTGCTGAAGAGCAGATACGGCGGCAAGCTGTTCCCCGTGGATGCGAATATCGTCGTGTCTTCTATCCGGCATGAGAAGTGGAAGTTCTCTATGGACCTGAGCCAGTTCGTCGCTACCGCTGCCCGTAGCCGCGTGGACGGTGCCGCATCCGAGGCCGACGATACCCCCGCAGAGGACGTCCCCGCCACCGAGCCTGCTGCTCCCGCGCCTGAGACGGCACCCGCTGCTTCTCCTGCTATCCCCATGCCTCTGGTCTCTGAACCTGAGGAGGATTTTGCGCCTGTAGCTCCTGAAGCGTCTGCTCCCGCCGGTGGTTTCGCTCCTGAGACTCCCGTTTCTGCTCCTGCTGCTCCTGCCAAGGAAGTTCCCTATGGCGGCAACTTCAATTTCCCCTCTGACTTCGGTGGCGACTTCGGTTCCGGCTTCTTCGGCGGTTAATACCCGATGGATGCCGTAAACGTTGGACGTGGATGCCTTGATTGCATCAATAAGGAAACTCCGACGAATAAAGAACCCTGTAAGAGCTGTTCCCGCTGGAATAGGTGGGAACCTGACGAAAAGTGTAAGGAAAAGATGGCGGTCAAAGCCGCCCGTGAAAGGACAAAGAAATGAGTAATACCAAGGCATCTGAAAAGCCCGTCGTCGTATTCATCAGCAATGACAACGATACCGTCATTGGTGTGATGGTCATTAAGAACGGCGATGAAAACCTGCAGAACAATCTCGAAATCATTGAGAAAAACTGGGTTGCTGCTCGTAACGAGTTGCTCCAGCGGGCTCGTGAGGACGATAGCATTGAAGCAGACGAGGACGAGCTTCACATCGCATTCATCGCACACGAGTTGGGGATGTTCGACGAGCCCTATGAGACTATCGACATCTCCGGCGTTTACTCCGTCTCCAATGGGAATGTGGACCGCATCTAAGTTGGTCTTGGAGACACCCACACAGCGGCGCAGGCCCTTATCCGGCGCCTGTGCCGCTTTTCACTGAAAATCTCAAAAACGAGTACGGACGGTATAACCGGAATTAACGCCTGTGGAGATGCATGGCGTCGCGGAAGCAGGAATACTCTGTTTGCTGGTAGTCACGTGAGAGGTGAGGTGACGACCAGCACTTTGGGGAACTGAATATGCCTGAGCAGGGTGTATAGAGTCCAGAAATAACAGGGTTGTATGCCAATATGTATCTGGACTATGCAGAACTGCAGAGGTATATACCACACGGAAATAACAGGGTTGCATACCATGTAAATAAGATAGTCTACACAGGAAGGAGGGAGCTTAATGGCCTCGAAAAAGATATATAGTTCCCCCGAACTCTACGAGGACAAGCTGGTGCGTGTAATGGCGCGGCTTGGTATCGAAGAAGGCGACTACAACTATGATTGGAGTCGTCAGGAGTGTTGGGTTGAGTTCAGGTACAAGGGTGAGCTCTACCGCTTCTCCCATAGCGTGAAGAACGCCCAAGAGCACGGCATCTCCCTGCAGTACGGCTCCGATGCCTTCGCACAGGTCGTGCTCTCCTTGGAAGACCTCGCCCGTATGGTCGAACGTGGTATCTACGACCTGTCCACATGGGTGGCCGGCATGAAAGCCCTGCCGGAGCGCTCCAAGCCTTTAGATGCCTGCTTTATTGCTCTCGGTTTCGTAGAGCCTCCCACATCCAAGGAAGAAATCACACTCCACTACCGCCGGTTGGCGAAGGTGTATCACCCTGATGCCGGCGGAGATAGCTCCTCATTTGATGCGCTGTCTAACAATTACGCAAAATGTATGGAGATTTTCGAGGAGGTTGCCAACGAATAATGTATATGTCTCAGAAAGAGTTCAACGCAATGATGAAGAAAAATCCCCGCCTCCGTGTTCACGGTGCAAACAATAACACCCGCGAGCATCGCTCCAAGGCGAATAAGGCCGCAAAATATAGGAACGTAAAGGTTTATGAATACGCCGATGGGCTGGCATTTTTCGGTAAGCCCCGCAACAATGGTGACATTCCTATCGCTGTCTATGACAGCAAGAAGGAATACCACCGCTGGAAAGAACTTCAGGTTCTGGAGCGCGGCGGTCATATCCATGACCTCCGCCGGCAGGTGCCTTTGACCATCATTACCGAGTTTGAGTATCGTGGTCAGAAGGTCTCCGGTATTACATACAAGGCCGACGCAGTCTATGTGCGTGACGGCAAGCGTGTGGTGGAGGACGTAAAGCCCTTCGATACCACAACACAGAAGTATCGGACCACAAAGGATTTCAACCTCAAGTGGAAGCTGCTGAAGGCTGAATATCCTACTTGGTCCTTTGAAATCTATTGATATATTCGAGTACGGACGGTATAACCGGAATTTACGCCTGTGGAGATGCATGGACGTCGTGGAAGCAGGAATACTCTGTTGGCTGGTAATCATGTGAGAGATGATACCGGCACCTTTGGGGAACTGAATATGCCTGTGTCGGGTATATAGAACCCTGAAACGACAGGGTTGTGTATCACAGAATAACTGCGGCAGCGGCATATATGGCTCTGAAACAACAGGGTTGTATACCCCATAACATATTGTTTCTGAAAGGGGTGGACGGCAAGTGGAAAATCTGAGCAACATCCGGTGGCGAGTTCATCTGTAAGACCCCTGCTATGGCGGAGGGAGCGGTATTTTCCTTGCCTACTTCGTCCTCGTGCAGTGATTGATTGCAGGGCTTTCGACGGTTCCGCAAATTTGTTCGTTCCAAGAACTTGACAAAATATCGAAATATAGTAGTATAGAATTATAAGGAAGGACAGTCTAACACAGACTGTCCTTCCGCTTTTTTATGCTCTGAAAGGGGATGACAATTTTTGGAAAGCACAAGCAAAAAACAAGTAAAATGGGGGATTTTCAAGACTGCACTCTTTACGTTCCTGTTCGTCGCAGTATCCGTTTTCTACTTTCTCTCCGCCAACGTGACACTCGCACAGGCCGAAGAGCACTCAAACCACGAAGCGCCTCCTGCTGGAGCAGCGGTTGCCACCCAGATGGACGGCACCAAGCTGTCGGAAAAAGCGCAGCAAGATGTTCTGGAACTGAAGGAAGGAGTTCTCGACCCTCTTTCCGACATCACAGAAGTAGAGAACTCTGAAGATGACCCCGACGCCGTGGAGGAAGTACAGGAAGTCGTTCCAACAGTCTGTTCCTACTGCGGCTCTGAGAACCATAGTTCCTCAATCTGTGCAAAGAGGTCTATCGCCAATGGTGCCTATGGGCGCTGGGTGATTCCGTCTGTTGGCTGTAATGTAGCGGCCTACTCGTGTAACTGGGATGCAGACCAATCCTATATTCAGGAAATTACTGACAGTTCCGACAGTGCAGCTTTTTTGACTTGCGGCGGCGTTGGTGTTCTTGCAGACCACAATAACCAAGGTTTCTGGGGACTTTCCAATGTTTCTGTTGGCACGAAAGCCTACATGGACTTTGGTGATGGCGCAACTTACTACGAGTGCTATCAGGTTGAATACGGACACAATACCGGCGAAAAGATGCTCGATGGAAATGGAAACATAATGAGCTACAGCAACTATTCTTCCGGCACTGTGATTTGTTACACCTGCCTTGACCACTGGACCAACATTTACATCACTTACTGGACGCCGGTATAAGCGCCAGACACCCACTCTCTACTCTTAGAAAGGACAAAACCATGAAAACGAAATTCAAAATCCCTCGGTGGGCACTCTTCACCGTTATCATTCTGGCCTTTATCGGTGGTCTCTTTGCCATCTCCATGCTGCCTGCTTTCGCATCACGTGAAAGCTCTCCGCCTTTGGCAGTAGCAGAAGCCGCGCAGAACGAGGAAAAGGACGCAAATTCTGATGCTCAGACTCCCGAAGCAGACAAGACGACCGATGAACAGGGAAGTGCTGAAGCCCCCGTAGAGGCCGAGTCTCAGGCAGACGACGCCGTCGTTGTCGAAGAGACTCCCGCCGAAGAGCCTGTTCAGGAAACCCCGACTACCTGTTCCTACTGCGGCAGTGCAGAACACACCAGAGACTACTGCGCCGTTCGTGCCGTTGACAATGGTGCCGTTGGCCGGCTCCGGATTCCCTCTGTCGGTGTTGACGTGGCTGTCTACGACGTTACTTGGTACTCTCTGCAGCATACCACCGAGAGTGACAACTACACGCAGGCCGTTACAGATGCATGGGACAGCGCAGCACAAATCGTCTATCTCGGCCAGACCGTTATTGGCGACCATAATAATCAGGGCTTCTCCGCCATCAACAACTGCTCCGAAGGCACCTACGCTTACATCGACATGGGCGACTCTGTCCTGACCTATGTTTGCACCGGCATCCAGCATGGTCGTAACCCCGGTGGCTATCTCACCGGTGCCGATGGCGATAGCATCTATACCTCTTACTTCAATCCCAACGGTCTGACGCTGTATACCTGTCTCGACCACAACTTCAATGTTGCCCTCGTGACATTCCAGCCTGCTTAAAGGAGGTGCAGCTTTAATGAAAACAAAGAAAATTTCCCGCCGCGCTGTTACGCTGGCTGCCTTTTTGCTGGTAAGCGCATCATCTTTACATATGGCTTGTGCAGAGGCTTCGGTGCCGTTTGATTACTTTACTGATGACCTCTCTGTGTCCGCTGCCGCCGTTGTGGAGGAAGATAAATACCTGCCTCCTGAGTGGTTCACAAAAGAAAATGCTGTAAGTGAAGTGGACTCAGACACGCATCCGGAGGAGACTCCTCCCCCTGCGGGCGAACCCTCTGTGGCGACCCCCGTGCCTGAGCCCGCACCGGAAACCGCAGCAGTCTGCAGCTATTGCGGCAGCGCAGGGCACTCGCAGAATAGGTGTGCCGTTTACGCTGTCGAACAGCGAGGCGCCGTTGGGCGTTGGTCTATCCCTTCTATTGGAATAGATGTCGCTTGTTTCACCTATGTGCTTGGAAGCGATTCCTTCGAGTACGGACAGGCAATTTGTGACGCTGCCGATAGTGCCGGCTACAGTGCGTATGGGAGCCAGTATCTCATTGCAGACCACAACTATCAGGGCTTTTCTGCCATAGCCAACTGCGCGGTTGGTGCGGTGGGATATATGGATTACGGAAACAGTCGAACAGAATATGTTTGTACTGGGGTGGAGTATGGGCACAATGAAGGCACGGAACTGACTGATAATGACGGAAACGATGTTGCGTACAACAACAGTGGAGGAATTACCCTTTACACCTGTTACAACGGCTGGCAAAACGTCGTCATAGCGTATTTTACTCCAGTTTAACCTTTTGCCGTTGATGCTGAAGGATATTTGAGGTTGGTTGTGCGGCGGCGCATCCAATCTCACATATCCCAGTTCTGAAAGGAAATGATAAAAATGGCACGTCATGCAATGAAAAACACCCCTGTTTTGAACGTTACCTACTTTCGAAACGGAGAGCGCGAAAGAAAGAATGTCTCGTACAACGAAATGGAGATAACCAGTCCTGTTTTGGCGAAGCTCATGCTGGAGGTACGAAACCGTCTCGAAAAACAAATCGAATCCATGCAAGAGGATGCTGGCTGAGGGGCATGGTTTTCAAATAAACCAATAGGCTCAGGAATGATTTTCCTGAGCCTATTTATCCAAGCAGACTTGTCATTTTTTTATGTTTACCGTATAATAGAGGACGAACGTCTGTGCAGAGGACGTACCCTAATGGAAGGAGTATCATGGCTACTGAAAGAAAGAAGAAAGCAACAGAAGAAAAAGTAAGAGAAAACATAACAAAGAAAGCGAGTAACACAACACGAAACACAACACCTAAAAAGAATAGCAAGAAGAAAAGCAATAACTTGCCGTTGTCGCTTCCTGATTTTCAAACTTTTCTTGAAGATGATAAGTCTCTTGAAGAGTTTACGAAATTTACCGCCTGCTATGTTCGAGTCTCGACGGACGCACAGGCGGAACAGGGCTATTCAATTCCCGACCAGACCGCAAAGCTACAGGCCTACTGCACCGTGAAGAGCTGGGAGAACGTGAAATTCTACACGGACCCCGGCTTTAGCGGCAGCAACCTCAACAGGCCGGCAATACAAGAGTTGATAAGCGACGCCATGGCTGGGCGCCTGAATGCAGTTGTTGTCTTTAAGCTGGACCGACTATCCAGAAGCCAGAAAGACACACTTTATCTGATTGAAGATGTATTTCTTCCCAACGAGGTGGACTTTGTCAGTATCTCTGAGGCACTCGACACCAGTACACCTTTTGGGCGAGCAATGATTGGTATTTTGAGTGTGTTCGCACAGTTGGAGCGTGAGAACATTTACCTTCGTACTCGTATCGGAATGAAGGGGCGTGTCAGCGCTGGATATTGGAGAGGCGGAGGCAACGTTCCTTTCGGCTACGACTATGACAGGGAAAAGAAAATTCTTGTTCCGAATGCAGACTCGCCAAAGATTCAGCAAATCTTTGACCTTTATATCAAAGGGTACAGTTGTCAGAAAATTGCTGATATGTTTGGACTCAACAATGAGCTTCGTGTAAGGAACATCTTGAAGCGTCACACATACTGCGGGTTTATCAACTACAAAGGTGAGGAATACCCTGCTTTGCACGAACCGTTGATTTCCGAGGAAACGTTCCTTGTCGCTGCAGCGGAAATGGACCGAAGAAGTCGCGGTTCACTTGTGGCAAGCGGGAAGAATAGTTATCACCTCTTAACTGGACTCGTCTATTGCGGTGACTGCGGGGCAAGGATGCGTTACATGAAATGGGGTAAACCTTTCAAGCTCGTATGCTATTCCCATGTCAGCAAAGAGCATATGATTAAAGACCCTGATTGTCCGAATATGGGTTTTGTCGCTGCGGACATAGAAGAACTTGTTATCAACAAGCTCTTAGGAATTGGCTCCAGCGTTCCCCTCGAAGAGTTCGATGCAAAATGGCGCTCACAAAACACTCGTGAAATCCTTGAGAAACGAATCGCAGATGCGACTTTAAGGCTCAAGCGCCTATACGGGCTCTACTCCGAATCCGCAGACAACGTAATCCATGAACGTATTTTTGAAGTTCGTGACCAAATCCGTCTGCTGCAAGAGGAACTTGATAACGAGGACAAAGTCAGCCTGAAGGACAACCATATCAATTATGTTCGTGAGCGCATCAAAAACATCGGTGGCATTTGGCCGAGCTTGACGCCCATGGAACGGCAAACTCTTATTCGTGATTGTGTCGATAAAATAATTCTCTTTCACGATGGAAGCGTTGAAATTTACTTCTCTTTCTCCACTGAAGCTGAAGAACAGCAGTGCAGAAAGAAGGCAAATTAACGCAAGAGGTGCCGTTGGGGATTCTATCTTGACGCATAAAAACACGCCTCTTGCGAGGCGTGTTTTCTTTTACTTTTTGAGTGTGAATACGCCCTGAGTTATTATTCGCTTTCGATTCTTTCTTTCTCTTAGTACCATCGGGATGGTGCATAGAGAAAGAAAAAGCGGATAAAGGGTGTATATGGGGAATATTTTTAAGATGAAAAAGAGAACAAATATGCTTCAAAATGAAGCGATTACTGTTGTACTTAACTATTTTGAGAACAATACTAACAAAGTTGAACTTGGCGACGACCTCTGCACGGCCCTTCAAATTTTGGAAAAAATTAGGGAAAATAACGCAACTTTAGGGTGGAAACAGCTCGGTGCAATAATAGCCGTCGAGCGATACCTCGATAAAAATGACGGCAATTTTTCGCGGATTCACGAGATTTCGGGAGATGAGCAGTTCCCCGGCGCAAGGACATTCCGCAAACTTTTTGGTGTGCCTATATATCACTGGATGATGAATAATTATCCGGAATATACACGAAAGTCCTCAACTCAATACTTTTACGGTGGTTTTCGCTATAAAAGCGCCGAAGAAGTTCAGAAATCCTTTATAAATGAGTATTTGCGGTTGAAACCAACAGGACAAGATGATTTCAATAAAAGGAAATCTCAGACGATTCCAACGTGGCGAACAATGGCTGCAATGCATAATCTGACCTCATGGAACAAGCTCATTGATAAGTTGGAGCTGCCTCGCTATGGGCCGGAACACGTGCGGTGGAATGAAGACATTATGTGCGAGAGGATGGACGCATTCGTTGCTCAAAAACATCGTGTTCCTACATTCAAGGAGATGAAGTCTCACAACGGGCTTCCTGCACCATATGTGATTGAGAAGTTTGGAAAACAAAAATGTCGTCTATGGCTTCAGGCGCGGTATCCTGAGTACGTTCACGAGAGTTGGCAGCTTGACCTGCTGGCGAATCGCACTATGTCGCGGCGTCGATGGATTGCGTTGTTCAAAGAGGAATACACAAGAATAAGGCCTACATCGGGACTTCAGTATAACGAGAATCGTACAAAAGGGACGCCCACATGGGGAACGATTGCAAAATTCATCGGAGAGAATCCGAAACGCTGGAACGACTTCAAAGTTGCTACCGGTGTTATAGGTATTCCCATTCCTCCCAAAGAAAAACCGAAAACTCAGTACAATGTATCAGTGTATATTAAAGACCCTCATGAGGGATGAAAAAAGACCACCTTGCGGTGGCCTTTTTTCTGTTTATTATTGGGCATCTTCCGAAACAGGGGAGACACGCTCAAAATTTATAGTGCAGCGCTCAGGATTGATACCGTGTTCAGAGAGACCACGCCGAATGATGTTCAGCATGATTTCCTTTGCGGCACCATAGGAGGGCGCTCTCACAGTAAACGTATCCGAGTTCGAAACAGTGTAGCTGAACTCCACCTTGTAGTCCTGCCAGTCACTACGCTTTTCCGCCATCGTCATCACTCCTTCACAGGGATTCCCTGTCGGAGAAGATTTTCGTCGAGATACGTGGCCGTCTCATCTGCGCGATGCAGAAGAAAGGCCAGAGGATAGCGCGTAAAGGCAAGAGAGGTGTTCTTGTCTGTGCTGTACTCGCCCATGTGGAAGCGAATCGCAAAGGCCTCCGTAATCGTCAGCCGAATATACCGTTCGATGAGGAACACGGACTTATCGCCGTGGTTGCCGTAAGGCATCTTCTCATCATAGGTAATCCAAGGCACAGCCTTCCACTGACCGGTCTGGGGGTCCTTCACGTTGCGGCTGCCCCACACATAGAAGTTTGCCTTGCAAACATCATGCAGCAGCGCAGAGATAACGATGCTATCTTCGATAGCCCGTTTCTGCTGGTCATCCAGCGGTGTGCTGTTCCGTTCGACCTCGGAGAAATATGTGTCCTTGAGGCGCATATACACGTTGAGGGAGTGGTCCAGCAGACCGCCGCAATAACTGGAATGATACTTGGCACTGGCAGGAGCCGTGAAAAAGTCCGTTTCCTTAACCAGATAGTTAATCAGACTTCTCATGCCGGGACGTTCCGTGCTGATGAGAGCGCCGATGAACACGATGGCCTTGGACTCGTACTGCTCGTCGGGCTTCGTGCCGGCGGGGTCAGCGACGGTAGGACGGTAGTCCCTGCCGTGCGCCATGTACTGCTTGACCGCTTCTGCCGCTGCCCACCTGATGAAATCTTCCAACTTGTCGGGGTCGCCATTGTTGGCCTGCTCGACAGCACGGGAGAAGGCGTCATAGTCATCGAGAGCAGCTTGGCAGATGTCATCATGGCAGGCGCCCTTTTCAAACTGTCCGGAAATAGCTATCAACGCAGCGTCAGCACGCTCATAGAGCTTCTGCATCCGCTCGATTTCGGGAGGATAATTGCAGCCCATAGTATTTTCTCCTTTCTTATTTTACTTAGTGACAAGGTCTTCAGCACGGATTGTGCCGGAAGTCCATGCACTCGTGGGAAATGTAATTTCAGGAACTCGTTCCAACATGGCGGCCTTCAGCGCTTTCTTGTAGCGCTCGAAATGCCGCTTTTGGAAGCCGAGCAGCCTATCATCGTACTGTACTTCTTTCTGCAGCAGCTCAACAGCGAGAGATGTCTCGTTGTCCTCAACTGCGATGGTGAACAGTTCGTTTTCCATAATCGCACGTCGCGTTCTGGAAATCCACTTCTCTCCCAGCACAGGAGTCATACTCTGAAAGCGGCGGCTCAAGGCGTCAACGATGCACTCCAGTACATCTTCCTCCTCGTTGGACGAACCTTCTTCGTCGAACAGCCACCGGCAGGTGTCCAGTTCGGAGTAGGGAATGTCCTTCAGCAAACGAACCTCAGGCTCTTCCTTATCGGGCTCGTCCTCACGATAAACATGGAGGAATTCGTTGGAAATACAGTAAACGGCCTCGTATGGGCCGCGCACAGATACATTACCTTTACCCATGGTTCTTTTCTCCTTTCTTTCTTGCCTGACGGCTCAGGCGTGACAGGTGGTGCGGAGCTGGATTTCCAGCTTCTCCGCATACTCCCGACTGGCGCCGCAAACGCACATCTGCGGGCAAACCAGCGGGTCGTAGTAGTCGCCGCCATCCTTCGGCAGAATCGCCTCACGCCCTTCATCAACGCGAATCACGTTGGGACGAGGGCAGTTGTAGCAGGGATTATACATACTGTTTCTCCTTTCTTTAAGAAGCGCTATTTGTGGCGCCCCGTTTCCTTACGGAACCGAAGAATGCTGAAATAGGCGTCGGCAGGTCGCTGTGGCAGATGCGCCACGGCATTGAATACCTCGTCGATACAGTGAACTGCGAGTTCGCGTTCCCGTAAAAGCGATGAGAGCATCTCCGCTGCGGCCAGCAGCTCAGTGTCACCAGTGGTGGCACCAAGCTGCTGAATGCGGACGACCATCATTTCAGCGTCTTCTTTTTGAATGTGTGAATGTTTCTCCATGAATCGTCCTCCGCAGTTGGGTTCTAAGGTCTCCACGGCGCAGCGCGAAGCTCGTCGTTAATTTGCTTGACGGTCTTTTCCTGCCAACGATTGACACGCTTCATCTTTGTCAGCTCATAGTCTCCGACCTGATGCAGTGTGACACCGTGGGTGCCGAAGTGCAGCCACTTACCCTGCGAAAGCATCACAGTATGGCCTTTTCCGGTCTCCTGCAGCCGCTTCTTCGCGGTTGCAACCATGCCGGACGTGACAATGCTCTTAGGCCGCCCAGCCATTACTGATACCTCTGAGGACGGTACTCACAGAGTCCCTGTTCAGGGTCCCATTTGCTCGGAGGAAGTTCCTCATAGCAAATACCGGTATTCTTGCTGGTAATCTTGATGGGATAGGGGAGAGAGGCGTTATCCTCGTCATAGCACGCGATGTCAATGCCGATGCTGCGGATTTCCGTCCTGTAGGGCGAAAACTTGTTGCCAAGCTCCTTCTTGAGATGTGCAACAAGCGCATCATGGAGGTCCTCGAAGGGAATCGACAGGTCGGCGACGACAGGATACCACGGGAAGTCCTTCAGCCGATAGGTCTGGCTCACCAATGTGCCATCCTTCGTCCAGTAATGGACGTGAGGCAGCAGGTGGTCAGGATTTTCGGCGATAAACTTCCGGTTCCACTCTACGACCAAGTCGTAAATGTCCTTGCCGTCAAAGACACCATAGGTCTCGTAGCACGGCTCACAGATGAACGTCCCGTCGGGACAAGCGACATAGCCCTTGCGGTCGGCGCGGAGGTTCTTGGTGTTGTTTGTATTGGCAAACAGCCAAGAGAAGCTACCCATACCTCACACCCCCTCCATCTCAATGCAGGGGACAGGGTACATCACCGCTGTACCGCAGTTGGGGCAGCAATCGGGCATATCGCCGGTATCGCTGCACACCAGTTCTTCGCCACAGATGCCGCAGCGGAAAACACCGTCGTCAGTGCGGTCAGCGACGGAAGGCCCCCTGAAGAAGTAGCTTGCCAGAGCTTCCATCAGCTCCTCAAAGGTCAGCTCGATGTCCTCCACCAAGTAGACCTTACCGTCAGGCGTACCGATGGTGACGCCGTGGACGTACTCTCCGTTCTCAGGACACATCCTGCAGTCGGAGAACCAGTCCTTATACAGCGCCTTAGCATCCGCCGTGACAGTGGCGTAAGAGTTGTCCATGCGTTCAAAAGTGAAGCGCACGTCAACGGACTCGGCAGACCAGTGGGTCTTAACCGTAGCGAGAGCAAGTTTCAATTCCATGTTGATTTCTCCTTCCAAAAAAATCAGACTTCGAAAGTGTCGAGCAGCTTTTCACTGGAGACAATGTCGAGAACCTGCTTCTGCAGCTTCTGCTTGATAGCAGGCCAGTGGCGCAGCAAAGCGACGCCGGCGGACGTATAGGTATCGAAACTACAGGTCCTGCCGAACTCATCCGATGAGGTACTCAGCAGACTCAGACCGAGATTACCGGTGCGACCGCTGATGTGGTCGCCGATGTGGTCTTTGTAAACCGACAGATGGTATTCCGCCTCACGATAAGGAGGCGTAGGATACTGCCGTTCTTCACCGAAATCCACAGTGATGCTGCTGCCGTGCAGATACGGGCAAATCTCAGATTTGATGTAGGCATCAATTTTCTCGATGTTTGCCCGCAGCCTTTTCTTCTCTTCCTGATTGAGAGTCATGTTATACTCCTTTCTTTTTTTTGCTGGAAAAGCGGGGTCTCGAAATGTATCGAGACCCCGCCTTTCACTTGCCTTACAGATTTGCGGGGGAGTGGCGGAATCAGAACGGCAGGTCGCTGTCGTCGATACCGTTCAGCTCATAGAAGCCGTTGGGGGCGGGCTGACCGTAGTTCATCGGCTGCTGACCCTGCTGCTGAGGCGCGGGAGCGGGCTGACCCTGCTGAGGCATAGCCTGCTGCTGGGGAGCGTAACCGCCCTGAGGAGCCTGCTGAGGTGCAGGCTGCTGATAGCCATTGGCAGCGGGAGCGCCGAAGGAAGACTGATAGCCCTGAGGAGCCTGCTGCTGGGCATTGGGGTCCATGCAGGAGCCGCTGTTGCGTTCACGGAGCAGAGTGAAGTCACTGACCGTGATGTTCAGGCTCTTGGCAGGCGTTCCGTCATTGCGCTTGTACTCCTGAATCTTTGCAGAGCCGGAAATCATCAGCACAGGATTGTTGTGTTTTCCGGTAGCGACCATGTTCAGGAAACGCTCGGCGACCTTCTCCCACATAGAGCAGTTGGCCCACACCACACCCTTTTCATTGGGAACCAGCGTACCCTGACCGAAGACACGGTCCAGAGTGTTCTGGCGGCCCTGAATGGGCATAGAGAAGTTGATGTAGGGCTTGCCCTCGCTGGTGTACTTCATCTGGGAGCAACGAGTGACAGCACACTCGAAGTCCACATAGATGAAGGGCTTACCGTCGGAGGTCACAGCATTGGTGAAATGACCGTAGGTGATGAACTGACGGCCCTGCTGCTGACCCTGCGCGGGAGCACCCTGCTGCGGATAGCCGCCCTGCTGGGGCGCAGGCTGACCCTGAGGCATACCCTGCTGAGGATACCCACCCTGAGCATAGCCCTGAGGGGCCGGCTGCTGGGGAGGATAGCCGTAGGCGGGCTGACCCTGCGGAGCGCCGTACTGAGGCTGCGCGGGATACTGGCCCTGCGCCTGAGGATACCCATACTGAGGAGCCTGCTGCATACCACCGTTGTTGTTCTGATAAGACATAATTTTCTCCTTTCTTCCGCACGAAGGCGGACCAAATCCTGACAAATGTTGATTTTTGGGGTGTCAGGAAATGGCATATTTGATGTATTTATATATTAAAAAAGACAGCTATCCCGTAATTGGGATAACTGTCTTTAATAATTAGGGTGACTTGAAAACGGAGATAAATCTCCTTTATAAAAATAGCTTCGTAATTATAATTCTATACTACCACAGTTTGATATTTTGTCAAGTTCTTGCGAGAGGCAAAATTGCAGAGAATTTTCGATGATTCTTGCACTGATGAAATCTTCCTGTTATAATTCGTAGTATACTGAAGGGGGAGGTATTGCACATGGGGGCTATGTATGAAAAACTATCAGTGGGGGATAGGGTTCCGGAATACCTCACAAACGACATTTTGATTCGAATGGACTATGATAGTGTTTCTGGGTGGAAACTTATAATTGGCTTTCCCGAAATGAGAAAGGATGAAAATGATTCATTCATCAAGGGAAGTTTGATGACAACTTTAGCTGTTATCAAAGATACACCTTTCTTCTTGTTCTCATTTGATGCTGGTCCGTGGATGGACACTCCCTTTGACCCTCGCATCAACCCGACTCTTCCGCCATTTGAAGAAATAGAAGAGGAGGGCGTTGGATGCAGCCTCATCATTGTGTCTGTGGACACGAAATACGGCGAAATCTTGGGCTTCAGGCAGGTCGGCCTAAGCCACACCCTGAGCAACAAAATACTCCGAACAATGCGTGAGTTCCAGCTTCGCCCGCCCATCTCGCGGGAACAGTACAGACGAAACATAGATGCAGCATACAGCGTGTATGCAAGCTCTGAGGAAATGCTCCGGACGGTACATCCTAATGATGTGTTTGCCGTTGTAAGGACTTAAATGATGGCATAAAAAGCAGGGTGCTATGCACCCTGCTTTTCTGTTGCGTCAGCAGCAAATTCATGGAGTTCGGTGTAGAGCCAGTCGCCCAGCATCGTATACCGCTTATCCGTTTTGTTGTTCAGAATAGCCTTTGTCAAGGCTTCGACACGACCAACCATGATAACACAGTCCTTTGCACGGGTAATGCCGGTATAGACCAGATTGCGCCGCAGCATAGCCTTGTGCTCAGGTGATATGACCATGATAACGATGGAATACTCAGAGCCTTGACTCTTATGCACCGTTGTGCAGTAAGCCAAGTCCACGTTTTCCATCTGTTCAGCGTCATACCGAACCAGATTACCGTCGTCATTAAACTCAATGGTGACGATATCTGTCTTCTTGTTCGGGTCGTCCTTGTCAGCTTCAAAAGAGATGGAGTGAATCACACCGATGTCGCCATTCTTGGCGAAGTCGGTGTTTTTCGTCTGCATCACTCTGTCGCCTTCACGGAACAGCTTGCTGTTGAAGATAGCGAAGTTCTTTGTGGGAGATGCGGGGTTGATGCGCTCCTGCAGCAGTTTATTGAAGCGGTTCACATTCAGTGCGCTCTTGTGCCGATAGGGGCAGAGGAGAGCGACGTTGGAAGCGCCCTTTGCGCGGATAGACTTCTCGTAGAGTTCGCATACAGCTTCCTCAATGCGGGCAGGGTCTCCGGTACGGTCTTCCATAAACATGAACTGCTTTTTAGCATAATGCAGGTTTACATCACCGTGACGCATCTTCTGCGCGTTTTCCACGATGGGATTTCCCTGAGCCTGTCGGTAGATGACATTCAGCTTGGTGACAGGCACCATACCGCTGCGAATCATCTCATACAGCACGTTGCCGGCACCGACAGAAGGGAGCTGTTCAGGGTCTCCAACGAACACGACTCTGGTGCGCCCCGGAATCTTCTGCAGCAGGTTGTATGCTACGAAAGAGTCCATCATGGAGCATTCGTCGATGATGAAGATATTACCGAACAGGGGCCCATCACAATCACAGCCGCCCACACAGTCATCACCACGCAGTCCGATGGCGGAATGGATGGTAGACGCCTCCACACCGGTCTGCTCCGTCATACGACGGGCGGCACGGCCAGTGGGAGCCAGTAGGCAGGGGAGTGAGTTATCCTCACCGAAAAGCTCCTTATGGACGTACAGAACGGCCTTTGTGACGGTCGTCTTGCCCGTGCCCGGACCGCCGGTGATGATAGTGACGGGGTTCTGGAAGCAACTGATAACAGCCTCTTTTTGCTTTTCAGCGAGGGTGATGTCGTTGTCTTCCTGATATGCCTGTAATGCTCGGTTAATCTTCTCTGTAGAGACAGGCTTATTGCTTTTCATGAGCCGCTTGATATGGCGGCTGATACCGTATTCCTGCTCAAATCGGCTGGCAGAATACAGCATGGGACCGGCCAAACGAAGGTCTTTACGCAGACAGGCGGCGTTGATAGCGCCCTTACAGATTTCTTCTGTAACGCCCTTGGTCCGGACATTCTTGTTGGCTACTCTCGCCATCATAGCAGGCAGTTCAATAGCAGGGACACACATATGACCGGCGGATGCCGCCAAGTCCATAGTGTACCGCAGCGCCTCACGGAGACGTGCAGGATTGTCGATAGCAACGCCCTGTTCCAGAGCGAAGCTGTCCACCATATCAAAGGAGAACCCCTTGACCTCGCAGACACGGTACGTGTCGTGCTTGAGGATATCCACCACGTCTTCATCGGGAAAAGCCTTCAGCAGTGTTTGTACCTTCCGAAGAGAGAGGTTTGCATTGCGGAGAAGTCTGGTGACTTCACGCTCTTTCTTCGTCTCGCTCAGTGCGACCTTCAGTTTATCGACCATTTTCTTGGAAACGTAACGGCGTCCGTACTTGACACCAATCAACCGTTCAGGCTGATTGTCCAGCACGTCCCACGTAATGTCTCCAAATGTCTTCCAAACTGCTTCCGCAGCGGCGGGGCCGAACCCGCAGCGCAGGCTCGACAGGTACGATATTGTGGCGTCCTTGGTTTTCTTGAGCTGGTACTCAAAAGACTCGACCTTGAAAGATGTGCCGTATTTACTACCCACAGACCAGTAACCAGTCATAGTGATGACTGTGTTCCGGTTGATGTTACGGTCTTCCGCATAGGGGAGGCCGTCGCCAGTGGCAACAAACGTCACATCATTCTGGGTATTCTGGCACTTAATGACCTTCCAACCGTCTTTCTCATACAGCCGATAGATAGGAACGCAGGTGATTGTTTCAAGATTCTTGCTCATCACGCACGCGCTCCTTTCAGGGGAGGCGGCGAATGGGATTACAACGGCCATGTCGCCGGCCTCCTTTATAATTTATTTCTGATGATAAACTACTTTTTCCTGAAAGGGTTATGCGGTCTTATTTTTGCTCTTCTTAATGGAGAACGTCCGAGTTTTGCAGGGGATATCCACGATGCAATCACGGAACTTGTTCGCCAAATCGGGACTCAGCCCGTCGAGCGTGTCGATGAGCAACTCCATCACATCACGCTTATACTCCGTGCCCTTACGAGGGCTATTCTTGACCTCGTAAGTGTCGTCACCAATGGTGATGATACCTACATCCATGTCAGGCCCCAGTGCCTCGATAAGAGGCAGGGAGAGCGCCTTACGCTGGTCGTCGAGCGCCTTCTTCTGCTTATCCAGCTTGGAGGACTGCTCGGACAGCTCCAACCATTTGGAGACCTTGTCCGCCAAATCGGAAGGCAGGTCACGGGTCACGGTCGGAGCGCCGACCTTCTGAGAAGCCATGTTGTTTAGGGCCTGAAGCTCGTCCTCCATCTCACCGACGTGAGGAGGGGGATTATTGTTCTCGACATGGGTCTCCCACCAATCCGCCTCGACCTCAAGCTGGTCATGCTCCGCCTCGGTATCACGAGGCATGAACCGCCGCTTAAAGCCGGACAGGTCGAAGGTAGAACCCATATACATCCCACCAGTCTCATAGTCGTGGGTCAGGATGGCGCCGATGTACGTACCCTTGATACGGTCATCGTTCAGTACCGCAGGGTACTGCCGCATCTGAGGGAGATAGTGGGGCGGGACCTTGTTGTTAATCCACGCCGCAAAGTTTTCCTCAATGGTGGTCTTGGCCTCAAAGACGTACAGCTCGCCATTCAACTCCACGATGGCGTCGATGTTTGCCGTGACACACGGAAACTCCTTGCTCCGGAACATACGGTGTTCAGGGATACGCTTTGCGCCGGAGAGGGCACAGAACGTGTTGACGACCGTATCTTCCAGAAAATGACCACGCACGAAAACGGCATTGCTGCCGGACTTCTGTGCTGCGTCAGGATTTCCGATTTTGTCATAGTACAGCTCCGTCTGCGTGCGATAATGGGACTGGCCCGTAATCACAGCAGCATCAGAGCCACCGATACCGAGGTGACGGATAGCCTCCCACTCATGGGTGGAAACGAAGCGGCAATCCACGACAGTCTCAGCATTGGGCCACTCCATACGAGGAGGAATGGCCGGCTTGTGCTTGCCGTAGAAGTTGTATTCATAGTGAACAGCATCCTTCAGCTCTTCCGGCGTCAAAGCGTCGAAAACACTTCCGGTACTCTGCATCTTCTTGAATACCTCCGCAGCGTTGTCCGCGAAGACCTCAGGCGGCATCAGATAGCACAGGTCCTTTGCCGCTTCCAGCACGTCCATGCGCCGGCGAATCGCATCCATCGTGTTGATGAACGGAATGGCAGCTCGCGGGTCCATCCACATGGGAACAGACGTAGGCAGGTTACACTCGAAATACATATTGTATTCTCCTTTCTGATGGTGGGAGTTCTGTGCGGCCTAACGCCGCACAGAACCCTCCACATATGCTTCAATGCTCCATTTATTCCGCAGTCTCTTGTTGACAGCGGTGATGGGGTCGGCATTCATGAAATCATCGCGCAGACACCGAATCTGTGCAGCCTTGGAGCCATCACAGTATTCCAGAGAGCCTGTACGAATCATCTTTGTGATATGACGCTTCATGCCGTTGGGAGTGAAGGAAACCATTGTGGGACGTTTGCTGTCCTTATGAAACAGCAAATATACGACTTTCACTGGCTATCACCGTCCTCATCGTCCTCGCCGGCGTCATAGACGTCGTCGGAAAAGACCAGCGTGGTATTGAAGTCAACGACTTCAGACACGCCCTGCGTGAAGCTCATCAGCTCAAAGCCGTGCCTCGTGCAGATTTCGGCGGGGACGTTGAGGAAATCGCCGTAGTTGAATTCTCCACAGTTGTGCTCGTACATATCCAAGCCTTCCTTCGTGTGGCAGAATTCGACAGCGGCGTCACGAATAGCCCTTTCGAGGTCGAAATCCTCATAGGGGATGGAAAACACCATTGTGGTGATATCCACATTCAGCCCATCTCGGTCCACAGCATTGATGACCTTCGTGACTCTCGTAATCATATCCGCGTAGTATCCATCACCATTTTCGTCATAGACAACATACAGCTCCTCGCCATTGTCAGTATCGTCGCAGAGATGTGCGTCACCATCTACATCGACAGTGAAAGACATCTCGCGCTTATCGGGAAGACGGTGGCAAACCTTGTCACCGCCCCTCAGCTCGCGGAACGGAACGTAAAGCATAACGCCATCGCGCTCGACGCGGACGGGTGTGTTCCCGTTTCCGAACGCTTCAAAAATCGAAGCCATACTCATTTTTCTCCTTTCTATTAGATGCAGGGCTTGAAATCCACGGGCTTGAACAGCTTCGCAACCTCATCAAGCTCATCGGGGAGTCTTTCTGTGACGCGATTCAGGCCGTTATAGGCACCGAGGGAACCAGCAGGATAGGTGGTATCCACCTCGCCAGTCTCATAGCGAAGATACGTCGCAATGAGTCCGTCCTCAATGGAATCGAACTCCGGCTCGACCGTGAGTGTCTCCGCTTCAGAGAAATCGTACAATCGGCAACTCTCGTCGTCGAAGGGACTATGAAGGGTGATATACACTTTAGCACCAAGCCCGCAAGGGCCGGTGATATAAGGCTTTTTGCCCTTCATAGTGGCGATGTTTTCCACCATGGGAACGACAACCTCATCATACCAGAACGGCATTTTGATGTTGCCTGCTTCCTTTTTTCTGCCCTCAGCGAGAAACCGCTTACGTTCGGCATCAGCCGCCGCGTACTTCTCGTCAAAAGCAGCGGTATATTCGCTCACTTTCATGTGTTTCTCCTTTCTTATGTCTTATGCAATACAGACAGCACGGTCATCCCAGTATTCGTCCGCACCGATTTTACGTCCGTCGCCGCCAAAGAAGGCGACTCGGAGAGGCTCTGCCTCGTTGACGTAATCGAAACTGAGGCCTACTTCCGCACAAGCACGGAGAGCATCCTCAAGATGCTCTCCGTGCCGGCAGGTCCACAGGATAAGGACGGTGCCCTTAGCCTGCTCTGCCTTGGCGCGGTTGATAACGTCCCACTTCGGCTCGACGATGTGAGGGAAGTCCGTGACGAACAACGTACCATCAAAATCGACGGCGATGCAGCGGGGGTATGGTGGAGTGGCTGCTGCCTGAGCCACATTGCTTGTGGTCAGGTCAAACGCCATATGCTACCTCCTCCGTTGCTGCTGCAGCGTTCCATGGTGCCTCTCGTGCAGGGGCGGGTAATCTTGCCGTCGGGCCATCGAACGGTGGCGCAGCGGCTTATACGCCCACAGGCGGCACAGTATCGAGTACCGATACGGGACACGATACCCTGCTGCTTACCGTCTCTGCTCAGGAGGAAATCGCCGACCTCGATGTCGGGCATGGTCTTGATGTCACTCATCGCTTGCTTCCTCCTCGTTCTCGTCGAAAATCTTGTCATATGCCGCGCTGACGCAGCAGGTGACACAGTCGTCGTCCGTGCAGTTTTCCTCGTTTATCTGCTGGCGGCAGAACTTGGAGAAAAGGCACTTGAAGGTGGAAGTCTCATCTGGAGTGAAACGATTGGGATTCTCAGGATTCTTACTCATGTTTTTCTCCTTTCTCTTTTTCAGAATGTCTGGTTGGGAATATAGCTCTGCCGGCCCCACTCGACCGTGCCGCCGATGTCATAGCGACTCCATTCCTTATCCATGTGAAGGATTTTCGCCACCTGCTCTTCCAGATTCGTGATGGTCGTCTGAGAGGCACCGGCTTCCTTGGCATAGAAGGGGATGTCGGACATGGACAGATACACGTCGTGCATGGGGACGAAAGGCATACCCGCAGTCAGTCTGGCGAGGTCTTTACGAGCTTCGTCAGCGTACTTCTTGGGCAGTCCCAGCTTGTTGGAAAGACCAATGAGCACGTTCTCAGGGTGCTCAATCTGCACGCTGGTCAGCTTGTCCAGAGCCTCGGTCATGTCGGTAAACTGTGCATACAGTCCGTCCAGCGCCTCCTCAAAGGCGGGGACGCCGTCCTTGCCGCTGCTGTTTCTGGTATGTTTGACAGCGATACCGTCAGTGAAGCGGACACAGTTTCCGGCGGGTTTCTGAAAGTAGGGGACAGCGGTAGCGCAGCTATTGCCGGTATCAGAGGAGAAGAACTTGACCACAGGCATCATGTTCATGGAATGAACAGAAGTGATACCATGTGCATCCAGTGCATCTTCATAGATAGTCAGCATTTCGTCCTGCTTGTCAGGCAGGGCCCACATACAGGCCGTTGCACTGTGGCTGTTCTCGCCGCCGAGGAACTCCACCTTGCCGAATCGGTCGTTCAGCTTCCGAGTGGTTGCCGACAGCAGCTCGGAAATCGGCATGACGCGATAGCCGCCGCCGTTGTCAGAATGCAGTGCCGCAATACGGCCATAACGCTCCAGCAGGAGGGTCAGACTCTTATCCGGCGCCGCACGCAGACCATTGTTCAGCACTTCTGCGGAGCAGTAGGGTGTCATGCGGGAGAACGCAGACCCGAACAGCTTCGCAGTGTTGTGCAGGGAACTGATGGCGGTATCGCGCAGTACCCATGCGTTAGGTTCATTGGTCATGATGAAGTGAGAGCCGACAGCAGGGTCTGCGGCTTCCATCGCTGCGTCCAGAGACACCTTGCGGGTCAGCATGGGGTCGTCAGCGATTTTCTGTACCACGATGGGGACCTCGATGGGCTCCAGCGGCAGCACATGGATTTTCTTGGAGGGGACACCCGGCAGCCAACGGCTGTTCTGTTCCATCTCCTGAACTTCCTGCAGCAGTTCGGTCTCGCTGTCAGTGACAAAACGATAGTTGTCCTGCTCTCTGTTGATGGCTTTTTCCATGATTTTTCTCCTTTCTTGAGCTGCCCTCCGCTTTGAAACGGTCGGGAATCTTATGCTCATAACGAAATTAAGAGGTGACTTATATATACAAAAAGACAGCTATCCCGCAGTTGGGATAACTGTCTTTTAATACGTGTGGTGACTTGAAAACGGAGATAATCTCCTTTATAAAAATAGCTTCGTAATTATAATTCTATACTACCACAGTTTGATATTTTGTCAATTCCTTTTGGAGTGAAAAAAGAAGCTCCCGAAGGAGCTTCTTTCCTGTTCGTTCAACTTTAGCCGACCATGTCCAAATCCAACACCTGCTCATAGGAGTCCGCGCCGGCGATGGAGCCGATAGGCAACACCACATGGAGTTTTCCAGCGCCATCAGCATATGTGCGGACATCCATATTGATGTTCTCATCGGACAGCGTCCAATCGCGGCGCTCCGTCAGGAACTCATCCATATCGCCGCCCGCAATAGCTCCGTACTGGGTATCAAATTTGGCTGCTGCGGCTCGGCGTACCGCCTCCAAGAAGGCCTGCTCGTCCACATTCAGAGTCTTCAGCAAGTCTTCAGTGGTGAGTTGCTGTCCGCTGGCAATATCATACAGATAGACATTATAACTATCCATATCCGCATCCCAACCGCAGGAGACCACCAGAGACATAATGTTCTCATACTGATAAGTTTCCCATGCTACGTAGAGGCAGGACAGGCTTACCTTCTCGGAAACACTCTCCTTTACGCCGTCTACGATAGGCCCGTATGTATCTGCGATAGCCTTATTGATGGCTTCTGCGCCTTGCGTATCAGCTTCAATCTGAGGCACGCGATAGGTATAGTGGCCGGCGTTACCGACGCCATCGGTATAGTCGAAGTCTTCGTCATACAGTGTGGTGATTTGAGGCGGTTCAACGGGAGTTACATCTTGCCCGCTATTTTGTGTGTTGTTTTCTGTCGGATTGGGTGTAGTGCCGCAAGCGGCCAGCGTAAAAAGCATTGCTGCGGTCAGCAGCATGGTCAAAATCTTTTTCATTCGAATATCCTCCTTACTTCCACGAGAACCGTCCCACAACGGCCTCTGTGTACTGGTCGTCCGTGATAGCCGTATATCGTTCTCCGTCGTACCAGTCGGTAAAGCCGTTGTCCGTCTGATAAATCTTGCCAGTCTCCGTGTCCATCACCCGCTCAAAGCCCATGGTGGCATCACTCTGCTTTTGGCTGATGATGTCCTGACTGGTATTCCGGTTTTCCCACGAGGACATAATGGCATCCTGCATCTCATTGGCGGACTGGCTCAACTGCTGTGATTGCTGCATCGCCGCATCGCTCTGTGCCATGGCGGAGGAGGTGTAGCTGCCGGAATAGTCCAATCTGCCCAAGCTCCGTGTCAGGATGTCCTCCCAATTCTGGAACATTCCCTTTTCAGCAGAGACGATGGTGGTGCTGTACGCCATGTAATACCCACCAAGGCCGGGAATAGGGAAGGGCACAAGCTCCACTGAACACATACCCTCCGCTTCGATGCCGTCCTGTGTAAACTCCGCACGCAACACGCCGGCTGCCCCTCCCAAGGAGCCGGTGGCGTCAAAGGCCTCCGTCACCGTGAAATTCCCATACTGCGGGAAGTGAAGACTGCTGTAAAACGGTTCCGCAGACACCGCCGACAGATACTGCGGCAGCACATCGAAGTAGCCCTTCACAGACTCCTCTGTCATTACAGGGAACGTTGCGTAAGCAGCGTTCCAGTATGTATAATTCTGCTTCAGAAAATCGTCCACAAACAGCGGCTCTGCCTTCAGGATATATAGAATTTGATTTACGCTGCACGCTGGGTCATATGCCCGCAAAGCGTGGTACATTCCTGCATTGGATGTGGCGGCCTCCACCATCCAGCCCTGCGGGACGCTCATAGAGAAATCCGCACAGCTATACGACTCCAGCTCCAGTCCGGATGCCATAGGCGTAACAACAAATTCTTCCTTTTGCCGCTGTGTGGGAGTTCCGTAGTCCGGCACATCATCTCCGGTGCTTCGGCCACCGCAGCCGCACAACAGTGTCAGTGTTAAGGCTAAAATGATACAAATAATTCTCCTCATAAATCCTCCTTTCGCGGGAAAGCCCGCGTATGTTGTATAAGGCTCAGACGCGGTAGATGGTCAGCCCTTGCGCCTGAGCATACTGTAGGGTATATGCTGCGCCTCCGGTATTGTGGGTGCAGTGAGCGACACATACGCTGGAGCAATCCACCAAATGCCGGTCGCGTGCCAAATACGCCTCTCTGGACGGGGAGGGGGCGATGCACACTCTCTTATCATACTGGTCGTACAGCTTCGCAAACGTCCGTCTTTGCTCATCTGTCCAGCGTGAATCGAAACCCTCGAACGGGTACACCAGAATGACACGGATGTGCGGATACGAGGTCTCTTTGAGACGGAACAATATTTCCGCAGCAAGAGCATCATATCCGATGGCACCGCCAACGCCAAAGAATCGGATTCCTTGGCGTGTAATTAACTCTCTGAGCTGTATCTCAGTACCTCCGAATACGGAGTCTCTCAGGTCTGGACGGATGATTCTATGACCTGTAAGGCAACACGTTTGTCGTCGAATATCATCCCACATACACCTCGTCCCCCTGCACTTGTATATTCATAGCTATTATATCCCGCATTTGCGCTCAAGTCCATATGAAATACGACGCGGATATTCCAAGTTTTGTGTGGGATTTTTCTTTTCAACCCTCATTTCGACCGAGCGACTTCTTCCAACTTTTCTGTGGGATTTCAGTTTTTTACTTTTTTTCTTGTATAATTCTTGCACCCTCACAGACTGCGTTCCGGTGGTCTTCCCGAAATTTACAACATTGAATCTTGAAGTTTTTATCTCGCTCTGCATAATACCAATAGTTCCAGAACACGAAATATATTCTTCTATAATGAGGTCTCATATCCTGCAACATTGGTTGTAAACCGTGTAATCCTAAATCTTCATAAGCTGGGAATCCAACACCGCAATGCGCCGGAACAGGAATACCATATAAGGAACGGTACTGTTGTATTAAAGCGTCAACTGCAAAGACAAATAAATCAATGTCTGTGGGACTATACGCTTTTTTGTAAGACTGATATTTTTCCTCTTTGCTCTCTATTGCCTTTTTGATAATATCAAGCGACGTTAGCTGTGAGCTCTGGAATGTCCACTCATGTATGAGTGTATCACTTTTACCTTTACAAAGGGGCTTGTTCCAAGTGGCCTCTTCCTCTCTATATTCTGAGTTCACGGCAGAAACAACTTCGACCCCCAAAGAATGTTCCCTACAGTACAAATCCATACTGTGAGCAACACTGGAAGAAGATGCTTCTTGTATATCATGGAATTCGATATCTGCGTATTCTTGGTAATTCTTTGAAGATAACGATAAATAATGGAGAAATGCCATTGCGAAACATTCTTCATATTTGGGAAACCTGATATACTGCGGAGCTATTACTCCAATATCTTCCGTGCGTTTTACTGCTTTCTCCTGCCTGCAAAACAGGTCGTTCAAATATTGATTTTCCATATTATCCTTCCTCGTAAGCGAATAGCAATATTCGTGTCGTCAACCGCTGCCTATATACAATTATGTGGGACTCAACGTGTGCCCCACATAAAACTTTGGGGAATACGTGGGATACTCTAAAGTTTTTTGTGGGATGGGAGTTGTTCAACACAAAAGAGCAATTTCATAGGTAAAAAAAACAGGAGAGGCAAAGCCCCTCCTGTTTGCTCTATTTAGATAACTCCGCCGTCAGAAGTGATGATGCAATAGCAGCCGCCCTCGACGTAGCTGCCGCAATACTCGTTGCCGGCCTCATCAATCCAAACGGGATATTTTCGATTATCGCCCATACCGTAATGGACATCTGGCATTCTTCTCAGCTTGCCAACGACAGTGAAACCAACGCTTTTCGCGTATTCTCGCACATTCATAGTCCAATACCCCCTTATAGTTATGATTTTCCCTTGAAGTTATTATAGCCCATGGTCCCTTTTAGCGCAAGGTGGTTTTACCTCGACCATGCCATTTTTTCCAGCACACTTGTTTTTTGAAAAGCAGGAGGAGCTTCCGCCCCTCCTGTTATGCTGAAAAAATTAGTCTCGAACGAAGTAGTCTTTTCGGTCTACCTCCTGCGAGGAAGGCTCTTCGCCTCGCACATAGACGGGGTAAATCCTCCACCCGTTGTCAGCATAGGCATCGGGAACGATGACGCGCTCGGCGTCGAGGACTTCCACTTCCTCTGCGTCCAAGGACTCGCAGGGGGTGATAGAGACAACCTCATGCTTGAGCAGGTCAACGACACACTCAGAGGAGCATTCGGTGCGCCCACCATCCCAAATAGACACATATCGCGCAGCCACAAAATTGTCGTTGGCTGCTGCGAACCGGTCCATATTGCTATCAATGAACTTCTGGACGAAAAATGCGAGGCACGCGGCGTACTGTGCGGCCTTCATGCATCCGCTCATGCTGTCATCCATCGTTCTGACGGAATAGATTTCCATACGCTCCCGCGTACCGGCTTTCTGAGACGGCATCCATCGCCCATCCAAAACGATGTCAGCGTAGTACCCCTCATTACTGCCATGAACGCAGTCAACATGGATGTCGAAATTGGAATAGACCAACTCTTCATCCGCTGCAGTGGTACGGATGCTGAAAGCATTCCGCTCAAACTGATTCAGCAGATTGAGAACCTCGTCATCAGCTCGCGCAACGCTTTTCATCATCTCCTTAGCACCGAAGATGATTTCCTTGACGGTCAGGAGCTTGTGTTCGTTCTTTTTTCTCATGTTTTCTCCTTTCTTGAAAAACAGGACAGGGGAAAGGGCTGGAAACCAGCCCTTAGCTCCATATCATATCACACTTGTTGTCGGCACAATCCTGCAGGATAGCTTTGAAATCTCGGAACTTGGCGCAATCCGGACGGCCAATGTAGCCGTACAGAACGTTGTCGTCGTAATCTCCGATGATTTTCAGCAGCTCCTTGCAGGCACCGTAACGGATAAGGCCCTCACAGTCCGGCTGAAGCAGGAAGTCTACGACCTTGAAGCTGACCTTTTTCTCGGCGAGAAGCCGTTCGGTTTCAGCATCGAAGGCATTATAGGCCTGCCTGCGTTCCTCATCGCTCATGGAAAAAGCCTTCCGGAAGATGTCTTCCAGCTTGCGGTAGTGGGATGCCCAAGGGTCGCCGACAAGGTCTGAGACCTTGTTACGGAGATTGAAAAAACCTCCGCCGCCAAGGTCGATAGACCGACCGGTCTTTCGGCAGCTTATCGTGACGCCCATGGCTCAGTCCTCCTTCTCAGGCACCGTCTCCAGTGCCAGCTTCGAGGGACGATTTTCCCAGTAAGCGGAGCGTTCCGCTACGGCCATGTCGATGAGCCAGAACTCGTTCGGCTTTTCGGCATACGGCGTAGTGAAGCCTTCATCCAACATGATGTCGATGGACCACGGGCCGCTGAGACCCTGCACATTCTTCATATGCTCGGCTACCAGCGACTCTACCTCGCCGCGATACTTCTCGAACTTCTCCTGCATCTCATCCTTCATTGCATCGAACACGATACGGTCGGTGCGGTCATAAAGGTGAGGATAGCAGTAGTCATAGTCCCAGTAGTTCGCAGTGAAGATGACCTCGCGGGTATCGAAGTCGTAGAACACGCGGAACTCGGTGCGGAAGGGAAGCCCGCCGTAGATGCACGGAACCATGTTGCTCATATGTCGAATCCTGTCGCGGAACACGAACTCCGTGTCGCCGTAGGGACCCCACATCTTATGCTCATACTCACTGTACTGGATGCCGATAATAGCATCGGTCAGTGCATTGGGAGTAGGAGCCGGCATACAGGTACGTGCATCGAACTTATTGGAGTACAGGCTGTTCTTCACGAACAGCAGATGTCCCTTCAGCGGAGAGGCGTTGAGAGTGGGGATGACAACATCATCGACCCACTTTCTGATAGCGGGATAGTCCTCCGGACGCTCCATATAGAAGTGTCTGTAGAAAGTCTTCTGACCTTCCTCATCCAGATCTTCCGGCACTTTGATAATGACGGTCTCCGGCACACGAATGCCACAGTCCTTCACCAAAGGCCACCAGAAGGAGAAGGCATCCTGCTCCTCACGCTGGCTCAAAGCGCAGCTCTCGTAGCCGTTTTCGGCGTACTTATCGAGCTTCTTTGTGCCTTCCGCACTGTCCTTCTGCATAGGAATACCATGCGACGGGGCAAAGTCCTTGAACAGCTTTTCTGCCATGTTCATATTCTCCTTTCTGCCATTTTACACTACATAAGCGCTCACATCAACACCGATGAGCTGACCAACTGCCAGAGCAGCATCCTTGAAAGAGTGGTACTCTTCGGATGTGTCATACTCAGTGGCGGAGGACTCGAAGACCGCTTCAGCCAGACTTCCGTTGAATTCGGGGCTGTTGATGGTCTCATCGTCCCATCCGTACATCTCACAGATGGACTCACGCTCACGGCCATCGACATCATCATCGAGATAGACGAATCCATGAGCAACACGGAACAGGTTGTAACCGTACTGGTTGACCTGCGCCAGTTCGAAAACGTTAGAGGAACCCCGTTCAGGGGCTTCGCGGCGGAACTGAACGCAATCTGGGTCCGTACAGACCCAGTTCTTCTTGATAGCCACCATCACTCGTCACCACCCTTTTCGACGCTGCGGACGTGGTAGGTCTGCATGACATCCACCAGCTCCTGCAGTTTCGTCTTGATGGCATCGCGTGCCTCATCGGGCAAACCACGGAAATTCTCGGTCTCCTTCACGTCGCTTAGAAGCGCGTCCACGCGATTCCCGAAGGTCTCGATGGGGTTGTAGGGAACCAACAAGATGCCCTCAGCGATGGGGATGATTTCAAAGGGGGAGCCCTCCTCATACCCCATGCGCTTGCGAATCTCACGGGGGACGACGATGCGGCCAAGGTCATCGAAGCGCCGGACGGAACCGGTGCGGGTGGCCTTCTGTGCCTGAATCTTGATGCGTTTTTCCATAGAAGTTCTCCTTTCTCAGCAGCGTTCCTTGATGAAATTGGCTTTCAGCCAGTCCAGCCAGCAGGAAATATCCGCACAGACATCCAGCACGTTGTCGTCTTCAGCGACCTCAGAGGACGTACTCAAACTGCCATCAGGCTTTTTGACAAATGCCTCAATCCAGTTGTTGTTTTCGTACTCGATGTCGCCGTCCTGCACAGCCTCCATGAGCTCATCATCACTCTTGAAGGTAGTACGCAGGGTATCGGAAGCGTGGGTAGCCATAGCACCGGAGTTCGACCTGTTGGTATAGGAGAAATCATTGCCATTGACCTCACCGGTGATGCAGACATCTCCCTGTACCTCAAAGGAAACCTCATAGCCGCTGTACTGGAAACCGCCGATGTAGCCTCCGTACCACGTGCAGTCGAGGTGGTCGTCGTCGATGAAAGTCTCCGGTTTCGTCAGGAGAATGACACCAAGGCGTTTTGCCTCGGCCTCCATCTTCTTGAACTTTTGCTCAATGACAGTCCTTTTTGCACTCATTGATTCTTCTCCTTTCACTTTTCAGCTTCTGCGTCGTCCTCGGACTCGTGGTAACGCTCCACGACATACTCCTTGGTGTAGTCTTCGTTATCCACGTCGGACCACACACGCACGGTCATGGAGTCCTTGACGACAAAATCAGCGTCGCTGTTCTTGTCCTCGTTACGCTCGTAGGTCTGGCCGATGTAGGCCAAATCCTGTGTGTTGGACCCATCCTTATCCTGCACGCTTACAAACACCTCCGTGTGGAGTCCCTTTTCGCAGGGGTCAATCGCTTCCACAGAGATAGTCCCGTTGCCGACATCGGCAATAAGGCTTACCGCAGTGCGATGGTTGGATTCTACACGGATGGGGTCGTAGATGGCAGTGCCATCCGCGATAGCCTGCTCAATCATCTGGATACCAGCCACCCAACTCAGGTAGCGGCAGCCAAACGTCTTGCCGGCATCCATGATATCCGCGATGACTTCGGAATCGCTGAACATCCCTTCCACCATGTCATAGTTGGACATGATGTAGTTGCGCCAGTCATCGCAGAAACGATGGCCTTCCGTCGCTTTCAGCAGGTCTTTGAAGTCGTCCTTATAGTCCTTAGACACGTACTCGCGGTAGTGCTTGATTTCTTCCTTGGCTTCCACCGAGGAGAACTCATACACATCGTTTTCCCTGAATGCGCCCAGCTTTTCCTCAAGATACTCAAGGGAGATGGGCTTGAACTTATTGGGTCGGCCACATCCCACAGGTGCGTTCTTGTAGGGCTTCTCAGTGGTCCACGTCTGCCACGTGCAGTTGAAGATGGCATCGCCGAGGTCGCCGGTGATGAAGACGTGGTTTTTGTAGAACGTATACTGGACAGCATAGGCGTTTGTGTTATCTCGCTTCCAGTCCACAACGACGATGTCTCCACGGTTGTGGATGTGGGCGCGGTGCTTGGCGAACTGCGTGTCCTTGATACGCTGCATACGCTCCTGTACCTTCTTATAATCCATGTTTTTCTCCTTTCTCCCAGCCTGTTATAAGGACTTATGGGAACACAAATGTATGATAATATATAAAAAAGACAGCTATCCCCGAAAAAGGATAACTGCCTGAATTTACGTATGGTGACTTGGAAACGGAGATAATCTCCTTTATAAAAATAGCTTCGTAATTAT
>OQVS01000251.1_pt1 | contig 34275 bp, 25 predicted proteins | sample 1691601 | NCBI WGS metagenome assembly OQVS01 (sample SAMN03418268, study PRJEB22391) | human gut metagenome | biome: human-gut; feature: organic feature; material: feces | host: Homo sapiens | place: Tanzania | collected 2013-01 | reverse complement strand
CGTCTATGCCCAAAGCTTTGACAATCTCGTTGATGTGGTGTAGGCATACTATTTCAAATGCGTGCCCACACCATGATTCATATTCTGCAGTGGTTTGCATCTTTACCCAATAGTTGTCGATGAATGAGCCCTTGTTATGCATGAACTTGAAATAGAACAGACAGAAAGGATCTATCAGCTGAAACATCATATCTTTCTTCGACTTGCCGAATGGGGTGTAACTGCGAATGAAATCACATTGCTCAAGTTCTTTAAGTATCAGGCTGAACCTGCCGTTGTTTGCCAATCCGGTAGCATCAAGCAAATCCTGTCGGGTCATACCTTTACCCTTGTTCTTCAGTGCTGTGACAATAGCCAGATAATTGTCGGCTTTCTTGAAGAGCGAATTAAACAGGCGCTGAAACTCTTCAGTCAGTTCTCCGCCACGTGTGAAGCAGAGCTGCTGGATGTTTTGCGCTACGCTTTTGTTGTTTTCGAAAAGTGACAAGTAATAAGCCACACCGCCGATTGCCATATAACACTCGATGATTTCCGGTCGCTCATAATAGAACCCCTGTGATTTGAAATACTCTTCCACTTCATGTAGTCTGAACGGGGAGAGCAGCATGTTGTGGGTGATGCGGTTATGGAGTCCTCCTCTTGAATTGATAACTTGGTTGAGCATCCATGTGGTAGCACTTCCGCAAGCTATCAACTTGATGTCGCTGCGATATGAAGCCCAGTCATTCCAGAAGTGTTCAAGCGCACTGATAAAGTTGGAAGCATAAGTGTCGAACCAAGGAAGTTCATCGAAGAAGATTATTTTGGTTCCTTCAGGCATTTTTTCCAAGGCTTTTTGAAGAAGTCGGAAGGCTTCTGTCCAATTATCTGCATTTGTCTCAATGCCTAATTGGTCGTTAAGTGCAAAGCAGAAACTTATAAGCTGCTCCTTTGTCGTAGCATTATCTTTACCCGTAACGCGGAACGTAAATCGGTTTTCAAACAGTTCTTTTACAAGAAAAGTCTTGCCTACACGACGTCTGCCATAAATGGCTATAAATTCAGATTTCCGGCTTGAAATATAATTTTCAAGCTTTGCTATCTCTTGTTCTCTACCTATAATATTCTCCTTCATATCTATCTCGTATTAGTGGAACCTGTCGCAAAGTTATAAAAAAAATCGAGATTACGACAACTTTCAGACAAGAAACCTGTCGTAATCTCACTTTTTTATTGAGATTACGACAGATATCCGGTTTCATAAAACCATACAAAGGCAACGCCTCGCCTTATCGCCATCATTTGTAATATTTTCGTTTGATTCTGATTGTGCCCTTGGCAGGACAAGAGGGATTTCAACGAGTTACGATTCTTAATTCTATAATTGGCTTTCCCTCCGGCCGCCGAACGTTGTTTCTGAATCGGCTGCAAGCCGACAATTCTTCATTGGCTTTCCCTTCGGCCGCCGAACTTCGTTTCTTCATTCTTCATTCGATTTACCCTCACCCTTACCCTCACCGCTGAAACCCCGATAAACAGGGGCTTCCAGCCCGATTGTGAGGGTGTGAGGGTAACAAAATAAAAACTTTTTTTATTCAAATTCCGCATGTCCACTGCCTGCCGTCAATGAATAAGCTGACAAGTAGACAGGTATATACGCGGACTATTCATTGCAGGAAGCTCCACGGCGTTGGGTGCGATAACAAATCTTTCCTCTACTCAGTGTTTTCCCCTCAGTTCTTGAAAATGTATTTGCAAAGTAAAAAATATTAAGAAAAGATTTTGCTTCTGTTTTTATAAAAATGATGCTTTTATATATTGGCTATGAGATAGAAGATTGTTTCGTTGCCGGTATAAGCTCTTTCATCTTAACTTTATCCGATATGGATAATTTAGGGCTGGCACCTCTCTCGCGAGGTGCCTGCCCTAATTAAATCATCTTTGTTTTATTGATTATATCTTCACGTAATACCAGTAGTCTACGGTGCCGACGGATGCTACGTAGATGCAGAAATAGTTGTATTCTGGTCCTACCTCGTCGCTGGCGCTGTATTTCCTTCTCGTCAGACTGATATACTTGTCGCGGCCTGTCTTCAGATAATACGTGCCGCTGATGGTGCTCTTGTATACCTCCATTGTGGTGTATTCCTTCTCCGTGACCTTGTTCATCACCTGGGTAACCTTACATGCCGGACATACTTTGTAGAACTTGTATATCGAAGAGCTTCCTTCGCCGGAATCACCTCCTGACCCTCCGCTTTCTCCTGCTCTTACGTTATCTTCGTAGTTGCCTCGCATTAGGTCGGTTAGCGAGCCGATATGCATGTCGTCGAGTTCGCTGTCGCTCTGTATGAGCATGTGCAGGTGTCCGTTTCTGTAGAAGAAATATGTGCTGTTCGGGCAGAACAGGTATGTGTCTTTGCCCACCTTGCAGAACCATTTGGTGTGTTTCTCTATCCTATAGCTGTTTTTCCCTATATAGCATGTGCGCGATGATATATCCACGGGAACATCTTGGGCAATGTACACAAGTTTCCCTCCATAGCTTTCATACTGGTCCAGGTCGAAGGCCTTTGCCCATTGGGGCAGATTCTTTCCTCCTCCGCTGTCATCATCGTCATCACTGCTGCTGCAGGCGGTATTGAATGTTGCAGCGAGAATCATTGCGAGTACAAACAGCAGTCTGTACATTGAGTTTTTTTCATCTGATTTTTTCATAATTCATTAGTTTAGTCGGTTATTGAAATTTAGTTCTGTTGATTGTTGCTGATCCGACGGGTTGGTATCCTTGGTCGGTTTGTTGGCATGCCGATTCTATTTGTTGGTATGTGCCGCGCACGTGTCTGATAGAATTTTTGCAAATATATGAAAAAATCCGTCTCAGTCAAAGGAATTGGCGGATATTTTTATTTTACAAGGCGGCTGACTGTCTTGCGGAACTTGCGGTGGAACGTTTTTCTGTGTGTGTCTATATGTTCTTATCTTATCGCGATAATCCTCTTGATGATAAGTTTCTTGTATGCCTTCTTCATGTCGTCGGGCAGGAAGGAGCTGTCGATGATGTCGAGCCATTTCGATATCGCCTTGCTGAATTTCCGCGCCATGTTGTCGATCACTTTTTCGCTGATGCCCGATGCCAGTATCGCCTTCTCGAAGTCCTTTCGCTGCAGCTTGCGCTTCTTGCCGTTCAGTGTGAGCGCCAGCTCCTCCGGGTCGTCGGGCATCACGATCAGAGTGGCGAGCAGGTCGTATGCCGGTGTCAGGCAATAGCCCATGGGGGTCTTGTAGAGCGAGAAGTTCTTCAGGTGCATGTCCGAATTGCCGGTTATCCAGGAGAACACCACCACCTCCCAGTAGTTCACGAGGTCGAGCTGCGGTGTGGATGAGTATTTCTTTATCATCTTTGCTATCTGCTCGTATGACCCCTTGTATTTGTATTCCGTCAGTCGTTCCGACAGCTGGCACATGTCTTCCATCGCCACCTTGCTGCCGTCGGGCTGTCGGTCGATGCGGCGTGTTATGTAGCACAGCTCCCCGTCGCTGAAGCGGATGAGCCCGTGCGGCACTACGGCTATCTTGGCTGCTTCCGCCATGTGCATCGTTAGGTCTTCCAGCTCCGGCAGACAGCGGTATGCGTCGGTCTGCGGCTTGAGGATGTAGCGCCCCCACAGCCCCACGATGGTAAAGCGGTCGGGCTCGTTTCTGCCGCCGGGGTTCACGTCGAGCGACAGCTTTGCCTGCACTCCGGTGAGTGTGGTCTGCGCGCGCACCACTCTCTTGGCCAGTTCGCCTATGTCGCTTCTCTGGTATGGCAGCACTGGTGCGTTTTTCGTGCCGAAGAGCTTCCTCGCGCATGCCGGGTGGTAGTCGGTCTGCCCATCTTTCAGTTCCTTGTAGCAGTATAGACATCTTGCCATAGTGTCAGCTCCTTTCCTCGTCAATTGGTACAACACTCACTGCCCCTATGCAGTCCTTGCAGCATGCCATGAGCAGCGACATACGGTCGCGCTGGTTTATCTTCCAGCTCTTCTCGGCAATGCCGAGAAGCCATCCCTCGGGTATCAGCCCGTCGAAGAAGGGGAAGAGCACCGTGTCGTGGTAGCTTTCCTCCCTTATGGGCATGGTCAGGCTTATCGCCTCTGCCCCCTGCGTCTTCAGGTAGTCGCTGTCGTAGGTGAAGGTGAATCCCGTTTCGTCCTCGGTCAGCATTCCTGCGAGACGGTCGTACATGTATACTTTTCCTGATTTCATGCTCTCTCCTCCCTGTTCGTTTCCACTGCTCCCACCTCTCTGCCGAACAGGGCGAGCACCTGGTTCACCTTGTCCAGCCGCAGGGTGGGCTTGCCCTGTTCCAGTTCGCGCACGAACCTCAGCCCCACACCCGACTTTTCCGCCAGGTCCACCTGTGTCAGACCGAACTGCCTGCGCATCTCCTTTACGAATTCCGATAATCTGTTCTCCATATTTATACCCTTTCGGGTGCAAATATAACAAATAATCCGCAGGATTGTACCCGAAGGGGTATAAAAAGAAAATAAAATATTTTGTTTATACCTTATCGGGTATATTCGGAAGGGCGGATATGAATGTGTGTGCAATCTTTTTTGCCGTTTGTATTAATTTTAATACATTTGCAGGGAATAAAAAGAAACATACAAAAAATATATTTATAAGGCAAGAATATGAAGACTACAATGATACCGCGACTGGCGGTGAAGAGATTCCATCCGCGTGGAATGCAGTCGGCCACGGATGCCGAGTATGCGCGCATAGCCACCGAAGTGGCCACGGCGATGGCACAGCTGAAGATAGACGACATTCCGGTGGAGGGCATAAAGCAGATGGCACTCGTCATCACGATGTATTTCGAGGACGTGGTTGCCGATGCCGGAATATGGCGCGGCTTCACGGATATGGTGAAGCAGGAGCAGGGCAGGTATCTGCCTTTCTTCAGTGTGGACGAGGCGGAGTATTTCCAGGACGAGCCGAACCTCGACGATGTGAGGTTCCTCGTGTGGTACGTGATGCTCGAGGTGCACCACGGGCGTGTTGGCAATCCCGAGAGCCCCGTGCTCGACAGGCTCGCCAGGGCAGCATACGCGGTGCTGGAGCGGAATTTCGAAACCGTGCCGGTGAACGAAGACCTGAAGGCATACTTCGCCGAGGCGCAGTTCGCCGGTGATTTCTATGCGCAGCGCGACATGCTGAAGTGGTTCTGCTTCGACTGCTACCTCACCTATGTGCCCCATCTGCCCGAGCTGCTCCTCGGTCAGGCGCAGGACATGGCAGCGCGCATGCAGGGCGACATCAACATGGCATTCTATCTGACGGAATGCCTGATGCCGTATGCCACGAAGATTGGTCCGCTCAAGCTGCTGCCGCAGGAGTGGGTGGCTGCCACATTGCGTGCCGCCGGCAACGATGAGGCTGCAGCCGTCGTGGGCGGACAGAAGTTCAGGGAATACCGCGGCTACAGGATTCTTGCCACGGGCGAAGACCGCAGCATGACTTTCGAGGACATCACGGGCGAGACGTTCACCGTGAGTGCCGACGGGCTGAACAATCCGCAGGACGGCTGCTACGACACCAGGATGATAATTGCCAGCTTCGTGGAATACGGCGGCGAATGGCTGCTCAACGGCGGCAGCGCCTGGAGCGGCGACATCGCCCCCTACGAGGAGCTGCGCAGCGACTACGAGCGGCGCGATGCGCTGCGCGAGACCTACGACAGGCTGAAGAAGGAGTCGTCGCTGTATTATTTTGCCGACACCGCCAAGCTGGAGGAGTTCCTGCTCGAGAATCTGCCCCTTGCCGACGAGGTGCGCAAGAATTTCAGGCTGCCCCAGGGCGAGGAGAACATCGTGCTCTATATCCCTGCCGACCACCACGACGACTTCCAGATTTTGCCCGATGCCGCCCTCTGCCTGAAGGACGAGCGCAACCCGTTCTACAATCAGAAGATGGCTCTGAACCAGTCTCTGAACCTTGCCCTCTCGCTCCGTGAGGAGGTGCGCGACTATGTCATAGCCCACAATCTCCTGCCCGATGCCACCATCAACTCCAGCCAGGGACTGGAGCGCGGCAACGAGATTGTGCAGGATAACTTCAGTTTCCTTGTCAGGGCAGTGTCGTCAAGACTGTAGAATGTGTTCTCCCGAACATAAATGAAAAAACCGGAACAACCTTGCCGTTCGCTTTTTGTGGCAGAGTTGTTCCGGTTCTTTTTCCTGTATTTCCTTATATGGTGTGGGGCCACACGGGCTTACAGCACCACCTTGCGCTTCTTGTCGCCCACCTTCACGATGAAGGCTCCCTTCAGGTTTGTAGTCAGCATGCCGCTGCCGTCTGTAGCCTTGGCTGTGGCGATTTCGCGTCCCTGCATATCGTAGAGGCTTGCCGTGGCGTTGGTCTGGGCTCCTTCGAACCGGATGCCGTTGTATGTGCGCGAAATGCTGATGGCGTTGTCCTGCGTGGTGCCATCGATGGATAGGGTGTTTTCGTCCACCTCCTTCAGGTCCTCAAACAGGTCGATGTTGTCCACGCAGTATACGGGCCATCCCTTGTCTTTCAGAATCTTCAGGTCGCTTGCCGTCATCACGTTCTTTTCTATGTCGCTGCTGTATTCATACACGTAGAACCCCTGCGGATCCATGCCGTACCAGTCGTCGTAGTCCTCCAGCACCTGGAATGTAGGCAGGGCGTTCACCAGGTCGGTCATGTTCTGCCCGTTTATGTCGTTGCGTTCGATTTCCATCTTGCCGATGCTGTTGTCGGCAGCAAGTTTTATGGCAGTCAGCTTGTTGTTGTAGCACGCCACCTTCTGCAGCTCCTTGTTCGCCGTCAGGTCGAGCGTGCCTTCCAGCTGGCATTCGCGGCAGATGAGGTCTTTCAGTTTCGGTGTGGCACTGAGGTCGAGCGTGGTGAAGAGATTCTTGTAGCAGCTCAGCGACGTTAGGTTCGGTGCTCCCGTCAGGTCGAGTTCGGCGAGCTGGTTGTCGCCCGCATACAGCTCCTGCAGGTCCGGCTGGTTGCCGAGCCTGAGGTCGGTCATGAATTTGTTGTTGTCGCAGTAAAGCTCCACGAGAACCGGGTTTCCGCTTACGTCCAGCATTTCGAGCATATTGCTGCTGCAGTCCAGCCGTGTGATTTTTCCACGCAGTTCCACCTCCTGCGAAGTAACCTTGAACGAGCCGTCGCTGCTGTCGTATTCCGCGCCAATCACTTCCACTTCCTCTCCGTTCGACTGTATGCTGAATCCCATGTATTCGCCCACAGCGTGCCTTGTCTTCATCTTTATCACATAGTCCTGCGCATTGGCGGCTGTTGAAAACGCGAGCAGCAGGGCTGCCGTAAGAGTAAAGAATTTCTTCATAGTTTAAATGTTTGTCGATTAATAATTCAGAATGATAGTAAAATTTTTAGTTAACGTTGCAAATGTAAGCCAAACAGACTTAATGTGCAACAATTCGTGAAGGAAAAACTCTCTGCCATGGTTACAATCAGCCAAAGGGGACAGTTCCCGGGAAAAAAGTCACAGCTGTAGGTGAAAAAGCGGCAGCTTCTTCTGTGTTTTTTTAACTTTCGGTAACGCTGGAATGTTAAATCCGCCGCCGCTCCGTGCTTTGAGAATCGCGTATTTGCGGAGAAAAGAAAAATAGTCCGAAAAAACGCCGATTTTCAGTGTTCGCCGTAAGGTGTTGCATATCAATGGGATATGCTTTCCGTTCTTTGGGTATGCGGCAAAAATCGCGGCAGTTCATATCAAACGCTTTAACCGTTCATATTGAACGATGAAAAAGTTTTTGCTTGGCGGAGGTGGGTGCGTGGCATTCCCGAACGCAAAATCCGCCTGTTCCGTACGCTTATTGCCTGTTCCGTTCTTCGCCGTCGGAGTGGTTTCCCGTCGTCGGCGCGCGCAAACGGCAGCAACGGGCAATAACGGTAAATAATAATGTAAACAATTCCGAATTGTGCGTGTTAAAATTCCGACGGGTGAGTATTAAATTATGTGAATGGCGGTGGGGCTGGCATTACCCCTCTTTAATAAGGTAAGCTGCATTTCGGAATAAGAAATGGATAAATTCATTTTGCTCTCCGCTCAATTTACATAAAATCCTCACGTTCGGAATAAAGAATAAATTCTTTCTTCTCTCACTTAATCGGATTTTTGCATTACCTTTGCAAAAAAAAGGATCTAATATGGAAGAGAAAACAATTCTGACAACGGAAATGGAAGAGAGAGTGCAGCGCGCAGTGGACAATTTCATGCAGGGCTACGGATGCTGTCAGGCGGTGGTGGCTGCCTTTGCCGACATCTACGGTATGGACGACGCTATGGCAAAGCGAGTGGCTGCCGGATTCGGAGGCGGAGTGGGCAGGATGAGGATGGTGTGCGGTGCCGTGTCGGGCATCGTGATGCTCGTGGGGCTCGACTGCGGACAGACCGACGGCGCCAACCGCGACGGAAAGACGGCATGCTACAAGGTGGTGCAGGAGCTGCTCGCCGAATCGAAGGAACAGAACGGTTCGCTGATATGCGCCGAAATACTGGGTATCAACGGCAACGACAAGGCGGTGTCGAACTATGTGGCGTCGGCACGCACGGCGGAATACTACAAGAAGCGCCCCTGTGTGGCGAAGGTGGAGAGCGCGGCGAGAATATTTGCCGCTTACCTTTGCCGCAAGGCCGAGGGAGGATGCTGATACCAAATCCTATAGAAAATAAGGAAAGGCAATATGGGAAGAGAATATAAATTGAGGCGCAATCTGGAAAAACAGGACGAAAAGACTGTTCCGCCCGATGTGTTCCTTGCACGCTGGGTGAAGACAGAGAAACGCTCGTATAGTAAAATCATCAAACAACAAAACATTATGGCAAAGGTTTATATGTTTTTCGCCAACGGGGCAGAGGAAATCGAAAGCCTGATTCCCGTTGATGTGTTCCGCCGCGGCGGAGTGGAAGTGAAGACAGTGAGCATCACCGGCTCGGAGTTTGTGGAAATGGCACACGGAGTGACCGTGAAGGCGGATATGAAGTTCGAGGACGCAACGTTCGACGATGCCGACCTGCTGATGCTGCCGGGCGGACTGCCTGGCGCAACGAATCTGAACGCCCACGAGGGAGTGCGCCGGGCAGTGCTGGAGCAGTATGAGAGTGGCAGGCTCGTTGCCGCGATATGTGCCGCGCCGATGGTGTTCGGTTCGCTCGGCATCGTGAAGGGCAGACGCGCCACTTGCTATCCCGGATTCGAGAAATACCTTGACGGGGCACAGTATACGCATGAGCTGTGTACCGTGGACGGGAATGTGGTTACGGGCGAAGGCCCTGCCGCCACGCTGCCATACGCCTACACGCTGCTCGCTATGCTCACTACGGAGCAGACGGCACGCGAGGTGGCTGAGGGAATGATGTTCCTGCATCTGATGGAGAAGTAAAGAAGGCAGAGGCAAGGAATGGAAAAGACGCAATATGTGATAATCGTGGCCGGCGGGAAGGGACTGCGTATGGGGGCGGACATCCCCAAGCAGTTCCTGCCCGTGGGCGGAATGCCTGTGCTGATGCGCACGGTTCGCGCCTTCAGAAGGTTCAACCCCGGGATGAAGGTGATACTCGTGCTGCCGAAGCACCAACAGGAATACTGGAAGGAGCTTTGCGGAGAGTATTCGTTCGGCGAACCCTTCGCCATAGCCGACGGCGGCGAAACGCGCTTCCACTCCGTGAAGAACGGGCTTGCTCTCATTCCTGACGATGCCGACGGGGTGGTGGGGGTGCACGACGGAGTGCGGCCGTTCCCCTCGGCAGAGACCATCAGCCGCGTATACGATGAGGCAGGCAGAGCGGGGGCGGCAGTGCCGGTGGTGCCGGTGGTGGACACGCTGCGCCACATCAGCCGGGACGGCGGCGCAGAACAGGACGCTTCGGTAACGGTGCCGCGCGGCGAATACCGCATCGTGCAGACACCGCAGGCGTTCGGCATACGGCTGCTGAAGGAGGCGTACCGCCAGGAGTATACGGATTTCTTCACCGACGATGCCTCGGTGGCGGAGCACTGCGGACACCGTGTGGCTCTTGTCGAAGGCAACCGCGAGAACATAAAAATCACCACGCCGTTCGACCTCGCCGTGGCGGAAGCAATAATTCATAATTCTTAATCCTGCATTCATCCATTGCTCGACGTATTGAACCAAGACATACAGTATCTGCCAGGCGTAGGCCCCAAGAGGAAGGAGCTGCTGCAGAAGGAGTTGGGTATATCCAGTATATCCGACCTCTTGGAGTATTACCCCTATAAATACGTGGACCGCAGCCGCATCTACCGCATCGACGAGCTGCGCAGCGACATGCCCTTCGTGCAGGTGAAGGGCCGCATACTGAGTTTCGAGGAGTTCGGCACCGGGCCGCGCAAGAAGCGTCTTGTGGCGCATCTCTCCGACGGGACGGGCGTGGTGGACCTCGTCTGGTTCTCGGGCATTAGATATGCCACGGAGCAATATAAGGAGAATGTGGAATACGTGGTGTTCGGCAAGCCTACCGTTTACGGCGGCAGATACCAGTTCGCCCATCCCGACATCGACAAGGCAGCCGACCTGCAACTGTCGGAGATGGGGATGCAGCCATACTACAGCACCACGGAGAAGATGAAGAAGGCTGGGCTCACCTCGCGCTCGATAGAAAAAATCACCAAGTCCACGCTCGAACGCATGGCACAGCCGTTGGCAGAGACGCTGCCGCCGTTCATCGCCAACAGGCTGAGGCTCGTGGCGAGAGACACGGCGGTGCGCAACGTGCACTATCCCAGAAATGCCGACGACCTGCGCAATGCACGCTTCCGCCTGAAGTTCGAGGAGCTGTTCTATGTGCAGCTCAACATCCTGCGCTATGCCTCCGACCAGAGGCGCAAGTACCGGGGCTACGTGTTCAGCCATGTGGGCGAAGTGTTCAACGAGTTCTACCGCAGCCATCTGCCGTTCACGCTGACCGAGGCGCAGAAGAGAGTGATGCGCGAGATAAGGCGCGACCTGGGCAGCGGACGCCAGATGAACCGTCTGCTGCAGGGCGACGTGGGCAGCGGAAAGACCCTCGTGGCGCTGATGACAATGCTCATAGCCCTCGACAACGATTATCAGGCGTGCATCATGGCACCGACCGAAATACTTGCCGAGCAGCATCTCGCCACCATACGCGGGTTCCTGGGCGATATGGACATCCGGGTGGAACTGCTCACGGGCATCGTGAAGGGCAAGCGCCGCAGGGCAGTGCTCGACGGACTTGCCGAAGGCAGCGTGAGAATACTCGTCGGAACACACGCCGTGATAGAAGACACGGTGCAGTTCGCACGACTCGGACTCGTGGTCGTCGACGAGCAGCACCGCTTCGGAGTGGCGCAGCGGGCCAAGCTCTGGAGCAAGAGCCAGAATCCGCCACACGTGCTCGTGATGACGGCAACGCCCATTCCGCGCACACTGGCAATGACAATCTACGGTGACCTCGACGTGAGCGTAATCGACCAGCTGCCGCCGGGGCGCAAGCCCGTTGTCACGCTGCACAAGCTGAACAGCCAGACCACGAGCCTCTATAACGGCATACGCCAGCAGATACATCAGGGGCGGCAGGTGTATATCGTGTTCCCACTCATAAAAGAGAGCGAGAAACTCGACTTGCAGAACCTTGAAGAAGGGTTCGCCACACTGAAAGAAGTCTTCCCCGAGTTCCGGCTCAGCAAGGTGCACGGCAGAATGAAACCTGCAGAAAAGGAAGAAGAAATGCAAAAGTTTGTTAATGGAGAAACGCAGATTCTCGTCGCCACGACCGTGATAGAAGTAGGTGTTAACGTGCCCAACGCCTCTGTCATGGTGATACTCAATGCCGAGCGCTTCGGACTCTCCCAGCTGCACCAGCTCAGAGGACGTGTGGGACGCGGCGCGAGCCAGTCGTATTGCATCCTCGTGACCAAGCCGCAGCTTGCCGACGAGACACGCAAGAGAATCAGCATAATGTGCGACACGAACGACGGCTTCCTAATAGCCGAAGCAGACCTGAAACTGCGTGGACCCGGTGATTTGGAGGGTACTCAGCAGAGCGGAATGGCATTCGACCTGAAGATTGCCGACATAGCCCGCGACGGGCAGATAGTGCAGCTCGCACGCGAGGAGGCACAGAAGATAATCGACCATGACCCGGGCTGCTGCAAGGCGGAAAACAGCATACTCTGGCAGCGGCTCGCGGCACTGCGGAAGACCAACATAAACTGGTCGGCAATATCATGAAAACACCCCTCCGGCGATACCCTTCCAATTGGCGGACGGGACTAACAGCTAACGCTTTGCGCAAGCAACCGATGTGTTAACGCCACACTAAAAACTGTTAAGCGGCGAACAACTTTCGGTAATTTTTACTATCTTTGCAGCGTAATCTTAATCACTGTTACATATACTCATTTCTTTACCGGATATATGTGGGGCAGTGGATTACCCCGAGTCATACATAATGTTGCCGCACAAGACACACACACGTGTTGCGCACATTATACTTACTAAAATAAAACTTATGCGTTTAAAGAAGACTATAAAAACATTAGCGATAACTGCACTTATGGCACTCTCCTCAGTGCCGGCCGTGGCGCAAGACCTCCTGGCGCGCCAGGCTCCTGTAGACAAGAAACTCAAGGCAGTGGACACATTGGCACTGCGCAACATCATACAGCGCGAGCAGGGCGGTGCCCCTTCGGCACAGCTCTACAAAGAGTGGAACAACCGCTACGCACACCGCGCAACAGAACTCCCCGACTCATTCAACATCAACCTGCGACACTTCTGCATGCCGACGACGAGCCGCATCGTGACTTCCAACTTCGGAAGCCGTTGGGGGCGCCAGCATAAGGGAATCGACGTGAAGGTATACATCGGCGACACCATACGTGCGGCATTCGACGGAAAGGTGCGCATCGTGAGATACGAGGCCGGAGGCTACGGAAACTATGTGGTTATACGCCACCACAACGGTCTGGAGACCATCTACGGCCACATGTCGAAGCAGCTCGTGGAAGAGAATGCCGTGGTGCGTGCCGGCGATCCTATCGGACTGGGCGGAAACACCGGGCGAAGCACAGGTTCACACCTGCATTTCGAGACACGCCTCTGCGGCGTGGCCCTGAACCCGGCTCTGATGTTCGACTTCAGAAACCAGGACGTGACGGGCGACAGCTATCTCTTCTGCCGCAGCACCTACGACAAGGAATCGCTTGCAGCCAACCGCTTGCGTGGCAAGAACGACGATAGGGCTTCTACCGTGAGCAGCAACGACGCTGGCATCGGCGACAACGTGGAGAGCGGCGACGTGCGCTACCACAAGGTGGCACGCGGCGAAACCCTTGCTGCCATTGCCCGCAAGCGCGGTACAACGGTGGACAATATCTGCAAGCTCAACCACATAACGCGCAACCAGAAGGTTAGGCCGGGACAGATTCTCCGCTATTCATAATGACGGCGGATGCCGCACGGCATGGCACACATCGCCGCGCTCAAGGTAATCAAGAAGCAACAAAACGGGCTGCAAGGGTTTATCCTTTGCAGCCCGTTTGGTTGTGTGGAAACTGTCGGACGCTCTATGGAATCCGCAGTGCCGCCAGTCTTATTTCTTCACGTCCTTGCAGCAGTCCGCCTTCTTTATCTTGGCGTTGCCTGTGAACTTCTCGTTCTTCACCTTGCAGTCGGCCTTGACATTCTTGCACTTTATGTCCTTCTTGCACTTTATGTCCTTCTTGCACTTGCCGTCATTCTTGCAGCATCCTCCGTTCTTGCACTTGCCGACGTTCTGGCATTTTGCGTCTTCCTTGCAGTTCACTTTCAGCTTGCTGTCTGAAGTCATCTTTTTCTTGTCGCACTGTGTCTTCACAGGAGTAGTCTTCTGCGGGGTCTGTGCGTTAACGCTTGTAGTAAAGCAGAAAGCAGCCATTGCCACAGCTGCGATGATTAATCTTTTCATTTTCGTTTCCCTTTCTTCTTTTTTGTTTATACTTGTATTCTTTTCCCGTCTGCGCCAAGGGCGCATTCCGTGTGCGGCATTCCTTACATGCCGCGTGCAGCCCGTTGAGCCTTCTGTTTGCAAATATATGAAATATTGTGATTGGTGGAAAGGGATTTACGTTTATTTAGCATAAAGTAAAGCAAATATACCCATTTGTAGGTATTTCTGTCATCTCGTCTGCTCTTTTCATCTCTTTATCACCGCCCTTATGGCGAACCACATGTGCAGCAGATAAGTCGTCTTCAGCCCGTAGTAGGCAGCCATTATGCGGAAGCGTTCCTTCAGCGACGCCTTGTGGTTGTGCGTGGTGGTGCCCTCCTTCAGATAGTCTGCCACGATGATGCCCGAGTTGGCGAGCGGCAGCCGCAGCCGTTCTGCCTCCTTCATTATGCGGATACACCAGTCGAAGTCTGCCGAGAATCGGTATACAAGGTTGAACGGTGTGCGCCTTGCTATGTCGGTGCGCGCATAGAAGGCCTGGTGGCACACCACCATTCCGCTGCGGAACGATTTCCAGGAGAGCCTCTCCGGTGCTGACAGGCGGCGGTGGTGGAGGAACGCGCGTTTGTCGTCCACGATGTCCGTCTCGCCGTATATTACGGCCGGCATCTCTGCCTCATTCCCGTTGCCGCAGGCATTGCCGAGCATCGTGCGCAGCGTGTCGCCGGCGTGCAGCGCGTCGCCGGCGTTCAGAAAGCACACGTAGTCGCCCGTAGCTATGTCGAGCCCCTTGTTCATGGCGTCGTATATGCCGTTGTCGGGCTCCACCAGCAGCTTCACCTCATGCCCGTTGTCCGAAGCGAACGAGCGTTCCATATAGTCCTTTGCCAGTGCAGCGGTATTGTCGGTCGAAGCCCCGTCGATGATGATATGCTCTATGGCGGGGTAGTCTTGGCTGAACACGCTGTCGAGCGTGGGCTTCACCACGTTCTCGGCGTTGTATGTCACGGTGATGAGTGTTATCTTCTTCATAGTTTATAGCGTTTTAGGGCCATTGCCTGATTGTATGCCTCGATGTATTTCATTGCCACGGCGTATTGCGAATAGCAGGCGCTCACCTTTCTCTGTGCCTCGTCGGCGAGTTGCCGGTGGTCTGCCTCGTCCATCGCCCAGTGTATACCCCTGGCCAGGTCGTCGGCGTTCTTGTATTCTGCCACGTATCCGTTCTTCATGTGGTCTATCATCTCCGGTATGCCCCCCGTGTTGAACCCCACGCAGGGCACTCCGCATGCCATTGCCTCCATGATGGTGTTCGGCAGGTTGTCTTCGAGCGACGGCAGCACGAAGAGGTCCACCGAGTTGTAGATGCCCGCTATCTTCTTCTCGTCGTTCACGAATCCTATCGGGTAAGCCTGCAGCGGCAGCATTCCTGCCACTTCCTCTGCCTGTCCGCCCAGTATCGCCACCGCCGTGTCTTCCTTCATCTGCGGATGCTGCTCCACGAGCTTGTTTATCGCTGCGACGAAGTATTCCATACCCTTCCGTGTGTCGGTCACTCGCTGCGACACGAAGAGTATGAGCCTTTTCCCCTCGGGCAGCCCCACGCGCAGGCGTGCCTCCTCGCGGTTTTCCTTCTTGAACACTCTCGTGTCGATGGGGTTCGGTATGCTTATCACCTTCTGTCCGGCGAGCAGTCCGCTCTTCTTCGCCATGTCGCCGAGCCAGCGGCTGCAGGTGACGAACAGTATGCTGTGGCGGCTGAGCAGCTGTCTCTTCCTGCGCCACACCTTTGCCGAGAGGTCGTTCTTCGACCCTCCTCCGGGCAGCAGCGGACAGTTGCCGCACTTTTTCTCGAAGTTGCGGCAGTCGCGCGCGTAGTGGCATATTGATGATGCCGGCCACAGGTCGTGCATTGTCCACACCACAGGTTTGTGGCTTTCCAGGATTTTCCTTATTCCGCCGAGCGACATCATTCCCTGGTTTATCCAGCTCAGGTGTATCACGTCGGCTTCGCGGAATTCCCTTGTGCGCGTTATGTCGGTTCCGGCGTTGGCTATGTCGATTAGGAACAGGTTGTCGCGCCTGAAGTGCAGCCGGCAGAAGACCACGAACCGCTCCCACACGAAGTTCCACCGCTGTCTCCACGACTGCGGCAGCTGCGCTACGGTGATGTCGTCGGTCTGTTTGTCTCTTACCAGCATCTTTGCCTTTATGCCGTTGTTGTTCAGTGCCTCCTTCAGTCGGTTGGCGGCAACGGCGGCTCCTCCCACATTCTCGCTTGTGTTTACAATCAGCACTCTCATATCTTGCTCTGTTAATATTCGAATGCAAAAGTATGAATTAATTGTTTAACGGCAAACATAAATCGTTTTAAAATAATGCTAAATCCGTGGCACGGCCCTCCGTGCGGCGTGTTTTCACTTTATAAATAATGTGTGGCATGGTGTGCTGTGGCTTTCGTGCGGTGTCGTGGCGGCGGTGCCGGCATGCACGAGCGGTATTCCGGCAGGCGGCAGGGAAAACAGCCGTACCGGGCTGGCTGGAAGCGGCAGCTGGGATGGTTTTTGCGAGCCGGCCGTTTTATGGGTCGTAACCGTGCCGCTTTGTGAGTCTTAAGCGGCATATCCGCTTGCATTGGCTTTGCCGCCTGCCATGGGAAAGGGATGGGTGGGGTGAAAAAAGAAATAGCTGCTCGTCTTGAGCAGCTATTTCTGATGGTGGTACCACCAGGAATCGAACCGGGGACACAAGGATTTTCAGTCCTTTGCTCTACCAACTGAGCTATGGCACCATCGTTTGCCTATGAAGAAACAATCGTATTTCCTGATTGCGAGTGCAAAGGTATGGTTTTTTTTTGATATGGCAAATTTTTTTGCAAAAAAGTTTTTTATTATAAAAAAAAACTGTACCTTTGCACTCGCTTTAAGGTTCAAGCCTCGCTTGAGCTTCGGCAATCGGGATTTAGCGCAGTTGGTAGCGCACGTCGTTCGGGACGACGGGGTCGCTGGTTCGAGTCCAGTAATCCCGACAGAACAAGGGTCATGATGTTGCAAGGCAATGTCTTGGCCCTTTTTCCGTTTCGTGCATTCTCCTTCAGGTTTGCTCAACCGACGGTCCTTGTGCAGCCGATGCGGCGATGTACGGGACTTCGTCCCGGGCTGTATATATTATAATAGGTGTGCCGCGCGCCTGCGCCTTGATAAGCAGCACCGCAGCTATGAGAAAAAGTTCGGCAAAAATGTTTTATTGGTAGGTTTCGTTTGGCTGATACCGATATAATTTATACTTTTGTGAAGGATAAAAGAACACTTCCGCAAAGGGAGAAAGGCAAACACAATATTTATAATATAGAAAGGAGAACGTCAATATGAAGAAATATGCAGTAATGCTGCTCGGCGCAACCGTGGCAATGTCGGGATGCGGAGTGGGCAACGAGAACGCGGCGTCGGGAGGAATCCTCGGCGCACAGTTCGGCAGCATTATCGGTTCCGCGATAGGAGGAATAGGCGGTGGACCGCGCGGCAGCGACATCGGCACGCTTGTGGGCATGGCGGGAGGAGCCGTGGCAGGAGCTGCCATAGGAGGCGTCGCCGACCGTGCGCAGCAGCACAGATATGCCGACCGTGCCGCCGACCGTGCGCAGTATGCCCCGGCAGTCGTGGCTGATGCTCCCGACAGCGGCTTCGACCCCGGCAACGGCGGCGACGACGTGATTGACTTCGACGGCGCGATTCCATCCCAACCGTCGCTTCGGGTGGGCACGGAAACGCCATCACCGGCACCGGAGCTTGAGATAAGAAGCGTGCGCTTCGCCGGCAGCGGCGGCGATATGGCAATCCGCCCGGACGAGATGGCTAAGGTGGTGGTGGAGGTGTACAACAACTCGGGGCGCAGCCTGTACAACGTGCAGCCGCGGGTGGAGGAAACCACAGGCAACAGACACATCGCCGTGTCGGCACCGATCACCGTGGAGAAGATAGCGCCGGGCATGGGCATACGCTACACGGCAATGGTGAAGACTGACCGCAGACTGAAGGATGGAACGGCACATTTCAGGGTTACGGCAGTCGAGAAGAGCGGAAAAACGCAGAGCGCGCCATCCGAATTCAGTGTGCATACAATGCGCTGAGATGCGGAAAAAGTGCATTTAGAGATACCAAAAATGAGGGAAGAAGCCCCGAAAACGGCATACATTTAACGTTTTGTAAGCTTCTCTCAAAAATAATTCCGTTTTTCTTTGGAGCGTATTCTTAAATTGTATACTTTTGCGATGTCTAAAAAACACTTTGATAAGACACATATTTTTATAACATAACCTTTTAAAAAAGACATTACTATGGAAGTTGAGAAAATTATGCAACATCTGGAGCAGAAGCATCCAGGAGAGTTGGAGTATTTGCAGGCAGTAAAGGAAGTCCTGATTTCCATCCAGGATGTGTACAACCAGCATCCAGAATTTGAAAAAGCAAAGATTATCGAGCGCATCGTGGAGCCGGAGCGTATCATCACATTCCGTGTGCCATGGGTTGACGACAAGGGTGAGGTTCAGGTAAACCTCGGCTATCGCGTACAGTTCAACAGCGCTATCGGCCCGTATAAGGGTGGTATCAGATTCCATCCGTCAGTAAACCTCTCTATCCTCAAGTTCCTCGGATTCGAGCAGACATTCAAGAACGCACTTACAACTCTGCCTATGGGTGGCGGTAAGGGTGGTTCAGACTTCTCTATCCGTGGCAAGAGCGACGCAGAAGTTATGCGTTTCTGCCAGGCATTCATGACTGAGCTCTATCGTCACATCGGTCCTAACGAGGACGTTCCTGCTGGTGATATCGGCGTTGGTGGCCGCGAGATTGGCTATATGTTCGGTATGTACAAGAAGCTCACACACCAGTGGAATGGTGTATTGACAGGTAAGGGACTTGAGTACGGTGGTTCCAAGATCCGTCCTGAGGCTACTGGCTTCGGTGCTATCTACTACGTACACCACATGCTCGAGACTCACAATATCGACATCAAGGGCAAGACTGTTGCAGTCAGCGGATTCGGTAACGTGGCTTGGGGTGCCGTGACAAAGGCTACTCAGCTCGGCGCTAAGGTTGTTACTATCTCTGGTCCTGACGGCTACATCTACGACCCGACAGGTATCAGCGGCGAGAAGATCGACTATATGCTGGAGCTCCGCTCAAGCGGTAACGACATCTGCTCTCCTTACGCAGAGAAGTATCCTGAGGCTAAGTTCGTTGCCGGCAAGAAGCCATGGGAGGTTAAGGTTGACATCGCTCTGCCTTGTGCTACTCAGAACGAGCTCTCAGGCGTTGACGCAGACATGCTGCTCGCCAACAAGACTCTGTGCGTAGCTGAGGTGTCAAACATGGGATGTACTGCTGAGGCTGTAGACAAGTTCATCGCTGCTAAGCAGCTCTTCGCTCCTGGCAAGGCTGTTAACGCTGGTGGCGTTGCTACTTCTGGTCTTGAGATGACTCAGAACGCCATACACCTGGGCTGGACTGAGGCTGAGGTTGACGAGCGCCTGCACCAGATCATGAGCGACATCTATGAGCAGTGCGTTAAGTACGGCACTGAGGCTGACGGCTACATCAACTACGTGAAGGGTGCTAACATCGCCGGCTTCATGAAGGTAGCTCACGCTATGATGGCTCAGGGCGTGGTTTAATAGTTTATGATGAAAAAAAACTTCATAATACTTATTTTATTGATTACAACATGGGGCTGTCCTTCTCTGGCACAACAGAGAGGGATGGCCTCTTATTATTCCAACAGGATGCACGGAAGGCGGATGAGCAATGGCGAGAAATACCATAAGGACAGCCTGACGTGTGCACATGCAAAGTATGCGCTCGGAACACTGCTCAGAGTGACAAACATCAAGACGGGGAAGAGCGTAGTGGTGGAGGTGACCGACAGATGCTCGCGCCACAGGCGCAGAATCATCGACCTATCGTATGCCGCTGCAAGGGAGCTGGGACTCATATCGCAGGGAATGGCAATGGTGAAGGTGGAGAAATGGCACAGGAACGCGCAGATTCCGTATCGCGACGACACGGAAATCGATCTGCCGGAGCTCGACTACGAAGTGACGGAGGGTGGCAATACCAAATATCCGCCTGTTTGGAAAAAATAGGAACGGCTGCATCCGCGCAGGGAAACCTGCACGCATCCGGAATGGAAAAAGCATTGTTGTATTGCACCCGCAGCATCGGTTGAGCTGCCGGGGAGGGACAATAATGCACTTATTGAATGCATTTTGATGATGGAATCAGATTTTTTTATTACTTTTGTGAAATGATTTCATCGTACAGACAATTACTTATGGGCTGCAGACCAGTTATCGCCATAGCCGCAGCATGGCTGCTGGCATTTGGCGTTGCCGCTTGCTCCTCGTCGAAGAAGAACGAAGGAGAACAGATACTGAACGATATGCAGCTTGCCGAGGATGAGGCTGAAGAGGTGGAGAAGGTGGTGGAGAAACCGCGCCTGCACTTTGCTTCGGCAGAGGATGCCATGCGATATATGGACGAATCGGATGACAGGGAGGCTTACGCCGAGGGTATCTTCTACCGGATGGCGAAAGACACGCTCGACTATTGCGAGAGGCTGCTGAACAACCAGTTCGACTATTTCGTCATAGTGGACAAAGGCAAGATGCGTGTGCAGCTCTACGACAAGTGGGGCAGACTGAAACGTTCCTACCGCTGCGCCTGCGGCAAGAACTACGGCAATAAGCGCAGCAAGGGCGACTGCCGCACGCCGGAGGGATTCTTCCGCGCGAGTAGCGCGAAGAACAGCGAAGACTGGCACTATACCGACGAGAACGGAGTGAGGAGCGAGAAACCGGGACAGTACGGACCGCGCTTCATCCGCGTCATAACACCGGGCTACAGCTCCATAGGTATCCACGGCACTGATGCACCGTGGTCGCTGGGCGGAAGGCGCAGCCACGGGTGCATACGTATAAAGAACGAGAACATACTGGAGCTTGCCGGATTCGTGGAGACGGGAATGCCCATAATCGTGCTGCCCGGACCGAAGGACAGGGAGGTGAACGAGCGCGAGGCGTATGAAGCGATGTACGGTGTGCCGGCAGACAGCGTGCCGGCAGAGAAGGAAGAGCTGCTCCATCGCGGCGACACGCTGCATGGCGATGCCTATGCCGACGGCAATCCGCACGGCGGACAGCAAGCTGACGTTGTCCGGGAACGGGCTTCAGAGCTGTAGAAAGACAGACATAAACATTTTAATACAACAGGCGATGAAGAAATTTGTTTTAGTTTTCTTGCTTGCCATATCAGCCGTTATGGCGCGGGCACAGTATGATTTCCTGCGTCCCGTTAAGGATTCCATACCCAACGGTTACAACTTCTGGGTCTATACCCCCACCGACTATTATTACTCGTTGGGCGATACTCCGGTGATAATCTTCCTCCACGGGCAGAGCCTGTGTGGCAGAGACCTGAACCGCGTGCGCCGCTACGGACCGCTGCACGCCATCGTTATGGGGCGCCAGGTGGATGCCCTTGTGGTGGTGCCGCAGAATCCCGGAGGGGCATGGAACCCGAAAAAAATCAACGATGTGCTGGAGTGGACGAAACGCAACTATGCCTGCGACTCCACGCGAGTGTATGTTATAGGCATGAGTCTCGGTGGCTACGGCACGCTCGACTTTGCCGCTACCTATCCCGACAAGGTGGCTGCGGCTCTCGCCATGTGCGGCGGCTGCTCGCTGAAAGACCGCACGCCGCTTGGCAAGTTGCCGTTATGGATAATACACGGCACGGCAGACAGGGCGGTGCCCATAAGCATGTCGAAGTCGGTCGTGAGCGACCTTGAGCGCACGGGCAACGATTCGCGTCTGCGCTACACCTGGCTCAAGGGCGGCAACCACGGCACCCCGGCACGCTTCTTCTATATGCGCAAGACCTACGACTGGCTCTTTTCGCATTCCCTGCTCGACCCTGGGCGCCCCGTGAACAAGAAGGTGTCGCTCGATATGGACGATGTGCCGAAGGCTTACCAGAATATGGAGTTCAAGAGAGGGGTTGACCCGGAGACGGTGTATGAAACTACTATAAAGTAGTCTCCCCACAGCCTCCCCCGCACAGGTCGCTCTGCCGGCGATTTCAGAGGTTGCGTGTGTATTGCTGCCGATAGGTTTTCGCACGCGTTAACCCCGGATTATGCAAAGTTCGCATAGCATCCGCCGGCTGTAGAAGGATGGAGTGTGGGGCTTCTTACATATTGTAAAGTAAAGACGGTGGAAAATCTTTAAAACATGTTGTGTAACATACAAATTTAGTTGTGTATGTGCTCAAAATGCTATACATTTGCACCAGTTATCCTGAATACAATCTTTTTACCTTAAAAGCTAATACCTATTGAATCAAAAAAGGCAATTCTCTGTGAAGAGAGTTGCCTTTTGCATTGTCGGGCTTTTGCCGTTTTCTGGTGGTAGGGCTGTGGGGCGTTTTCCCAAAGCGGAAGTCTTGATTTTCCAAAGCAGCAGTCTTGATTTTCCAAAGCAGCAGTCTTGATTTTCCATGGCTTGAGTTTTTCTCTAATAGTTTAAGCCTTGCCTTTTCCACGGCTGAAGTTTTTCTCCAAAATAGTTTGAGTCTTGTTTTTGTGTATACCCCGTTTCTTGTTCGCAAACGGTATGTTTGTGATTGGCAGGAGGTGTGCTCTTGCGGAATTATCTGATTATGGATAAAATAAAACTCCCGGCCCGACTGTCGTGTCGGACCGGGAGCATATTGGTTTCTTATGCGTGCTGCCAGGTTGTGTCATCGCACTTCCTGGCGTGCATGTGGCTTATAAGTGTCGGGTAGTATTACTTTACGAACTTCTTGCCGTTCTTCACATAGATACCGTTAGAGAGGGCAGAAGCGTCGGTACCTACGAATTTGCCGTCGATGGAGTAGATGCGCTCGTTTGCATTAACGGTGTTCTTGATAACCTCGCTGATGCCTGTAGCATCAGACCACTGCGGTGTCTCCTCAGAGAGGTCGATGGTCTTGTAGGCAGCACCCTCGGTGCCGCATACTACTGCTACGCCCATCACGTAAGCCTTCTTCTTGAACTGGAAGCAGAACTTGCCGTCCTCTGTCCAAGGAATCAGCTTCTCGCCCTGGACAGTGTTGCCGTCGCCGTCGGTAGCCTTCTCGTAGAACTGCAGATAGCTGTTCACCACTTCCTGAGTGCCGCCGTTCTTGTTGATGGTCAGGCTTGCTGAAGTCATCTCTTCTTCGGTTCCTTGCTTGTTAGTAAGGTCAACAACCAGCTTCAGCGGCTTTGTGAAGTGCATCTCGTACCACTGTGCTGCGCCTTCGAGCGGAGTGGTGAATCCGGGAGCCCAGTAGTTCTTTAGCTTGCGGTTTGTGGGGTCGCCCTCGAAGTGGCAGTAGTCGGCGTCTTTATTGTTGCCCTCGTACTGGCGTGCGTAGAACTGCATCTGTGCACCAGAAGCGAGGTAGAAGATCACCTGCTTGATGTTCTGCAGACCCTGTGGGTTGTAGCTGTCGTATAGGCTGATGGCTGTGTTTGAGTTCAGGCATGAGTATGTTCCTGCCTTGAAGGTAACGCCTGTCTCGGCATCAGTGTAGTCCTGCTCCAGCACGTGGTAGTTCGTGCCGTTCGCTGTACCGCCAGAGAGCGGGAATGCTGTGAAGTTCTCATCGAGGAAGGCTGATGCCACCTTGTCGGCGATACCTGTGATTTTGTTCTCTTCGGGGCATGTCACAACGTCCTTCGTCGTTCCGTCTTCCTGCTGTGTAGGAGTTACTACGGGGTGTGTGTCGGCCGGGAGAATGGCGCAAGTCTTCATAAAGAAGTTGTTCTGTAGCTTGTAGGCCTGTGCGTTTGCCATTGTGCAGCAGAAGAGAGCTGCGGCTGCAATACTGTAGAATTTTTTCATTTTAATTTGAATTTAGATGTAAAAAATAATATTATTAGAAGTCTTTTGTCTTTTGGAAGGATGGGTGGGCGGAGTGGTCCGCCGCACCTTGTCCTTGTTAGTGTGCCGGATTAATATCCGGGGTTCTGATACTCCTTGCCGTTTGTCAGTGCATCGGTGAATGATGTAGAGATCGGACGGAGTGCGTAGTTTGCGTCGAAATACTTGGCGAGGTCGGGGTGGGTCTCCTCAAGATAAGCCTTTGTCTTCAGCATTCCCGTGCGCTTCAGGTCGTAGAAGCGGCAGTACTCGCCGCAGAGCTCGCGTCCACGCTCGTCGAGCACGGTGCGTATGTCGGCTTTTCCGTTCAGCTCCTTTGCTCCGGCTCTTGTTCTCACTTTGTTGATGTAGGCCATCGCGTTGTTTCCGCCGTTCAGGTAGATATCGAATTCTGCCGCCATCAGGTATACCTCTGCCATACGCATCATGAATGTGGCGTTAAGGTTGCCCAGACGCATCTTGCTCTCGTTCACTACGTAGTAGTTGCTGCTGTTGTGCTTGTTGAGCGAGGGGTAGAAGTAGCGGTACTGGTTTTCGTTTCCGGCAGCGTTCTTCATTATCACGTTGCGGTCGGCATCGTTGTATACGGCCTTGTAGTCAACCACGAGGTATGGTGCCTTCGCGCTGTTTGCCTTCTCTGTTTCGTAGTCGGCATCCTGCGGCATGATAATCTTGATGGCAGGCTGGCCCACGGCGATACGCTTTCCGCGCACCGATGCATCTTTGTCCCATGCGGCGAGGTCGGTCTCTGTCTTCCAGATGTATGCTATGTTTGCGTTCCATTCCGTTGTGAACGACTTGTGGAAACGCGGGTCAAGCGTGTTGTCGTTCTGCACGTAGAGGCTGATGAGGTGCTGTGTCGGCATAAACACACCCTGGTAGCTGCCTTCCCAAGTCTGGCGTGTCTTCACGTTGTCTTCGCGTGCTCCGAATTTGTTGAGCACGCAGAGGAACTTCTCGTCCATACGGTTGCACTTCTGTGCGCCGTTGCTTGAGCCGTGTCCGTCGGCACCTGAATACCAGCGGTGCTTCCACAGAGCCTCCTTGTTGGTCCAGTTGTTTGATTCCTTGAACACGTCATCGTAGCTTGCATACATATATGCGCCGTACTTGCTGCCGCCGTTCTCGCAGTCGCTGATGAGTTCCTTGGCAGCGTCCATACCCTTCTGCAGGTATTCGTCGGTGCCGTACTCCTTTGTCTGCAGGCAAGCCTTTGCGAGGAATCCGAGTGCAGCCTTCTTTGTAGGTGTGGTGCATGTGGCATCGGTACCCTTGTTCAGATACTTCGAAGCGAACTCGAGGTCGGGGATGATGATGTCCTTATAGATGGTCATGGCATCAGTGCGCACCGGCGAATAGTTTGCTGTGAGTCCGTCTTTCTCTGTGAGTAGGGTCATTCCACCGAACTGTTCCACTCCGTTGAAGTAGTAGATGGCTCTCATGAAGCGGGCCTGTGCGAGGATGTCGTTCAGCTCCTCTTCGGTGAAATTCGCCTTTGCTCTGTCTGCGTTTCTCAGCACTGCGTTGCATGAAGAGATGCCGTCGTAGATACTGTTCCACATAGAGTTTGTGTATGTAGTGTTGGGTGTTGCGCCGGCGTAGAACCAAAAGTACTGCTGGTATGCGTTGTCGTCGTTGGCGCGATAGGTCCACAGGTCTGTGTCACCCTCGGTAAACTCCATGAATCCGTCGGTTCCGTACATCGTACGTTCCATTCCGAAGAAGCACTGGTTGAGCAGTTCCGTGTAGCCGTCCTTGGTGAGCGCCAGGTCATCAAGCTCGAAACCTGACGGGTTCTCCTCGTCGAGGCTGCAGGAAGCGAATCCGCCGCCCACGAGAGCGAGTGAGGAAGCTATGAATATATTTTTAAATAAACTTTTCATAATTGTCATTTGTTTGATTTTAATTCTTTTATCAGAATGTAACGTTCACGCCGAACACGAACTGGCGGTATGTCGGGAATGCGTCAGAACCGTTTGTCTCCGGGTCTGTATCCTTCAGCTGCTTGTCCTTCACGATGATGAGTGGGTTGTATGCGGTGAAGTAGAAGCGCAGTTTCTCCATCAGTACCTTGCGTGATATCTCCTTCGGCAGTGTGTAGCCGAGTGTCACGTTCTTCAGTTTCACGAACGAACCGTCGCGGTAGTAGAGTGCCGAATACACTGTGCTCTGCTCGTCGCCGGAACCAGGACGTGGGTAGAATGCATTCTGGTTGTTCTCTGTCCAGTAGTCAGCACCAGAGATCTGGTTCTCTGTCAGTGAGTTCTTTGCGGTGAAGCGTCCGATGAGGTCGCTCTTGATGGTCTGTCCCAGACGTGCCATGATGAACACGGAGAGGTCGAAGCCCTTGAACGTGAAGCTGTTGTTGAGGCCGAGGATCCAGTTCGGGTTGAGGTGGCCGAGAATCTGTCGGTCGTCCTTGCCGTACTTGTGGATGCCGTTGTCGCCGTCCTTGTCGTTTGTTGCAACCTTGATGTAGCCCGGCTTAACGCCATACTGTGTCATCAGTTCTGCATCGTCGGTGGTCTTCCAGAGACCCTCATACTTGTAGTCGTAGAACGACTTGATAGGCTGTCCCTCGAAGAGACCCTCTGCCAGGATGTCGCCGTCGGGCAGCTGGTCGATTTTCTCCTTGCTCCATGTCATAGAGAGAGAGGTGTTCCAAGAGAAGTCCTTGGTGCGGAAGTTGTGGCTGTTGATGGTAGCCTCGAATCCGTGGTTGCTTGTCTTGGCGAGGTTCTGCCACATGCTCAGCGGTGATCCCCATCCTGTGAATCCTCCTGTTACGGGCACCATACGCTTGAAGAGCAGTCCCTTAGTCTTCGTGGTGAAGTATTCGAGAGAACCGTCGAGGCGTCCTCCCAGCACAGCGAAGTCGAGACCGAAGTTCCAGTTGTATGACTTCTCCCATCCGAGGTCAGCACTTGCCACCGTGCCTGTGTATTGTCCGAACGGAACGATCTTGCCGTCGACAGTCACACCTGAAGCAGTGTAAACGTATGGAGTAGTGCTTGTTGAGTATGCACCCATACCTCCGGAGTTTCCGGTCACACCGTAGCCCACGCGAAGCTTCAGGTTGTCGAGCCATCCCTTAGTGCTCTCCATGAACGCCTCGTCGCTGATGCGCCATGCCAGAGCCGCAGCGAAGAAGCTGTCCCACTTGTTTCCCTGTGAGAACCATGACACTCCATCCCAACGGTTGGAGAGGTTCAGCAGGTAGCGTCCCTTGTAAGAGTAGTTGAATCTCAGTGCGTACGACATCTTCTGTGTCTGAGAGTAGTCAGACTCGATGTGCTGTGACTTTGCTGAAGCCAGACGGTGGTAGAACCACTTGTCCATGTCCTGACCGCTACCGCCTGTTACGTATGATTCGTTCTGTGCCTTCTGCCATGATGTCACGAAGGTTGCTCCGAAGTCGTGGTCCTTTGCTACGGTAATCTTGTAGTTCAGGATATTCTCCCACATGTATGAGTAAGCCTCTGCGTGCTTCACCTCAGCGTGTGGAGTTCCGGCGTATGTCGGACGGTTGGCGTTGCACTGTGCTCCCCAGTACAGCCCCTGGCGTGAGTTGCTCAGTGTTGCGCTCAGCTGCGAGCGGAAGCTCAGTCCCTTCACTGGTGTCAGTTCCAGATATCCTGTTGTATTGATGTATGTGGAGCGAGTGTTGTTTGCGTACTGCTCATTGATGTAGTCGCCGAGTGGAGAATACTGGCTGTTGATGAATTCGTGGCGGATAGATCCGTCCTCGTTGTAAGCATCGCCGAGCGGGAACGATGTGATAGCCTTCGTGAAGGTGTTCTTCACGCCGGCGTCGCGGTCGCGGTAGTTCAGGTTCGATGTGAATCCGAGCTTTGCCCACTTGAATATCTCCTGGTCGATGTTCAGTCGAATCTGGTACATGTCCTGCTGCTCGTTCTTCAGCAGACCCTTGTCCTGTGTGTACGAAAGAGCTGCGTATACTTTTGTCGATTTGCCTCCGGCGTTCACCGACATGGAGTATTTCTGTGTCGTGGCTGTTCTGCCTGAAGCCTCGTCCACCCAGTCAATCCATTTTCCCTGCTCGTATGCGTCGAGATAGGTGGGGTTGTTGAAGATTACCGACATGTCGGTAGCCTCAATGCCATTCTTGTATTTGTATGCTTCCTTCTGGTAAGCCACCCACTCGTCGCCGGTCATTCCGTGCTTGTAGTTGGGGTTGCCGCTGAATCCGTAGTATGCGTCGAAGTTCACTGTAGCCTTGCCCTGCTTTCCGCGCTTGGTTGTGATCATAACCACACCGTTTGCTCCTGCAGAACCGTAGATGGCTGTCGACGATGCGTCTTTCAGCACGTCGATGGTCTCGATATCGGCAGGGTTCACCTGGCTGTAGCTTCCCGGCACACCGTCGATGATGAAGAGCGGCTCGTTGCTACCGTAGATTGAGCGTGAGCCACGGAGCAGGATTTCCGGGCTGCTGCCTATCTGTCCTGATGTCACAGCGATGTCCATACCCGCAATCTTACCCTGCAGTGCTTCCATCGCGTTGCTTGTAGGTGCGAGTGTGATGTCTTCGGCCTTGATGGATGTAACGGCTCCGGTGAGGTCGCGCTTCTTCTGCGTGCCGTAGCCTACCACTACCACGTCGTCGAGTCCCACCACGTCGGGTTCCATCTTCAGCGTCATCACTCCTCCCGTTGCCTTCACAGCCTTCTCCTTGTAGCCCGTGTATGAGAGCTTGATGGTTGAGCCTACGGGTGCATTTACGGTGAAGTTGCCGTCAAGGTCGGTCACTGTACCGTTCTTTGCTCCGCTCTGCGGGATAACGGTAACGCCAATCATCGGCTGTCCTGCCTCGTCGAGCACTGTGCCCTTTACCACTCCGCTCTGCTGTACGGCCTGTGGCGAAAGTGCAGTGCTGCCGTTGCCTGCTGCATTTGCTGCGGCCGGGCATAGCATTGCTGATGACAGAGCAAGCGTGATGGACATCTTTTTCAGGCTTGTGCCTGAACAATACATCTTTCTTGTCTTCATAAAAAAATAGATTTTGTAATTGTTTTTAATTGTATTCCCGTTTTTCTGAATACACACATGCCTGTGTATACGACGACAGTGGTGGACACGCTGTGCGTGTTCTCCGCCAGGACTATGCCCCTGTATCTCCGATTTCGTAGTTTGACATTGTGTGTGTAATTTGTTCAACAGCAGTCCGCCGTTCTTTTAAGGTCTGATGTGCGTGATATGATTTTGCGGTCCTTTATATATACTAGGTATGCGTACGTAATATATAGCTCTCTTCCGCTCGGTCACTCCCGTGTCAGCCAGGAATGCGGCTCTCCCTCTTGTGTCTTTGCGTTTTAGAGGTCATAGTAAAGTTCGTTTACCGACACTTGAGAGGGAACGTAATAGTTTTCTGCAAAGATAGTCTATTTATTTAAAAAGATTGTTATATAACACCGAAAAATTATTGTTTTTTCTCCTTAAATCAAAGAATTATCATTTTGTCGCATTTTCTTACGCAAAAATTCGGGTTCCGCAGTATCGCGCCGTGTGCTTCTTGCTGTTTTTTAAGCACTTGCGCCATACTCTGCGGAACCCGAATCTGATATCCGTTGTTGCCGTGCTGCTGCTGTGCGGCGGCGTTTATTGTCGGTTGATGACCACGTTCACGTTCTCCTGCTTGATGCCCTTGCAGTATTTGAACTCTGCAGGCTTCTCTGCCGTGATGCTGATGTTCTTCAGGTTGATGTTCTCCACCGGCATTTCAGGCAGTCCGTTGAAGAACATTGCGCGGTGTGCGTTTTTGCACACTATGTCCTCGATGTATATGTTGCGGAAGCATGGCGTGGTCTCGTCCACGGGCATCGGCTTCACGTCCTCCGTCTTGTTCTTGCCTGCCGCCTTGGCTTCGGCTGCCGACATTCCGCCGTAGTACAGGTTGAAGATTACCGCTTCGGTGGGTATGTCGAACATCGATATGTTCTTTATCCAGATGTTCTCCACGATTCCTCCTCTGCCTCGCTTGCTCTTGAAGCGCAGTCCCACGTCGGTGCCCAGGAACTGGCAGTTGCTCACACTGATGTTCTTCACTCCTCCGCTCATCTCGGAGCCGACCACGAATCCGCCGTGGCCCTTGAACACGGTGCATCCGTCGACGATAACGTTCTGGCAGGGGATTCCGCGCTTGCGTCCGTTTTCGTCCTTTCCGCTCTTGATGCAGATGCCGTCATCGCCCACGTCGAAGCGCGAGTTCACTATCAGCGTGTTCTTGCACGACTCCAGGTCGAGACCGTCGCCGTTCTGTGCGAAGCTCGGGTTGCGCACCTCCACGCCCTCGATGAGCACGTTCTCGCACATCAGCGGATGCAGGTTCCATGCCGGCGAGTTCTGGAATATCACACCGTTCAGCCACACGTTCTTGCAGCTGACGAGGTTCACCATCACCGGGCGCAGGAACACTTTGATGCTGTCCCACTGTGCCTCGGTCAGATTGCCCGTCGGCACGTTCATGTCTGCCATCATGTATCCCTTCCTGGCTCCCTCGGTAGGAATCCAGAATCCGTCGCGTATGTACGCACCGCCCTTGGCTGTCACCTCCTTCCAGTAGCTTTCCGTCACCTTGTCGCGCTTCAGCGGGCGCCAGTGCTGTCCGTTTCCGTCCACCACTCCCTCGCCGGTAATCGCCACGTTGTGGGCACCGCGTGCCGAGATTGGCGACTGGCAGCGCCGTGTGTCGAGTCCCTCGAACACGGTTTCCACTATCGGATAGAGATTGTAGTCGGGCGAGAAGAGCAGTATCGCTCCCTTCTCCAAGTGCAGATTGATGTTGCTTTTCAGCACGATGGGTCCCGTGAACCACACTCCCTGCGGCACCACCACCTTTCCGCCGCCCTTCTGCGCTGTCTGGTCGATGGCTTTCTGTATCGCTGCCGTGCATAGCGTGGTGCCGTCGCCCTTGGCTCCGAAGTCAGCCACGCTGGCTGTGCGGTCGGGGAACGAAGGCCTTTCCACCCTGTCCATCTTGAACGGCAGGTTTTCGTAGAGCTTGCTGTAGGGATAGTCCTGCGCAATGGCGCCGAGCGCGGTGCACACCAGTGCAACCGCCAATGTAAGTAATTTCTTCATTTTTGATATAGGTTTTAGATGTATAGATTTGTTTTCGGCTACAAATATACGGAATTTTGCCGACATACGGCATACTCCTCCCTAAAAATAAATCCTCCGGAAGATAAAACCCCCGGCAGTGCCGCCTCTTGTGGAGTGGTCTGCCGGGGAGCCCCAATTTTGTTATGTTACATTGTTTAGTTGGGTCTGTTCCCAGTTCTGTGAAGGTCCTTTATATCGTATTTTTGGTTGGTCCGGCATCTCTCGCCGTATCATTTATGTTTTGCAAATATAGCGTATTTGCCCCGAATCCGCAACCCCACATCTTGCCGGAACGGCTCAAACGGCTCTCCCGGCGGTTCAAACGGTCGAAATTCGGGTTCAAACGTCGAAAAAAGTTTTCCCCCTCCCCATCCTTCTCCTCTGCCCGCTCCCTGCCCGGAATCCCCCTTCCGGCAGGCTCCGGAGGGGCAGACAGGGACAGATAAAGCCGTTTGGATGCCGTTATTGCCACTTCGGGTTTGAAAAACCGGGGATTAAGGGCATGGGGAGCCTAATATATGTCAAAAATAAGGGTGCCGTGGCAAGAAATAAAACTCCGTTGTCTTGGGCATCCAAATAAAAAGTGGTAACTTTGCCATTAGTTATGCGGCGAGCGAAGCTGCGGCTGCTGACTTGATGATTCAATAGGCAGAGATAAATTAAACTAATAAAGTTATTACTATGGTAAGTTACAAAGATTTGGGCTTGGTAAACACCCGTGAGATGTTTAAAAGAGCCATCGACGGCGGTTACGCCATTCCGGCATTCAACTTCAACAACATGGAACAGCTGCAGGCTATCATCAAGGCTTCTTCCGAAGAGAAGTCTCCTGTTATCCTCCAGGTTTCAAAGGGTGCGCGCAACTACGCCAACCCTACATTGCTGCGCTACATGGCACAGGGTGCCGTAGAGTATGCAAAGGAGCTGGGATGCAAGCATCCTGAGATTGTGCTGCACCTCGACCACGGCGACAGCTTCGAGATTTGCAAGAGCTGCGTAGACCTCGGTTTCTCATCAGTGATGATCGACGGTTCCGCTCTTCCTTACGACGAGAACGTTGCCCTGACAAAGAAGGTGGTAGAGTATGCTCATCAGTTCGATGTTACTGTTGAGGGTGAGCTCGGCGTGCTTGCAGGTGTAGAGGACGAGGTCGCTTCTGAGGTTTCACACTACACGAAGCCAGAGGAAGTTATCGACTTCACCACAAAGACCGGCGTTGACTCTCTGGCAATCTCTATCGGTACAAGCCATGGTGCATACAAGTTCAAGCCGGAGCAGTGCACACGCGACCCGAAGACAGGTCGTCTGGTTCCTCCTCCATTGGCATTCGACGTGCTCGACGAGATCATGAAGAAGCTCCCTGGCTTCCCAATCGTGCTGCACGGTTCATCTTCCGTTCCGCAGGAGTATGTTGACATAATCAACGCCAACGGCGGCAAGCTGCCCGATGCAGTGGGTATCCCTGAGGAGCAGCTGCGCAAGGCTGCCAAGAGCGCCGTATGCAAGATCAATATCGACTCCGATTCACGTCTCGCCTTCACCGCTGCTGTCCGCAAGGTGTTCACCGAGAAGCCGGCAGAGTTCGACCCGCGCAAGTACTGCGGACCTGCCCGCGACCTGATGGAGCAGATGTACAAGCACAAGATTATCGACGTGCTCGGCAGCGACAACAAGCTCGCCCAGCTCGACTAAGCAAGCCGTTCCTCTCCTTCGGGGGGAAGGCATAAAAGACAACCGGCGCCCTGCCTGCATCATTGCAGGCAGGGCGTCTGCTTTAATTCATTATCCATTAAATTTTTTCAGTCAAGAATTCCAGAATTAGAGAATGCAATCATTATCTTGGAATTGAGAAGTTTCAGAATATGGTGCAAACAGCATTGTCGCATTCCATTCCTGCAAAATCTCACCAATTCCGCGACACGTGCCATTCTCTGATTCTGAAATCCTTGAAAAATAAATCAATGAACGGTTGATGAATCAGTGGATAATTGGCACCGGTGCAATACTCGTAATCCGTTAATGCCCTACTTCTGACTCATAAACGACCCACTTACGGCCCGCAAATGCCCCATTTACGACCCATAAGTGGCCCATTTGCGACCTATAAGTGACCCATTTGCGAATCGCTAACGGAATATACAGAAAATTATCGGGAAAAGAAAAGAAAGAAAAAAACGGGCGGAACATCGTGTGTTCCGCCCGTTGTGCTATTTTATCATCTCCGTCTCGATCTTCTCGATGCTGCCGGTGATGGGATTGAGCACGAGGCTCGTGGTGTATTTCTTGCTGAACATCTCGCCGCTTATGGACTCCGTCTTGCCGAACTGGGCGGCATAAAGCTCGAAGGCACCCATGAGGGCATTGCCGTTGTAGACCGACACGCGTATCTTGCCCGGCAGACATACGTTGATGCCCACGTTGTCCTTGTCCTTCTTGCCTTCGGCAACGCTACCGTCGAGCTGCGGCATGCTGTGGAGGTCTTCCACCTTAATATAATAGGGACTGCCGCCCAAATCGTCGCTGTCCGTCATTCCCAGATAGCGCGAGAAGCGGAACAGCAGCTGCTTGTCCACCTCGCGCGTGGGCACATACTGCACGAAGGTCTCTACCGTGTCCCTCACCGTGGTACCCTCGAACATCTGCATCAGTGCGTTCTCCTGGTTGTCGAGATTGCGCAGCATGATGCGCAGCTGTTCGCCGTCCTTGGGCATAAAGTCAGCCTGCCCCTTGTTCAGCAGGCTTTTGTTCTCGCGTATGTCGTAGATTTCCTGCACACACAGTTCCGCCATCTTCGATGAGCTGCCGGCGTTCAGAATCTCCTCCGTCATGAAGTCGCGCGGGTTCAGCTGCCGGGGCTTAGGTGCCGGCGCGAAGGGTTTGGGTCTGTCCAGCGCGCGCGGCTTGGCGTTCACCGCCACGAGCACTCCGTTGGCATCGCGCTCCAGCGAGCGTATGCTGTGCTTGGCGTCGGCCTTGGCGGTGAAGAATTTCGATGTGTCGGGCTGCGCCTCGCTGTTGAGGTTCAGCTTCACGATGCGGTAGGTGGTGGATGGTTCGAGCTTCACGTCGTTGCGCTTCAGGTATCTGGATGCATACATGGCGAAGTCGCCCGGTGTGTAGGTTGTTTTCTCCACGAGCAGCGAGAAGCGCAGCACGGTCTGCGGCAGGTAGTACGACGAGCCTTCCACCGAGAGCGGCTCCTGTGCCGAGATATTCATTCTACTCAAGGGCCACTACTCTG
>OQVS01000249.1_pt1 | contig 34308 bp, 21 predicted proteins | sample 1691601 | NCBI WGS metagenome assembly OQVS01 (sample SAMN03418268, study PRJEB22391) | human gut metagenome | biome: human-gut; feature: organic feature; material: feces | host: Homo sapiens | place: Tanzania | collected 2013-01 | reverse complement strand
GTGACCGCACACCAAAAATCAAGTCTTGGAGGATACGACTATGACGAAATTGCTTTCCTGCCGCTACAACATGGACACCAACCGGGTGGAAGCCCGGTTCACAGATGGCTCCACCGTTGCCATCGACTGCATCGCCGTGGAGGACGAGTACGGTAACACCCCGGCGCAGCGGGCAGAACTGGACTGGCTGCTGTATAATAAGCCCTTGGAGTATGCGCAGATGGTGCTGAAAGGGGAGATAGGGCACTATCTGTTGCTGGGGTGTGACCATGGCAGGCTGGAAGATTGAGCCGTAAAAACGCGCAATGACATTTCAGCTTCCGATCTTCTTAATTAATACTTCACTTTTTAGTTTTTCTTATTTTCGTATGCTGTTAGGAAATCAAGTCAAACTATTCTGCAGATAAAAGCGCACACGGTCTGTCTGGCTGAGGGTGCGGCCATGGAGAAAATCATTGGCCTTGGCAATCAGTTCGTCCAGCGAATAGACCGGAAAGAAGCCGCAGCTCCGGAAGCCAAATGCTTCTGTGCCGTCCTGCGAGATCATACAGTTAAAGGCTGCCAGATACCGCTCAAAGGTGCCGCGCTCAGCATCGTACTGGTACAGGCAAGTGGTAAACTCAAAGGCATTGCCGCTCATGACCCGGACAGTACCGGCACTGCGGTCTACGGTGAGATCGGTGATGGAATCAATGGCATACCGATCCTCCTGCACGATCTGCTGCTGGGAGATGCTCCAAAGGGTCAGGTGGTGGTTATCACCCCAGACCGCCAGAAGGTCGTCGCTCAAAAAATCGAACTCGCAGTCCGAGCTACAGTCGATGGGCAGAGTCTGCAGCGCCTCACCGGTAGCGCGGTCCAGCAGCTGTATACGGCTGGCGAACCACACCGCCAGAACATTCCCATCTGGGCTTTCGCAAACCGGTGCACCGGAGCTAAAGTTCCAATGCCAGTTTTTCGCTGTCACATACAGAGGAGTTTCATTCGGAAGCCATTCTCCGGTTTTCAGATCAAGCCAGTCCACCTGACAGAAAACCTCATGTTCCAGACTGATCGTCTGCGGACGGTGCAGAACCATCAACTGAGTCGGGTCATTGGAAAGTGCCCGAAACCAAAAAATCGATTCCATCCCTTCAAACTGTTTCAGTGAATGAATAACCTCTTTGCCCGTCGCTAGATCCAGCTGATGAAGTTCATAAATACCGGCACCCGTCGTTTTATACAGGAACCAGCGATCGTCCGCTATTTGGACAGTCTTCCAGTCTGGGTTTGTCAGGGTGTACTCCGCACAGCGCTCATTTTTGTCGATGTCCCAGCCATGCAGACCATTCTCCGCAGAAGATTCATCACCGTCCATTTGCTCATACCACAGAATAGTTTTTCCATCCCGCTGTGTGACATCGATGGGAAGTTTTTCGCTGCCCCAATCCGTCTGAGCCTTCGGTTTGGTGGAGAGAAGATCCCAGACCCAGAGGGCATATTCTCCGTTTTCATTTTTATGGATGGTCACACGCAGGTTGGCCGGAGCACCGACATGGTAGGCGGCGGTCATCTCCGGGCAGTCCAGCAGGATGATGCTGGAATCGGAAAGATTCTGCTTGAGCACCACAGTCTGGGCCTGTTCTGCAAGCCCCAGAATGAGCCGCCCGGCATCTGCATCATAAGAAACACAGGATATGGCACTGTCCAGCGCGATCATCTCCGTATAAAATTCCGAGTTGAGGAACACCCGCTCAATGGTGCCGTTTTTCAGAACAACATAAAACTCGTTTTCGGCCGGGAACACCGCCTTGATGTCGGCATCAAAAGAGTAATTTGCCAGAAGTTCACCACTGTCGGGCCGGACAAAGAACACGCTTTGCCCGACTGCACAGACCAGAAGTTCGGTGTTCGTTCCATCGTCCAGCGTAAATTCTGATCTCAGAAGCTGTGCTGTACTCCAGACGCCCTCGATCTGTGTCGTCAGCGGCAGAGTCCAGCGCACCGTATCCGACGCCGGATCCCAACATTCCAGTACGCCGGAATTCCGCGAAACGAACCCCATTCCGCCGGAGTCTCTTGACCGCAGCAAAGCGATGCTGCCATCGGACAGATATGCAGTTTTCGCGATGGTCATTCCGTTACCGATATAAGACTGCTTAATGTATCCGTCTCCTGCAATATCGTACAGCATCAATTCTGAGTCGTTGGAATAGAGCGTACAAGCGGCAAATATTTCATCCGGAGAGAGGGAAGCTGCTGTAAAAGCACCCTTGAAAAGAGAATAAACTGCACCAGTCTCAAGATCAATGGAGAATCCATCACCGGAATAAGAAACCAGAACACGATTCAGGGACTCGCTGAAAATAAAACTCACAAGGCAGCTTGAAATGTGGAGCGAACGATTTAGGTTCGCATCACACTGCCACAAAATTTCCCGGTTTCCAGGATCGAAGCACAGCACTCGGTTCCCGGTGGCAAGCAGCCAGTGCCCATCAGGAGCAAAGACTGCGTTCAGGAACCGTGCATCTATGGCCTCCGGGTCCAGATCGACCGGACGGAACGGCCCCGTCTTGGTCATGGTCGTCAGGTCGGTCTGGTACAAAAGGCCCAAGTCATTGATCGTCAGAAGCTGCTTACCGTCCGGCGAAAGTGCTTGGGACACAACGGATGAGCCCTCTCCACAGGCCAGCGTATCCTCGATAGCGTAGGCCAGCGGACTGCTGTCACGGTAGGCATACATTGCGTTGGAGAGCGCATAGTAAGCCTCGGTAACAAGGGGGCGGTCTTTGCTGCTTTCGCTGGCGGGCAGCGCAGCAAGAGCGGTCTGCACCGCCCGGACCCGGTCTCCCTGCTGCATCAGGTCATCGGAGATCTGTGCCAGATAGCGGGATTGTGCGATGAGGGTCTGCTCATACTGCGCCGAGATGCGCCGGTTCTGGGTCAGGGCGTAGGCTGAAAATGCCAGCAGAAGCGCAGCGGCAGCGGCCATGCTGCCCAGAATTTTGTGGTAGCGCGCAGCCTTGTGCCGCTGTATGACCTCCTCCGGAGAGAGACGCAGCTTTGCGGCAATGATCTTGCTGAGCTCTTCGTCAGCCCGGTTCTTTCCGGCCTTGAGCTCCTCCGGCGAAAAGTTAGCGGCAAGATAATCCTGCCCGGTGGCGGACAGCGCCCGGGGAAACGCAGTCTGTTCATCGCCGTCCAGAAGCACCGGCACGATCCGGTCCGGTGCATGGCTGCGCAAGAACGTTTCGATCTCCCAATCGACCCAAGGCGAATTGGGCGTCTCCCGGGTGCAGAGCACGATCAGGAAATCGGCCTGCTGCAGACGCAGCACCAGTTCCTGTTTCAGGCTGGAAACACAGGCCAGCTCATTTTTGTCCAGAAAGACCCGCGCAAAGGGCTTTTTTGGTTGTTTCAGGCTGTGGGGCGGGCAGTAATTTTCCAGCTTTGCCTGAAGCTTCCGCGCAAAAGCGATGCTCTCCGGTGTATGGCGATAACTGATAAAGGCGTCATAGCCCGGGCGCACTTCCGCTCGCAGGGTATCCAGCAGCACTTCCAGTGCAGCCTGCATAACGGCCAGATCGGCAAAATGTTCCGGGCCGGGGTAGGCAGCACGCAGCAGAAACCGGCACAGCAGCTCCCGGTTCTGCGTGGAGTCCAGAACTTTTTTGAGCTTGCGGGAGTAATATCTCTCTGCCAGCATTTTCGGCGGTCTGTGGTGAGCTGCCCGGCCAAACAGCAGCACCAGCAGCAGGTCTGCTGCTGCGGACACATCATCATCGGCAGAAGCGGCGGTGTCCGGAGCCAAAAGCAGTATCCGGGCATCCTGCTCCGGGCCGATGCTCTGCAGCAGGATGTCTGCGGTGGTCGGCATAAGCAGAGGGTGCCCCGCACCGCGTTCGTTCTGCACAAGGCGAAGAACTTCCAGCAGGATCGAACAGCTGAACAGTGTGTCAAAGCCATCCCGGGCTTTTCGGCTGTCCAGAGGTGCAGCCGGATAAAGCCGTCCGCCGGGAGCTTCCGCCAGCGGGTCGCCCAGAATGCGGCGGGAACAGTTATTCAGATCTATCAGGAGTTCTTCGGACGGGGATGTGTAAAAATGAGGTCTCATAACAAGGGCCCCTGTAAAAAGATTTTTGTATCATTCTATAAAACCTCCTCTTTTTTGTCAATCACGAAGCCAAACGAGCTGCCATTCATCCAAATCAAATTTTAGAGGGTACGTACTGTGTTCCCCCTGCTGAAAACAGCCGGCTTTTATGATACACTACACTGGAAGATCATGATACGGCCATGGCCGCAAAGAAAAAAGGAGGATCCCGTGACGCATTACGCAATAAAAAACAAAAAGAAACTCGTCCATGCTTACCGTCTTGGATACGGCAGTGCCATGGAGCAGCTGCTGCTTCAGGAGGGGGCTATCCGCCGCCTGCCCGATGGCAGCTACGAGCTGTTTTCAAAGGAAGCCGTACAGGGCAGGGGAGAACATGCCCTGCGCGGCGATTACTTTAAGGTGGATACCGCAGAAGGCCGCTATTATCCCTACCCCAACACAAGAGAGTTCTTCGAGTCCAACCATACCCTTGTGGACGCAGCGCAGGATCTGTATGAACAGCAGCCAAAGCCCCTGCAGGTGTGGCAAAAGGAAGATGAAATGTGTTCTGAGATCGCCTTTCTGCTTCACGCCGAACGGCTGCAGCTCTGCCCGGCAGATCCAGAGCACTATTTTCAGGCAGAACTCTTCGGTGCGCCCCTCAGTACCTCTGACAAGGGGGCTGTGGTATTTTACCATGTGCTCCGCAGTCCGGAGGGCACCGTGATCGACGTTGAGTTCAATCTGGTATCGGAGCAGGATTTTGCGGCCAGCTATACCCTTTGCACCGCTTCCGGGGAACCGCTGGGCGAGGATGCAAAAAAGCACGGCGAAATTTTGTGACATCCGTCAATGGAAATACCGCGCAGAACCTTTATACTTTCCTTTAAGTGGACGATTTCACAGGAGGAAGCAGAATGAATCTGGAAACGATCCGGACGCTGGCTGAAAAGCTCGGCTACCCCGAACTCAATGAACTTCAGCAAAAGACTTTTGCGGCACAGGAAACATATGATCCCAGACAAAATCTGATGGTCATCGGCCCGACGTCCTCCGGCAAAACGCTGGTACCAAAGCTGCTATACTATGCGCAGGTGCTGGAAGCTGTGGAACGAGGCCTCCCGGTGCCCAAGATGCTTTTTGTGGTCCCTTATCGTGCATTGGCAGCTCAGAAGGTCTGTGAACTGCAGGATGATTTCAACCGGGTGTTCGGCAAAACGGCTGGCTGTCTGATCTGCAGGCAGAGCACCAGTGAATATCGTCAGGCAGATGCAGAGATCCAGCAGGCCGCTGACATCCATATTGCGGTGACTATCAATGAAAAAGCCTTTCTCTTTGCCTCGAGAGACCCGGGCTTTCTGCAGCGGTATCAGTACATCGTATTTGATGAGATCGGTCTGCTGAAAGATGAGAGCCGCGGCATCAAGCTGGATTTCCTCATGACCTGGATTCGTTTTCTGCAGGAGGCTATGCCGGGAGATGCTCCCCGGATGCTGGCACTGGGCACCCCGTTCTACAACTGGGACGACTACGCAGAGAGCTTTAGTTATTATCAGGTCAAGGCGGGCGGCAGACCACAGCTGCGGGAGATTCCTGTATACATTCACAACAGCCGCAGCAGCGGCGGTGCCATCATCGAATATACCGGCTGGCCGGATGACCCGGACACAGACGACTACCGTCTGCTGCGTCTGCTGCGCAGTGATGATGACGATCCGGAATACCCTGACACCACCTGCCCGGTCATGCGGAAACAGGAACGCGATTTTCGCTGCCCGCAAATGCAGTCCTGCCGCAGAGCAGACTCACAGGAACTCTGCCCCCAGACAGGCGAACCCTGCAAGTTCCGTTATCGGATCGTGGAACCCGGCATACGACGCAAGTATGCAGCCATTGCCGAGCTGTGCCGCTATCATCTGCAGAAGGGCCGCCAGATCCTGATCTTCTGGAACGACCGGTATCTGGTGCGGGAGCTCAGCGGCTATCTGTATCAGACTCTGAAACCGCTTCTGGAGCCGATCCCGCAGGATCTGGCTGCCTGCAGGCAGCAGGTGCTGGACGCCTGCACGGAGGCAGTCCGCGGCACGCTCTTCTCTGTACAGGACAGTGTAGATGCTTTTACGGAAGATGAACTGGCAGGTATTTTCGACGATTTGAGCTATCAGGCCTATTGTGCAGGTGTCGGATTCCACAGCAGTGCCCTGCCTCCCGAGACTCGTGCTGCCGTGGAGAATGATTTTCTGGGCAGAAACTCCCGGCTGCGCATCGTGTGCAGTACCGAGACGCTGGCCTATGGCATCAACAGTGCCGTAGATGTGGTCATTGTGGCGGATCTTCACAAGAATACCGCAGATCAAAAGACTTTTCTCAGGCCCATTGAATATCAGAACTATGCAGGCCGTGCAGGCCGCCTGAAACCCGGGAAAAAGATCTCGGACATCGTGGGCTATGTTTACCCCATCATCGATGCCTACGGCCCCCACGCTGGACTGGATGATGAAAAGAGTCGGCAGGAACGCCTGCAGTGGGCACAGCTCAAGGCTGACAGCTGCGAACCGGAGCTTATCACCAGCACCTTTTACAGCCGGGACGGCGACTATGTACCGTTCATGCTGCTCTGCCTGATCCCGGCAGAAAGTGACACGCCCAACTGCATCAGTACAAGCGCCCTGAACCGTCTGCTGCAGTTTCTGCCCCGTCCCAAGGGCCAGAGCCAGCGGGATCTGAGCGAGATGCTAGCTTATCTGGAACAGCATGGCCTTATCCGGAAGCAGACCTCCCGCGGGCTCTTCTGGCGCAGAGCGAAAGATGGGGAGTATTATACTGCTACCGACCGTGGTGCAGAGCTGAAGGGCTACACTCCCAGCCGGATCGATTATGACATCCTGCTTTCCTCCATGCAGAACGCTTGGGACCCGGAAAAGAAGCGGCTGGACAATGCCGCCCTGATCTACTGGCTGCTGGATGCCGGCTGCCTGACAAATCACCGGGATGCGCTGCATCTGAACCGGGATTCCGTTTCTCACGAAAAGCTGGAACAGCAGCTGGCTTCCTTCGGCTATGCCGACAAGCTCCGCTTTCTGATGGACACGGAGGGCTGGCGGATCCAAAGCCGCGACCCGGCGCTGCGCCGGGCAGTCATCACAGCGGCTATCCTGACCTGGGCCGAAACAGCCAATCCACGCATTCTTAACGAGCAGTTCGGCATCGGTTATCCGCTGCTGCAGGCCCTGACCCGGGAACTGAGCTATCTTTTGTCCATCGCTGAGCATTCCCTGGTGGAATTGAAAGACCTGCCTGAGGAAGAGCGGGAAGAGCAGAAGCGTTCCCTGCGGTCACTGGAACGATCCATCGTCTACGGCTTCCCGGCAGAGTATTATGAGCGGCTGATGAAATTCTTCGACAGTTACAGCGACCCGGCACAGACCCCCTATGCCAGCCCAAGTATGCGGAAGGAGGCGGGCCGCATCGTAGAAGAATTGAATGCCCTGCAACCCGTTCGTGCCCGGCAGATCCGCAAGGTGGTGCTGGACTGTACGACTCTGTATGAAGCAGGCGTGCACAATGAGGCCGAGCACGAACCATACGGCGGCAGTTCCCCCATGCGCACCCTGAATGCCCTGCAGCGCTACAACCGGGCGTATACCGAGCTGTGGTGCTGCTGCATCCGCACCATTCTGGATGAACTGGAACGGGCGCAAAAACGCGAAAAGGAGAACGACGGATGAATAGTTTGATAGAATTCAAATATGTTGACGAAGAACGCAGAAAGAACTGGGGCAAAAAGTGGGATTCCGTGCTTTCCCGCATGGAGGAACGGGTCTCCTGCGGGGGTAAATTCCGCCTGACGAATCTGCAGCGCACAGCGTTCGAGAATGAGGATTTCTTAGGCAGCTGGGAAGGCCGTACCTTTCAAGGGAAAAACCTGATCATCCAGGCTGCGACCTCCGCAGGCAAGACGCTGCTCTCGGAACTTACGGCTATCGATATGCTGGCAAACCAGAAACACGTGCTGGTGCTCGTTCCTTTCAAGGCTATGGTGAAGGAACGGTATCGCCAGTTCAGTCAGGATTTTAAGGAGACCCATATCCGGATCTTTGCCAGTTCCAGCGATTATCAGGAAAATGATGAAGATCTGATCCACGGCGATTACGACATAGGCATCCTGGTCTATGAAAAGCTGTTTGCCATGCTCTGCCAGCCCAACTGCCGCATCCTGGAAAACTGCGGCCTGATCGTGGTGGATGAACTGACGATGATGGCGATGGAATCCCGCGGCCCAAAACTCGAGGTAGCGCTGGAGATCGCCATGCAGCGCGTGGGCAGGCCCCTGCGGATCGTCTGCCTGACGACCACCGACTGCGATGTGAAATATGTCCGGAAATGGCTGAACCGGACTGCACTGGAAGAGGAAGGCGAAACGGCCGACGGGGTAGCAGTGATCGAGGGGACGACCCGTCCGGTGGGTCTGGACGAAAATATCATCACGCTGGATGACGGCCTGTGTTATCAGCAGCACATTCCCAGAGAAAACGGTGAACTGTCTCCGGCCCCTGCAAACCAGGAAATGCAGTCCCGTCCGTTTATGGAACTGAAATCCATCAGGCAAAAGGATCGTCAGAGCACAGTCCTGCGAACCATCCTGCAACGCCTTGCGAAAGAACGGGACGGTCATGTACCAAAGACGCTGATCTTTGTGCCCAGCCAGAACGGCACCCGGAAGCAGGCCCAGAGCATCGTGAACGAACTGGGAGAGCTGTTTCCTCCGCGGGAACTGGATCCGGACTTTGAACAGGCCCTGCAGGAATGCAGCGGCGACGGTGACATGAAGAAGATCCGGGAACTTGCCCGCCGCGGCGTTGCCTACCATCACGCCAGCATGAGCTATGGCCTGCGCGAGGCGGTGGAGAACTATGCCCGTTGTCTGGATGTGATCGTAGCGACTGAAACGCTGACCGTTGGCGTCAACCTGCCCTTTGAGGTGGTGATCATCACCGACAACAAAGTTTACCGCGGCGGCAGCACGCCGGTCTCTCTGAGTCAGCAGGAATACAAAAACATCATTGGCCGCGCAGGCCGCCTTGGTCTTTGCGACCATGGAGAAAGCTATCTTCTTATTCCCAGTTTGAGCCGCTATACGGCCCAGACAAAGCCGGTGCCCATTGTTTCTGCACTGGCAGGCGGTAAGCCGCAGCCCGGCAGCTGCCGGGAAGAAGAGCTTGCACCGTTCTTTTTGCCCCAGCTCATTGGCGATGACATCACTGCCGACTGGATCCGCACCATCGACGAAGCCAGCCTTTCCCGCTGCTGCGGTGCAAAGGCACTGGATCCCCATGTGATGCTGGAAAGTCTGAAAATGTGCGAGCTTGTCCAGCAGGAAAAGCGGAAACGGAAATGCACCTACCGGCTGCGGCAGGCGGCAGAAGTGCTGGCACCCTATGCATTCTCGCTGGACACTACCTGGGCCCTGCGAATAACCTTCGGGCATCTGGATGACATGGCAGACTTCCCGGATCCTCTGCGGGATGTGACGCCGGAGGATATCCGCTCCGACCGCTATCTGCTGGATCTGCTGTTTCTGGTCTGCCAGAACGACGAGATCCAAAAAGGGCATACGCTGGATCTGGCTGCCCGGGCAGGCGACGAGCTCAGTACCTTCCGACCCCGACTGATCAAGCTGCTGCGGGCTTTACTCGAGGATGAAACCGAGCCGGCAGAACTGCTTCCGGGATCGGAACTGGAAGAGAAATTCCTTGCGGCACGTCCCAGCGTGGAATCCGTGGATTATGTGACCCTGTTCCGGGTGCTGACGATGTACTACTGGACGCGGGGTACCGTTTTTTCCGAGATCCGCCGGAAGCTGGATCTGAAGCGCACAGAGGAAGATACACCCGACAACGACCCGCTGTTCAGCGCAGGTGATCTGGAACGCTTTGCCGAGGTGTGTGCCTTTCAGCTGGAAGCTGCCAGCAGGCTGATCCAGGATCATTATCTGGATGCTGCAACGCTGGAACAGGAGAATGCACCGGATTCGCGGGCCTATCAGCGGGAACTGTACAGCCTGAGCTGCCGCGTGAAGTACGGCATGCCCCGTGAGCTGACCCTGCTGGCGAACCGCCACATCCGGGAGATCGACCGCCAGATGCTGCTGAAGCTGTACCAGAACGCAAAGAAGCGCCGGATGTCGCTGATCGAATACCTCTATGAGGCACCTTTGCAGGAACGGCGTCATGTCATTTCAGATCGCAAATGCCATGCGCTGACCCGCCAGCTGGATGCCCGCTATTACGCTGAGAGCGCCGAAGCTCTGAAACGGAAACTGGAAGAGGATCCCGAACTGGATCTCAGATGGATAAACAGTCTGCTGAAGCTGGCTGCGGAGAGCAGCGATGTAAAAGCAGCAGAGTGGTTCGACCAGCTGAAAACCGCGCTTCAGAACTGCCGCCGGGGCGATGCGTATCCGCTGGTTCCCTGCAGCCAGATCACACTCCACGGCGACGGCACACGCAGCTGGGATTTCATCCTGAATTCTCCCAAAGGCCCCACGCCCAAATCGGTACAGATTGCGTTCCTGTCCAAGGCAGAAGCAGACAATGTGACCGACCTGAGCCTGAACCGCTATTTTACCATGAACAAACCCATCGGCGAGCGGCTGCTGATCGTTCCTTCCGCCAGTTTCCGGGAAGAAAGCTGGCCGCTGCAGAAGCTGGTGGAGCAGCGGCGGGCAGAAGGAGACCGGGAAGCAGCCCCCGGCTGCGGCTGCATTATGAGCAGCATGGCGCTGATCGGCCTCATCAGCTCCCATGTTATCATGGATAGCCGGATCGCTTCCGATATTCTGTACCAGACCCTGACCGATCTGCAGGGCTTTGTCCGGGGAACCATCGACCGCAAGGCGGACAATTACCGTCTGAATGAAATAACCGGCCACAAAAAGCAGCAGGCCCGGTATCAGATCCTGCTGGACAGCGACAGCGAACCCCAGCGGCTGCTGGAACAGCTGGATGCCAGTGCAGACCTGAAGGATTACCGGCTGCTGCCCTGGGGCGATGCGCTGGAACACGAAGCTGACCCGAATCTGCCGACGGTCATCCTGCTGGATCGCACCACGCTGGAAAACCGCCGGTCACTGTCCCATTTCCTGTACAAGCAGGGACATCAGGCATCGCCTTTTATGAACTGCCGGGTGCTGCTGGACAGCAGCGCAGCTCTGCGCAGCTGGAACGATTTCGACAGCATAGGCTTCGGGATGCGCTGGGAGAGAAACAACATCAACGCTTACCCGGATATCTGCCCTAATATTGAAACCCAGGTCAGCGCCATTCGCAGGTTCCTGAACCACTGGAAGTCCGATTTCTATCAGGTCGCCATCAGCTATGCGCACTACGACGATTTCGGAATCTATCAGCCCAAGCAGTATACCAAGATAGAATGGCTGTCCGGCCTTGCTGAGGCACTGAACGAGAAACTGGGTACCGACAGCTTTCTGTTCGACGGCAACCGTAAAGCCCGGGAGCTGTTCTCCGGCCTGCGGGAAACCGCTCTGGCCGAGTACCGCAAGGTGCCGGTGGGCATCGTGGTCTACGACGATTTCTACCTGAGCAACGACTACTGCCGCAGCGAACTGAAAGCCATGCACAGCGGTGCTGCGGGCAGTGATATCTTTTATATTCAAAGCGGCCCGGTCACCGGCGATAACGTGGATATCCTCAGGGAGATCCTCGGAGGAGGTGTGACGGGCAGCCCCTGCCCCTGCACACAGGAAGCTCTGGATGCGCTGACCGAACAGATCGTGAGAAGAATAAGAGGAAAACAAAATGCCTAAAAGGAAACGGAACAAGCAGGCTTCTGCTGCAGGAGCATCCGCACCTGAACAGCGGACTGCCCCGGCAGCCGAGCCAGAGGACGAAGAACGGCCCGTCTGGGACGAAAGTTCCCGGGAACGCGCCCGGGAGGGATTCCGCAGGCAGGGCTATGTGCCCACCCACACGCTCTGCTCTGCGGTGGGCTACCTCATCGGCGTAAAACGGCGCAATTTCATGGCAGACGACGACATCGTGCAATTATGGCAGAGCGTTTACGATGCACTCGACCGGGACAAGGACTGCCGCAGTGTGCGCAATCTGTGTCAGATCCGCGCCGCCATCATGCGCAGATTCCCGGAAGCCTGCAGCGCGGTGCAAAACGCAGAATATCAGGACTTCCTGAAAAAATATGTCGAGCAGCCAGGTGTGCTGAACAAACTGTATCAGGATGGCTGCTCGCTGCCCAGCCCGAAGCAGGATCTGAACGAGTACCTGCTGGTCATCAATCAACAGATCGACGAGACCTTTGAACGGCTGCGCAGTCTGCCGCAGCTTCAGGGGATCACGTTCAGCTACCTGAAAAAAGCGATCCTCTACCCGAGCGGCATCAAGAAAGATCAGATCGTCAGTCTCCCTTACCGCGATGCACCTGAGGATTACCCCTTTGGCTGCTATCTCAGCCTGGAAATGCCGGGGTACAACATCCTGCGGGGCGACGACGACTTTGTAGAATTTCTCTTTGCACAGAATCGGGATACACAGAACCGGGATACTATGCCGGATCTCCGCGCCTACCGCCGCAGCTACGGTGCTCCGGGCCTGGAAAAGCTGACCCGCTTCCTGCGTCCGGATGGCAATTATCAATACCTGCTGTACATCGACGGAGCCGGCATCCACACCCGGGAACTGCGGTTCCTTCTGCCCCTGATCCGCTCGCTCAATGAAAACCAGCTGGGCAAGTGTATCCTCTACTGCCCCCACGACCAGGCCGAGCTCTGGAGCACCTGGCTGCAGGAAGAACGGGAAAACCTGACCCTTGTGGAGCCGAAGGAAGAATATGCCTCCCAGAGCTGGGCGGTAAGGATCGCCATGGATCTGGGCATGCGCAGCATGAAGGCGGCATCGAATGCAGCCTATGTGCTGATCACTCCCTCGGATGAGATGGTGGATCTCCTGAAGAAGAGCGATTCGCTGTACAAAAAGAGTTTCTTTGTGGTGCTGGCCCAGCAGCCCTCGGATCTTCTGCTGCGTCAGCTCAACAGCCGCGAGGACTACTGTATATTGGAAGAACTGATTGGAAAACTGCCAGAAGAAAAACCTGCAGAGCGCACCCAGGATCAGACCATTGCCCGGGCGGCCCTGCAGCGGATCTTCCCACTGGACCTCAAGCAGAACCTGCAGGAGATTATCAAAAAGCAGCTGGCACCCCTGCCTGCAGCCTATTCGCCGGAGGAGCAGAAGGAATATGAACAGCTGCTCCGGAAGGGGCTGCAACTGGACATCCGGGAAGATGGCCGGATGCGGCTGATCCTGGATCCCTCGGTTCTGAAGTAAAACCATCTCAACCGCAAAAGTCCACTGGTCAGGGCCGCTTTCCCACCGTTTCTTTTGCGTGGGAGCCGTCAGGGGCCGCCAGTTTGTCCAGAAATGCCGAGAAGTTTTTGGCCGCATCCGTCACGCTGCCCGTCTCGTGGTTCCGGAATACGATGTGTCCGGTTTCCCGTTCCAGACACCACAGATTCCCAAAGGGATCGATGGCGATGGCAACATAGCGGCTGGTGTCAGGATTAAAGCTGCGGATCGAAACCGCGCTGCCCGGAGCAAAAGAGAGCAGATAGCTCACGATGCGTTCCTGGCCATCGGCTGTTTTGTAAATGCAGCGCTCCGGCTTGCCGCCGCCGTTTTCTCGGACAAAAGCACGATAATCCACCGGCAGCGTGATGGCGTTGTCCGCCTCAAATTCACGGATGGAAAGATCCGAAGCAAGGGGTTCCGTATAATGCCATTTCATAAGTCATACACTCCTTTTTCATCAACGGTTTTCTTTGCCGCCGCCCCAGATGGCACGGCCTCCGGTGTGGCGGGTGAGGGCATGTACGCTGCTGTCCACCAGCTGCATTTGGCCCGGGTCCACATCGTGATGCCATGTATACCCTTTTGGGGTGTCGCCGTTCCGGATCTGTTCCAGCTGTTCCCCGCTGAACCGGGAAGCCAGTTCCGGGTCTGTCTGCACGGCTTCCTGTAATTTTTCGTTACAGGTTTTGCTTTGCAGATAATCCGATTTTCCGTAGTCCTCCTTGTTCAATGCAACATCAAACTGACTTTCAAATCTGGGTGCTACAACATCGTAGTTTTTGCCATCTTCCAGCGTGACGCTGCAATGTTCATAGCGCACGCCGGTCTCCGGATGTTCCTGCCCTGCCAGTTCCTGGTTCCGGGTGTCGATGTGTTCCATGCCGCCGCTGTTGTCTACTCCCTTGTCCGTTTCAAGGGAAGTGCTCTCAGCTTTTTCACTCTCCTCCCGGGTGTCACCGGGCGGCGCACCGCCCTCCACGCCGTTTTCTTCGAGTCCGTAGGCGGCATCTACTTCTTCCGGGGTGAGTTCGAGGTCATTTTCCTCACCGGTCTCGGTGCCGACTTCCGAAACATCGTCGTTGAGATCATCCAGCATTGTTCAGTCTCCTTTCTGATTTTTGCTCTCCTGCACGGCAGAAAACAGTACACTGCTCACCAGCAGACCGATGGAATCCGTCTGGCCATGATAAAGCAGCAGACAGCGCAGCACCGTGTCCCGCTCCGGCAGGGACAGTTTCTCCGCATAGAGATCCAGTATTTCCCGGGCCTGCTGCTGCCAGCTTTCACAGGCCTTGCGGTAGACCGCATCACGGCTGTACGGCACCTTCATGGTCTTGGCAGGACGAGGCAGCAGGCACAGAGAAAACAGTCCTTCGCAGGAGAGAAGGGCCTCCATAAGCTCCCCGTAAAAGGGTAGTGCATATACCGGATCCGCAAAATACTTCTGCACCCGCAGAAAGCGGCTCTGGTAGTAATCAAACAGGGCCTGAAAATTCTCAGTCTGGTACCGGTCAAGGCCCCGGATGCGATGATGCAGGACATCCTGCAGGGCGGCAGCATCGAATCGCTGTGCACTGTACTGTTCCAGCACTCTGCGCAGCAGGAACGCCCTGAGCCGGCAGAGCTTCTGGTAAGGGATGGTGTGGCTTTCGCCCTTCTCTTCCCACGGGCGGGGCCGCTTTTGGCCCTGAAACAGCACCGGCTCCGTCCAGCCTTCCTGCAGGATGACGGCAGTGCCGTTGGGCAGCTGAGCAAGTTGTGCCGACTGTTCTCTGGTCAAGTTCATCGCCTTTGCAATGGCTTCCTGATCGTCGGCATAGGTCAGCCGCAGGGCAATTTTGCTGGAGGTGTTTTTCAGCGCAACCGGGTCCAGACAGCCGGGAGACTGATCAACGACCAAAAAGCCCTCGTGGGTAAAGCGAAGCTCCGCGATGCATTTTGTGATGTTCTCAACTGCTTTGGCTGTGGTACTGCTTCCTTCTTCCGCGGCTGCCGGTGCGGCCCGCAGGACATTGTGGGCTTCCTCCAGCAGGGTCAGATGATGGAGTCCATGGCCATTGTCCGGGCGGGTAATGCGGTACTCATACAGCCGATTGATGAGCAGTGCCATCAGCAGAGAACGGGTCTCGGAGGAACCCACTGTGCTGAGATCCAGGACCGTATGGCCCTCGAACAGCTCCGCATCCGAGACGTTCTGTCCGGAGCAGAAAACCTGCCCGAAAACACCGGAAACCAGCATGGAGAGCCGGCTGTGCAGCGTGCCTTCGTAATTGCCGCGCACTTCGCCCTGGAGACGGTTCTCATCAATGACATGCGGCAGTTCGGTCAGAAGATCTTTGAAGGTGGGAAAGGGGTCTTTGATAGACGGGCGGAAAACGCTGTTCGCCAGATCCCAGCCGCGGGAGATGTACGCGCGGCAGACGCACTGCCGGAGCAGCGCGGGCTGTGCCGCGTAGAGCGGCCAGCATACCGAAAATGAATCGATGAGCCGATCGATGTGATCCAGCACCTGCACCTCCGGGGGAAAGGCAAACGGATTCAGCCGCAGCATCCGATAGGAGCGGTCAACGGTGAATACGCGCAGCCCGGGCAGGAGGCCAAACAGCTTTTTGTATTCGCCCTTGGCCGGTTCAATGACCGTAAAGCCAACGCCCTGTTCCGCCAGATGCCGGAGCAGTTCACAGGTGACCGTTGTTTTGCCAGCGCCGGAAGCGCCGACGACCAGCCCATGTGCGCAAAGACTGTCGAGATCGATCTGCACAGGCAGAGAGGTCACCCGGCCCATATGAACGATGTGCCCCAGCAAAGCCTTACGGTGGGCAGGCGTTAGCAGCCGATTGGGTGCACAGTTGATGCTGCGGCCAAACTCCGCCATCTGCACCACCGTCAAGCCCGGCACGGAGCGGCGGGGCAGGCCCATGATGCGCGGCAGCTCCGTGACCGGCAGCAGGCTGTCGGTGGAGCAGACACTTCCATCCGCCAGCCGGAAGCGGGGAGCTTCGGCATACTGCAGACAAGCCAGAAGATTTCGGAGATTCTCACTCTGATCCTGCCCCGGCAGCGTCTGCCAGACCGTGCACAGGGAATGGCTGCGGGTATTCTGCCCGGAGACAAGGGCCTGAAAAGACCGCGCTGCCATAACGCTGTCCGCCGGGTTTTGTGCAATGAAGTAGGCGCAGCAGTCCCAGTAGCTGCTGCCGCCGCTGTAAAGCCGCTGAAGCTGCTGGTCGATCTGCTGCAAAAGATCCTGGACTTCCTTGTTTTTCCAGCGGGAGCTGCAGCCTGTGGTCTGTGTCTGCGTAAGGGTGCCGGTCTGCGTGGTGCTATAGGTAGCTGTCCGGCCGGTGCTGCGGCCCTGCGTAGTGGTGGAACCGGCAGCGCTGGAAGTGCCAGAACCGCTTCCGTTCTGGCTGTTCCAGTTGATGCCCATCCCCAGCGGAGAGATGCCCCAGCCCTTGCCGCGGCCCCGCTGCTGGAAAGAACTTTGGGTCTGCGTGGCCGAATACCCCAGAGAAAGATTTTTCACAATGCTGTCTGCCACCGAACGGCTGAGCGCGTCGCTGCGGCCTATGGCCTGCGAACTGCCGGTCTGCACTGTAATTTCTGCGCAGGGAGACAGCAGCGTGCTGATATTCTGCAGCGCCGCGATACGCTGTTCGACTGCCTGTTTCGCATAGGGCACCGCCAGCAGAAAGGCTGTGTAGCGTTTCCCCATCATGCTTTCGATCATTTTTTCCAGCCCCTGAACCGTCAGCTCCTCGGCTCCCGGCTTGCGCTCAGAAGGGATGACCGTTACCGCCGAAACGGTCTGCCGGGCGGCAGCAGAACCTTCCAGCCGACACATCGTCTGTTCCACCGCCGCGCCGTCCAGCTCGCGCAGAAAGATGCCGGGAAAATTGGCTTCCAGTCCGGCCCGCAGAAGGCCGACAGCGACCTGCGGTGCCTGCGACCGGACACCCAGCGAAAGCGTGATACCAGTCTCGGTGCCTTCCACCATCAGAAAACAGCTCTGCACAAGGCCGCTGATGGCATCATACACGTTCACAAGGCGTTCATGGAGACTCTCATCGCTGTATGCCAGCTGCTGGATCTGCAGCAGCCTCAGATGATACACCGTGCGCGGCTGGCCGGGCGGCAGCACGCAGCCCGGTGCTTCTGCCTGCGACAGATAGCCGTGTTCCAGCCGCTGCCGAACCTGCTGCAGGGCTTCACGCAGGGCCAGATCTTCGCCGACAGACTGCAGGGAAGCGTTGGGCATCTCTTATTCCTCCTTTTCCGGTTTCGGATCTTCCACAGCTTCGGGAGCGTCCGCCGGAAGTTCCCGCGCATCGGGCTGCGGTTCCTCAGCAGCCTCCTGCACTGCGTTCTCCTGCGGCGCGGGCAGATCCCGACCCTCTTCCGGGTACAATGCTGCATAGCAGGCCTTGCGATAAGCCTCCTGCTCCCTCACCCACTGGGCCGTATCAAATTCTGGCACAGGGCGCTCCTTCAGCACATCACGCTGAACTACTGCCACTGCGGTAAGGTCATCCTCGGTGCGCTCAGCCAGCGCGTCAGAATCAAACAATTCTCTGGTATCCTCCGCCAGCGCCTGAGCAGCCTTTTCCGGGGTCTGTTCACCCTCAGGCAGCGCGCCATAGAGGAAGTTCTGCAGGAACGGATAAAATACCCTGCCTTTTTCCGGAACGAAACTGTTCAGGACCCCATCCGTGCAGAGCAGAAAACCAGCCACCGGCTTTTCGGCAGAGACAAAGGTCCAGCGCTCGGGGTCGGTCTGCAGCGGCTCCACACTGTTGGCCGCAGCATCGGGCCCGCCCTTGCAGCGCTGGGTGATGGCTTCATAGCTACCGTCCGTATACTGAACCACTGCACCGTCGTCACCGATGTGTCCGCAGTGGAAGTGACTGCCATCAAAAACCGCAGCGGTCAGGGTAGAAGCAAGTTCGATCGCCCCGACACCCTTCTCCTCTGCCAGAACCGATACAGCGTTCCTGGCTGCAAGCATGCTGCTGCGCAGCAGCTCCTGCATCCGGGAAGTGTCACGCAGCGCCGTTTCTTTGTCCGGCCACTCCGCCGCTGCGGCTTCCAACGCGTCCAAAGCTGCCGCAACGGCGCACTGTGCACCGAAATGCGACAGCGGGAATGCACCCACACCGTCGGCAACGACTGCCAGCACAATGCCCTCCGGGAGAATGCGCACGGCGTTTGCATCCTGACAGGGGACTCCGCTCCGCTTGTGGCTGCGGCCCTGTGCCGATGCCGCCACCACGGAAAGCGCACCAGACACCGCGATCTGTTCCGCATGATCCGGGAACTGTTCTGCCGTCAAAACCTTTTCTTCTGCCATAAGGAAAACCTCCATTTTCTGATCCTGGCGGGAACGGGTACCGTTCCCGCCTTGTTTTTTTGTTCTGTCTAAAGACTATCATCCAGAATCTGCAGTTTCAGAAAGGGGAAAGCAAAACTCCCGCAGTCGTCATGAAATGACTGCGGGAGTTTTGGGTCAGATCGGATCTTCATAACAGTTGAACGAACAGCAGGAACAGACTGGCAGCGCCCACCGCTGCAGCAAGGCCCAGTTCCTGCTTCCAGTGGACGCGGCCGCTGCGCTGCTGCACAGCCTGAATGCCCTGATAGCCGCAGCAGCACAGACAGAACAGAGCCGTCAGCAGCGAGAGTGCTGTGCCGAAGCTCAGAAGTGCCAGCGCACCGGTCAGCGCCATGAGGGCAGTGGGCCAGTCCGGGGTGATGATCTCATGTTCCGGGCCCACCACGACCGTACAGCGCCCGATGCAGGAGCCCCCGACAGGCGAAGCGGCAGACAATTCCAGCGTGGTAGAGCCTTCCCTGCGCGGGAGAAGGACACCCCGGGCGGCATCGTAAACGGCAATGTCCGGATCAAGGGTGCGCCCCTGCACCTGAGCTGTCACACCAGCCGGCAGCAGAGAAAACGTTACCGGCATCTCCTGCTGCATCTTCATATCAATCTGCGCAGGCAGCCGGATGGCGGTGGGTTCTGCCTTTACGGTCAGCGGCACCTCGCCCTGCACCTGCCCGATGGTCAGCCGGATAACGCCGCTGCCGGGCCGACAGGCGCGGAACCGTCCGCCGCCCAGAGACTGTGCTAGACCGGCCGGCTCAACGCTCCAGACGGCCTGATTCAGGTTCTCGGCATTCTGCGGTATCCAGGAGGCCGCCGCACGGAACTCCTGCCGTGGAACCGGCGCTGTTCCAGGCAGAGCCAGCGTGATCTTCTGTACACGCTCGACGCGACGAATGCGAAGGCTGTGCGTGGCCAGCACGCGTTCCGGGCTGGAAAAGCCGCGGGTGCAGACCTGCAGCGTCAGTGTGCCTTCTCTCGCGGCAAAACAGCGCTGCCCGGAACTCTGCAGCAGACCACTGGGGCTGACTCTGAGTTCCACCGGAACAGAAGCCGGAACATGCCGCAGCGCATCGGACAGACGGAACACACTTCCCAGTTCAAGTTCGCCGGGCAGATCGATGCGCACTTCCGGGAGCGGACTGGTGAGGAGCGCACGGAAGGCATCTTCCTCAAACGGATCCCGGAACTGCTGCAGATGATAGGTCTGCCCCTTTGCTGCGGCATGCAGCCGGGCCAGCGCCGGACGGGTCACAAAGGCTTCTGCCCACATGGCTGCAAAATCAGCAAAGGACTCTGCTCTGCCCACGAACTGGGGCAGGGCAGTGTTTTGTGCCGCAGGCAGAAATCCGGCAAAGCGAGGCGTACTCCCGCCTACTGGACCGATGCAGTAGACCACATCGCCGGTCTGCAGAGCAGCCCCGGAAGCCGCTGGCTGATCCAGGTGGAACCGGGCAGCTTCGGCCACAAACAGGGTGCTGCTGCCCGAAGCCGGCTGCAGGCTGGGGCTCCACTCCGGCACATTGGGAAATAGGCACCAGCCGCCCCGGCAGGGCTTCCAGCGGCAGGCGTTCTGCTGCGGCAGGATGGATCGGGTCAGGTCGGTCCCGCCCAGCTGCAGGATGCGCATTGGCTGCGGCGAGAACCGCTGCAGAGCAGACGCCTTTGCCACACGCTGTGCAGCCTTCAGGCGCTCTTCCAGCGGGATCAGTTCTTTTTCCTGCGGTATGCAGGAAAATCCCTTGCAGGCTGTCTCCCGGCGGAACAGCGCCCGCAGAATACAGGTCTCGATGGCTCCGCCGCAGAATTGCACGGTAAACGGGCCGTTGCACTCCTTCCGGAGCCAGCCCGGAAGATTTTCGGCATATTCCAGAAATCCCTGTCCGGCACAGGCCGACAAGGCGCTGAGCGCCGCAACGCTCTGCCCATCAATGCGTACAGCGGCATGTGTCGTGAAGCGATCCTCCATGATCTGAACAGTGGGAACCATGGCATTCTCCTTTCCTTGGGCTGCATATCAGATAGATGCAGCCTTCCAACGGGTAATGTCGGGAATAGCGCGAAGATCGCCGGGCCGGTGGGTGGCGCGGAGTTCGGCTCTTGTTTTGGCAAAACAGCTCTGCCGGGGTGCTCCCGTGTCCGTAAGGTCGCAGGTCACATCCACGAACAGATTCTGTCTGCCTATATGGACGATGTTCCAGGCGTGGTTGTTCTCCGAATCCGAAATGGAGCCGTCGCTTTCGAGATGTCCGATCACGACAAAGCTGTGGACGCCGAAAATGCTGCACAGATACTTATACAGCACGGCAATGCCCTCACACACAGCCTCTCCTTCCACTGCACCCAGCAGTGTAAAGGCCTCCGGGCGATCCATGCCGCCATAGTGGATGGCAGAGGCCAGCACATCGTGCAGCCAGTGAGCGATCTCCCGCTCGCCGCATACCCCCAAAGCCTGCCTGCGCTGCTGGATGCGGCGGGTGTAGGCAGCCACCAGTTCCAGTTTCTGCTGGATCTCCGGCACGGAAAACAGCGGCTCGACTTTCACGGTGGTAGAGCCGCCAAAGAGACTCCGGCGGGTAATGCCGACGGCCGTGTTGAAATCGATGTAGAACGTCCGCTCCGGGTGGTCATAGCGCAATGCCGTGAATACCCGGCTCAGGTTATCGGGTGCAGGGATCGGGAGCCTGACGGTAAACTGCAGACGTGCCAGTGCGTCTGCCAGCTGGTCATACGCCCGCTGCTCATCCAAGGTGAGCAGTTTGCGGTAGTAAGCAAACTGCGGGGGAAATGCCAGCAGAGGATTTTCCAGCATGAGCGATCCATCCTTTCGGTAAATCAGCGCAGCTGATGAGCGCAGTTGGGACAATAGCGAGCTGCCCGGTCAGCGGAGATGCGGATGCGTGCGCCGCAGTTGGGACACACCTGTTCATACTCCATTTCAACGCTGTAAAGGCTGTCCTCCATCAGATCGACCATCAGGATGGACAGATCCCGGAGTGCTCCCCGAACGCGGAGACCGGCCGCCTGAACGACCTGCCAGGTACGGTCATCCTGCAGGGACTGTCCGCGCGCAGTGCCCGCCGGGGATGCCGCACAGCGATACTGTGGGACCTCTTCGGGTGCCGGGCGGGTTTTGGCAGCGGCAGGCGCTGCGGCGTGCCGGGCAGGGCGGCCAGCAACCGGCCCGACCGGAGCTGCAGGCTGACTGTACAGTTTTTTCTTCTGCTGTTCTATGAATTTCATCGTCTCGCGGTTCCAGGCTTCCTGGTCAAAGGCAGGCAGAACAGCGGTTTTGAGTGCGTCGGTGTTTGCGGCCAGCACAAGGGTCAGATCATCGTTATTGCTGTTGGCATACTTCGGATCTGCAAGGGCCCCGTCGATCTGCTCCAGCAGTGCTTCGTGGCCCTTCTGAGCCGGTTCCAGCAGCTGCGCGATGAACGGACTGTAAACGCGGTTATGCAGAGCCATTTTGGCAACGTAGGAGTCCAGCACACCATCCGTGCACAGGGCAGCCGCCAGCACATTTTCCACCTTGCCAAACTCGTATTCGTTCGTGTCGCCCTGCAGAGGAACCACATGGCTGCTCGTATCGTCGCCGTCCCTGCCCTTATGCCGTTTTGTTACCATGCGATAGGTGCCTGCCTGATCCAGCGCCACGATGCCGCCATCCCCACAGTGGGCATACCAGAGGTTGGAGCCATCGTAGACTGCCACATCCAGCGTGGACATCAGATCAAACGTCAGACAGTTCAGATTTTCCGAAAGATCCTCCACGCAGTCACGGGCCGCCTGAAAGGCAGCAGGCAGCAGTTCGGCAACGAGCTTGCGGTCACGCACTTTTGCATCGTCCGGCAGCGTCGGCAGCTGCCCCTTGAGGTAATTCAGGGCAGCCGTTACCGCAGCCTTGCTGCCAATATCGGATCTGCGGCAGGCACTGACGCCATCCGCCGACGCCATCAGCAGCAAACCTTTCTCCGGAACCGCCATACAGCCGCTGCTGTCCTGACAGAGGATCTTGTGCTGGATATGATACACCCCCTGATTGGACTGTGCCGCACAGACCATGGGGCCGATGCAGAGACTACGTTCCGGCTTTTCCATCGGTTCCTTATTTGCAGCCACAGGAGCTGTAGTCTCTGCTGCAGGGATGTTGTTTTCCATTTTTTCCATGTTAATTCTCCTTTCGTTGGGCGGGTTCAGCCGCCGAAACTTCCCAAAATCAGGAAGATCAGGAATACGAACAGAAAAATCACGCCGAGAACAGCCGTGATGACGCCAAGCACTCCTGCGATGATAAACATGCCGACCAGCAAAACCAGCGGAGCCACCACAAGCTGAAGCGCAGAGAGCGCCAGCCAGGGCCAGGCATTCTCAGCAGTGGTGTAGCGTTCCTCAAGCCAGTGTGCTGCCAGCCACCCGGTAAAGAGTCCGGTGCCGCCGATGAGCAGCATCACATCCCCTGAACCGGTAAGCTCCGGCAGCAGCCCGAGTTCCGGATTCGTCAGGATCACACCAGAGGCTGCACCCGCTGAACACATGAAGAGGTACAGCATGTTTGCATCTCTGCGAATGGGCGTACCCGCGGGTACTCTTGCCCACGCCGGACGCTGCAGGATCCGCTGCCAGATGCTGCGCCATGGGATCCGCTTCATGAGCATTCTCCTTCCTCAGGACTTGCTGAACAGGCTCTTGAAGGAGTTCAGCAGCGTTTTGCTCTTCGATTTGGAAGAGCTATTGGCCGATGTGTCGCCGGGAGCCGAAGGCGTAAGGCGGGGTGCCGGGTTTCCGGCAGCGTAACCATTCGATACGGCAGGCCGGGAGGAAGCCGGCCGAACAGCGGGCTGCGGCGGCTCGCCGTTGATCTGCTCCCATGCAGACTGGACGCGCTGCTCCGCCGCGCAGAAAGGACAGCTGCGGTTGTGATCCTTGAGGTAGCGGTGGGCCGGGTTGGCACTGCAGGTCACAAAAGAGCGGCGGCGGTAGAGATCCAGCAGCAGCATCTTGTAAATGCCGGCCTTTACGCGGTTGGGAATGGCAGACCTTACCGTGTTCTCATCGTATGTGAAGGTATATCCGAATGCCGTGCGGAACTTTGCCGGGAGCGCAGCCAGATCCAGTGCATAAAGCGGGACCTTCACATTGGGCGTCTGGCGAAACCAAGGGCAGATGCCGTGCACGATATTGTACGTTGCATCGCTGTAAGGAAGCGACTGCTGATCGGTGGTCTGGATCGCCGCCGAGAACGGATGCGCACCCACCAGAAGCTCAAACAGATGGATCGCCAAGGCAAAATCGTCGCTCGCCTCGGTGTAGTTGTTGCGGGACATATTCTTGCCCTGCAGTTCGGGCGGCACGTAGGAGGGCACGCCCACACCGGTGCGATAATGCTGGCCCGTGGCTTTATCCGTGAACTCGAAGGAGTCTACATCGATTACCACCACAGAGCCGTCCCTGCGGACGAGGAAGTTTGCACTGTTGGCATCGCCAATGATATATCCGTGGTCATGGGCGTGCTCGAAGATCCACGCCAGATGATAGGCTACCGCAATGGAGTGCGTCCAGTTGTACGGCGTGCTGAACACCCTGTCACGCTTGTCCGGGCGCATCACGTTGAAGAGCGGCTGTCCCTCCTCGCGGTGCATCAGGTAGCCTACGAACCCTCCGGTCGGGTCATACAGCAGGTGGAGAGGCCACGCATACAGGCGGCGGCCCTCCACCATGCCGTCGAACCGTTCGTTCACCATGGCACGGAGCTTGGCCTCCTGCTCAGGCTTTACCTTCTTATAGATCTTGGCGCAAAGGGAAGGATGCCCCTTCACGCCATAAATCCAGGACTCACCTCCTTCCCCGAAACAATCATCCGAAATCTGATAGAACTGACGGACCTCCGTAATAACGTTCATGGAATCTTCTCCCCTTCCGGTCATGTACACTTCGGGCGGCTGCCTGAGCATCACATATCCAGACAGTTATCGTCCTCGGGCTCAGGTGCCTTCTGACCCTTCAGAACATCCACGACCGTAGTCTGGTTGCTCGGGCCGCTGTGCACCAGCAGGTCAGACATACTGTCCGTCAGGTAGTTGAGGGCCTCGCTGAAATTGGAGGCATCGGCAGCCTTGAGGATGGGGCCGTTGTCGGCGATCTCCTTCAGGTCACCGAAATCGACCTGCTTTCCCACACCCAGCGGCACGATGCAGACCTTGTTGCGGTGCACCATGTCGTGGAGACGGGCAAGGACGGCGTCCTTCCGCTCGGAGTCCGTGGCGGCGCCGTCGGTCACCAGAATAATGGTGCCAACATAGCTGCTCATACCGAGCTGACGATACATGGTACGGCGCTGCTGAAGGTTGTCCAGCGCCAGCTCCAGCGCCTCGTACAGAGGGGTCTCGCCGTCGGGCTCGGGCAACTGAGGAGCGCGATAGTCGGTGCCGGAGACCCAGTCCTGCAGAACGCGGACCTCACGTCCGAAGGTGATGATCTGAATATCCATACAGCCTGCAGCCTTGGCGCTGCTCTGCAGCGAGGCTTCGATGGCCGCCGCGCTGTTCTGCATTTCCTCATCACCGCCATTCAGCGAGTTGCTCAGGGAACGGTCAAACAGGAAAGCGATGGGCAGATGCGACTCCGAAATGTTCATGGGCGGCATAAAGCCGGGCTCCGTCTCCTGCAGGGGGAAGCTCCGGTCATCCCCGTTCAGAGGGGCAGAGACCGGCGATGCAAAGGTATTCAAGGTATTCATAAGGCTCTCTCCTTTTTTCTTATGCTCAGCAGTGTTCGATGCACGCAGGCGTCGGCAGGGTCTTCACGTTCTCGAGAGAAGGATCGCTTTTGGCGAGATTTGCCATGGAGCTCGAGAACCAGATGAGCGCCTCCTTGAAGCAAGAGTAGTCTGCCTTCAGCACCTTGCCCTTTCCGCCCGGCAGATAGCTGCGCAGCTTTTCCACATCCGCATTGCCAACCGCCATCACATACAGGGTGACGCCCTTGGCGGTATAGGCCTCGTTCAGCAGGCGCTTTGCCTCAGCCTCGTACTCACTGTCCGTGGCCAGACCGTCCGTCATGGCAAAGATAATGGGGCGGAAGTAGGAAACGCCCATGGTCTTGTACTGATCCTTGCGGGCGCGCAGATCCTGCAGCGCGGTGATCAGTGCCTGATTGAAGGCGGTGCAGCCTTCAGCCCGCAGCGTGGGAGCCTGATACTCTGCAGCGGGAGTAAAGGCGGTCTCGCGGTTGACGGTATTGCTGAAGGAGATGACCTCAACATCGACCGTGCCCGCAGCCTTCTCATCATTTTTGAGCACGTTGCCAAATTCGGCCAGACCGGCATTGACCGACTGGATGCCGACATCACCCATGGAGCTGGAGCCGTCACTCAGAATAACAGTGGCGCAGTGCTTTTCGTTGATGCACATCGGGGGCAGGCTTGCAAAACGTTCGGTAGGCATAATAGTTTCTCCTTTATTTTTGTTTTTTCCTGTGCAGAGGAGCGGTTCCCCTCTGCTGTGCTTTAAGTAAACTCCCTCTTTTTCACGTTTTGAAAAGGGGGAAGCAAAAAATGAGCATTTTATTTTGCCAGCAGGGAAAAAAATAGCGGCAGCATACCGTGTGCTGTCAGCACAAAGCAGCTCAGCTTCAGCAGCTTGCCAACAAAGCACGCGGGGATGTAACGGTGCAGCGGCATTTTTGCTGCGCCGCAGGCCAGACCGACAAGGTCGAACAGCGGCAGCGGCAGAAATGCAAAGAGCAGCACGACCCAAGCGCCGTAGTTTGCCACCAGTGCCGCAAAGCGGTCTGCCCGGGCAGGCTCTGCTGCGGCCCGTGCGCCGGAGCGGCCGCACCAGTAGCTCACCTGCTCTCCGGCTGTCGCCCCGGCAGCACCGATCAGACAGCACAAAACCGGATCCAGAGCCATGGATGCACTGGCAGTGAACAGTGTGCTGCTGGCTGGCAGCAAAACGGTGGAATTTGCAGCCAGACAGGCTGCAAACAGCCCGCCGTAGCCCAGCAGAGCCAGCTGCTGTAGCTGCTGCCGGAACATCAGATACAGGGCAGAGATCCCCAGCGCAGCCAGAAGGGGCAGGGCCATCCGCATCAGGCGGCGCAGAGAGAAAGATCCTTTTGTTTTCATCGTGTGCATTTTCTTTTCCTCCTGTATCAGCCACCGCATAGGGAACTTAAAAGGCCCAGTGCAAAGATACACAGAAAGATGATCTTCAGAATCTCCAGCACCAGAGCAATGAGACCCGCCAGCACGAGCACCGTCAGCGGTGCCAGCAGGATCATGCTAAGGCCGAACATCCAGTAGGGCCAGACAGAGGCTGCGCCGGGATAACGCTTCCAGTAATGCGCGGCGATCAGAGCACTGATAACGCAGCCCACAAGCCCTATGATCAGCTGCATATCCGATGCGCCGAGTCCATCCACGGAAAGAGAATCCGCCATGGCCGGGCCAAAGAGTACGGCACCAAGGATGCTGCACCCGGCCATCAGAAACAGAAAGAGCCAGGGCGAGCGCTGTACACCAGACACGGTACCGGCAGTCGCAGGCGTGCCGCCGGGGGAGCCTGCCGGGCCGGCCGGAAGCGTCTGTGCAGCTGGGGCATTTGGAAACATCTGCTTCATAGCGTCGTCCAGTTCTTTCTGCGCACGGCACCACGGGCAGCTGGAAAGGCCTTTGGGATACAGGTGGTGTTCATTCACCCGGCACTTCACCATCTGCCCCTTGGCCTCATCCATGGAGAGATACATCCGATCCAGCGCCGCACACCACTGTGCAGCACTGGGACGCAGCGCGAGCTTCTGCATGAAATCCGGGTAAGGGCCGTAGAGAAATACCTTCCGGAACAGATCCTGTATCTCCTGGGGCAGGATGGAAAAATCCGGTGCCCCCACCGGGCGGGCCTTGCCGGGGATCTGCTTCACATAGATGCTGGCACCTGTCAGGATGTCCACGTTCGCACCGGTCAGGGCCGCAGAGGAGCGGTTAGGGTTCAGGCTTCGCTTGGCAAAGGGATCGTAGCCGTTCATCAGCAGTTTGAAGATCAGCACTGCCAGCGAGAAGCAGTCGGATTCTTTGGTGAATCTGGCCTTGGGGCTGCTCAAGTCGCCCACCATCTGCAGTTCAGGGGCCAGAACCTCGGCGGTGCCTACCATGCATGGAAAATGCTCCTGCGTATCCGGATCGTACACATCATAGGAGTCGCAGTCGATCATCACAACCAGATGGTTTCTAGGATCTACCATCATGTTGGCCGGGTTCAGATCGCCCGCAACAATGCCGCTGCGGTGCAGCGAAGCGATGTTAACGGACAAGTTGTAAGCCACCTGTGTCATAGTGCGCCAGGTCCAGTGAGGGAACATCTGTGCGCGGGTGTCATTGTAGACACTGTTCAGCATGTACCGGGTATTGATCCGGGGCATAACATAACCCACCATCCGGCCCTGATCCAACAGGATATCCTGCGGCCATGCAAAGCACCAGCTGCCCTGATAGCGCGGATCAAATTTCAGCTTCAGCATAGCTTCCAGCTTGCGTTTCTGGTAAGCACGGTCATGGGGCGCCTTGACGTAGCGGTCCTCATGGTAGATCTTTGCAACAAGGGAACTGTCGCCTTTCAGGGTATAGATGCAGCCTTCACCGCCGGAGCCGCCGTGCAAGGGCGCCTCCAGATGATAGTCCCGTTTCTGGCCGTGCAGGGTGCGACCGCTGTAATCATTGGTCAATGCCATGTGGATCCTTCCTCTCTTTTTGATTCTGAGAATACTGTCCCACAGCCTTTTCATGCTTTCCGGAGGGGGAGACGTCTTTTTCCGCCAAAAAATATTGCAAAATTTTGGATAATCCTGTAATTGGAACATCCTTACAGAAATGGTATAATGACTGCGTTGAAAATTCTGTTTTGAAACAGCTCAGAAAAGGAGAATGGTTATGGCTGGCTCCCCCGATATCACCGAAAACATGGACCGTCTGTTTAATCAGGTAAAGGATGATCTGAGCAGCTATTACAGCCGGGAGGACTTTGAACGCGTGCTGGCACAGCTGGATCGTGCTCCGAAAACTGCCCAAAAGTTCCGAATGAACGATCTGGAACGTTTGTTCAAGGCACGCGGCCTTGACAAACAGGGCATCGACGCGCAGAAGCTGGTGGAGGACCGAACGCTGCTGAAAGATATCCCGGACCGGAATGAGATCAAAACCGAACTGCTGAACGCGTTTTACAATATGTATCTGCAGTTTCCCAGAAATACAGACTTCATGGAGCGGCTGGTGCGGCGGCTTGCACCGGAGTATACCCAGGATCCCGTTCGGGTTGTGATCCTGAAAAAGTTCCTTCTGGGAAGCAGCCCTTCCTTCAAACGCTACCGTACGGCAATGCCGCTGGAATGGGCACAGGAGCATTTGACCTCGGCAGATCAGAGAGAGCTGCACAGTCTGCCAGAAGAAAAGAAACGTGCCTTTCTGACTGACCGGATCACCGATGCACTTTTTGTCCAGCATTTGTCAACGGTCGATGCCAAAAAGCTAAGTCCGGCAGAGACACTGCGTTTCATCGTCCGCCGTGTGACCAATTACCAGACCCGGCTGGCCCCGCTGACCGAGCCGATCGATCTGCTGGAAAAACTGCTGAACCCGGAGGAACTGTCTTACTTTGACACGCTTTCCCGGGCAGAGCGTCTGGAATTGCTGCAGGACCGACTCGAAAACGATTTCAAGAAGAGCACTGCCGCTCATCTGGATACCGGCATTCTGCCCGGCCTAATCCTTTTGCTGGAAGGCCTGCATGCCAATGGTCTGCACCAGCTCTCTTTGGAGGAGTTGGAACTCTCCCCGGGAACTCTGCAGAAAATCGATGATTTTCTGGCTCCGCAGTGTGTGAAAGCAGAATCTTCTGCACTGGACCGTGTGCTGCAGTGTGCCGAGACAGCAGAGCGGATCGACTCCCTGAATGCAGAAACTGCACAGCAGCTCCTGCAGCTTGTGAACAGCATAGAGACAGATCTTCACCAACAGCTGACCGCGATCCCTCGGATTACCCGGACCGGCGCATTGGGCAATATGGACACCATTTACGTGCAGGATAAAAAAGATGCCGAGTCGGCAAAAACTGCGGATTCGGAACTGCTGAGCCTGTGCAACGACCTCGCTGCGGCCAATTTCCGGGGGAACGGAAGGACCCGTGTTGCGCTGTACCATTTTGCACTGATGTTCGGTATGACATTTTCCCTGGACAACAGCTGCGATCGGAACCGGGATGTAGAGAGCAATCTCTTTCATGATTTTTACAGCAATGATCTTCTGCGGGCATTGGATCCCTCGTTCAGCCGCTCAAAGACCATCGAACGGGAACCCACCGGAGAAGGCATCAACTATAAGAGTTTTGTAGAGTGCATTTATCTTTACTATCTGAACCATACCGAGCTAGAACGGACGCCCGGTGAACGGATCGATGCGGCAGAACGCCTGATCGCAGCCTGTGTCCGTAAAGCCACAGCTCTGGAAAAAGAAAAAGAGCGCCCCTTCCAGCTGCCGTCTGCAGCTGAAGAAAGGACGCTGATCTATAAGCAGGAGTTGTTCCGGGAACTGCTGGAAAAAACGCCGAAACAGCTACCGACATTCATCGCAAAAAATTATCTAGTTCTGTCACCGGAGACGACGGGGCAGTACCGCATCATGATTGCCTCTGGTGAAAACACAGCGCAGGATCTGGCCGAGGAATATTTGACGGAACAGGATCACGAGCGGTTCAGCTTCTTTGACGGAAGCTCAGAGAGTCTTGACCAGGACACGAGCAGCTGTATCACCGAGGATCTGAGCTTCAACAGTACGCCCTTTCACTGGAATCTGCGCAGCCAGCTGGAAAATACCTTTGGAGCCGATAAAAATTTTCTGCGTGTGGTCGCGGCATTGGACGACCGTGTCCGCTCCAAAACGGGCCGGTACAATATTAACATGCGGCATCTTATGGTCGAACTGCTCCATGTTCTGGCACACGAAACGACCCCGGATCAGATCCTGCTGCAGCGCGAGATCGAAAAGCACTTTTCTCCTGCGGTTAAGCAGATCCTGAAATTTGAGCAGCAGAAAAACAGCAACGACAACGAGGATGCGGCAGACACCGGGGTCGAAGCGGTCACCATGCTTAACGCATGGAAACGGCTGGTAGAGATCGGGTATGACATTCCACGGCTGAAGGTTCTTCGCTGTTCTCTTTCCGAAAAGTCCGGAGAAAAGACGAAAGAGCAGGAGGCGGAGATCCAAAAGCTGAGTTGTCAGCTGGAAAAAATGGGCTACACTGTCCGGCTGATCCAGACCAGCCGTGGGAACGAACTGCAGGGCTTTTCTCCTTATAAGAAAAATGCAGCCGGAAGCCGGGAAAACGAGGACGCACTTCTTGCGCAGCTGAGTTGTCCGGTGCAGAAAACATCCGCTTTCTATCTGGGCGGACGGGAATATCAGGATCCGCAGCTGACATATTTCCTCCAAAAAGTCAGCAAGCAGTATATTGCCAACGCGGATGCGCTGGCCACCAGCCTTTCCGGCATCCTATCCCGCCGCCTGATGAAGCGGATCACCCGCAGTGAGCTGATGATCCTGCACTTCAATTACTACATCGCTACCATTGATCCGGAGCCAATGGATACCTTTGCAAAGGTGTATGAAGATTACGCCGGAAAGATCAATCCGCTACTGGAACAGGCCCGTTTCCAACCCCTGAGCAGCAAGATCATTCTGGATATGTATCTGGTATGCGAACTCTATCTTTACCTATTGGACAATACCCAGTATTTGTCGCCCGACCTTTGAAATGTGCTTTCCCCCATCGCGTTTTCCTCCAGGCAGAAGGTAAACTTTTGTCAGGGAAAACAAAAGGAGGCACACACGATGCAGATTCATTCATTCAGCCAATGCGGAGAATATCACCTGTCCCGCGGGCAGGAAAATCAGGATCAGCTTTGCAGCTGGGAGACCACTGCAGAGGCGGTCCTTGTGCTTGCCGATGGAGCTTCTGGCTGCCGGAAAAGCAGGGAAGGGGCGCGGCTGGCCTGTGAGGCTGCCGGACAAATTTTGGCATGGGAGGGAGCCGATTTTTTTCACTTTCCACCCCGGAAGCTGGCTTATCTCTTGACTGAACAGATCTTATATCAGATCGAACAAAACAAGGCTCCGGAGGAGCCACTGCGTGATTATGGCAGCACGTTTGTCATGGCGTTTCTGGAAAAAGCGACCGGACATACGACTTTGGTCAATTTGGGCGACGGCGGCATTTTGCATCTTGGTACAGAAAAGCCGGTCTCCCTGCTGCCGCCCAGGACTTATGGCGGCCAGCCCTGCCTGACCACAACGACCGGGGCTGACCGGGCAGTGGAGGTGCAGAATACCCAGATCGGACCGGGGGAAGGCATTCTGCTCTGCTCAGACGGTTTTCTGCATGTGATGCACCAAACAACCGTTTCAGGATCACTGAAGGCCCGGAACTGGGAGCAGCTGGATCAGACTCTACGAAGGATCCCCCTTACAGATGACTGCAGCTATATCACCCTGATACGAGACCACCGTTGAGTGTCGATCGAAAAAGAGAGGAAGTTTTTATGGGAGAGGATCATCGTATATACCTGACCGGCAGCATCCTGCTGTCTCGAAGCCCGGATGGCCGTTCGCCGGATAAATATACCGTCCACTCGGTGGTCGGAACAGGAAGTTCCAGCATCTGCTACGAAGCCACCCGCGTGCGTCCGGACGGTACGATCGAAACCGGAAAGCTGAAAGAGTTTTACCCCTGTGAAACAGAAGGCAATTTCTACGCGTTGGAACGGCTGCCCAATGGACAACTCATTCCCGGCTGCGGCACGGTGCGGAAGTTCAAGGCCATGCGTGACAATTATCGGCATGCCTACGATCTTTTATCAGAAGCAATCAAAGAGGATTCCCGAAATGAGGTCCTGAAAAGTTACATCCAGCAGGGGGAATTCCTCTACGGATGCCCAGTTGCTGATACAGAACGCACCAGTCTATTGGGAAAGTTCTTCGGCTCCATGGCAGATCTTCGGATCGCCGAAGCATCGGTTCATCCAACCGTCTATTTCTGGTCACCGGGCTTTTCCGGCAAGAGTTTTGAGACCTATCTGGACGAACTGCGGGAAGCGCCTGCTCAGCGGCCGGAGAAAAAACTGCACGAGATCCTGTCTGTGATGGTTTCTCTGACCGACTGCATCAAGGCTCTGCACACCGCCGGGCTGCTGCATCTGGACATCAAGCCCTCCAATTTTATGCTGCTGTATGACAGCGATTTCCATGTCCGGCCGGACAGCATCTCTCTGTATGACATCAATACACTGCATCACTACAATGAAAAAAAAGAAGAACTGATGGTCGTCGGCACAAAGGGCTATCACGCTCCGGAGAGCATCAAAAATGATCTGTCCGATATTTATTCCATCGGCGCAACGCTCTTCCGCGCCGTCGTTATTTCAAAGGACATCCCGGATGGGTTGTATCAGGATCGCTTTTATTCCCACATTCCCATGCTGATCAAGGGATCTGCGCTGTTTGAGTCCGTCGTGAACTCGGACGCCGCGTTGCTCTCGCGCATCTGCAGCATCCTGCAGAAATGCCTCGCTTCTTCCCCCTACAAACGTTATCCATGCTGCGATGACCTGAAGGCAGATCTGGAAGCGGCCATCCGTCAGCTGGATATACTGCTCGACCGGCAGCGGGAGCACCAGAAAACCGGTCTGGCTGATCCCCGCATCGCCATCCAGAAACTTTTGTATGCGCATCCACTCTATCAGAGTGCCGAGGAAGCATCGCCGGAGCTGAATGTCCTACTGCTGGGAGCCGGCTCTTCATACGGGCAGACATTCATGGACTGCTGCCTGCAGGCCGGGCAGATGATCGGCACCAGCCTGAACCTTCTGGCCGTCTCGGACGATCCTGCTGCCAGTAAAAAAGCCTATCTGGACTTCCGTCCTGCTCTGCCGGAATTTGTCAATGTGGACGGCTCTCTGGATGGAAAAGAGGAAACTGCGTTTGCAACGCTGGACTTTCTGTCACCGACCCAGCTGCTTTTGGAACGGGACAGTTCCCTTCGCCTGTGCAGCATCAACGGCAGTCTGGCAGAACAGATGGCAGAGGCTGCCCGGAGCAGCCGGAAAGAATACAGCTATATCTTTGTGGCACTGGATGATGATGCTCTGAGTCAAAACATCGCCCGGGCCATGCAGAAAGCCTTCCACGGAAAATGCCCGGTGGCCTATACGCTCTCCGGAAAAGAAACCGAGACCGACGAGACGGGAATGCTGTACCCGGTCTGGATCAACAAGCCGCTGAAGATTACCTCCATCGACAAGGATCTGGCAGAAATGGCCTTTAACACTCACATCTCCTGGACGAGCATGCAGAACACCGATGTCGCCGCAGAGCGCAGCGCTCTTTTTTCCGGCAAGACTGCGCGGGAACGCTACAATTTCGCCTC
>OQVS01000248.1_pt1 | contig 34321 bp, 17 predicted proteins | sample 1691601 | NCBI WGS metagenome assembly OQVS01 (sample SAMN03418268, study PRJEB22391) | human gut metagenome | biome: human-gut; feature: organic feature; material: feces | host: Homo sapiens | place: Tanzania | collected 2013-01 | reverse complement strand
TGGCGGTCTATCTCTTGTTTTCGGTTGCTTGCTTCCTTACCGTACATGAGCATTATGGCATTGCTTCTATCAACGGCATGGCGGTGGCTGCTGTCTGCTATATCATCGGCAGCAAGCTGAGCAAATAAAATTTTATATCCGGGCATACAAAAAGAGCTGCACTTTTCAGTGCAGCTCTTAGCTTTTATGCAGCTTATTTTTCTACGCGGCCGGGATAAGCCTTGAGTGCTTCGCCCAGAATATAGATAGCGCGTTCGAGGTCCTCGCTCTTGAGCACATAAGCCAGACGTGCTTCGTTTACGCCTGCGCCCGGGGTGTTGTAGAAGCCGTTGCCGGGTGCAAACATAACGGTTTCGCCGTCGATAGCAAAGTTTTCCAAAGTCCAGATAGCAAATTTTTCTGCATCGTCAACAGGCATGTTAACCATGATGTAGAAAGCGCCCTTCGGATCGGAAGCCTTTACGCCGGGCAGCTTTTTGAGGGCTGCAACGATGGTGTCGCGGCGTTTTTTGTATTCCTTGTTTACGTCCTCCAGATAGCTTACCGGAGTTTCGTACAGACCGGCAGCGCCAACCTGCTCTAAAATCGGGCTGCACAGACGTGCCTGGCAGCATTTGATAATTTGCTTGCCCAGCTCTTTGTTTTTGCTGATGATGCAGCCGATGCGTGCACCGCAGGCACTGTAGCGTTTGGATACGGAGTCGATGATAATCAGGTTGTTATCAAGCTCAGGCATGGTGCCGAAGCTGCGATATGCACCGTCATAAACGAATTCACGGTAAACCTCGTCAGCGATGAGTGCCAGATCATGCTTGCGCACGATGCGGGAAATCATCTCCTGCTCTGCTTCGGTGTAAACAACGCCGGTCGGGTTGCCGGGGTTGGTCAGCAGGATTGCCTTGGTGTTCGGAGTGATGTGCTTTTCGATTTCTTCTTCGCTCGGCAGATGGTAGCCATTGTCAACGCTGGTCGGAACAGCATTGATTTTGGCACCGAATTCCTTGCAGAAGGTGGTATAGTTAGCGTAGAACGGTTCGAAAACCATGATTTCGTCGCCGGGATCGCACAGAGCCATAACAGCCATAATCAGTGCTTCACTGCCGCCGTTGGTTACGAAAATATCTTCAATGGCATAGTCCATGCCTTTTTCTGCATAATATTTTTGGATTGCTTTGAGCAGGAACATTTCGCCTTTGGAGTTGCTGTAGGCGATTACCGGAGCCTTATATTCACGGATGCTGTCCATGAATTGTGCCGGGGTGGTAATGTCGGGCTGACCAATGTTCAGATGATAAACCTTTTTGCCTGCTGCCTTTGCTGCGTCAGCATAGGGGGAAAGCTTACGGATAGGGGAAGCGGTCAGAGCTTGGATACGATTAGAAATTTTCATTATATAAAACTCCTTACTTTACAAAATTGTGCAGTCTTCGCTGCTGTTTTCTATTATAGCATAAAAATCTGTGGATGAGTATACACGTGGAGATTAATACTGTATACAATTCGCGGCTACGGCGCTAAGGTCTTACGAAAATTTTACTGAGGCGTAGCGCAGAAAAAAAGAATGCGCAGCAGAATTTGACTTTTCCGGCTCTGCGAGATATAATATACAGGATATTATTATTTAAATTCTGTGAAGCGGAGTAGTAGTCGAAAGTAACTTGCAGAAAGCTGGCGGTCGATGCAAGCCAGCAGCTACGGCAGATGAACTCACCGTGAAGAAGCCGCAAGGAAATGTGCGGACGTGATGCTGCGTGAAGGCTAATTAAGTGGCGGCGTAGGCCGCAATCAGGGTGGTACCGCGAAATTTTTTCGTCCCTGACCTTATTATTAAGGTCGGGGATTTTTTATTTTCGACCAAAACTCAGGAGGTAACAAAATGCTGCAAGAAAAGTATGCTCCCCATGAGATTGAAGCTAAATGGCAAAAATACTGGGAAGAAAACAAAACATTTAAGGTAGAGAAAGACGATTCCAAACCGAAATCCTATGTACTGGAAATGTTCCCGTACCCGTCCGGCAACCTGCACATGGGCCATGTACGTAACTATTCCATTGGTGACGTTATCGCCCGCTTCCGCACGATGAAGGGCTTCAACGTGCTGCATCCGATGGGCTGGGACTCCTTCGGTATGCCGGCAGAGAATGCTGCAATCAAGCACAACATTCCGCCTAAAAAATGGACTATGGAAAACATCGCGAACATGACTCGTCAGCTGAAGGCTTTGGGCCTGTCCTACGACTGGGACCGCGAGGTTGCAACCTGCAAGGAAGATTATTATAAATGGACGCAATGGTTCTTCGAGCTGTTCTACAAACGTGGTCTGGCTGTGAAGAAGGAATCTGCTGTTAACTGGTGCGACACCTGTAACACCGTATTGGCTAACGAGCAGGTTATCGACGGCAAATGCTGGCGCTGCGACCATGAGGTTGTGAAGAAGGATCTGAGCCAATGGTTCTTCAAGATTACTGATTATGCTGATGAGCTGCTGAAGGATCTGAGCCTGCTCGAGGGCTGGCCGGAGCGCGTAAAAACCATGCAGCGCAACTGGATCGGCCGCAGCGAAGGTCTGGAATTCACCTTTGAAATCCCGGCGCTGAACGATAAGGTTGCTGTTTACACCACCCGCCCTGACACAGCTTATGGCGTAACCTTCATGGCGCTGGCTGCTGAGCATCCGCTGATCAAAAAGCTGTGCGAAAACAATCCGAAGGCTGACGAAATCAACGCCTTCTGCGACCGCGTTCGCAATCAGTCCGAAATCGAGCGTACCTCCAGCGAGTCTGAAAAAGAGGGTATCTTCACCGGCGCATACTGCATCAACCCGTTCACCGGCCGTAAGGTTGAAATCTGGGTAACCAACTATGTACTTTATGATTATGGTACCGGCGCTGTTATGGGCGTGCCGACTGGTGACCAGCGTGACTGGATGTTTGCTGACAAATATGGCATTGAAAAAATCGTTACCATCTGCCCGGTTGGGCAAGAGCTGAAGCTTGAGGAAATGACCTGCGCTTATGAAGAAAAAGAAGGCATGCTGGTTAACTCCGGCGAATTCACCGGCATGGAAATGCACAAGGCTATGAGCGCTATCATGGACAAGGCTGAAGCTGAAGGCTTCGGTAAACGCCGTGTAAACTATCGTCTGCGCGATTGGCTGATCAGCCGTCAGCGTTATTGGGGCGCTCCGATTCCTATCATTTACTGCCCGCACTGTGGCGAGGTTCTGGTTCCGGAGGATCAGCTGCCGGTACGCCTGCCGGAGGATGTAAGCTTCACTGCCGGCGCCAAATCTCCGCTGGCTACCTCTGAAGAATTCGTTCATTGCAAATGCCCGAAATGCGGCGCTGATGCAACCCGCGAAACCGATACCATGGACACCTTCCTGTGCTCCTCCTGGTATTATCTGCGTTATACCGACGCACGCAACGACAATCTGCCGTTTGCTAAGGACGTCAACAACTACTGGGGCCCGGTAGACCAATATATCGGCGGTATCGAGCATGCTATTCTGCATCTGCTCTATTCCCGCTTCTTCCTCAAGGTTCTGCGCGACGCAGGCCTGGTTGATTACGATGAACCGTTCAGCAACCTGCTGACTCAGGGCATGGTTATCAAAGACGGCGCTAAGATGAGCAAATCTCTGGGCAACATCGTTTCTCCGGAAGAAATTCTGTCCAAATATGGCGCTGATACTGCGCGTCTGTTCATTCTCTTCGCTGCTCCGCCTGAAAGAGAGCTGGAGTGGAGCGACCAGGGCGTGGAAGGCTCCTTCCGCTTCCTGAACCGTATCTGGAGAATTGTACAGCACTTTGAGCCGGTGCTGGCACAAAAGGTTACCAGCTATGACCATAGCAGCCTGAATGATACCGATAAGGAGCTGCGCCGCGTTCTGCACAGCAGCATTCAAAAGGTTACGAGCGATATTGAAACCCGCTTCAACTTCAACACTGCAATTTCCACGCTCATGGAGCTGGTTAACGCACTGTATGCTTATAAAGAAGCTGCCAAAGAGCCGAATGCAGGCCTTGTTTATGAAGCAATCTCTGCACTGATCAGAATGCTGAGCCCGATTGTGCCGCATATCACTGAAGAGCTGTGGCGCGGTGCTGTTGACGCTGAGACGAGCGTACATACCCAAAGCTGGCCTGAGTGCGACGAGGAAGCACTGAAGGTTGATAATGTAGAAATCGTGCTCCAGGTTAACGGCAAGGTTCGTGGCCGCCTGACTGTTCCGGCTGCTGCAACTAAGGAAGAGCTGGAGAAGATTGCTATGGCTGACGCTAATGTTAAGGCACATATCGGTGATGCAGTTGTCCGTAAGGTTATCTGCGTACCGGGACGCCTGGTTAACATTGTAGCGAAGTGAGACCCGATTTATAACGAGTTCTCCTTTTCCTTTACAACAATATAAGCAGGACGGATCGTTTTCGATTCTATTTAGTAGTAACTAAATAACGCTTACATTTTCAGAGTCTCTGAGAATAACGTAATTGTTATTCTTGGGGACTCTTTTTGTTTTTTTAGGAGGTACACCAATGAACGCAAAGTATAAAAAAATCATTTTCCTACTGCTTTTACTCGCGGGCTGCACTGCCACCAGCCTGCTTAGCAGCGAGAAGGAGGCTGGTGGCAGCTTTTCGAGTGCAGGGGTGCAGAGCGCTGGCGGTCAGCGTTCCGGCAAGACGCAGGGCAAGACGATTCGCGTGCAGGTGAGCGGTGCGGTGCTGGAGCCGGGGATTTATGACCTGCCGGCAGACAGCAGGGCGGAGGCGGCGATTGCGGCGGCTGGCGGCTTGACGGAGGCTGCTGATACGGAGCGCGTGAATATGGTGCGCAAGCTGCGCGACGGTATGCTTCTGCAGGTGCCTGCGCTGAAGGCTGGCGGCGGGAAGAAGGCCGCGAAGCGTGTGGCAGGTGCGTCTGGTAATGCTGCTAATGCATATGGTAAAAATGCGGCGGCTAAGCGTGGCAGCAGCAAGTCTGACGCGCAGGGCAGCGCAGGGCGCGTGCGCATCAACAGTGCGAGCGCCAGCGAGCTGCAGAGCCTGCCGGGCGTAGGGCCGGCGCTGGCGCAGAGGATTATTGCTGAAAGAAGCAGAGGACGTTTTGCCAGCGCAGAGGATTTGCTGCGCGTGTCGGGTATTGGCAAGGCGAAGCTGGAGAAAATGCGTGCTTATGTTGAGGTGGATTGAAGATGGAGAGGAGCAGAAAAATTCGGCTGCTGCTGTTAGCGTGCCTGCTTGCGTTGCTGGCCTTCCGCCTGCTGACGCTGCCGCCGTCGGCGGAGCAGCAGCTGGCAGCTTATTTGGGCAGACAGGTGCTGATTACCGGCGACATCGAGCCGTTGAGCGTGCGCGACAGCGGCGGCTTTACGAGTGCTGTGGTGCGGTGCAGGCGGCTGGAGGTTTTGTACGGCGGTGAGGCACCGGCGCCAGTGCCCTATAGTGGCCGCCTGCGCGTGAGCTTGCAGGGCGGTCTGCCTGAGGCCGGGGGCGTGGAGCTCAGCGGTACGCTGGAGGAGCTTGGCAGTCTGCGCAATCCCGGCGGCTTTGATGCGCAGGCTTATAACCGCGTGCAGGAGCTGGGCGGACGCGTGAGCAAGGCGCAGCTTGTGCATGTGCAGCCGCAAGTGCTGTGGTGGCAGCGCTTTGCGCTTTGGAACAAGCACTTGTCGCAGAGCATTGAGCAGGCGGCAGGCAAGGAGTGTGGCGCACTTTTGAGCGGCATGGTGCTGGGCGGTAGCGGTAGGCTGGACGAGGAAACGCGCGAGCTGTTTACGAATAACGGTCTGGCGCATCTGCTGTCTGTGTCGGGAACGCATCTTTTGCTGCTGACGGGATTGCTTTTGGCAGTGCTGCGGCCTGTGCCTCTGCCTTGGCGAAGGCTTAGCGTTGTGGCTTTGCTTATGGCCTATGCTGCCCTTTGCGGTCTGCGTCCGCCTGTGCTGCGTGCGCTGGTCATGAGTAGCGTGCTGCTTTTGGGCGGCAGGGGCGCGGAGCGTGGGCGCTTGCTGCTGCTGGCGGCGGCAGGACTGCTCTGCTGGCAGCCGTTATGGCTGCAGGATATCGGCTTTCAGCTTTCGTTTGCAGCGGCGGCGGGACTGCTGTGGCTGCTGCCTGCGTGCAAGCGTGTGCTGCCGGAGGCACTGCCCGAGCCTGTGGGCGAAGGTCTGGCGGTAACGCTGGCGGCACAGCTGGCTGTGCTGCCGTTGGAGGTTTATTATTTTCATCAGTTTTCGCTGATTGCTCTCGTCAGCAATATCCTGCTGGTACCGGTGCTAGAGCTGGCGGCGCAGCTAGCGCTGGTCGGTGCGCTGCTGCCTGTGCTTGGCGCGTGGCTTTTGCAGGCTGCGGCGTGGCTGACGGCGCAGGTCGTGGTGCAGGCTCGCTTTTTCGCCGGTCTGCCCTGCAGCACGCTGGTGGTCGGCGAGCTGCCTGCGTACTCTTTGGTGTTGTATTATGCGCTGCTGGCTTTGCTGGCCGATTTCGGCTGGCTGCAGCTTTTGCGTAACGCGGAGCGGCGCGTGGCAATCGCCTGCTGCGCTTTGCTTTTGGCAGGGACGGTTCTATATCAGCAATATCGGCCACTGCCGCTTGCGTGCTATTTTCTCGACGTGGGGCAGGGGGACTGCGCTGTCGTCGTTACGCCGTCGCATCGTATTGCGGTGCTTGATACCGGCGGCCTGCAGAATTTGTCGACAGGCTCACGCGTGCTGGCGCCCTTTTTGCGGACGTTGGGCAAGAGGGAGATAGATGTGCTGCTTGTGAGCCATTATGATTATGACCATGTGGGCGGTGCGGTGGATTTGCTGCGGCAGGTACGCGTGAAAACGCTGGTGCTGCCTAACGAAGCGCTGACGGAGGAGAGCAGCAAAATGCGGCAGCGGCTGTTGGCAGCGGCGCAGGGGGCGCAGGTGCAGCTGGCGGCGAGCGGCGTGCGCTATAAGCTGGACACCGGCGTGGAGCTGGCACTGGTGGATGTGCCGCCGGAGGCGGTCGCAGGCAATGAGGCAAGCACGCTGGCGGCGCTCGTGAGTGCGCAGGGCAGCGTGCTTTTTACGGGCGATATGGGCGCGGAGCGTGAGCGGGGGCTGGAGCTTGCGCATTACGATGTGCTCAAGGCGGGGCATCACGGCTCGCGCTACAGCTCGTCGCCGGAATTTTTACAGCAGGTTCAGCCAATGTTGACGGTGCTTTCGTGCGGCAGAGGCAATCGCTACGGCCATCCGCATGCAGAAACGCTGGAGCGGCTGCGTGATGTGAGCAGCGCTGTGGCGCGCACGGATGAGCAGGGCTGCGTGCAGGTTGTCTTTGACGAGGGGGGCATAAAATGGTATAGTTATGTATATAATAAAAAAGCGTTCTAGGAGAACCCCCATGGATATAAAAGCAGAAGAATTTTTACATAAATTACAGAACAAGCTGCCTTTGCCGCAGGCGACGCAGGTGTATGTCGTTTTTGGTGAGGATGATTATTACCGCAGTCAGCTGACCGCCGCGCTTCCCGATTACATTTATGGCGATACGGACGAGGCTGACAGGCAGATCACCGTCTTTGAAAAGGACACAGAGATCAGCGCTGTGAGCGAGGCGGTCAACACCTATCCGTTCTTCAGCGGCCAGTCGCTCGTCGTTTTGAAGGATGACAAGCTTTGGAGCAAGGGCGGCGAGGAGGCAAGGCAGACTGTGCTCGACAAGCTGACGGCGCTCGTAAACGATGTGCCGGACTACTGCACGCTGCTGATTTCTGCACCGAAGCTGGATAAGCGCACGAAGTTTTATAAAGCGCTGAAGAAGGCGGCGCTGCTGTGCGAATGTGCGAGCATCCGCCCCTATGAGCTGCAGCCTTGGCTCGACGCGCAGGCTGAGCTTTATGGCGCTCGCTTTGAGCATGATGCGATCGGCATGATTATGGAATACCTCGCTCCGGTAGAGAAGGTGCCGCTGCAGCTTTTGCAGCAGGAAATCGCCAAGCTGGCGGTTTACGCAGGCGAGCGCAGGCAGTGGACGCGCCAGGATATTCTGGATATTTTCGCAGCGCTGCCGGAGGCCTCTGATTTTGCGCTGACGAATTTTATTATGGAGGGGCGCTTGAAGGCGGCGCTGGAGGCCTTGGCTTCAGCACGCAGGCACGGCACCTATGTTCTGCCGCTGACCGCAATGGTGAGCGCCAAGCTGCGTCAGCTGGCGCGTTATTTTGAGCTGCAGCGCAGCGGCTATGACCAGCGTTCGCTGATGCAGGAGCTGGGCGTGCGCCATCCCTATGCGATGAAGATGCTTACGCAGCAGGCGCGGCGCTTTGATGAGCGCCGCGTGCGCGAGGCGCTGCTGGCTGTCGACCAGCTGAACATCGACCTGCGTCAGGGCGGCCGCGATTTCGCAAGGCTGGAGGAAATTTTGATCAGGCTGCTGGCCTGAGTATTTTTCCCAGAAAACACTAGACAACCCCTCTATAATTCTGCTATAATATACACAATAGTCAACGAGGACTTTTTTGAGCATGGACGTAGTGTGTCCTGCTTGAGAAGGTCCTTTTTCGTTTATCTCGTATCAAAGTGTGTAGGGAGCATTTTTGATATTGGAAAATATTAGGGAGCATTTAGAAAGGAGGCAGCCGTAAGGCTGCAACTAAAGATGAACAACAAAGACTTACTGTATGTAATTAAACCTGAGCAGCAAAATGAAAATTCTCTGCGCGAGCTTTTGGCGCAGCATCCGGAGATTCAGTTCGTTTCTCTGATGGGTGTTGATTTTGCCGGTAACGATACTGATGAAAAAATTCCGATGAAAATTTTCCTGGAGGATATTGACGGCTTCCTGGCAGGCAGTGCTGCGCAGACCGACGGCTCTTCCGTTGTGCTGACCGGTATTGCAACGCTGAATGATGCGCGTGTTGATATGCAGGTGGACAAAACTGTCAACTGGTTTATTGATTATAACTACGAGCATTTTGATCCGGAAAGCGGCCGTATGATCGGTACGCTGCGTATCCCTTGCTATTTAATTCATAATGGTAATCATGTTGATTCCCGTTCTATTCTGAATGATACTCTGGAATATGTAGAAAAAGAAATGCTGGACCTGTTTGCTAAGCATCCGGTGATTCCCGGTCTGGAGCATGTGAACCCGGCTGAAATCGAAAAGCTGGTTTTCACGAGCGCAACTGAGCTGGAATTTTGGGTAAAGACTCCGCGTGAGGACGCTCCGTTGGAGGCCTTGAGCTCTTCTCAGGTTATGCAGGAGCAATATTGGCAGCGCACCCGCGGTAATGTCCGCACTGCTTTGGAGCAGACGATTCAAACTCTGGAGCTGTACGGTCTGGAGCCGGAGATGGGCCATAAGGAATGCGGCGGCGTTAAGGGCCAGATTGACGGCGCAGGTCATATGACGCACGTTATGGAGCAGCTGGAGGTTGACTGGAAGTTTAGCAGCGGCGTGCAGACTGCAGATAACGAGCTGCTGGCACGTATCATCGTTAAGGAAATTTTCCGTATGAACGGCCTTGAGGTTTCCTTCCAGGCTAAACCGATTCCGGGCGTTGCAGGCAGCGGCGAGCATACGCATGTCGGCATTGCTGCAAAAATGAAAAACGGCAAAATCGTCAACCTGTTCTCGCCGAAGGATATGCATAAGGACTTCCTGTCCGCTGTCGGCTACGGCGCTATGATGGGCCTGCTGAAAAACTACGAGGTAACCAATCCGTTTATCTCCTGCACGATTGACTCTCTGAACCGTCTGAAGCCTGGCTTTGAAGCACCTGTCTGCATCGTAACGAGCCTGGGTATGAGTCCGGATAATCCGTCTCGTAACAGAACCATTCTGGCAGGCTTAATCCGCGATTTGGATAACGACAAGGCTACACGTATTGAAATGCGTTCTCCCAATCCGTACACCAATACCTATATCGCTATTGCTGCCTTCTATCTGTCCTGCCTCGACGGCATCAAGGCTTGCGTAGAATCCGGCAAGGATTTGAAGGCGCTGGAAAAAGAAATTTCCAAGAAGGCTGGCGAAGAAGGCTTCTATCTGGAGAAGGAGCGTCAATATCGTACTGAGGAGGACGTGTTCGAGGATTTCAGTGCTGAGGAACGCAGCAAGCTGTTCGGCGAACCGCCTGCTACCGTTTGGGAAAACCTCTGTGCCTTCGAAAAATATCCGGAAAAGGTTGCTGTGCTCACGCAGGGCAACATCCTCAAAAAGGAATATATCGACTCCTTCATGCAGGGCGCACTGATTCGTTGGAAGACCGAGCTTCTGACTCGTCTGATTCCGGAAAACTATCAGGCTGTTATCGAAATGAAGCGTCTGCACAATCAGGAAACCTGCACGGACTGCGACCTTGCTATGTGGCGCAAAATCCAGCAGCTGCGTGCTAAGCTGGCGAAGGATTCCTTTGAGGAGAAGAGCATTTTCACGGCTATCCGCAAGGCTATCGCTGAGAATGACTATGACACCGCTTCTGACCTGAAGATTGAAATGGGCAAGACGATGGAAGAGCTTAAGGTTCTCTACCACGACTATAAGCAGAACATTATTGATTAAAAAATAAAAAGTTAGAGTAACACTGGAGCGAAAGCACATGAAGCTTTCGCTCCTTTTTTGCGTAAAAGCAGCTTTAGTCACTAATTTTAGCTCGTTCATCCCTAAAAATTTTAAAACGTTGTATAGCAAAGTGTTATATGATAGAATGAACTTAAGTATAGATTGGTACGGATAAAAATTTTTACTTTAGTTTTGCGGATTTATTATTAATGTAAAAACTGGAGATGTGATAGCATGCTGAAAAGTGATGTAGAAAGGGCCTTAGAGCTTTCGCGCAGGTGTATCGAAGAGTATTGGCAGGGAAATGCTGATTTCGTGATAGAGCATCTGCATCCGCAGGTTTTTTGGATAGGCTCGATGGACAATGAATATCTTCATGGTGCGGAAGAAATCAAGGAGCGCTTTTATTTGAATAAGGCGCAGTCACCGCAGGTTTATCTTGATGAAGAGGAATTTCGCGTAGTGGCGCGTGAGGGCAATCAGTGCGTTGTTGTAGGCCGTTGGCGTGCCTATACTCTGCCTGAAAGCGGCTACGTGCTTTCGGAAAAGCAGCGCGTCACCTTCGTTTGGGTGAAGGCGCAGCAGCTGCTGCAAATCATGCATATTCATTTGTCGAATACGCTGCATATTCAGGATGAGAGCGAATATTTCCCCATTAAGGCAGGCAAGGAAAGCTATGCTTATCTGAAAAAATTGCTGCATGCCGCTGATGAGGAGCATAGCTTGATTAAAAAGGATATTGATGGCGTGATGCGCGTCATTAAATTTAAGGAGCTGCTCTATCTGCTGGCAGATGCAAATTATGTGGAATTAAAAACAGTGAATGGCCAATTTCGTATCCGCAGCACTATGGGGGCACTGGAGAAGCTGCTGCCCAAATTTTTTTATAAGCTGCGTCGAGGTGTGATTATCAATAAAAATTTTGTACAGCAGGAAATTGACGGTCTGGTAGTGCTGGAAGATGGCTCAGAGTTCCGAGTTTCTGAGAAAAGGCTGGCAGATTTTCATAAATTTATGGGAGGCGTTGGTTATGCAAGGTTTGATGAAAAATAATATGGCGAGGGTGCTTTTAGCAGCGTTGTTCAGCTGCGGCTTTGTGGGGAGTGCGTTGGCAGCTCCGCCAGCGCCAAATTTTGACCCGGCAGGCAAGGCTATGCAGAGGGATATGCAGCAGCGTCAGGCTTATGAGGGGCGTAGGCAGAGCGTTCAGCAGCAAAATGAAACGCAGGTGCAGGTTGAAAAGGAGAAGCCTGCCCAGCCTGTAGATAATGTACGCTTTGAGGTTAAGGAGATTCGTCTGAATCGTTCTGCTATTTTGAGCGAGGAGGAAATCAGAGCGGCAGTAGATTTTCATGGGGCGACGGAGATGTCGCTGGCAGATTTGCAGAAAATCGTTGCGCGCTTGAATGCATTATATGAAAGCAAGCAGGAGCTGACGGCGATGGCTGTGCTGCCGCCGCAGCAGATTGAGGACGGCATTGTCAAAATCCATCTTATTGAGGGACGCTACGGCAGGCTGTCTGTGCAGGGAAATAAGCGCATCAGTGAAGACTACGTTGCAGAGCGCGTGTCTGTGCCGACCGGTAAGCTGTGTGATTTGCAGCTGCTGCAAAAGGATTTGAATCTGTATAATCAGACGAACAACTTTCCGTTGCAGGCGAAGCTCATTCCCGGCGGCGAAAGTGGTACGTCGGACGTGCTGCTGACCTTGCAGGAGCAGGAGAATCAATGGAGCACGACGCTGTTTGCTGATAATGGCAATCAGGACAACAGCGGCCTGTATCGCTTCGGCTTTATGAGTCAGGCCTATGGCTTAGGAAAAATAGATGATAAGCTCATGCTGAGCTCGTCTTGGACGAACGGCACGCTGAGCGGCTATGTGGCATATGACGCCCCTGTCGGCAGGGAGGGTACGCGTGCGACGCTGGCCTTCAGCCGCAACAGGGTAGAGGTTAAGCATGGCGAGTTCAAGTTTATGGAAATTACCGGTCATTCCAATGATATCAGCGCGGCTATCAGCCATCCTGTTTATGTTTCTGCGTCTAGCAAGGGCGAGCTTTTTGCCGAGCTGCACCACAAGATGTCGGATACAGTTTTTGCCTTTGGTGATTTGAACGATATCCGCACAGATGTTATTAAGGCCGGCTATAATCTGCGCAGCTTTGATAAGCACGGCGTCTGGTTTGCGCAGGCGAGCGTGAGCGGCTTCAGCTCGGATGAAAAAATTAATGACAGCAGCATGAAGGGCAGCTATCAGAGCTTGTATCTGCTGCGCCGCCAAAACCTTGGTCATGACCAATATCTTTTGTGGCGCACACAGGCACAGAATTCCAGCTTTAGGAATATGCCTGCCTCCGAGCAGCTTTCTATGGGCGGCATGTCAACGGTGCGCGGCTATGATGAGTCGGTAATCAGCGGCTACAAGGGCTGGCTGACCGGTCTGGAATATAATCTGCCGTTGAGCAGCAGGCCGCAGGAGCTGCGCGGTCTGGTATTTATTGATTACGGCTCCGTCTTCAGTGATGATGGTGCTGGCGCTGATGCTCGTTCGCATGTGTGCGGCACTGGCGCAGGCTTAGAGTTTAATTATCAGGGCTGGGCAGGACGCTTTGTTGTGGGCGTGCCGCTTTCCCAAAGTGACAATGTAGAGCATTCGAAGATGAGAACGCATTTCTATCTGCAAAAGAGCATTTGATGCAGGGAGGGTAAGAACATGAAGATGACACGTAAGCTGCAAAGAGAGTGGCTGAAGGGCGAGCAGCGCTTAGTGAAGGGCTTATCCGTAGGTGCCTTGGCTTTGGCGCTGAGCTTTACTGTGATGCCGCCGGTCTGGGCTTCGACAATTACGGCCAGCGATTCGTTTTATCAGAGCACTATTCAAAGGAAGGATAATGTTTATAATATCTCCGAGCAGAAGCATAAGGGCACGCTTGGCTATAACTTGTTCAAGGATTTTACTATCAGCAATGGGGATGTAGCTAACCTTTTGCTTAAGGACGATACAACGAAGCTGCTCAATCTGGTCAGCGAAAAGATTAGCATTGACGGTATTGTCAACTCCTACCAGAAAAATAAAATCGGCGGCAACGTTTATTTCATCAGTCCTAAGGGAATTGCTGTGGGCGCTAAGGGTGTGCTCAATGTGGGCAGTCTGATGCTGGGCACCAACATGTTTAATGCTTACCTGGATTATTCCATGGGCAAGCTGGACGGTGATTATACAGGCGAGGCGGATATTGTTATCGGCGGTCAGCTTAATGCACTGACCGATATTGATGTGCGCGCGAAGAATGTCACTATAGAGGGCACAGGACGCATAAATACAGGCGCCAGCTTTAAGCAGGATGCATATAATAATAACTGGAAGCAGAGTGATTATGTAAGCAAGCTTGTCAATGTGAACGGCATTGACAGCGCCAGCCGCGTGGACATCAGCAAGGCTGGCAAGGTTTATCTTTATGGCAAGACGAAGGTGGAGTTCGCAGGCAAGAGTGCGACGAATGGCGGTGACTTCGCTGTGAAGAGCGAGGAAACCATCAGCATTAAGGGCACGGATGCCGGGAATAAGGCGGTCATCAATACGCAGGCTGGCGGCAAGACTGTCGGCACCAGCGGTGACATTAAGCTCAATGCTATCCGCGAGGAGAATGGCACGGCAGAGGTTACGCTGAAGCAGGCAGAGCTGAATGCGGATAGGTCTGCCTTTGGCGCTGCCGGTAATGTGGATATTAACGCTGTGACGGCGACGCAGGCCTACACCTATGCGGTGCTCAAGACTAAGGCTAAGGTGAATATCGAGGACAGCTCTGTGACGGGCGACAATGTGCGCGTAGCGGCAATGGCGACGAATACGGGCAACTTTGGCGCGGACGCCGGCGGCCTGACTGATGAGCAGAAGCGGCAGAATATTGATAAATATGCTACGGAGAACCAGGATTCTATTGTCAACACCATTAAGGATATAGGTGGTAACGCACGCCTTATTTTGGCCTTTGGCGATGTGACTGCCGACGCGACGGTGGATGTTACCAACAGCAGCCTTAAGGCTGTGGGCGACGCTAAGGGCGACAAGCTAGAAGGCGATAAGCCAGAGCTTGCTGAGCACGGCATGCTGGATATCAAAACGCAGGCGAATACAGGGATGCAGACGAAAAATCTCGGCCTTGTCGGCATTGGCGTGAACGTGATGGTTACCGAGGCTGATTCCAAAATCACCGTAAAAAATAGTGACTTGAGTGCGGCGAAGGATATGAGCATCAAAGCGCTGGGGAACAATGATATCAATATTTATTATCTGGATTTATCGCTGGCAGATGAAAAGCTGCGCACTGCGGTTGGCTTCAGCATGGCTGACCTGACTAATGACGTGGGCGTCACTATCGACAAGCAGTCCACGCTGACAGCAGGCCATGATATAGACATCAGCTCAGAGGCCTATCGTTCGCTGGCTATCAGTGCGAGCGGCTCAGGCGACAGTACCTGCCTCGGCCTCAGTGTGGGCTTAGGGCTTGTGGACAGCAAGGCGATAACCGATGTCAAGGGCAAGCTCTATGTGGGCAACGACCTCGACGTTACGGCGAAGAGCGCCATTAAATATGATGAAAAAACCAAGCAATACAGTTCCGATACGCTTGTTGTGGCCAGCGCCAGCGGCGATGGCTATCTGAAGGAGGCCACCACGCCGATTAAGGAGCCGGTCGTTGGTGGCGTGAAGAGCGTGGGCGGCAAGATTATGGACTGGATTAAAAACAAGCTGGATATCGAGTCGTCGGAAAGCGACTCTGAATCTACGGAGCCGCCGGCAGGCTCGAAGTGGGGCGTGAATGCGGCGACAGCTGTTTTGGTAGCGGATACGCGTGCCGAGGCGCATCTGGACGGCATCGTGCGTGGCGTAACGAATGGCTTGGGCGATAATAACAAGGCGATGGGCGGCAATCTGAATGTCAAGGCAGACACAATCAGCCGTCTGAGCCTGAATACCTCGACCTTTCAGAACAAGCTGACTGATGGTCATGGCAATGAGGTCAACAGCAAGGATACAGGCATTTCGCTGTCCGTGAACTATGGACAGGAGCATAATACTGCTTTGGCGGACGTTGGCGGCGATATTAAGCTGGCTGGTGAAGCGAATGTCAAGGCGAAAAACTCTACGCCGTGGCAGACGAGCTTTACGGATACCACGATGTCCGGCTTAGTCGGCTCTGCAATGGGCGTTTTGACTGACAAGAATCTGGGCGTTGCGAACCTCGTCGATTCGTGGTCTACGGCTACTGCTAATACGGAAAAGGTAGGCGTGGCTGGCAGCGTGGGCGTGCTCAACTACACCAATAATGCCGATGCTCATCTGGCGGCGAATACGAAGCTGGAGGCAGGCAAGGCGCTGACGGTGAGTGCGCTTAACGATATTACGACGGTTAACTTCAGCGGCAATATCAAGTCGCCACTCGATTCGCTGCCTGTTTCCAATATCTGGCTCAAGGATAAGTACAAGCTGGGCAACATGTGGGGCACGGAGAGCGAAGGCTCTGCCGTAGGCGGCGCGGCTTTGTCTGTGCATCAGCACAATACGGCGAAGGCTTATCTTGCCAGCGACGCAAAAGGTACGGCTGGCAAGGTTACGGCGGCGAAGCTCGACGTCAACGCGAAGAATGAAGCGATGAATCTGGCGATGGCTGCCAGCGGCGGCAAGAGCGACAGCGTTGCTATCAACGGTACGGTGCTCGTCAACCGCTTTGACAACAAGACCGAGGCCTATATCGGCAAGACGGACGTCAAGCTGGTGCGTAACGCTGCGGTCAAGGACAGCGGCAACATTACGGTCAGCGCCATTGATAACAGTCGCGATATCAGCCTTGGCGGTGCCGTGGGCGTGACCGAGGGCAGCACCGGAATTGGTGCGACCATCGCCTATAACCATATTGACAGAGATACCGACGCGTATATTCTGGGCAGCATTACTAATGCCCAAAATATCGCTTTAGAGGCGCAGAACAGCGGCCTCATCGTCGCTGTGGGCGTGGCAGGCTCTGTGGCTATGGATAAAAATGAGGCTGCTGAAGGTGCTGATAGCGTTGGCGATGCGGTAGCAGCAGGCAGAGATGCGCTTGATGTTGACGAAAACACCGTCAATGATTTGCTCAACTCCGGTGAGCGCGAGCAGGTGACGGCGGATACAGGCGCGAGCGCTGTGGAGCAGGTGAATAATGAGGCAGGCGAGGCGGATGTCGACGAAGCGAAGAACAGCTTTGCTATCGCCGGCAGCGTAGCCGTAAACCGCATTCTTGATAAGGCGCACGCTTATGTGGGCAAAAATCCTGCTGCCTCTGCGCTGACCTATGCGCCCTCTATCACAGCAGATACGCTGAATATCAAGAGCTATAACGACAGCCTGATTACGAATGTTACGGGCGCCTTCTCGCTGAATCTTCAGTCCGTGGATAATGCGAATGCGATTGGCGGCAGCTTTACGTATAACTCTATTACCTCCGAAAATATTGCGGCGGTGAAGGACGCAACGCTGACGCTCAAGGGCAATGCCGACAGCAGCAAGGATGAAGCCCTGAATGCTGTGGCAGAGAATAAGGAAGAGATTGTCAATATCGCCGTGAGCGGCGGCGTGGCAACCAAGGGCAACAGCTGGGTTGGTCAGGTCGGCGTGAACTGGGTGGATACAACGACGCAGGCCTATGTGGACGGCGGCACTGTGCATGCAGGCGAGGCCGTGCTGGTAAAGGCTGACGACGCAGCCGAAATCAACAATTATATAGGCAGCGTTGCCATTGCCGGCAAGGAGAGCAAGGCTGCTGTGGGCGTAGCCGTAGGCGTGAACCTTATTGATGCAGATACGCAGGCCTATGCGAAGAACACCGGCTTTGACGGTTATGCAGCCAACAGGAAGGGCAGCCTGACTGTGCAGGCGCTGGAGGAGAGCGAGCTGGTGAGCATTGTTGCTGCAGGCGCAGTGTCGACGAATAACAGCAGCTGGGCGCTTTCCGGCTCGGCCAATGGCGACAGGGTGCTTACTTCCGCAAAGGCTTATATTGATGCTGATAAAAGCCTGGATGTGGGCGCAATTAAGGTAGAGGCCAAGAATTTGAGCGATATTACTCTGGGCACAGGCAACGTTTCTGTCGGCGGCAAGAGCTTGGGCGCTGCCGTGGGCGTGCTTGTTGCTGATGCCGGTGCGGAGGCCTATGTGAAGGGCGGCACTTCTACATGGGAGGCTGCTTCGATGGAGGTTGCGGCGACGAATACCTTCAACGGCTCTGCTAAAGAGGACAGCGAGGATACCAAGGCGAAGAATGTCGCTGTGGGCGGCAGTGTTGCCTATGGTGACGAGGGCTATGCAGGGCAGGGTTCTGTGACCGTAAATAAAATTACGCAGAACACCAAGGCGCATGTGGAAAAGGGCAGCTACAGGCTGCATGGCAAGCTGGACGTTCTGGCTAACAGCAGGACGTATATGTTCGGCATGGCCGGCGGTCTGGCTGCAGGCACTGGCGGCGGCTTTGGCGCAGCAGTGGATACGCAGCTTGTCGATGTTGACACCTCTGCTTATATCAACAATGGCGCGGAGGTGCTTGGTGCCGGCGGTATTAAAGTGCAGGCAGATTCTGTAGAGAAAATCACGTCGCTGGCATTGCAGGCGTCGGCTGGCGGCGAGTTTGCCGGAGCAGGCGCTGCCAATGCGCATAAGGTGGACGTAGATACGCTGGCGTGGATTGGCAGTGAAAAGGATAGCGACGCTGGCAGGGTTGAGTTTGGCTACGGCAAACCCGACGTGGGCAAGGTGAGCATTCTGGCCAGCGATGACGCTGTGCTGAAGGTCAACGCGGCGCAGGGCGCTGGCGCTGGCGAGGTGGCAGGTGGTCTGTCGATTGGCGTGGCAGTTGTTGACAAAAATGTTAAGGCCGCGGCAGAGAACATCTGGACGAATAATGTTGGCCTGCTTGTTGATGCGCAAAATACAGGCTCCGTCCTGACTACGGCTAATGGCGTTGCCGGTGCAGGTGCGGTTGCTTTGACCGGCTCTGCGTCCGAGAGCATGATTACCTATACTACGGATGCGCACATAGGCAAAAAAGCCACTATTACTGCTAGTCGCGGCGCAGTAAGCGTCAACGCCAAGAGCCGCTTTACGCACGTGGGCGAGGCGGCAGGCGTGTCCGGCGCTGGCGAGGTTGCAGGCGGTCTGTCTAACGATACGACCTATATCAAGAACGATACCAAGGCTTATATTGGCAAAAAAGCGTTTGTAAATACAAGGTATGGCATTGCTGTAACAGCAGACCATACGACGGATATTACCAGCGCTGTTGTGGCAGGCGGCTTCGCCAAAACAGCAGCCTTTAATGGCGGCGTGGGCGTAAACAAGCTGCGCGAAAATGTTCAGGCTTATGTCGACGATGCTGCGACGCTGCGTGTGATAGCTGCGCAGGATGATAAGGGCAAGGCAACGCTGGTCAATGTCAGCGCCAAGAATACCACAAAGCTCAGCTCCGGCAATGGCGGTGCAGCTATTGGCGCGACGGCGGCAGGCGGTGGCGCGGCAGTTACCGTGAACAGCATTGTCAAGAATACGCAGGCCTTTATGGGCAAAAAAGTCATGGTTTCTAATAATAGGACGAAGGACAACAAGCTCAGCATAACGGCTAATAACAATGAGGATATCTACAGCTTTGTGCTGCAGGGCAGCGGCGGTCTGTATGCAGGTCTGGCCGGAGCAGTAGACGTCAACGACCTGACGGTAACGACGAAGGCCTTCACTGATACGGGCGCGTGGCTTATGGCTGGCAGCGTAGCTGTCGACGCTGTGCATGAGCTGGCGCTGACCGGTACGGTTATCGGTGCGAGCGTCGGTGCCGGTGCGATTGGCGCGGCCGTGGATGTGGCGAACATCAACACGCAGACGAACGCCTTCCTTGGCGACAGCAATACCTTAAATCTGCTGGACGGCGACTTAAGCGTTACGGCTACGGAAAATCTGGGCACGAAGGATAAGCATATCAAGAGCACGACCGTGGCTGGCGGCGTTGGCGTAGGTGCAGTCGAGGGCAGCATTTCCATTTATAATATTGCCAGCAGCATGACCGATGCTGATGCCGAGCTGCTGAACAAGAGCAACGGCAATTTTAATGACTGGGTAAAGGCGCAGGGCGAGCAGAGCAATGCTGATGAAGCGCTGAGCAAGTATGATAATAGTGTAGCCGCTGCTGTTAAGCAGCAGCTTGCCGAGGGCAAGACGGAGAACGTGACGGCGACAGCCGGCACGAAGGGCGTAGCAGCGAAGATTGGCAGCAACAGCAATATTATTAATGCGAAGAACGTCAATGTAAAGAGCAAGCAGAACGTGTATATGGATGATTACACCGGCAGCGGCAGTGCAAGCCTGCTGGCTGGCGTGGGCATCAGCGTGAGCAAGCTCAACAGCACGACAACGACGCTGAGCCATATCGGCAACGGTACGCGGCTTGCGGCAACAGGCGCTGTGACTGTGGACAGCGACGTGCAGCATGAGCATAAGTCTATCGTCAATGGCACGAGCATCAGCATTGTTGCCAGCGGACAGGCGCTGGATTCGGCGTGGAATGATAAGAGCACGGCGACAGCAACGCTGGGCGATTTGGGCAGCGTGGGCGCGGACAGCCTGAAGGTGCAGGCTGCTATTGGCCGCGTGTATGATGGTCATGCCTATGGCGGCAGTGCGGCTATTTTAGGCTCTATCAGCGGCGCGGGGATTCATGCGGATATCGGCGGCGGTGCAATCGCCGGACTGGGCAATCAGAGCGGCAGCAAGGTTAATGCCGGCAGCTATAATATTAAAAAAGACATAAGCGTTACTGCGCAGGAGAAAACACAGCTCAAGGGCGAGGCCGTTGTGCCTGCCGTGGGCATCTTCAGCGGTGCAGGCAGCGGTGTGTACCTGACGAGCGACAGCGATGCCAAGGCTTATGTAGGCAATGGCGAAAAGCTTGAGGCGAAGAATATCACGTTAAAGGCCGAGGCAACGCCGGTTGCCGAGGCAGCAGCTCATGGCTATGCTGCCGGTGGCGGCGGTGTGGGCGCAGCGATTGCGCGCATCACGCAAAAGGACGACGCAGTGGTGAACGTGGGCGCCGGTGCGCAGCTTTTGGCGCAGGAGAAGGCGCTCGTGCAGGCGAACACGAAGCGTCCTGAGTCCGGACGCAATGCTTATGCCTTTGCTACGGCTGGCGCTGCAGGTGCAGTGGGCGTGTCGGCAGCCTCGACGATAATCGAGCTGCAGCAGAGCACTGCTGTTAATGTGGGCGCAGGTGCAGTTGTCAAGGGCAAGGCTATCGAGCTGGAGGCAGCGCATAAGGACAGCACCAATCTGTTCAACAATGCTGCTGCCGGCGGCACCTATGCAGGCGGCGGTCTGCATACGACTACGCGCATCAACAGCAGGGCTGATGTGACAGTAGGCGAGGGTGCAAATGTGCAGGCAGTAAATGACCTTGCGATTACAGCGGACAACGACTCCGAGAAGGGCTGGCTGAAGTCCAGCGATAACAGCTATGGCACTGGTGATGCGAATGCTGTCAGCTCAGGCGTGGGCATGGTCAGCGGCAATGGCATAGACAATTTGCAGGATATCACGCATACGACAACCGTAGATATCAAGGACAAGGCGAAGCTGCATGTGCAGAAGGCTGCTCTTACGGCGGACGAGCTAAAGCAGGGCTTGACGCTTACTGATAAGAATGCTATGAACATCAACGCGCACAGCAGGATTACAGCCAAGGATTACAACACTCTTGGCAGCGGTACGCTTGCAGGCGCAGCGTGGATAGAGGACGACAGCAACATCACCGCGAACACCAAGGTTAACCTTGGCAAGGGCGCCGTGCTTACTGCCGGTGATGTATCGTTGGCAAGAACCTTCTTTAGTGATAGCGGGACAATTACCAATCATAATAAGAAGGATGTTGGCGGCGGCTCGATTGGTATTGGCGCTTATAATGATGCCGATTTGTATAGTGCGACGCTGGTGCATATCTGGGGTGCAGCTGGCGGCGCCGGTTCGAATACGGATATCCGCTACAATTCTACGACGGACATCAATAGTGCGGCGCAGCTGGAAACTGCTAATGGCGATATCCGCCTGGCGGCAGGCACAGACAGCAGAGGCAAGGAGCAGCACATCTTTGCTCGTGCCGACGGCTATATCGTCAACGCTACGGCAGTACCGCTGACTATCTATCCGGTGCCGAGCGTAACTGTCAATAATACGGCGAATGTCAAAATTGACAAATCCGATGCTTCGGCATATCGTCCGGATATCGGCAGCGACAGAAATATTATCCTCACTGCTACGGCAGGCGATGTTACGACGGTTGCTGACGGCAACACGAAGGACTGGATTAACGGAGCTTTGAGCATCTTTGGCTTCACCGCCTGCGATACAGGCAAGACGACCAAAAATCTCACAGGCAACGTTGAAGTCAATGGTGCGCTGGAAACCGGCATTCATCGCAAGCAGAGGCTCTCTATTGGCGGCATGGATGTAAATGGCAAATGGGAAAGCGACATTGGTTATTCCGCAGGCATGGGCTTTACCTACGAAGCGAACAGCAAGGTAGCCAGCGAGCTGCTGACGCGCCTTGAAGAATTAAAGACGATGCGCGCCAATTACTATAATGATAAGGCTGCCTCGGCTGCTCTGGAAAAAGAGATTACGGCTGTAGAGGAGAAGCTCATCAGCTCTGGCTTTGGCTGCCGTGAAAAGGGCGTTTTCGTGGTCTATGATGAGGGCAATGCAGCACTCAAGACAGGCAAGGTTATCGTCAGCGATGTAGAAGCACGCTTGGGCAATATCAGCATCAACGCCGATAATCTTTACGGCACAGGCAAGCTGGCAGCTCCTGACGATGCTGAGGTAACAATCACTAATAACTCGCCTAATAATCTGGTGGTCAACAATATCTACGTCAACAGCGCGATGATTAAGACAGATGTGTCGGAGGATGGCAAGACTAAAAAGAGCATTATCAAATATGATAATGGTGCCAAAATCAATTTCAATGGCGTAGCCATCAGCCAAGCCAGTGATATCAGCAAGAAGAATAAGGATGCCTCGAAGAAGGTTTCCTTCAGTACGCTTGAGGCGCATAAGCTTGGCTCGGATACATCCTCGGCTATCAACATCAGCAACAGCTTCGTTCCGCGTGACTATCTGAACAAGGGCGGCAATCCTATTTATGCTGCGCCGGAGGTGACGATTGCTGATAAGGCGATGATTTATAATCCGTATGGCAGCGTCAATGTGAGCAGCAAGCATGGCAACATCCATAGCAATGGTGCGATTTATGCTGAAAGCGTCAATGTGGAGGCGAAAAACGGCGACTTCATTCAAAACTACGGCGAGCGTCTGGCGAATATAGGCGGGCTGCCGGAGAAGGAGCTGAACGGCTCTAATAGCGCAGGCATAAGGGCGAACGGCAACATTATCATCAGCGCACGCTATGTGAATGTCAATGCGCCCATCGTCAGCGGTATGCAGGACGTGAGCATCAAGATTGACAGCAAGCCGCAATTCTTCTATCTTGAAGGCAATAAAGAAAAAATGACGACGCTGGCGGAGATGGAGCGCTGGAGCGAGAGCCAGATTGCTGCGCGCACTGTTTACGTCAAGGATAGTCAGGGCAAGGCTGTCGATTTCGTCACCTACGATGTGAAGAAAAAGCAGCTCGTTGTCGATGATATTGAGTTCCATGGTGGCAAGGTGACTATTATCGGCACGATTATGAACACCAATAAGTACGGCAAGGGCTCTATCACTGCTCTCGACGGCTATGGCAATGTCAAGATAGAGAACAACAGCTCTCTCAGCCTTTCCTTGGGCAACATTTCCACCGGCGACGGTACAGAGGGCGTCATCAAGCTCATAGACCTCGATGCGACGACAGGCGAGGTCAGCCGCACAACGACCTATACACGTAGCAACGGCGTTGTCAACTGCAAGGTGGAATATGCAAATGGCAGGACGACGAGCAGCAATACTGCTGAGTATAAGCCGGACGAGCTGTACTACAATTGGCTGACAGGCAAGGACAGCTCTTATGTTACGGAATATCTTTACGAGGGAAGCAACTTTGATATCTTTAAATCCTGGGGCCCGATTAATAAGAAGCATCTAGCTGATTCCACGGTGACCAATACAACCACGCGCGAATATGCGCTGCCGGAGGCTTCCTATGTCAGCAAAAATTTGAACAGCGGTATGAAGAGCAACGGCAATGGTGTTTACAGCTCCACGAAAACCTATACGACGAGCCCCAGTGATGCTTATGACGTAACGACGAAGAGCTATCGCAAATGGTATGAGCTGGGAACGGTCAAGCATTACGAAACGCGCTATAAGGTGAAGACAGGCACGACGACGATTACATCTAATGCTATCAAGGCTGATAATGCTATAAAAATTGGCTTTGTCGGTCATGAAGAGGGCAGCGTTGTCAATGCAGCTTCTGTGAACAGCTCTATTAATATCAATGGCGTTATCAATAATGCTTGGGGCTCGACACAGCTTAACAGCGGTAAGGGCAGCATTGCTCAAGGTGCTAATGGCTTTATTAACACCAAGACTCTTACTCTTGCAGCAGCCAAGGATATAGGCAGCGCGGAACAGAGCGTATTGTTCAATGCCAGAACGCTGAAGGCTGCTAGCGGAGGCAGCGCTTATTTACAGAGCAATGGTATGGCTGCCTTGCAGATAAGCAATCTGACAGCTCGCGATAAGTTCAGCCTGCAGGCGCAGGGAAACATTCTTGCCGGCAGCGGCACAAATGCTTCGGCTTCGACAATTGAGCTGTCGAGTGCTTACGGTAAGATAGGCTCGGGAGATGCTCACCTGCGGCTTTATGTGGGCGAGGGCGGTCTTAGTGCTGACGCTTATGATGATATTTATATCGATAACAAGACGGATAACCTTCATCTTGACCATGTTGTTTCTACGCAGGGCAATGTTTATCTGTCGACAAGCGGCAAAATAATAGATGTCAACAAGACTGACCGTATTGACCAAAGCACTGCCGAGAAGCTCAAGAGCTTGGCGAGAGCGCAGCTTTTGGCAGGCGAGGAGACGACAATCGAGAAGCAGAAGAGCATGCTCTGTGCGGCAGTGGATAACAAGTTCAACCGCTATCAGGCTTTGAAGGCAAATGTGCAGGACGGCAGGTTTACGCTGAGCGAAAGCGAGCAGAAGGTGCTGGCGGACGCAGGTGTGGATACCGAAAAGTATATTGCCAAGGCGCAGGCCGAGTATGATGCTTTGCAAAGTGCCGGCGTAGCTTCGTGGACGAGCGCTGACGTGCAGGCGTATAAGGAGAGCATCAATAGCAGCAAGGACAGCATTTATGCTAACGCAGCGCTGCAGAAGGAGCAGCTGGCGGCTGACAAATTCCTCACGCAGCAGGAGAAGGCAGACGTGCTGGTCGGCTCGTGCTATACTGCGGAGCAGCTGCTGGTAAATTATTCGCCGGGAATGCTGAAGGAAACGACGAACACCAATTATCTGCTGAAGGATGTACCGAATGTCAAGGGACACAATGTTACATTAAAGACAGGCTATGGTATTGGCAGCGAAACGCAGCTTAAAGGTCTTGACCTGAACAAGGCGCTGCATCTGTGGACAGAGGAGGAGCTGCTGATTTTGGGCGCAGCAGAGGCCGGTGACATCACCATCGGTGAGGACGGCAAGGCAACGATTAAGGTTGTGAAGCCGATTTATGTGGAGGCTGATGGTCGCTTTACCGGCATGGGCGGCGAGGGCGCAGCCTATCTGGCCAGCACCGGAGATTTTGCTGCAGGTGCTATTACGACGAAGCAGGATGCGCGTATTAAGGCGGCAGGCAGCCTGAGCAAGCTGGAGGTCCGTGCCCGCTCAACAATTTTGGAGGCAGCAGACGGCGCTATCTCTGATGTACGGGTTTGGGGCGACAGCCTGACGGCGCGTGCGCGTAAAGACATTGATATCGCTGCTGACGTGCCTGCTGTGAACAGCGTGTATAGCGCTGAGGGCAGCGTTAAGCTGAAGGGCATGCAGAACCTGCGCGTTGATAAGGTGAAGGCTGGTGCTGACGTAAATATCTTTGCTCATGGCAGCAATCTTGATGTACGGAGCGTTGAGGCACAGGGCATGGTTAATATTGCCGGCGACGTGCTGGAGGATAACGGCACAAGCAGCATTAACGTGGGCAGCGTCAAGACTAACGGCAAGGTAACACTGTTTGCGCATGATAATATCACGGCCAAGTCTGTATCGACGAAGGGCAGAATTCTTGTGGAAACGAAGGACGGCTATATGGACTTAGGCAACTTTAGCGGCCAGAGCCTTTATATCGCTCCGTATGAGCTGGACCGTTATCATGTTGACAGCTTCAACGGTGTGCGCAACTACAAGTACATCTATCATCTGGGCGCTGATGAGGGCAATGATAAGGGCGGCTTTGGTGAGCCGAGCGGCGCAGGCTACGAATGGTATCCGCAGTTCCGCGCGTCTGTATATCAGAGCGACGACCTGCTTACCTACAGCCTGCCGGAGACGCAGGAGAATTTAGCTGCGGCGCCAGTCGGCGTGCTGGATTCCACGCGCCTGGCCGAGGTGCTCACTAACGCCGGTGAGCCTGCGACAGAGGATGAAATCATTATTCTGTAGGACGCAGATAAGCTCATGCTAAAATTAATAAATTAAAAAAACAATCCTCACACTGGAGCGAAAGCGCATGAAACTTTCGCTCCAGCTTGTTTTTTTGCATGAAACTGTTGAGTTAACGCGGTTTTTGTGGTAAAATAATCTAGATAAATTGACAGTTTATTTTTTGCTGTCCGAAGAAAGGCGATGAAGTCTGTGGAACTGGTCAAGGATGTTCCGGCCTATATTCGCTCTATGTATACTGAAAATCATTTTATGAACACCTTTGGTGTGCATATTGATGAGATTAAGTGCGGTCATGTAGTTGTGAGCATTAAGCTGGACCCTGCGAAGCATTTTAATCATCGCGATATCTGTCATGGAGGCGTGATGCTGGCGCTGGCAGATTCGGTGCTGGGCGTTACCGGAGCGAGCGTTGGTGCTGCTGTTGCAACACTGAATTTCAGTATGAACTTTATTAAGGGCGTGCATGAGCCGACAACGCTTTATGTGCATAGCAGTATTAAGCATCATGGACATTCCACGATGGTTATTGAGGCTGAGCTGACAGACAGCGACAAGCATTTGATTGGCACAATATTAACGACTATGTTTATTGTTGACAGATTTAAAGAAATACCCGCCAAATGGTGAGCTTTCGTCACGTGATAATTGGAAGGGAAAAAAGCGGAATCACCGCGTGATATCAAGGAGGATATGATGGAGTTTGCATTAAACGAGGAACAATTAGAATTACAAGAAATGGTGAGAGAATTCGTTGAGAAGGAAATCACCCCGTATGCTGCTGAGATGGACGCAGAAAACCATATGCGTGATGGCCTGATTGAAAAGGCTAACGAAATGGGCCTGCTGAACGTTATCGTTCCGGAAGAGCTGGACGGTCCCGGTCTGGACAGCATTGCTGTTGCTGCTATCTATGAAGAGCTGGGCAAGGGCTGCGCCGGCGTAGCAACCTCTCTGGCTGCTAACAGCCTGGCAACTGTACCTGTACTGCTGGCTGGCACTGACGAGCAGAAGAAAATGTACTGCGACATTCTGAACAATGGCGGCCTGGCTGCTTTCGCTCTGACCGAGCCTGGCGCGGGCAGTGATGCAGGCGGCGTTTCTACCCGCGCTGTACACAACAAGGAAGAGGGCACCTACACTCTGAACGGCACCAAAATGTTCATCACCAATGGCGGCCTGGCAGAAATCTTCCTGGTATTCGCTAACACCCGTAAAACCGGCGGTATCCGTGGCTTGACTGCTTTCATCGTTCCGAAAGACACCCCGGGCTTCTCCGTGGGCAAAAAAGAAAACAAAATGGGCATCCGTCCCTCCAATACTACCGAGCTGGTACTGCAAGACGTTGTTATTCCTGAATCCTATCGCGTAGGCCGCGAGGGTGAAGGCTTCCGTATTGCTATGAACACTTTGGACAGCGCTCGTCCTTTCGTTGGCGCTGTTTCCGTTGGTATCGCTCAGGCTGCTCTGGACTGCGCTGTTAAATATGCTAAGGAGCGCCGTCAATTCGGTCAGCCGATCGCTTCCTTCCAAATGGTTCAAGGTATGCTGGCAGACATGGCTATGAAGGTTGAAACTGCTCGCCTTCTGGTGCAAAAGGCTTGCTGGATGCGCGACCAGGGCATGGAATTCTCCAAAGAGGCTGCTATGGCTAAATGCTATGCTGCTGATACTGCTATGCAGGTAACCACCGACGCTGTTCAAGTTATGGGCGGCTACGGCTACACCAAGGAGTACCCGGTAGAGAAGATGATGCGCGATGCAAAAATTATGCAGATTTATGAAGGCACCAACCAAATTCAACGTCTGGTTATTGCCAACAAGCTGCTGTACTAATATTGGCATAAGGTAAAAATATAAAAAAGACTGTCGCCTGCTGTGGATTTGCTTCTGCAGCGGCGGCGGTCTTTTTGCATATGTAAGAAAAAATTTTTTTACTCAATAAATGTCTTGCGTTACTAAAGATAGTTTGCTAGTATTATGATAGAAGTTTCTAAATGCTTTGCGCATAGGGGAAACAGAAACAAGGTGGATTATATGAAGCAGAATCTGGAAAAAATTGCGGCTGCCGATTTTATGCTGCAGCAGTTCAATGTCGGCAGATGGTGTATAGAGATTCATGAGCAGCAAAGGCCTTGCTTATATGCTGACGATATATTTTGGAATATGATGGGCATGCCGAAGGATTTGGCGCCGGAGGAGGCCTTCAGCTTTTGGGAGCAGCAGATTCCTGATTACGAGAAGAAGCGTACCAGCGATTATTTAAGCAGGTTGCTCACAGGCATCAGCTGCAAGGTAGAATATCTGTGGCGCCATCCAGTGAAGGGACTGCTGTGCATCCGCTGCAGCGGTATGCAGGATATAAGCTGCACTGAGTGTACGCGTATTTATGGCCTGCATCAGGACATAACTGAAATCGTGCAGGTGGAGCATTATGAAAAGAGCGGCATCAAGGAGGTGCTGTACGAGGACAACAGGCACTCTGGCGCCAATAGACAGAGCGGCGGTCTGGCTGTGGTGAAGTTAACTGCGCAGGGAAGCTGGGTACCGGAGTTTATTTCGGACGGCTTTGCGTCCTTGTGCGGCATGACGCCGGAGGAGATGCGTGAGCTGTACAAGCATGATGCTATGGCCGGCGTGCATCCGGAGGACAGGCTGCGGCTGGCGAAGGAGCTGCAGGAATATATTCAAGCGCAAAATGAGTGCGGCGAATTTATTTATCGTCTTGTGCGTGCCGACGGCAGCTATTTTTGGGTGCGCAACTATATCAGCTCCGTAAAGCGTGATGATGGCCTGTACAGCAACTTCTGTTCGATACGCGATATTACGGCAGAGGTGCAGGAGAAGCGGGCGCTGCGCCAGCAGTTCCGCCGTATGTTCAACAGCTATTATAGCTGTGTAGGCAAGAACGAGCTGCTGGTTTGCCGCTGCAATGCGACGAAGAATCTGCTTTTGGATGCGGACAATGACCGCCATCGTGACCTTGTAACTCTCGTGGGCGATGTCTATGATGATTTTATTGATTTCATCAGCCAGTTTATTGTTGATGAGGGCGAACGCAAGGAGTTTGTGCAAGCTGCCAAGGCTGGGGCCTTGCAGCAGGCCTTCGAGCGTGGCGAGAGGGAGCAGAAGCATGTTTATTTTGTGAGCAGTCCGCTCGAGCAATGTGGCCGCTATGGACAGTTCAAAATCTCTTTGCTGCAGGATCCTGACAGCAAGGACGTGATGTGCGTACTGTTCCTGACGGATGTTACGGAAAAGACGATTAAGAAAAGGATTATCGACAAGATGCTGGCGTTGGGCACTGACCGTGTTGTCGATCTTGATCTTATTCATGAAAGATATAAGCTGCTTTATGCCGAGAATAATCATAAAAAGCTGATCGGACGAGAGTTCGATTTTAATGAGCATATAGATAAGGTGGCGCAGGAGCATGTGCTGCCTGCGGACAGAGAAATATGGCTGAAGCTGCGCGATAAGGCTTATATTCTGGAGCAGCTGCAGAGGAAGGGGCGCTACAGCTTCAGCTACCGCGTGCGCAAGCGTGCAGACAGCGATGCTATTAAGGTCAAGAAGCTGACGCTGGCGCCTGTGGATTTGCGTTTGGGACGCATCTGCGTGGTGCGCATGGATGTGACGGATTCCGTCGCAGAGGAGGTGCGCAGCAAGCAGGCGATTGAGCAGGCCCTGGCGGCAGCAGAGCAGGCGAACAGGGCGAAGAGCGAATTTTTGTCGAATATGAGCCATGACATCCGCACGCCGATGAATGCAGTTTTGGGCATGACGGAGATTGCGCTTGATAATATGGATAGCAGGGCAGAGGTTGAAGGCTGCCTGAAGAAAATCAGCATCAGCGGCAAGCATCTTTTAGACTTGATTAACAACGTGCTGGATATGTCGAGGATTGAAGCAGGCAGGATGAGCGTGAACCGTGAGCTGGTTTCGCTGTCGCAGCTGGCGGAGGATATCGTTGCCACGATGCAGATGCAGGCAGAGGCGAAGAAGCAGAGCCTGACCGTGCATACGGAGCAGCTGGCCTGCGCTGCTGTTTACAGCGACAGCCTGCGTCTGCGTCAGGTGCTGCTGAACATTTTGGGCAATGCAGTGAAATATACGCCTGAGGGCGGCGCTGTCGACTTCACGATTAAAGAGTCGCCGTCAGCGAAGGGCCCAGGCTATGTGCATCTGGCCTTTGTCGTGCAGGATAACGGCATCGGCATGACGGACGAGTATGTGCGCCATATTTTTGAATGCTTCTCGCGTGAGGACAGCCTGCGCGTGCAAAAGACGGAGGGCAGCGGCCTGGGCATGGCGATTACGAAGTATATCGTCGATGCTATGGGCGGCGAAATCAGCATCCAGAGCGAGCCGAACGTGGGCACGGAGTTCACGGTGCTGCTGGACGTGGAGCGTGCCGAGCAGGAGCAGGCCGAAAGCCGTGAGGCGGACGCAGCGCAGCCGCAGCGCGGTCTGCGCGTGCTGCTGGCCGAGGACAATGCGCTCAACAGAGAGATTGCCGTGGCGCTGCTGTCGAAGCAGGGCGTCACTGTCGAGACCGCCGAAAACGGTCAGCTGTGCGTGGAAAAATTTAGCGCAGCTCCCAATGGCTATTATGATGCTGTGCTGATGGATGTGCGCATGCCGGTGATGAACGGCTACGAGGCGACGAAGGCGATAAGAGCCTTGGCGCGTGCGGATGCAGCGCTGCCGATTATCGCGATGACTGCGGATGCCTTCGCAGAGGACGTGGAGCGCTGTCTGGCAGCAGGCATGAATGCGCATTTATCTAAGCCTATGGATATTAATAAATTGATGGCGCTCTTAGAACGTTTGTGCTAAAATATAGTTGAATAATCTTTTGGAGGTAAGCATTATGGATAGATTTCAGGTACATGCACCTACACAGGTAATTTTTGGCAAGAACACAGAGTCCCAGGCAGGGCGCTGGTGTAAATATTACGGAGCACATAAGGTGCTCGTGCATTTTGGTGGACAGAGCGCAAAAAAGAGCGGCTTGTTAGACCGCGTGTGCGCAAGCCTCAAGGAGGCAGGGCTGGAATATGTGCTGCTGGGCGGCGTAGTGCCGAATCCGGAGCTGGGCCTGATTCACGAGGGCATCAGGCTGTGCCGTGAGCAGAACGTGGATTTTATCCTCGCAGTTGGCGGCGGCAGCGTTATCGACAGCGCTAAGGGCATCGGCTACGGCTTGGCGAACGCTGGTGAGGTTTGGGATTTTTATGCGCGTAAGCGTGATGTGGCTGGTTGCGCACCACTCGGCGCGGTGCTGACGATTGCGGCAGCCGGCAGCGAGATGAGCAACTGCAGCGTAGTGACGAACGAGGACGGCTGGCTGAAGCGCGGCCTGTCGACTGATTATGGCTATTGCAAATTCGCGATTATGAATCCGGAGCTGACCTATACGCTGCCTGCTTACCAGACGGCGAGCGGCTGCACGGATATCATGGTGCATACGCTGGAGCGCTACTTCACCGCACCGTCGACGCAGCAGCTGGCGCTTATCGACGGAATTGCAGAAACGCTGCTGCGCAACGTTATGCGCAATGCCAAGATTGCGCTCAAGGAGCTGGAGAATTACGATGCACGCGCCGAGATTATGTGGAGCGGCACGCTTTCGCATAATGATACGACAGGCGACAGAAGCTTTGGCGACTGGTCGTGCCACCAGCTTGAGCATGAGCTGAGCGCGATGTTCGGTGTGGCGCACGGCGCCGGTCTGGCGGCTGTGTGGGGCAGCTGGGCACGCTATGTGTATAAGGAGAACGTGGGCCGTTTTGCGCAGCTGGCAGCGAATGTGTTCAATATTCCTTATAACTTCCGCAAGCCGGAGGCCACGGCGCTGGAGGGCATTGCGGCGATGGAAAGCTTCTTCCGTCATATCGGCATGCCGACGAATATCCATGACCTCATTGGCAAAACGCTCAGCGAGGAAGAAATCAAGACGCTGGCCTATAAGTGCAGCTTCATGCAGACGCGCACCATCGGCCAGTTCAAGGTGCTGCAGCTTGAGGATATGGAAAATATCTACAGAATGGCAAAATAAAAAATTTTATAGGGTTTTTATTAGAGGAAGAGTGAGAGTATGCGTGTTGTAGCTTGTGATGATGAGGTTTTATGGTTGGAAAACTTGACACCCATGCTGCAGGAGCTGTGCCAGAAGTATGACTTGCCGCTGGAGCTGAAGCTGTTCACCGACGGTGAGCAGTGCTATGAGTATTTGCTGCATAACGATGCACAGCTGGTGATTATGGATATCTTTCTGGCGCAGGGGACGGGCGTAGAGCTGGTGCGCAGGCTGAGAAAGCAGGGCTTTGGCTTCAAGCTGGTGTTTTTGACCACGAGCAACGAATTTGCCAATGAAAGCTATGAGCTGGAGGCCTCCTATTATCTGCTCAAGCCGCTGCAAAGCGAGCAGCTGGAAAAGGCGCTCAGATGCTGCGGCCTGCTGGACAGAGAAGAATATATCGTCTTGGACACTGGCGATGAACCTGTGCGCATCAGGCCGAAGGATATCGTGGTCGTCGAGGTGCAGGACAAATATTGCTTTATCCATACGCTGGCGCAGACATATAAGGTCTACAGCTCGATTAACAAAATCAGCGAAAAGCTGACGCAAAAGTATTTTCTCATGACCTATCGCGGCGTGCTGATAAATATGCAGCATGTGAAGCATATGGACAACAAGTTTTTCCTGATGAGCAACGGCTTTAAGGCGCCAATCCGCGTGCGCGACGGCGCAGCGGTGCGCGGAGCGTATATTGACTGGCTGATGGAGGATTAAATAACGTAAAAAAGGACTTTCGTTCAGGCGTAATGCCTAGGGCGAAAGTCCTTTGTTTTTTGTTTGTCAATATTTGCGCCTCAGCATATCTGCAATGCGCTTTTGCTCCTCAAGCTGGGAGAGAGCCTTTTCGTAAAGCAGCATTTGCAGCCTGCTTTGCACAGGCTTCAGCTCAGGCGTGCCGTCGACGCTGTAGACAACCTGGTCGTCCTTGTCGGTGTACAGGCTTTTGAGCAGCGCATATTGCGTGCCGTCGTTGTTGTACATATAAATCTGCGTGACCTCGACAGCGGTGCGCAGCTCAGGACGCAGGGACTGCAGCTTGGGCAGGGTTTCCTCGTTGTAATGAAGCTCTGCCTGCACCAGGAGAAACAGCCTGCCGTCATGAGTCAGGGGCTGGATATTATCCTTGTCGATATACAGGTCACCGCTCGTCGTGCTGCCGAGCTTCTCTAGATTTTGCGCTGCGGCAGCGCTTGCGAAGCAGAACAGCAGCAGGCACAGAAGAAAAATCAGCTTACGCTTCATAGCCGGTTATTTCTTTTCTGCAGGAGCCTGTTCTTTGACAGGAATGAAGCTCAGGGTGTTGAGCTTTAAGCTCTTGTCGAAAATGAAGCGGACAATGACAGTTTTTTCTTTGCTGAAGCTGCCAACATATTCTACAACGTCGCCATCGTCAAAGCGGCGGAAGTTGACGAATTTCAGGGTTTTCATGGCGCCAAGCTGCTCCTTAACCTGCTTTTGGATAGCAGTGAAGCCCTTTACGCCCATGTTCTTGTCGAGCTCAGGACTCAGGCTGGATGCGAAGCCGGCATAAGCGGTGACTGCGTCCGCATTGAGGGAAGCAACGATTTTGTCCGCGGTCTTTTGTTCTTTATTTAAGTCGCCGCCGTCAGCAGCGAAGGCATTGCAAGCGAAAGCAAGGGTAAAAATCGTGGTTAATAACAAAACTAATTTTTTCATTGTAAAACCTCCAAATAAATAGAAAGTGCAGATCTCTTGCTTTAATAATACTGTTTTTTGCGGAAGAAGTAAAGCAGAAAAAAATATTTTTCTGCAAATGGGGGTGAGGGTGTAAAGATAGTTACAGAGTGTGGGGAGGAGAGTGGGGATAGTGATACCCCTCTGTCAGCTTCGCTGACATCTCCCCTTACAGGGGCGACTTATTAGACGTACTAGCGTAATGGTGGTACGTTGAATATGACTACAATAATCAGAAAATTATGATTGACTTTTGCAATAAGACATGATATACTGACTATAAAGACTAGTCAGAAAATAATATACAGAAAAGAGCTGATGATA
>OQVS01000247.1_pt1 | contig 34349 bp, 35 predicted proteins | sample 1691601 | NCBI WGS metagenome assembly OQVS01 (sample SAMN03418268, study PRJEB22391) | human gut metagenome | biome: human-gut; feature: organic feature; material: feces | host: Homo sapiens | place: Tanzania | collected 2013-01 | reverse complement strand
TGTAAAATTTAGCATTTTTAAGCCTAAAATAAACGGAGTAAAGATGAAAATTTTTGAAAACGATTTTCTTTTTATTGAGCGTGAAAACGCGCAAATTCCTTGGCTCAAAATCTTCACCAAAGAGCCATTTGTAGAGCTTACAGACTGCCCAAGTAGCTTGCAAAATGAGCTTTGGCGCGTGGTGCTGCTGTGCGAGCGAGCTTTAAGAGAGTTTTACAAGCCTGATAAAATCAACATTGCGTCCTTTGCTAACTATGTCCCACGCGTGCATTTTCATATAATGGCGCGCTTTAAGGACGATGAATTTTTCCCCGAATGTATGTGGGGCAAGCCGCAAAGAAAGCGTGTAAAGCTGAATTTAGCAAGCTTTGATGAGTTTGTGGAATTTTTGCGCAAAAGACTTGCTTAATTTTAATAATAGCACTCATTTTGATGAGCAAATCGCATTAAGACACTTTGGGTAAATTTTGCTAAAAAATGAGTTTATTTTGCTATAATCATCTTTTAAAAAAGCGATGAATTTGATGAAGCGTGCAAACGCGCTGGCGAAATTAAATTTTTAAGGAAAAGCGATGATGCCTTTTAGTGATGATGAGCTTGTAGAGCCTGTAAAAGCGGTGCTTGGCAAGCAACTTTACATTTTGGAGCAAGACGGCGGGGGCTTGGAATTTTTAGGCGTGAAAAACGGCGTGGTTTTCGTGCATTTAACGGGGGCTTGCAAGGGCTGTGCGGCAAGTGGCACGACCCTAAAATACGCCCTTGAACGACAGCTTAAAATCGACATTCACCCCGAAATCACTCTTGTGAATTTAAGCGGCGGGGCTGATGAGTTTGCTAAAATTTAAGCCAAATGAGCTATAATTTGAGCATAAAAAGGATAAAAATGGGTTCGCAGGATTTCAAACAAATCGCCTTAAATGCGTTTCGCCGCAAGGATTATGAGAGTGCAAAGCTTTATTTGAGCCTTGCTTATGAGAAAAAGCCAAGCGCCTTGCTGCTTAATCTCATCGAGCTTTGTGAATTCGCGCTCAATGCGCCTGATGAGGGGGATTTGCTCTTTGAATTTTATATGAAAAATTGCAAGGTGCGCTCGATAAACAAGGAATTTGAAAAGATTTTGCAGTTGAGTGAAGGCTCAAAAGCCTATCCGCACGAGGCTTTAAGCTATGCGGACTTTTTGCAAAGTGAGCGTGAAGTGGGCTTTAAGCGGAGTTTTGAAAATGTGATTTTTGCCAACAAGCTCGTGCTGTCAAGCAAAAACGAGTTTTTGGACTTTTTGGAAAAGCTCTTGGATAACGGCTACACCGACACTTTGCTGGGCTATATGGAAAGCGTAGCGGTGCATTTTGCGGGGGACGGGCGGTTTATGCGGCTGCAAGAAAGACTGAGGAATTTAGCGTGAAAATAGCCTTGCAAGACACTTTCATCACGGACAATTCTAACGAGTGTGAGCAAAATTGTTTTTTTGTAGAGTGCGCTCAAAATGCTAAATTTAAAGGTGATGCGCAAAAAAAGGGCGCAAAAATCATCTCTTTAAATGAGTGCAAAAGGCATTTAGGCATAGATGAAAATATCCAAATCATCGCCATCACAGGCACGAACGGCAAAACAACCACAGCAGCAATCATCGCTCATCTTTTAAACGCTCTTGGCTTTAAAAGCGCGCTTTGTGGCACTCGCGGGGCTTTTATAGGACAGCAAATCATCGGCGAAAAGGGCTTAACAACCGCGCCCATTTTGCAAACGCTTGATTATTTGGCAAAGGCAAGCAAGGCTGGGTGTGAGTTTTTTGTGATGGAGGTTAGCTCGCACGCTCTTGTTCAAAAGCGCATTGAAAGCCTAAATTTTGCGGCGAAAATTTTTACAAATTTAACGCAGGACCATTTGGATTTTCACAAGGATTTTGCGCATTATCAAGCCGCAAAGGAAAGTTTTTTTACTGATGAGTGCTTAAAATTCATCAATGCTGACAGCGTAAAAATCGCTTATAATGGCGCAAACGCCATAACTTACGGCGTAAAAAATAGTGCTGATTATGGTGTGAGCGAGTTTGATTTGAATTCTGGCATAAGAGCGACTTTGAATTTTAAGGGCGAAAAAGTGCCGATAAACTCGCCACTTGTGGGGCTTTTTAATCTTTACAATCTCCTTGCCGCGCTTGCTTGCATAAATGAGTTAAAACGCCCAAATTTAAGCGCCTTGCAAAGGGCAGTGAGCGAATTTAAGGGCGTGAGCGGTAGGGTTGAGGAAGTGGCTGAAAGGGTGATAGTGGATTTTGCGCACACGAGCGATGGCATAGAAAAGGTGCTTGAAGCACTTTCTCATAAGAATTTAATCGTAGTTTTCGGAGCTGGCGGCGATAGAGACAAAACAAAGCGTCCTTTAATGGCAAAGGCAGCGAAAAAATTCGCCAAAAAGCTCATCATCACAAGCGACAACCCACGAAGTGAAAATCCAAACGACATTATAGCAGACATTTTAAGCGGTATAGTCCAAGATGAAAGCGTGTTTGTCGAGTGTGAGCGCAAAAAAGCCATAGAAAAAGCCCTTAAAATGCAGGGCGAAGATGATTTTGTAGTGATTTTAGGCAAGGGAGATGAGAATTACCAAGAAATAAAGGGCGTAAAGTATCCATTTAGCGATAAAGAAGTGGTAAAAGAGCTAGTAAATAAGCGTAAATAGGGCGTTAGCGTGGAAACTGAGCGCAGTTTTTTATAAAGTTTGCAAAAAATTTGCATATCTGTGAGAGTTTTAAGTTGTTTTTATTAAATTTATAGTAGAATTTGCAAATCACACTTTCTAAGGAAAAAAATGTTTGAAAATTTAGATTTGTCCAAAATGGGCGAGCTGTTTCAAAATGTGCAGGAAAAGGCTCAGCAGCTAGAATCTGAGCTTGCTAAAAAAGAGTTTGTCGCCAAAAGTGGCGGAGGTTTAGTCAAGGTAAGCGCAAACGGCAAGGGCGAAGTCATCGACATTAGCGTTGATGAAAGCCTGCTTGATGACAAAGAATCCTTACAAATTCTACTCATCGCTGCTGTAAATGATGCCTTAAATATGGTCAATCAAAACAAACAAAGTATGGCAGGAGACATTTTAGGAGGGTTTAACCTATGAGAATTTTAGCTTTTATCGCACTTTGTGCGGGTTTGATGCTGGGCGTTGAACGCCCTAAATTTGAGGACTTTGCGGCGTGTTATGCTCGCAACAAAGCTAGCGTTATGGTGTATGAGGGAATGGACGCTTTTGTGCTGAGCGACAACCTGCTTGCGGTGCTGAAAACTCCAAACCAAAAGCTCAATCGCTATGTCAAATACGACCCTTTTTTGAATTTATACCTTGTAAGGACTGATTTTAGCTTGTTTCCGCCTGTTACTTATGATGAGCAAAACCTTACGCGCAACGATTGGGTAGGCATTATCGACCCGCAACAGCCTTATATAGGGCATTTAAAATACCTAGCCCAAAACATAAACGAGCGCGACCAGCTTGACTTTCGCACTAAGGTAGGACAGCTTGACACCACTTGCTGCTCTATGCTTGGCATAGCTTTGGGAGACGGCTCGTTCATCGGCAACCGCTATTTAAAGCACTTTGCGAAGTATAATGATGTGTATTGGGGCGATATAGGCGTGGATTTTGTGATGAGAGATAACAAAATTTATGTTGAAAGCGTGCGAAACAACGGCAAATTCCTAATCAACGATGAAATAGTAAGCGTTGATGGCGTGAGCGCAAAGGATTTGCGAAAGCTCAACGAAACCATACTTTTTAGCGACCGCGGCGCTACGCTATATTTTGTCGTCTTGCGTGATAATAGAGACTTAAATATCAGCACAAATGTCTTTGCAAAGGATTTGAGCCGCTTTAACCTACCCGTAGCCACGCCTGCGCCCAAAAAAGTCGTCAAGGCAGCCTATACAAACACACTTGGGCTTACCATAAACAAGAATTTAATCATCACTCGTGTCGCACCTGACTCAAAAGCCGCAAATGCGGGCTTTAAAGTGGGCGATAAAATCATTCGTATCAACAACGAAGTCATCAAAAATGTCGCTCACGCTCAGCGCATTTTCGTGCGTGATGACTTTTTTAGAGTGCTGGTATCTCGTGCGGCAAGGCGTTTGCCCATCAATAAACAAGAGCATTGGCTGCTGCGCGAAAACGAGCAGTTTCAGTTTTTCATAAGGCTGAGTAAGTGAGCGTTTTGACGCGTTTTGAGAGCTTTTTAAAGGCAAATTTGCCGAGCATTCAAAGCTTTCACCCCTTTTTTAACGAAGCCCTGTCAAGTATGCTTGTGGCGGGTGGCAAGCACTTTCGCGCTCAGCTTTTGCTTGGCATAGTGGAAAACAAAGCCCCAACTTTGCTTGAAAAGGCGATGAATGCGGCTTTGGCGGTTGAGTTTATCCACACTTACTCGCTGATACACGATGATTTGCCCGCTATGGACAATGCGCCTTTGCGGCGTGGCAAACCTACCTTACACAAGGCTTATGATGAAACCACAGCGATTTTAGTGGGCGATGCGCTCAACACCGAAGCCTTTTTGCTCTTGTCAAATGCTGAATTTAGCGACACTATCAAAATAAAACTCATCAAAACCCTAGCATACAATGCGGGTATAAATGGAATGATTATAGGACAGGCGATTGATTGTTTTTTTGAGGACAAAAGGCTTGATTTAAAGCAGCTTGAATTCTTACATATCCACAAAACCGCCCGTTTAATCGCCGCCGCACTTAAAATGGGCTGTGAAATTTGCGAATTTGACGAGAAAAAAACGGCTCAAATTTATGAATTTGGCTTAAAACTTGGGCTTGTCTTTCAAATCAATGATGACATTATCGATGCAACAAGTGATGAAAAAAACTCAGGCAAGCCTACAAAGGCAGATATACACAAAAATTCCTTTGTGAATTTACTCACACTTGCAGGGGCGCAAAAGGTAAAGGCTGATTTGCTCGAAATTTGTGAGAGTTTGCTTTTGAATTTAGATGAAAATTTAGCCCCTTATCTTAAAAATTTGATGAAAAAATACCTTTAAAAAGGACAAAAGATGAATTTAAACAAGCTTGAAAAAACAGACCTTGCGATGCTCACAAAAATGGCAAACACCTTGCGGATTTTAAGCGCTGATATGGTGCAAAAGGCAAACAGCGGACACCCTGGCGCAGCTTTGGGGCTATCTGACATTGTGGCTGTGTTAAGTTTGCATTTACAGCACAACCCCAAAGACTCATCGTGGCTAAACCGCGACAGGCTCGTTTTTTCGGGCGGACACGCCAGCGCACTTTTGTATAGCTTTTTGCATTTAAGTGGCTATGATTTAAGCGTTTGGGATTTAAAAAATTTTAGGCAGCTTCACTCCAAAACGCCCGGACACCCAGAAATAAGCACACAAGGCGTAGAAATCGCCACAGGACCCTTAGGACAAGGCGTTGCAAACGCTGTTGGCTTTGCGATGGCGGCTAAAAAAGCGGCGAATTTGCTTGATGAAACGCTTATCAACCACAAGGTGTATTGCCTTTGCGGAGACGGGGATTTGCAAGAGGGCATTAGTTACGAGGCTTGCTCGCTTGCAGGCGTTCATAAGCTTGATAATTTAATCATCATTTACGACAGCAACCACATTTCTATCGAAGGCGACACGGCTTTGGCTTTTGATGAAAATGTGGTGCAAAGGTTTATCGCACAGGGCTTTGAAGTGCTTGACATAAACGGACACGATTATGAAGCCATAAACAACGCATTTTTAAAGGCTAAAAACGCCACAAAACCCACGCTCATCATCTCTCACACTACCATAGCCAAAGCCGCACTCACGCTTGAAGGCTCACACCACAGCCACGGCGCACCTTTGGGCGAAGAAATCATCAAAAAAATGAAAGAAAATTTAGGCTTTGACCCAAATTCGCACTTTGAAATTCCAGCTGATGTGAAAATCCGCTTTGAAAGTGCGGTTGAACTTGGCGATTTAGCGCAGGCAAAATGGAGACAAATCCTACAAAACTCGCCCAAAAAAGAGCTTTTAAACGAGCTTTTAAAGCCTGATTTTAGCAAGGTTGAGTATCCAAATTTTAGCGGTAAAGACATAGCCACAAGGGATTCAAACGGCGAAATTTTAAACGCTATTGCAAAAAGCGTTGTGGGCTTTTTAGGCGGAAGTGCTGATTTAGCCCCGTCAAATAAAACCGAGTTAAAGGGCTTTGGCGACTTTGTGGCGGGCAAAAATTTGCATTTTGGCATAAGAGAACACGCTATGGCAGCCATAAACAACGGTTTTGCAAGGTATGGGCTTTTCTTGCCCTTTTCGGCGACTTTTTTTATTTTCAGTGAGTATTTAAAGCCAGCCGCTAGAATCGCCGCTTTGATGAAAATCAAGCATTTTTTCATCTTTACGCACGATAGCATAGGCGTTGGAGAGGACGGACCCACGCATCAGCCCATAGAACAACTTAGCACCTTTCGCGCAATGCCAAATTTCCTTACCTTTCGTCCAGCTGATGGCAACGAAAACGCCGCGTCTTGGCAAATAGCCTTAAAAGAAAACTTACCTTGCGCCTTTGTGCTTTCACGCCAGAAGCTCAAAGCCTTGCCACAAGGCGTTTTTGGCGGAGTGGAAAATGGAGCGTATTTGCTTAAAGAAAGCGAAAATGCTGAATTTACCTTGCTTGCAAGCGGTAGCGAAGTGAGCCTTTGCCTAGAAACCGCCGCACTTTTAGAGCAAAAAGGCAAAAGAGTAAGTATCATCTCAATGCCTTGCTATGAGCTTTTTGAAAGGCAAGATAAGGCTTACAAAAAAAGGCTTTTACAAGGCAGGGTTATCGGCGTAGAAGCAGCCAGCGCAAATGAGCTTTATCAGTTTTGCGATGAGGTTTTTGGGATTAAAAGCTTTGGCGAAAGCGGCAAGGACAAAGAAGTTTTCGCGCACTTTGGCTTTACGCCTGATAGGCTTTGCGAGTTTGTTTTAAAAGCAGATGATGAGTAGTGCGCATTTAAGGCGTGAGATTAAGGGGACAAGATGAGTCAAAATTTAGCCTTTTTGAAAAGCGAGCTTGAATTTATCACTCAAAACGCGCAAGATAGGCTTGTCATCAGTGGAATTTGGGACAAAAATTCACTGCCCTTTTTTGAAAAAAAGCCCATTTTGCAAATTTTTAAGCCGAATTCAAAAGTCATCATTTTTGATTTTTCAAATTTAACGCACATTGATACAGCGGGCATTTGCTTTTTTTTAAGGCTTGAATTTGAGCTTAAAAAAGAAAATTATGAAATCCAAAAAATAGGCTTAAACGCCACAAATTCAAGCCTTTACGAACTTTGTGCGAAAAATTACGCACCCTTACCAAAAAAGCAAAAAGCCCAAGCACAAGAGCATTTCGCAAGGCTCATCAGCGATAAAATCGCTAAAATGATAGCCGCTTTAAGACGCTTTGTCGTTTTTAGCGGAGTCTTTTTTGCTGCCCTTTTTGATTTGATGAAACACCCTAAAAACTTCCGTTTCATCGCCTTTTTATACCACATAGAGCATTCTGCCTTGCGCGCAATGCCCATCATCATCTTAACTTCCTTACTTGTAGGCGTGGTGCTTGCTTATCAAGCGGCGTATCAGCTGGCGCAATTTGGCGCAAACATTTTCATCGTGGATTTAGTCGGCATTTCAGCCACGAGAGAAATCGCCCCGCTTATCGCTGCTATCGTTATCGCAGGGCGCAGTGCTAGTTCATACACGGCGCAAATCGGCGTGATGAAAATCACCGATGAAATCAACGCGATGAATACTATGGGCTTTAACTCTGCGCGTTTTATCATACTGCCACGCGTGCTGGCACTTAGCTTTGCTATGCCTTTGATAGTCGCTGTTGCCGATGCGGTAAGCATTTTTGGCGGTTTGCTTGTGGCGGATTTAAGTCTTGGGATAAATCCTTTTGAATTTATGAGACGCTTCAAAGAGGCTGTGGAGCTTAAACATATCATCATCGGGCTTGTCAAAGCCCCAGCTTTTGGGTATATCATCGGTATGATAGCGTGTTTTCGGGGCTTTGGCGTGAAAAATACCACAGAAAGCATAGGCATTTACACGACAAAAAGCGTGGTAAATGCGATATTTTGGGTGATTGCCTTTGATGCGCTTTTTTCTATCTTTCTCACACAGGCGGGCATTTAGATGAGCGAGATTGTGGCAAAAGACATTGTAACGCGTTTTGGAGACAAACTCATACACGATAAGGTGAGTTTTAGCGTCAATAAGGGCGAAATTTTTGGCATTTTGGGCGGTTCTGGTTCGGGCAAATCCGTGCTACTGCGGCAAATGCTAATGTTAGAGCATTTTGATGGCGGCGAGTATGAAATTTTAGGCAAAAATTTACGCCGCATTAGCCCAAAAGATGCGCTAAAATTACAGCAATCTTGGGGCGTTGTCTTTCAGTTTGGCGCGCTTTTTAGCTTTTTTAGCGCGTATGAAAACATAGCCTTGCCCCTGCGCGAATACACGCATTTAAGCGAGCGTTCTATAAAAGAGCTTGTTTATATGAAGATTAAAATGGTAGGGCTTGATGAAAGGGTGCTTGGGCTTTTTCCTAGCGAGTTAAGCGGCGGTATGGTAAAGCGCGTGGCTATCGCGCGGGCTTTGGCGCTTGATAGTAGCTTGCTTTTTTTGGACGAGCCGACCTCAGGGCTTGACCCGCACAGCTCGCGTGAATTTGACGAGCTTGTTTTAGCCTTAAAAGCGGGGCTTGGGCTGACTATGGTGCTGGTAACGCACGACAAAGAGAGTATGAGAAATGTTTTGGACAGGTTTTTGATTTTACAGGACAAAAAAGTGGGCTTTATCGGCACGCAAGACGAGCTAAAAGCGCACAACACAGCACTTTATGAAAGGTTTATGGGCTGATGGAAAATAAAGCAAGTTATTTCTACATAGGCATTTTTGTCTTTGGGATTTTCGCGGTAGCGGTGTTTTTTATGGTGTGGCTGAGCGGCTTTTCGCACAAGGAAAGGTTTGAGTATTATCAACTTTTCACACAAGAGTCCATTTCAGGGCTTGGCATAAAAGCACCCGTGCGCTTACTTGGCGTGGAAGTAGGCAGCGTGGAGGACACGAGCATAGACACCACGCAAGGTGGCGTGGGCGTTCGCATACTCATCAAGCTCAAAGAAGGCACGCCCATCACGCACAACACTTATGCGACACTAGCCTTGCAAGGTATCACGGGGCTTAAATTCATCGAGCTTAGAGCAGACAGCGAAGAAAAGGCGGTTTTAACGCACGCGAACAAGGACGAAATCCCAACCATACCCGTCAAACAAGGCTTTTTATCTACCCTTGACAAACAAGGCGATAAATTCATACAACTGCTTGATTATACAAGCGAACAGCTTCATCTCATTTTCAGCGAAAAAAATGTGCGAAATTTTGGCAGAATTTTGGAAAATTTTGCGAATTTCAACAAAACCTTAGAACCAACCCTTGCAAATTTCAGCAGCGCGTCTCAAAAAATGGCGCATTTAGCCGACAACTACGGCGATATAAAAGGCTCGCTTGGCTCTAATCTCGAAGTTTTAGAAGCCTTGCTGATACAAATGAGCGAAACCTTGCGGAATTTAAAGCAAAGCCCATCAGATATCTTTTTCAAAAGCGGCAAAAACAAACCAGCACCGGGAGAGTAAAATGCGAAAATTTAACGAAAAAAACTTAAATTTACGGCTAAATTTAGGGCAAATTTTTTGCGTAAAAATTTTAAATTTAAGACAAAGTTTCAGGCTATTTTTTAGCGAAAAAAGTTTGAATTTAAAGCAAATTTTTTGCGAAATTTTTTATCTTAAAAAGCTAAATTTAAAAAAACTCGTTGGGCTTTTTGTCCTGCCTTTTGCCTTTTGCGCTTGTTCGCTAATGCCAACAGCACAGCCAAACCCAACGACTTACATACTTAAAGCCGATGAAAGCGTAGTGCTTGAAAGAGAAAGCGCAAATGATAAAAGCATACAAATCGCGCCCACTCAAAGCCTGTTTTACCTTAAAGGCAATGAGATAGCCTATGTCATAAACAACGAGTTAAGCGCCTACTCCAAGCACTTGTGGAAAAGCTCGCCTACGAATTCGCTCGCCTTAATACTAGCGGAAAAATTTGAAAAAAACAGGCTTTTTAAGGCGGTGCTAAACTCTAACAGCCAAATTCGGGCTGATTTGCTGTTAGAAACGCGCTTTGACGCCTTTGAGCAAGTCTTTGTGAGCGAAGAGGAATTTGATGATGAGTTAAAGGACAAAAACTCAGTTTTAAGTGAGGGTGCAAAACGCACCAAAATACGCGCCAAAAGCTCTCAAAGCGTAAATCTTAACACGCAAAATACGCATTTAAGCAAAAAGGCAAGCACCACAACAAGTGCTAAAAGCTACATTCGTTTAGAGTTAAGCGCGAGTTTAGTGGAAAATGAGAGCAAAACACTGCTGGGCTTTGAGCGTTTTAGCTACAAAATTCCCGTGCAGGATTTCACGCCAGATTCTGCCATCATCAGTTTTGATAAGGCTTTAAATTTGCTCGGCGATGATATGGTAGAATGGCTTGATGAGCTTTTAAAATAAAGCATTTGCTTTCAAACAAAACGCTATAAATTTAAATAAGCATTAAGCTAGCCTTTGCAAAAGCCTTTTGCCATCATCGTTTAAAGTTTTGCCCTTAAAATAAGCCTTGCCAAAGGCGATGATTTGAGCGTGAAAGATTTGATAAAGCTCATAAAGGGCTAAATTTTGACTTGAATTTGTGCTGTTTAAATTTAAATTTTGTTCTTTGTGCTTGAATTTTTGTCGCATTTATACGAAAAAATTTGCGCCCAAGCCTTAAATTCAGCTTTTAAATTCAGCGAAATTTTGACGCAGGGCTTCATAGGCTATTATCCCCACGCTTGTGGCGAGATTTAGACTGCGCCCATAGCTTTTCATCGGTATGGTGATGAGCTGTGCGCCTTGCATTTGCATTAAATGCTGTGGCAAGCCAAAACTTTCGCTACCAAAAAAAAGAAAATCCCCCTTTTGAAAGCGCGCCTTAAAATACGGCTCGCGCCCCTTTGTGCTAGCGAGAAAAAACCGCTCTTTGTGCGCTAAATTTGCGCTTAAAAACTCATCTAAATTCTCCCAAATAACAGGGCGCAGTTTCGCCCAGTAATCAAGCCCCGCACGCCGCACAGCCTTGTCATCAAGCGAAAAAATCGTAGGCTTAATGATATGTAGCGTAAAGCCCGCGTTAAAGCACATTCTGCCGATACTGCCCGTGTTTTGGGCTATGCGAGGGCAAACAAGGACGATATTAAACATTTTGCGCCTTTTTGGGTAAATTTAGGCTAAATTCTAACAAAAATTTGCAAAACATAAGGATAAATTCGCTAAAATTTGAATTTATCTGCGCGAAAGCAACCTTTAAAAAAGATTTGAATTTTGACATAAATTTAACCAAAAATTCAGCGTAAAAAAGGTAAAATTAAGGATTATGTTTAAGGTAAAAATGTGAGAGTATTTCTTTTGCTTGTGGCACTTTGTGGCGTGGCTTTGGCGGCTGAGGTAACCATACCAACCGTAGATTTAAGGCTCAGTGCGCCCCAAAGCCCGCGCCAGCTCGTAACCGTGCTTAATGTCGTTGTCGTTTTAACCATACTTGCGCTTGCACCGACTATCGTCTTTGTGATGACTTCGTTTTTGCGCCTTGTGGTGGTGTTTTCGTTCTTGCGGCAGGCTATGGGCACTTCGACTATGCCACCAAATACGATTTTAGTTACCTTTGCGCTGATTTTAACCTTTTTTATAATGGAGCCAACGGCTACCAAAGCCTTTAACGATGGCGTAAAGCCCTATATATCGGAAAAAATCGGCTACGAGCAAGCCTTTGAGCGCTCGGCTCGTCCTTTCAAGGACTTTATGCTCCAAAACACGCGAGAAAAGGACCTTGCGCTCTTTTACCGCATACGAGATTTGCCAAACCCAAAGACTATTGATGATGTGCCGCTTACGATGATAGTGCCTGCCTTTATGATTTCAGAGCTTAAAACCGCCTTTGAGATAGGCTTTCTCATCTACTTGCCCTTTTTGGTTATCGATATGGTGGTGAGTTCAGTGCTTATGTCTATGGGTATGATGATGTTGCCGCCTGTTATGATTTCTCTACCCTTCAAACTGCTGATATTTGTGCTTGTCGATGGGTGGAATTTGCTGGTGCAAAAGCTCGTTGAGAGCTATCATATCGCTCAAATCGCTGGGGCTACTTAGTAAAGGGCAAGGCTCACACAAAAAAAGGAGATAAAAGCGAGCCTTGCGGATTGAGTAGATGGTCTCTCGTCCTTGAGAGTGGGATTAAGCTTGTCGTTAAAAACAAACTCACCCACTATATCGGCATTTTTAAAAAAACTTTTGCTTTTTATGACGAAAATTTGGACTTTTGATAAAAATAAATTTTCAAAAAGTATTTCACACACTGCGCTAGCACCCATAAAAAGCCCTTTAAAAGCCAAAACACCAAAGCACAAAAAATTTTTGGAACGGCTTTTGCTTGTAAGGCAATACGATGAGATAAATGACGAAAAAAGGATAATTGATGAGAATTTTTACCCTGCTCATAGCCTTTACAGCGTGCCTTTTTGGGATACCGATAAAGGATTTAGCCAGCACGGTGGGCGTTAGAGACAACCAACTCATAGGATATGGCTTAGTCGTGGGGCTTAACGGAAGTGGAGACGGCACAAGCTCCAAATTTACCATACAATCTATATCTAATTTGCTTCAAGGTATGAATATAAAAGTCAATGCCGATGACATAAAGTCCAAAAACACCGCTGCGGTAATGGTTACGGCAAAGCTGCCCGCCTTTGCTAAAAGTGGCGACAAACTTGACATAACCGTCTCATCAATGGGCGATGCGAAGTCTTTGCAAGGCGGAACGCTGCTGCTTACGGCTTTGCGTGCGATTGACGGCGAAATTTACGCTATCGCGCAAGGTGTCATCTCAGTAGGCGGTATCACAGGCGGGGCTGGCGGGCGCGGGGGCAACCACTCCACGAGTGCGAGTATCATCGGCGGCGCAAATGTCGAGCGAGAAATCCCGCAGAATTTCGCCCAAACTGAAAATCTATCTTTAAGCCTTAAAAATGCGAGCTTTAAGACGGCAAGCGACATAGAGCGAGCCTTAAATGCAAGCTTTCAAAACGAAGTCGCCCAAGCTTTGGATTCGCGCACGATAAAGCTCAATCGCCCCGATGATATGAGTGCGGTTGAATTTATGGCGCGGGTTTTAGAACAAGACATAAATTTCACGCCCGAAAACAAAGTCATCATCGATGAGCGCACAGGCACGGTGATAGCGGGCGTTGATGTGGAAGTGGAGCCGATTTTAATCACTCATAAAGATATAACCATAAAAATCGCCCCGCAAAGTGCCACAGCGCAAACAAACAGCGAAGTAGATATGAAAGATGGCGGTGTCATCGACCCTAGCACGAACACACTGCGTATAAACGCCCGCAAAAGCACGGTTGCAAATGTGGCGCGAATGCTTAACAAACTCGGCGCGTCTCCAACGGATATCATCTCCATAATGCAGAATTTAAAGCGTGCGGGCGCTATCAATGCGGAGCTAGAAGTGATATGACAAAGATTGATACCTTTTTAAGCAACTACAACGCTAACAGCGCTTTGTTTGATAGAGTCGCGAGCGATGTTTCCAGCTTTGACGCGGCTCAAAACTACGCAAGGGCTGAATTTGGCAGCATTTTAGACAAGGCAAATCAAAAAAACGCCTTAAATTTGGGCGAAAATTCAGCTAATTTTCACACAGATGGCGTTTTAAACGGCGCAAAGGTTCGGTATAAAGACGAAAGAGCCTATGACGCAGCGTTAAGAGAGCAAACAGATGCCTTTGAAGCCTTTTTAATCAAGTCCATACTCGATGTTTCTTTGAGCAACAAAATTTCACTTTTTGGCAAAGACGCGAGCGATGAAATCTACCGCTCAATGTATAATGATGCGATGAGTAAGGCTTTGGGCGGCGGAATGGGTTTTAGTGAATTATTATTTAATTATTTAAAAGAAAGGGCTTAATTTTTTTTAGCTTTTGTCGATTTAGCTTGTAGAAAAATTTTAAGGAAAGGTGAGCTATGATAAATCCTGTAACACAGAGTTTCGTGGCAAATGTCGCTAGCAAGCAAGTCGAGCAAAACAAAGAGACAAAGGCAAACGAAGCAACAAAAGTGGAGGACAAAAAGGTCAAAATAGCCAAGCAGCTTGAAAACGGCGAATATAAGCTTGATTTGAAAGCCACAGCGCAGGCTGTTACTGACGCTTTACTTTAATTCTACGCTTTGGCTTTGCTTGACAAAAAAGGGAGAGAAATGATAGCTGCAAAGCTGGACGAAATCATTGTGATTTTAGACAAGTTGATTGACTTAACCGAGCAAGACATTATGCATATCAAAGAAGCTAAGCACGATGGCGTGGCTAAAAGCGTGCAGAGCAAAAACGAGCTGATTGATGCCTTTATGGCAAACAAAAGGCGTTTTGATGATGAGTTGATGAGATTGAGCGACAATGGCAAAAACGACTTGACTCAAATTTTAAGCGATGAGGACAAGGCGAAAGTAGGCGAATTTAAGAAAAAACTCCGCACCTTGCAAGAAAAAAACAAAGACTACGCTAAGCTCGTTTTAGCGGTGAAAAACTACTTTGATGAGTTGATAAACACCCTATTTGACGACATAAATGGAACGGATAATGCTTATGGTAGAGATAAAAAGGCAAATTTAGACGCACTTTTTAAGATAAATGTTTAGGAACACGCGATGAATACTATTTTTTCGAGTTTAAACAAAGGCGTTTCGGGGCTTAAAGCCAGCGAAATTCAAATCGATGTAACGGGCAACAACATAGCCAACGCCAATAGCACTTTCTACACACGCCAGCGCGCTATACAAACCACAGCGGGCTTTTACGACATACGAAACGGCGTAGAGTTAGGAATGGGAACGACTATCGAAAGCATTGTGCGCCTGCATAATGAATACTCCTACTACAAGCTCAAAACCGCCACTACACAAGTAGAATACACAGGCTATATGAAACAAAAGCTCGAAGAAATCGCTGAACGCTTCCCAGACATACAAACCACAGGCATTTTAAACGACCTTGAAACCTACAACAAAGCGTGGAACGACTTTGCCACCGCCCCAAATGACGGCGCTGTGAAGGCGAATTTAATCCGAGTAGCCCAAACCTTCACCCAAAGCATAAACAAAGCCTACGCCGACATTTATAAAATCGAGCAAACCATAAACGATGACATTAAAATGACCGTTGATGAGATAAATGAGATAGCCCAAGAAATCGCCAACATTAACAAGCAAATTTCAGGCAAAGAAGTGCTGCCGACAGACCACGCAAACGAGCTGCGAGACAGGCGCGATGAGCTAGAACTCACGCTTTCAAAACTTGTCGATGCTGTGGCGTCAAAAAGTATCATCAAACAAAACTCCCGCCTTGATGAGGGCGGCTCAGAATCCACGATGACAGACGGAGGCAAATACTACAACCTTACCATACAAGGACACGAAGTCGTTTCAGGTCCTAAATTTCGTCCGCTTAAACTCATCACCGATGAAGTAACGGGTATGCACCGCATTGTGATACAGGGCATTGACGAGAAAATCACGGATTTGACGACAAAAATTTCAGGCGGCAAGCTGGGCGCTCAGCTTGATTTGCGTGGTAGAGAGTGGAACAAAAGCGAAGCAGCGTGGGAAGATGGCACTATACAAGGGTATAAAGATATGCTCAACACCTTTGCCAAAACGATGATAGTGCATACAAACAACATTTACGCATCATCAGCGAAAAAGACGCTAACTTCTGACCCGCTTAAAAACCTTACCACAAGCACGAATTTAACGGGCTTTGACAAGCATATCCAAACAGGCAGCTTTGACATAGTGCTTTATGATGAAAAAGGCGTTGAAAACAACCGCAAAACCATCAAAATAGACATTCACACCACTATGCAAGATATCATCAGCCAAATTCAAGCCAACACCGATGATAACAAAGACAATAACCCAAACAACGACATAGATGATTTAGTAAGTGCCATTTATCAGTATGACAGCCGCGATGGCACGGGCGTTTTTCAGCTTTTGAGTAAAAACCCAAATTTCAAAATCGCCATTGAGGACAATGGCACGAATTTCCCCGGTGCCTTTAACATAGGCGGCTTTTTTAGCGGAGACAACGCCACAACTATGCGCGTAAAATCCGAGCTTTTGCAAGATCCGAGCTTGCTTCGTGCCAGCAAAAACGGCAATGACGGAGACAACGAAGTGGCAAACAAGCTTTTGCAGCTACAATATGACGAGATAGACTTTTACAACCGCGATGGCACAGTCATCACAAAGGCACTTGATGGCTACTACCGCCTTTTCACGGGCAAAGTCGCTAGCGATGGCGAGACGAACAATTTCACGCACGCGACAAACACCACGCTTTACAACACCGTGTATGAGGACTTTCAGTCCAAAAACGGCGTCAATACCAACGAAGAACTCGCCGCCCTTATCCAGTATCAAGCCAGCTATGGCGCTGCTTCAAAAGTCATCACCACTGTGGATAAAATGCTTGATACCTTGCTTTCGGTTAAGCAATAAGCCTTGAATTTAGAATTTTCAGCCTAAAATTCAAGGTTTTTGGCAAAAAAGCTGAATTTTTAAGGCGATGGAGCAAAAATTTGAGCTTAAAAAGCGTTTTAGATGAAAAATCCTTTTGCAAATTAAAAGCCACGCTTGATGATTTGGTGTGCCAGAAAAACACTGCACAAGGGCTTTTAAGCGCACCCGACCCGTTGCAAATAGCGACAATCCACAAAGATGAATTTGTGTGTTTGCTTTGCGCGCTTTTTGCTTATGGCAACGCGAAAAATATCGTTAAATTCCTGCAAAGCCTTGATTTTAGCCTTTTAGATGAAAGCGAGCTGAGCATAAAAAAGCGCGTTGAACGCGCAAAATTCAAATACCGCTTTCAAAGCAGTGCCGACATAGCCCAAATTTTCATCACCCTACACCGCTTAAAGCAAGAAAACACGCTTGAAAAGCTCTTTTTGCAAGGCTATGAAAAGGACAAAAGCATAATGAGTGCTTTAAGAGGCTTTATCCGCAAAGTGCGAAGTATCAATGCTTACAGCAGTTTAGGCTATGATTTTTTCTTTGGTGCGCCCTTTGCGAGCGAGCCAAAAGGTGCGATGAAACGCTACAATATGCTTTTGCGCTGGTGCGTGCGGGCTGATGAGCTTGATTTAGGGCTTTGGAAAGGTATCGACAAGGCGCATTTGCTTGTCCCGCTTGATACGCACACGCATAAGGTAGCCTTAAAACTAGGACTTATGAGCCGCAAAAGCTATGATTTCAAAGCCGTGCTTGAACTCACCGAAGTTTTGCGCGAATTTGACGCGCAAGACCCGATAAAATACGACTTTGCACTTTATAGACTAGGACAAAGCAAGGACTACTTGAATTTAAAAGATTGCTTGAATTTAAGGAATTACTAAACTTTCAGGGATTACTTGAATTTAAAAGATTATGTCAATTTAAAGAATTATGATAAATTCAAGGATTACCTACTAAATTATTTTCCCTTGTCATACTGAGCTTTCACAAGAAAGCGAAGTATCCATAAATTTAAAGTGTGTTTTAAAATTTTTTGGATTTTTCGCTACGCTCAAAATGACAAGAGACGAGCTCATTGCGAGTAAAATTTTTGCGTGCAAAGTCGCTGAAAATTCAAACAAAAGCCTTAAATTTTTTTATGCTTATAAATCTTGTCATACTGAGCTTTTGGCGAAGTATCCACTTGCAAAGTTCGCGCTGACAAGCAACAAATACGCTTTATTACACTTACTTGCAAGGATAATTTGATAAAAATTTACGCTTATAAAGCAGCACTTTTGTGGCAAAAACGCGAAATTTAAAAACGCTTAATGATAAAAATTTAGCTTAAATTTACTTTCCAAGTTTTGCTAAAATTTCGCTTATCAAAGCCGTGTCTTTAACGCCCGCAGCCTTTTCAACGCGTGAATTTAAGTCCAAAACGCAAGGCTTTTGCCCTAGGGCGTTCGTGGCGTTAAGTGCGGCGGCGACATTGTCCGCTCCAAGTCCGCCAGCTAGGGCAAATTCTTTATCATAGCCTTTAAGTAAATCCCACTTAAAGGCTACGCCGTTGCCCCCTTTTAAAGCGCCTTTGGTGTCAAAAAGCACCAAATCAGCGTTGATTTGAGCGGGCATTTGCAACTTTTCGCCCACGCTTACTACCTGCCACACGCTTAAATTTAGCCCTTTCAAACGCTCAAAAAGGCTTTTTGAAATGCTTTTTTGAATTTGCACGCCGTTTAAATTCGCATTTTGGGCTGAATTTATAATGAATTCATCGCTTTCATCAACGAAAACGCCGATGGCTTTTTTTGCATTTTTTTGGATAAGTTCGCTTAAATTTTTTGCTAAATTTTCACTTACTTGCCTTGGGCTAGGCGCAAAGATAAGCCCCATAAAATCGACATTTAAGCGCGCTACTTGCGCCGCATTTTGCTCATCTTTTATCCCACAAATTTTAATCCTTATCATAGCCTTGCACCTTGCTTTGATAAGCGTTGAAAAAGTCTATCACCTTGCCTGAATGTATGGCTTCAAGCACTATGTCCTTTGCCGCAGCTGGCGTAGGAACGCGGTTTGCGGTGTAAAGGGCAAACATTGCATTAAGCACCACTATGTCAAATTTCGCGCCCTTTTGCTTGCCGCTTAGCGTGTCAAGCAGTATTTTAGCGTTTTGTTTCGCATCGCCGCCCACGATTTCGCTGTGAAAGGCGCGTTTAAAGCCAAATTGTTCTGGGCTTATGGTGTAGTTAAAGATTTGCCCGTCTTTTAGCTCGTAAATGCTCGTCTCATCGCAAATGCTTATCTCGTCCATTCCGTCATTGCCCCGCACCACAAGAGCGTGCTTGCGCCCTAAATTTCGCAACACTTCTATCAAAAGCCTATGCACAGGCGCGTGGTAGTTGCCCATAAGCTGATATTTTAAGCTCAAATTTGGGTGCAAAAGGGGTCCAAGCACATTAAAAACCGTGCGAACGCCAAGTTTAGCGCGCACTTCTTTTACTTCGCCCACAAGAGAGTGGAAAAATGGGGCGTGGAAAAAGGTAAGCCCTTGCTCATCAAGCACTTTTACTTGCTTTGCTATGCTGTCAAAGGCTGGAATTTTAAGCGCACTCAGCACATCAGAGCTACCACTTGCGCTTGAAATGGCGCGGTTGCCGTGTTTAGCTACCTTTACGCCAAGTGCGCCTAGTATAAATGCCGTAGTTGTAGAGATATTGATACTTTTAAAGCCGTCTCCACCCGTGCCGACAATGTCTATCATCTCGCTTTCATCGTTAAAAGTCTGTGAATACTTCAAAATGTTACTCACAAGGGCGGACAAAGAGCGTTCATCAAGGGATTTTTCAGTGATTAGCACAAGCAAAGCCCCAAGCTGCACTGCTTCATACTCGCGGCTGGCGATGATTTGGCAAATTCGGGCAAAGTCATCGGTGTTTAAGCCTTGATTGTCTTGTAGCTTTGTGATAAAACTTGTAAGCGTAGGCTTTTCACTCACTTTTTGGCTCGTTTGTCCCTTAAATTTAAGGAAATTCTCAAAAATTTTAAGCCCATACTCGCTAAAATAGCTTTCAGGGTGAAACTGCACCCCAAAATAAGGCAAATCCTTGTGTCTCATCGCCATTAAAACCTTGTCCTTTGTATAAGCTAGGGCTTCAAGCTCGCGTGGCAAATCCACAACTTCAAGCGAATGGTAACGCATAACGCTAAAATCCTTTGGAAACTCCCTAAAAAGCTCACTTTGCGCTATAAGCGAAATTTGCGAGCTTGTCGCGTGCGCCACTTCTTTAAGTCTTTGAATTTTCGCCCCAAAACACAAGCCCAAAGCCTGATGCCCTAAACAAATGCCAAGCACAGGCACATTTAACCTAGCCTTAAAAATTTCAAGGCAAACGCCGCTATCTTTTGGGTGCTTTGGACCAGGGCTTAAAATGATAGCGTTTGGGCTTAGCCTTTTTATCTCATCAAGGGTGATTTTGTCGTTTCTATACACGGCGATTTCATCGTTTGTGAGCTGATTAAGCATTGTTTTTATGTTGAAAACAAAGCTATCATAATTATCTATCAGCAAAATCATCTTTTATCCTTTAAGCTCTCAAAGGCACTCAGCAAGGACTGCCTTTTAGCGCAAATTTCTTTGTATTCTTTTTCATCTTGTGAATGCGCGACTATGCCCGCTCCGCTTGCGATGAATGCCTTGCCGCCCACGAAAATGAGCGAGCGAATGAGTATGGCTAAAAGCACTTCTTCGTTAAATCTCAAAAAGCCGATAGCCCCGCCATAAATGCCGCGGTTGAGCCTTTCAAGCTCGTTTATGATTTCTAATGCGCGAATTTTAGGCGCACCGCTTAAAGTGCCTGCGGGGAAAACCGCCATTATAGCGTCAAATATGCTCGCATCATCGCGCAAATTTGCCCTTACTTCGCTTACTATGTGCATCACGAATTGATAACTCACTATGGAGAAAGGATTTTCTACCTTTGTGTTTGTGCCAAACTTGGAAACATCGTTGCGCGCCAAATCCACAAGCATTCTATGCTCGCAAAGTTCTTTTTCATCGCTTAAAAGCTCTTTTTTGAGCGTTTCTTTATCGCTATCCTTGCTTAAATTTCTCGTGCCTGCTATGGGCGCTACGAAGAGTTCTTTGTTTTTTATGCTTAAAACAAGCTCAGGCGATGAGCCTACCACTACTCCGTATTTGCAAGGAAAGTGAAACATATAAGGGCTAGGGTTTTGCTCGCTTAACTCTTCGTAAAAGTCAAAGCTATCAACATTTGTCTCAACGCAAAGCTGACGAGACAGCACCACTTGGAAAATGTCTCCGCTTAAAAGATACTCTTTTGCCCTTTGCACCATAGCCAAAAAGCTTTGCTTTTCTTTTTTTAAATCGCTGATGATGGCAAAGTCATTTTGGGTTTTGCGCGAATTTTGAGCCAAATTTTCGTCTAAAAATTCAAAGTATTTGCTCTCACCAAAGCAATGATACATTTTTGAGTGCTTTTCATACACAAGATACGCCCTCGCATCGGCAAACAAAAAAAGCGGAAATTCATAGCTTTTTTGCTCGCAAACGCCGACATTTTCATAAAGTGAGATAAAATCCGCTGCAAAGATACCAAAATACCCAGCATACTCGCAAAGGCTTTTTTTAGCACTTTTTTCATAAAAACGCGCCTTAAATTCGCTAAAATCCATTTGCGAAGCGTCCAAAAAATCAGGCTCTATGCCGATGATGATTTTGCTTTCATCTTCTGCAAAATAAGAGTGCGGAAAATGAGCTAAAATTTGTCTGTAATACTGCTGTGCCTTACCTGTAAGCATTTTTTAACCTTGTTTTGAATTTTTTGCTTGCTTTGTGCTTTTTGTAAATTTTAGCGTAAATTGAGCGTAAAATTTGCGTTAAAAAGCGAATTTGCGGAATTTAAATCCGCCAAGAGTGAAGTGAATTTGAAAGGGTAAAAATCGGCACAGCCACGCAAAGTGGCGCAAAATAGCTGAGCATAAAGTGCATTTTGTCCTTTCTTTAAGTGGCGCACCCTTAAAGTGCCTTTTAACTCCACTCTTTGCGTTTTTTTTGGTTTTAAATGTGAAATGATAAGATAAGTTTTCTTAAATTTAGCTTAAACGAGTAAAATTTAAAGAAATTTGCATTTTCGCAACAAAAGTTTCGAGCGTGGATTTTAAGTCTAAATTCAGCAAAAATCTTTTAAAAACCTTTTTTTGCAATGCTTAAATTTGTGAATTTTCACGCTTTGTTTTTGTGAAAACGGCTCACAATGACGGCTCATCTCTTGTCATTTTGAGCCTTATTTTTCTTGTCATATTGAGCGTAGCGAAATATCCACACTTTGATTTTATGGATACTTCGCTACGCTCAGTATGACAAAAAACATTTTTTAAAAAAGCAAAGATAAAAAGCACTCTCATTTAAAGCGCTTACAAAAGCAAAAAATGCTCTTTTAAAGAAAAGCAAAAAACAAAGCCCGCTAAAAAGCGGGCATTTTGAGAGTAAGGCTTGTTATTTGGCGATTTGGGAGTTGTGGATATAGCCTGTTATGGCTTTGCTTTCATCTGTCTCATTTGGTGGGAAATAAAGCACTTTGAGCCATTTATCGTTGCCCCCGTCAAGCTTTTTTATGGTGATTTTGTCAAAGTCCTTTTTATAAATCGGCGTTAAAATCTCGCCACTTGGGGCTTTGCGTAAATTCACATAATCATCTTTTGTCGCTAGCTTTATGCTTGGCAGCTTGTCGCTTACACTAGCCACACTTGGCGCAGGGCTTGGCGCAACTGAATCTTGGCTTGAATTTGCGGTGCTTTCAGTTTGCTGGCTTGGCTCATTTGTAGCATTTTCTTGCGGTGCAGGGCTAGGAATTTGAGTTTCGCTTTGCACTTCTTGCTTTGGCTCGACACTTTCGTTTTGGCTTTGAATTTCAGGTTTTACAGCACTTTCGCTTTGTGTTTGTGGCGCAGGGGCTGGCTCGCTTGTAGCTTGCACGATTTCTACAAGTTCAACCTTACTTTTTTTGTCGTTCTCATAGAGTGGATTACCTGACGACTTCACTGGCTCAGCAAGGATATATTCGCCCTTATCGCTACTTGTTACTTGATAGTGCATACTCACACTAGCAAGTTCGTTAAGTAATTTTCTCATATTAGTAAATCTTGATAGTTCTAAAATTTGCTCTCCCTTTGGAAGAGATTCAAAAAAATCAAATTTTTTACCATCTTGCGTAATTAAGGACAAATCATTACTTCGTAACTTCACTTTATGTCCCATAAGCCTTAACGCTTGCAAGCTTGCAAATTGCTCCACAATAGCAGTATAAATAAGCGGATTTTCTTTTATCATTTCTGCAATATAATCTTTACTCATTTCTTGCCCTATTTCGCTAACAGGTTGTAACCAAATATCAGCTTGACATACATTTTTTTCTTTATCAAGCATAATGATATTAACCGCACGCGCACCGAGTTCTTTGGCACTTATACCACTCTGTTGAAGCAAAATGTCAAGGGCTTGTTTTGCTGTATCCTCGTCATCGCAACTGCTTGTCCCACAACCCATTAGTCCAAAGGCTAAAACCATACTTACTAGCGTAAATACTTTTTTCATCATCTATCCTTTCAAATTTAGTTTTGAGTTAAGGCGCAAATGTGCCAAAACTGCTTTTTTGTGCTTTTAAAATAAGTGCCGTAAAAAATGTTGCTCTTATCTTGGGTAAAGGGCGAGTATTTATCAGGCGATAAAGCTAAAATTTGCTGATAAATTTGCCCATCTTTTATGGTGTCAAGGGAGACATTTAGGCTATCTTTGAATTTTAAGATAACGCCCTCATTTATCTTGTCTCCTGCCTCTAAAATCGCGCAAATGCTTTTGTCTTTGCCCGAATAACAAAGCATTAAATCGCCTTTTTGAATCGCCTCATACACTTCGCCGTGTTTTCGTGGCTCGCTTTCGCTTTTGTCGCTGGCATTGCTCCAAAGCTCGGTTTTTGTGTCTTTGAGCTTATCATTGCTGTAAGGACTTTCTTTGTCATTACGCACTACGATAAAATAATTCATTTGCTATCCTTTATTTGCTATAAGGCTTGCAAAATTTTGTCAAGGTTCTTTTTTCGTGTCTTTTTGCCGATGAAAAACAAATCTGCTATCGTCCAAATCAGCAACCACGAGCCTAATCCTTGCGTTATCACGCCCATTGCAGCAAAGTCTGAAATGAAACATAGAACGCATAATCCTAGCCGAAGCCCGCCGTGAAGTTTATCTCCTATCATAAACCTACCGACACCTAAACCTCCAAAACAAAAAGCACCTACCCAAAACACAAGCGCAGGGCTTTTAAGATTAAGAAAAGGTAAGTTTTTCATCAACTCGTCCTTTTTTGCCTCGCTTGTTTTATCAAGCTTTTCACGCAAAGCCATTACGCTTGCTGGGTCTTTTGGCAGTTTATCCTGCAATATCGTCATTATGGAAGTTGTATCCATAGTTTCTCCTTGTTTGTGAAATTTACCCCATAGGGTATGTAAAAATGTATTGTATCTTTGTATAACTACAAACAAAATATCCCATAGGATAAATGTTTGATGACATACAAAAACGAAAATTTTAGCAACGCTGATGATGATGAAATCGCGCGTTTTTATGAAAGCGTGTCGGCAAAGGTGCGCCGTCTGCGCGAAGAGCGCGGCATAAGTCAGCTCGAACTCGCCCTAGAAATCGGCATCAAATCAGTAGCCTTTTACTCAAACTGCGAGTGCAACAGGTATGGCAAGCATTTTAATTTGGAGCATATATACAAGCTCGCAAAGGCTTTAAATGTGCCTTTGAGTGAGCTTTTTGTGGGCGATGAATTCAGCAAAATCGCACAAAGCAACTTCGAGTAAAACTTAAATTTACAAATCCCAAAAACCCTTATCCACTATAAATTCAACTTTACACGCTATAATGTCAAAAATTTTAAGGTGCAAAATGAGCTATGACATACACAGCGTTGTGGGTATAGATGAAGCGGGGCGCGGGGCTTTGGCTGGACCTTTGGCGGTGGCTGCCTGTCTTTTGAAATGCGATATAAAGGGCGTTAAGGACTCAAAGGCTTTGAGCGGCAAAAGGCGGGCTGAGCTTTGCGAGCAAATCAAAGCAAACGCAAGCTACCTTATAATGAGCTTTTCGCACACTCAAATCGATGAAATGGGTTTGAGCTGGTGTTTGCGGACGGCTTTGCTCATCGTAAAGGCTCATTTTGCGGGCGTAACGAGTGAGTTTTTGTATGATGGCAATGTAAATTTCGGCGTTAGCGGCATACAAACTTTGGTTAAAGCCGACAGCAAAGTGGTGCAAGTGGGTGCGGCGAGCATTTTGGCTAAGACAAGCCGCGACACGCTGATGAGCGGCTTTAATGCTGAGTTTGATAAAGCCTTTAAAACGGACTTTGCGCGATATGATTTCCCCGCACACAAGGGCTATGCGAGCAAGGCGCACATAGAAGCCATACGAAAGTATGGATTAAGCATCATTCATCGCAGAAGTTTTCAGCTCAAAAGCCTTGAAAAGGGGCTTTTTGGCTAAAATTCAAAAATTTATGACACCTGCGTAAAAAGCCCCATAAATCGAGCTTTTTGCGAAAAATTCAGGCTTAAAACTTGAATTTTAAGCCTTGATGATGAAAATTTTTGCTCAAAGTGAGATTTTAAGGCGAAATTCTCTCATTAACCAAGTAGCAACTCTGCATTAACGCTTTGGCAAGATTTTGAATTTATACTTTTGTCGCAAACTAAATTTTTAAAGGACAAACGATGAAAAAAGTATTGTGTATGGCTTTGCTCGCCTGCTTTGCGTGTGCGGCAAGTATCAGCATAAAGCAAGCGCCCACAGGCGTGGCAAGAAGCGATGCGAGCATAAACAAAAACACCATTCTTTCTTACGCTGAGGCGATTAAAGATGTGAAAAAGTCGGTGGTAAATATCTCCACTTCAAAAACCATCACGCGAGCGGCTACGCCCTTTGATGAGTTTTTCAACGACCCGTATTTTAGGCATTTCTTTGGGGACGGACACAGACAGCAAGGTGGCAACAAGCAAGTTGTCAAGTCGCTTGGCTCGGGCGTGATTATCTCAAATGACGGCTATATCATCACAAACAACCACGTTGTCGAGGATATGGACGCTATTGTGGTGAATTTAATCGGCTCAAACACCGAATACAAGGCAAAAGTCATCGGCACAGACCCAAAAACTGATTTAGCCGTGATAAAAATCGAGGCGAAAAACCTTGCCGCCGTGAGCTTTGCAAACTCTGACGAGCTGCTTGAAGGCGACATAGTCTTTGCCATCGGCAACCCCTTTGGCGTGGGGCTTAGCGTAACAAGCGGTATCATCTCAGCCCTTAATAAAAACAACATAGGGCTAAATCAGTATGAAAATTTCATACAAACTGACGCGTCCATAAACCCCGGAAATTCAGGCGGTGCGCTTGTGGATAGTCGTGGTGCGCTTGTAGGCATAAATTCAGCCATTTTAAGCAGAAGCGGCGGAAACAACGGCATAGGCTTTGCCATACCTGCAAATATGGCAAAGGACATTGCCAGAAGGCTTGTAGAAAAGGGCAAGATAGAGCGGGGATTTTTGGGCGTAACGATAAGCGATTTGACAAGCGAGGTGAAAGCAGCTTATGAAAACAGCGAGGGTGCGCTCATCACAAATGTCGAAAAAGGCTCATCAGCCGAGCTAGCGGGGCTTAAACGCGGGGATTTAATCCTAAAAGTCAATGACAAAAACATAAAAGGCGCGAGCGATTTGAAAAACTACATAGGCGGCTTGGAGCCGGGCAAAAAAGTCATCATCATCTACGAGCGCGACAAGGTGAGCAAAAGCACGAGTTTGGTGCTAAAAGGCGACACAGCAGCCGTGAGCGAGGCTGGACTCATCGAGGGCTTGGAGCTTAAAGACTTGGAAAAAGGGCGAAATTCAAGGATACCGAGCAACATAAACGGCGTGCTAGTGATGAGCGTAAAAGACGGCTCAAAAGCGCAAAAAGCGGGCTTTGAACAAGGCGATATCATCATCGGCGTGGAGCAAGAAGAAATCAAAAATTTGCAGCATTTAAGCCAAATTTTAAAGCAAAATCGCTCAAAAAGTTTTACAAAAATTTGGGTGTATCGAAACGGCTACGCTCAACTTTTGGTGCTGAAATGACGAAATTTCACACAAAAAAGAAAACTTGACAAGGAAATTTGACAAGTTTTCTTTTTGTTGAAATTTTTAGTTTAAAATTGTATGAGAGCTAAATTTTAAGGCGAAATTTAAGCCAAAGTTTAAATTTTAAGGCAAAATTTAAATTTTTAAGGGCGAAATTCACATTGAAAGCGTGAATTTTAGCCCAAAAGGCTTAAATTCAAGCCAAATGAGGCTTAAAAATTTATGAAAGGAAAGATATGGACAAAATGGACCTTGAACAAAAGCCCGTAAATATCCTAATGATAGAGGACGATGAAGAATTAGCCGAAATCATCGCGGAGTATTTGGAAAAGTTTGATATGAAAGTTGATATAGCCAGAGAGCCTTATATAGGGCTTTCAAAGCTTGCTTTAAAAGAGTATCAGCTCATCATTTTGGATTTGACTTTGCCCGGGCTTGACGGGCTTGAAGTGTGCGAGGAAATTCGCAAGAAATACGACACGCCCATTATCATTTCAAGCGCGAGAAGCGACATTACCGACAAGGTAAATGCCCTTGAACTTGGTGCTGATGATTATCTGCCAAAGCCTTACAACCCAAAAGAGTTGCAAGCTCGCATAAAAAGCCATTTGCGCCGTATCAACACCACGAAAAAAGCCCTAGCTGAGGCGGTGAAAGACTTAGTGTATGACCAGTATAAGCATATCATCACGATGAAAGGCAAAGAGGTGATTTTGACAAATGCTGAATTTGACATTTTAAGCTACTTAATCAAAAAAGAAGGTGGCGTGGTAAGCCGCGAAGAGCTTGTGTATAACTGCACGAGCATTAGCGAGGACAGCTCAAACAAAAGCATTGATGTCATCATCAGCCGCATCAGGCAAAAAATGGGCGATGACCCCAAAACCCCAAAATATATCCATTCGATTAGGGGCATAGGTTATAAGCTCACTCAATGACAAAATCATCGATTTTTTTTACGATAACCTTTATCTTTGTTTTTGCCATTATAAGCGCGATTGCGGCGTTTTTGTGGCTCATAGAATACGACCAGCAAAACTACACCAACGAGCTAAATTCAAAGTATTCGCTCATAGCCAACGCGAGAATGAATTTACTCAACGGCTTTATCGGCGAGCGAGAATTCAAAGAACAAACGCAAAATTATAAAATGCCGCTTGTTACCAAGCTGAGCGAGATTCGCAAGGTTATCTTTCGCGGCGAAGTGCTGGCAAAAGTCGTAACCAACACAGGACAAATCGAAATCATCTCTTATGAGCGCGACAACTACCTTAAAATCGTGCATAATGGCAAACTTTATCTTTATAATGACGAGGATTATCAAAGCTATCGTTATTTTAACATTAAAATTCTTGCCGTGAGTATCATTTTGCTTTACTTTGTGCTTTATATTTTCGTTATCCGCAAGCTCCGTCCGCTCACAGCCTTAAAAAAAGAAATCGACAAATTCGCCAAAAACAAGCTTGATGAAGTGCGCGACATAAGCGATGGCAATGATGAAATTTCACAAGTGGCAAGTGCCTTTTACAAGGCGATTACGCAGATAAAAAAGCTCAATCAATCACGGCAGTTTTTCATACGCAACATTATGCACGAACTGAAAACGCCTATCACAAAAGGGCTGATAACCCTTGAAATGATAGACGCGAACAACAAATACAAAGAACGGCTTGTCAGCACTTTCACAAGGCTTGAAACGCTTATCAACGAATTTGCGGCTATTGAACAAATCACAAGCGGGGCAACCTTTATCAACCGCAAGAAATACAACATTTTAGACATAATGGACGAGGCGAAAGAAATAGCGATGAACGATGATACTAACATTCAAATTTGTATGGAGGAAATCTTTTTTGTCAATGTGGATTTTAAGCTTTTTACAACGGCGATTAAAAATATGATAGACAACGGCTTAAAGCACTCTGAGGACACTTTCGTGCAAATTCACATAAATCACAATTTCATCTGTTTTAAAAACAAGGGCAAGGAACTCAACCAAAGGCTAGAATACTACACGCAGGCTTTCACGCAAGGCGGCAACCAAAAAGACAGCTTTGGGCTGGGGCTTTACATAGTCAATACCATTTTAGAAGCGCACAAAATGAGGCTTGATTATGAGTATAAAGACGGCACAAATGCGTTTTATTTTAGGGATTTGGATAAGGTTATAGTGAAAGAAAGCTGAATTTTGGGCTTAAATTTACACTTTGTGCGATGAATTTAAGTGTAAAATTCAGCTTTTTGTTTGTGAAAAACTTAAATTTTTTAAGTTTTTTTCAGCTAAAAATTGAATGTGATTTTCAAAAAAGGCTGTGAATTTTCACAAAAAAAGCAGAAAAAATTTAAAAAAGGCAGAAAATGAGCGAAAGATTAGACAAAAAAGAAGCATTAAATTTACTGCAAAATGCTAGTTTATACGAGCTTGGCGAGATGGCGTATCAAAAAAAACTTGCCTTGCACCCTGAAAAAATCACCACTTTTGTGGTTGATAGAAACATAAACTACACAAATGTGTGCTGTATAGACTGCGATTTTTGCGCCTTTTACCGCCACGCAAAAGATGAGGACGCCTACACACTGCCCTTTGAAAAGATAGGGCAAAAGATAGAGGAGCTTGAAAGCATAGGCGGCACGCAAATTCTCTTTCAAGGTGGCGTAAATCCAAAGCTGAAAATCGAGTGGTATGAAGAGCTGGTTGAGTGGATAGCCACGCATTATCCAAATATCACTATACACGGCTTTTCAGCGGTTGAGATAGCCTACATAGCTAAAATTTCCAAGATTTCCATAAAAGAAGTTTTGCAAAGACTGCAAGCAAAGGGGCTTTTTTCAATTCCGGGCGCTGGTGCTGAGGTGTTAAGCGACAGAGTGCGTGATGAAATCGCCCCGCACAAGTGCGATACGCAAACTTGGCTCAAAGTGCATAAAGAAGCGCACAAAATCGGTATGAAAAGCACGGCGACAATGATGTTTGGCACGGTTGAAAGCGATGAAGAGTTAATCGAGCATTTTGAGCATTTGCGCTCTTTGCAGGACGAAACGGGTGGCTTTCGCGCCTTTATTTTGTGGAGCTTTCAAAGCGCAAACACAAGGCTGAAACAAAAGCACCCAGAAATCAAAAAACAAAGCTCAAATCGCTATTTGCGCCTTTTAGCAGTGGCAAGACTCTACCTTGACAACTTTTTAAATTTACAAAGCTCGTGGGTAACGCAAGGCTCGCTCATCGGGCAGTTAGCCTTGCGTTTTGGCGCAAATGATTTAGGCAGCACGATGATGGAGGAAAATGTCGTAAGCGCAACAGGTGCGAGCTACAAGATGAATCAAGATGAGATGATACGCCTTATCCGTTCGCTTGGCGAAAAGCCCGCTAAACGCAACACGGCTTATGAAATTTTGGAGAAATTTTACTGAAATCGCTTTGAATTTAAGGGAAATTGATGAATTTTCATTGATAAATTTGCTTTTTTATTGACGAATTTACTTTTTTATTGATGATTTATTTTTGTTAATAAATTTATTTTTTTTATTAACAAATTTTGTTTTACTGATGAATTTTTTGTCTTTGATTTGTTTGCTGTTTTTGATTTTTATATTTTTATTTTATTCGTTCGCGTTTGCCAAAAGCGCATTTACAAACAAACTTTACAAAAATGCGTGATTTTTTGCTATTGTAAGTTTTGTAGCAAAATAAAATACAACCTACGCTTTTGATTTGTTGAAAACTTTTGGAATTTAAGAGGCTTTAAAACATTTTCAAAGAGCTTTGAAATTATGGATACTTAGCACACGCTCAGTATGACAAGATAAAACGACAAAGAACTTGTCCATTTTGAGCCTTTTGCAAAAAGGCGAAAAATCCAAAGAAATTTAGACATATTTTAAATTTATGGACACTTCGCTAACGCTCAGTATGACAAGGATTTTGTTATTTTGAGCTTTTACTAGAAAGTAACCCGCAGCGGGTTGTAAAGCATAGCAAAGGCTAAAATGCCCTTAAAATTAAAGCAAGCTAGCCTTTTATCTTAAATTCACGCTTATTTTTTGAGTAAAACAACCCATCTTAAATTTAGGCTTGATTTAGAGCAAATCAACCATTTTAAAATTAGAATTTAATTTTAAGTCAATCAATTCATCTTAAATTTAAAGCTTGATTTTAAGCAAAGCAGCCATCTTAAATTCAAACTTAAATTTTAAATAAAACAGCCCGTCATAAATTTAACTTGATTTAGGATAAAACAACCCATCTTAAATTTAGGTTTGATTTTGAGCAAATCAGCTTTTAAACCACTGGGCGATTTTGTCGAAAAAGCCCTTTTGCTCGTCATTTAAGCCATCTTCGCTCACGCCAAAACTTTCGTTGAGCTTGCCCAGCAAGTCTTTTTGCTCATCGCTTAAATTTTTGGGGAATTTCACAGCGATTTGCACGATTTGACGCCCCTTTTTGTCGCTGTTTAAGTGCTTTATGCCTTCATTTTCGAGCACAAATCTATCGCCGTCCTTCGCGCCCAAAGGCAGCTGTAAAAAGGCGTGCGAGCGCAAAGTCGGCACTTTAACCCTTTCGCCTAGTGCTACCTGCGTGAAAAACACGGGAAATTCGATATACACATCGCTGCCGTCTCGCAAGAAAAATTTATCATCAGCCACGCTCACGCGCACAAGCAAATCGCCGCGAGTGCCGTCTTTTAGGACATTGCCCTTGTCCGCCACTCGCAAGCTCATACCATCGTCTATGCCCTCAGGCACTTTCACTTCGACATTTTCACTGATTTCTTCATAGCCCTTGCCCTTACATTGTGTGCATTTTTCTTTGATGATTTGCCCAACACCAGCGCACTCTGCGCAAGTTTGCACGAAAGTCATAAAGCCACTTTGCACGCCCACTTGCCCTTTGCCCTTGCATTTGGGGCAAGTCGTCAGTGTGCCGTCTTTGGAGCCAGAGCCTTTGCAGGCTTTGCAAGCACTTTTGTAGCTGAATTTCACGCTTTTCGTGCAGCCAAAAACGGCTTCTTTAAAGCTTAAATTCAACAAAACACCTAAATTTGCATCATAAGCATCTTGTGAGCCTCGTCTTTTGCCCATATTTCCAAAGCCACCGCCAAAAAAGCTCGAAAAAATGTCGCCCAAATCAAAGTCATCAAAGCTAAATCCGCCACTTTTTAGCCCATCGCGCCCGTATCTGTCATACACTGCTCGCTTTTCGTCATCGCTAAGCACTTGATAAGCTTCGTTGATGAGTTTAAATTTGCTTTCAGCTTCGCTGTCGCCTTGATTTCTGTCAGGGTGAAACTGCAAAGCTAGCTTGCGGTAGGCTTTTTTGATACTTTCTTTATCTGCTGTCCGTGAAATTTCTAAAATTTCGTAATAATCAATCTCCACTTCATCCCTTTTTTGAAAAAAATGAAAATAATTTTACCAAATTTTTATAATGTTAAGTTAAATTTAACAAATTTTTGTTACAATGTGTTTGTATTTTTATTAAAGAAAGGCACAAAATGATGAATATACTGATGATTGAGGACGATACAGAGTTTGCTACTTTGCTTTCTGAATACCTTGCTCAATTTAACATTAAAATCACAAACTACGAGGACCCTACGCCTGTGATGGGGCTAAAAATGGGCGATTATGATTGCTTGATTTTGGATTTGACCTTGCCGGGCATTGACGGGCTTGAAGTGTGCCGCGAGATTCGCACCAAAAGCGACATTCCTATCATCATCTCCTCAGCACGCGGAGATTTGAGCGACAAGGTTGTGGGTTTGCAAATCGGGGCTGATGATTATCTGCCAAAGCCTTATGACCCCAAAGAAATGTATGCTAGGATTATGAGTCTTATCCGCCGCACCAAGCGTTCAGCTGTCCCAGTAGAAGTTCCGCAAGAGCCTGCTAAATCAGCCTTTCAAGTCAGCGACAGAAAGCACGAGATAAGCTATCGGGGCAGACTTCTCACGCTCACCCCAGCAGAGTATGAAATTTTGGACTATTTGTTTAAGCAACACGGCTTTGCGATTTCACGCGAACAGCTCGTAAATCACTGCCGCAGCTTAAAGGACAAAAATTCAAAAAGCCTTGATGTCATCATCGGGCGTTTAAGAACGAAGATAGAGGACAACGCCAAGTCGCCAAAACACATTTTATCCGTGCGTGGCATAGGCTACAAACTCATAGGATGAAGTCATCTATACAGCTGAAAATCAGCATTTTGTTCGCCATCGTTTGCCTTTTAATCGGCATTTTGTTTATTATTTCTTTAAAATGGACACTGCAAACATACGACAGCGAACAACGCGACTACCACGAAAATGTCGTTAAATTCCTAGTAAGCAACTACAACCTTAACAGCGACAAAAATCTCACTCGTCATCTTATGAATAGTGGCTTTAAGCTTGTCGAGGACAAAAAACTCGCCCAAGAAGTGAAGCAAAATGGCAAGTATCATTTTAAGATGATGACGGATTTTGGGCTTGTTTCGTCTATATCTTATGATTATGCGCTTTTTTTAGAGCTGATAGATGATGATGAGGATATATTGTTTAAGACAAAAAGAAGCAATATCGCCTTTGAATTTATGCTTTTTGGCTTTTTGCTTTCTGTGGTGCTGGTGTTTGTGCTGTATTTGTCGATTATGAAATCCCTAACCCCGCTTGGAAAATTACGAAAGCAAATCGCCCTTGCAGTGAGCGGCGAGGACTTTTTCGCGCAGGATTTTAAAAGAGACGACATAGGCGAAATCGCCACGGATTTTTCAGATACGATTGAGCGAATGCACGAGCTTGTGGAGTCTAGGCAGCTTTTTTTACGCACCATAATGCACGAATTTAAAACGCCCATCGGCAAGGGCAGGCTTGTGGCTGAGATGATAAAAGAAAAAAAGCAAAAAGAACGGCTAGTGGATATTTTCACGCGCCTTGACACGCTGATAAACGAGTCGGCTAAAATCGAAAGTTTGTTTTCCAAAAACTACACCCTTGAAATCCGCCCGCACCGCTTTGACGAAGTGCTTGAACAAGCCAAAAAAATGCTACTTGATGTGGAATTTGACAAAAAAGTCAAGGTAAAAAAGAGTGATAAATTTAGCCTAAATGTCGATATAGATAGCTTTGCGCTGGCTCTTAAAAACTTAATCGAAAACGCACTTAAATACTCAGATGATGGAATTTGCACTATCGAGTGCTTTGAAAACGGCTTTGTCGTCAAAAACAAGGGCAAACCCTTTAAGCACGACTACACAGAATACCTAAAACCCTTTATCCGCGAAAAGGACAATAAAAAAGAAGGGCTTGGGTTAGGACTTTACATAGTAGATAAAACCTGCGTAAGCCATCGTTTCGAGCTTTCGTATGAGTATAAAGGCTCAAATCACTGCTTTAAGGTTATCACAGACAGCACTTTGGTAGAGCAAAAGGGCAAAATTTTAGGCGATGAAAAAAGCGACAACACAAGGGCAAAAATGTCGCCCCCCCCCCCCCAATAAAGCCCGTTGAAACTGCCGCT
>OQVS01000246.1_pt1 | contig 34370 bp, 24 predicted proteins | sample 1691601 | NCBI WGS metagenome assembly OQVS01 (sample SAMN03418268, study PRJEB22391) | human gut metagenome | biome: human-gut; feature: organic feature; material: feces | host: Homo sapiens | place: Tanzania | collected 2013-01 | reverse complement strand
CCCTCTGCTTGTAAGGCAGATGCTCTAAACCAGCTGAGCTAAACGCCCTTGCTTTTCGTAAGCGGTTGCAAAGGTAGGGATTTATATTGGTTCCCGCAAATTTTTCGGCAATTATTTTCAAATTATTTTTCATTTTCTTCTCTTTATACCTGTCGGTTTAAGGGAAAAGTGAAAAGTGAAAAGTGAAAAATCCTATAGCCAAGGCTTTTAAGGGAAAAGGGAAAAATCCTATAGCCAATGCTTTTAAGGGAAAAGGGAAAAATCCTATAGCCAAGGCAGCGCAAGTAATAAAGCACATGGGTTTTTCACTTTTCCCTTTTCACTTTTCCCTTAAAATATGCAGTTTCTACAGCTGAAAATGCATAAATATGCAAAACGCAAAATGTAAGACGTTTTCGGCGTTTCCGAATCACGATGCTAAAAAAAGAGGGCGATTTTTGACACCAATTCTTAACAGATGTTAAAAACACCCTTAAGTTGTCATTAAGCCTCTTTGAGGTCGTCAAAGAGCCTCTTTGAGGCGCTCATATGGGCTTAATGAGAAGCTCAGAAAGGCACTATCAAAGTGTCACTTGGCCCATTTGAGAAAACCACCGTTTTATGCAGTCGGAATGAATATTTATGCAGTTGTTCGACGGGCGCATAAAGAGCAAAAACGTGGTGACAAAAACAAAAAAGGGATGCCCCAAAAGGAGCATCCCCATGTTTAAAAATATCTTGCCTTGTCAGAGGGCAATCTTCAAAAGATTAGTCCTTAACCTGAACAGTTGCACGACGGTTGAATGAGATCGGAGAGAGGTCGTTTACACCACCCTTAGCCTCAGTTGTGATCTTGTCACGGTTAACACCCATCTTAACGAGCTCGTTAGCAACGGTGTTAGCACGCTTCTCAGACAGCTTCTGGTTGAAAGCAGCCTTACCTGTAGCGCTATCAGCATAGCCAGTAACGAGCAGGTTAGCGTCGTTCTCCTTAGCATACTCGGCCATGTTCTTAACGTTAACAAGATCCTTCTTAGAAGCGATGTTGTAACGGTTGATGTTGAAGAACACAGAAACGGGTGTGCCTACGAACTCCTTAACAGCCTTGGGAGACTCATCCTTCTTCTCAGCGAGGAGCTTCTTCAGACGAGCGTTCTCAGCGTTAGCGTCGTTGAGCTGAGCGTTGAGAGCATCGATCTGAGCCTGTGAGAGAGCCTTGATAGCGTCAACATCGGGAGTCTTGTCCCATGTAGCCTTACCGAGGTTGAAGGTCAGACCTACCTCAGCGTAGAACTTGTTGTCGTGGCTATCCCAACCGCGCTGCTGGCTACCGTTAGCAGCGATAACGCCATCAGCGTCACACTCGAGACGGTCCCAACCAAGCTCGAAGTTGATACCTACCTTCTTGCTTACGCGGAATGTGTTCAAGATACCCATGCTGTAGTTCATGCCATAAACGTTGTGTGACATTGAACGTGTGAGACCAGCACCTGCGAAAGGAATGAAGTTCCAAACGCGGTTAGGATTGTATCCGTAGATCATGTTGCTCAGGTTGAAGAGCACATGCTCGTTCAGAGTCCAATACTTGTTGCAGTTGCCGTAGTTGTCGTCATCGGTTACTGACTTGCCCCAGATGCCTGAGAGCTTTGTACGAAGACCGATGCCCGGTGTAAACCACTTACCGATGGCTACAGAAGCGCCAGGGTTTGAGCGGAACTTCTTGAAGGGGCTCTCAGAGAGACCGAGACCATGCTCCTCGTTTGAGTACCATGCGTTCCAGTCTGCACCTACCTGGATGAACCAGTTGCTCCAGAATGAATTGGTAGCTACACTATGCTTGAGTGTAGGATCTGCCTCCTGTGCCGAAGCTGACAGAGAGAGGCCGGCAAAAGCCAATGCGATCAATAATTTTTTCATAACCTTTATTAGTTTAATAATCAAAAATATCGTTTTAAACAATTCTCACAGGGAGCCAATACTCCCCCTATTTCAATGCAAAGTTAACAATAAAAATCAAATCTTGTTACTTTTTATCGAAAATTTATACCTTAAGTGCTAAAAAAAGGCAAAATTGTCACAATCAGGCCATTAATAAAGCCTTATGCGATAATAAATTGCGGATAAATAGCCAAAACAGAGACCATCCGAGCAGACGCTCCTTTTTCCATATCTCCAAACAAGCACCGTCAGCTTTAACCGAGCAGATGCTCCATCTCCTTTTGTTTCAAGATGCAGAGAATGGTCTTGCCGTCGGGCGTGTAGTTGAAGTTGGAGCAGGCAAACAGGTTGTTCACAAGGTTCTCCATCTCTGTGTTGTCGAGCACCGTGCCATAAGACAAGGCGGCATGACGAGCCATGCTTAAAGCCAGCGTGCGGTTAATCTCGTCGACCACGCTGGTGGTCTGGTTGCCGGCAGCAGAGAGCATGTCGGTAAGCAACGCCACCATGTCGACGCCCTCAAGGCCGGCAGGCACAGCATTCACGGCATAGGAGCCGCCACCAAGCGAGGTCAGTTCGAAACCTATGGCTTGCAGCTCGGGCATGATCTTCTGAAGCACCACATCGTCACCCGGCATGAGGTGCAGGGCTTCGGGAAACAGCATTTTCTGCGACTCGGCATGGCGGCTCTCCACCCGCGCCAGATACTGTTCATAAAGGATGCGTATGTGGGCGCGGTGCTGGTCGATGATCATAAGCCCCGATTTCACGGCGGTCATTATGTATTTTCCCTTATACTGGTAGTGGGCGGGCGATTTCTCCTCTATCAAGCTCTCTCCCTCAAAGATGTCTGCCTGTCTCTCCTTGTCCTCTTTCGTGGCTGGCGGCAGGGGGAACGTCTGCAAGGCCGAGGTCTGCATCTCCTCGTCACCACCCACAGAAGAGTGGAGGGCCGACGGGGTGAGCATGTCGTCATCGGGGGTGAGGGCGCTCATGGCAAACAGCTGGTCGTCATCGCCTTGGGCGTCGCCGAGTGACGGACTGCCAAGCGAAGAGCTTGTCAAGGAGGAGCCTGACATGGAGGAACCCATAAGCGAGGACCCTCTGAGAGATGATTCCGCAAGAGAAGATCCTGCAAGGGATGATCCTGCAAGAGAAGAACCTGCAAGAGAAGACCCTGCAAGAGAAGAACCTGCAAGAGAGGGGTCGTCAAGAGAAGAGCCTAACAGGCCGTCATCGGCAGAAGGCGGCAGCGGTTCGCTGAACGGCGTTGCGGCAGCGTCGTTGCTCCGCTCCTCCTTGAAGGGGTTGTATGTGGGGTTATATTGCACCTTGGGAGCCGTTATGGTGTCGTCCGGACTGAACACGGGTATGTCGGGACGCTCCTGTGTGTCGAAATCGAAGGTCGGCACATCATTGAAAATGCCCACGGTGTCGCGCACGGCAGCAGCCACCATTGAGAAGATCTGCTGTTCGTCCTCAAACTTTATCTCTGTCTTTGTGGGATGGATGTTCACGTCTATGTTTTCGGCCGGCACGTCAAAATAGATGAAATAGGGCACCTGCTCGCCTTCGGGCACCAGGCGGTCGAAGGCTGTGACGACGGCCTTGTGAAAATAAGGGTGCTTCATGTAGCGGCCGTTGACGAAGAAATATTGCGGGGCGTTCTTCTTACGCGCTGATTCGGGCTTGCCAACGAAGCCGCTCAGCTTGCAGATGGTGGTGTCAAACTTCAGCGGCAGCAGATACTGGTTGAAGCGTTTGCCCACCACGTCGACGATGCGCTGGCGCAGCGCTCCCGCCTTCAGGCTGAACATCTCGGCACCGTTGCTGTAGAGGGCGAACGACACGTCGGGATAGACAAGCGCTATGCGCTCAAAGGCGGTGATGATGTTTTTCAGCTCTGTGCTGTTGCCCTTCAAGAACTTGCGGCGGGCAGGCACATTGAAGAACAGGTTCTCGACGTTGAAGTTGCTGCCCTCGGGACAAGAGCACGGCTCCTGCGAGGTGACCTTGGAGCCGGCGATAGACAGGTGTGTGCCCACCTCGTCGCAGGCACGGCGCGTCTTCAGTTCGACCTGTGCCACGGCAGCCACCGATGCCAACGCCTCGCCACGGAAGCCCATGGTGTGAAGAGAGAAGAGATCCTTTGCCTTCGTGATCTTTGATGTGGCATGGCGCTCAAACGCCATGCGGGCGTCGGTCTCCGACATGCCTTTGCCGTTGTCGATCACTTGTATTGACGTGCGTCCAGCATCAACCACGAGAACCGTTATCTCGGTGGCTCCCGCATCAACAGCGTTCTCGACAAGCTCCTTGATGACACTTGCCGGACGCTGAATAACCTCACCTGCCGCAATCTGGTTAGCGACAGAGTCGGGTAAAAGCTGAATAATATCGTTCATTTTCTTAAGTTAACGAGTTGACAAATTGACATTTATTCTTCATGAAAGAGCAATGCTAACGTAGGGCCATGACAAACACGCAGGCGGCAAGAAGAAGGAGCACAAGAAGGAGCAACGCACCGAGACGCCACACAAGGCTCTGTCGGCGTCTGCCCTCTTCCTCCTGAGGCTGCATCTGCATGCGCTCTTTGCGCTCGTCCACATATATATAATGATGGCGAAAGCCGCGCGGGCGACGGTTTCCAAAATAAAACATCATTGCACCTCCTTACTTTCGTTCTTTAAAAAGCCTATTGTTTTTTCTTGTTTTCTGCTTTAGGAGCAGCCTGCTGTGGAGCCTCATCGGGGGTCTTGGAGGAAGCAGTCGTTGCCTCCTTTCCAGAAGCCTCCAGAGGAGCACCTTGAGCCGTCGTTGCCTTGCTGCCCTGAACGGGGAGCGTCTGTAGCGGAGCCTCCTGTCGCTTGACCTTCTTCAGCTCGCTTCCTGTGCCCTTGCCTCTCCACACGAACACATCGGCGGGACCGGCGGGACGCAGGTTCTCGAACCACTCGAAGGTGTCGAGATGATAACGCTGCGGCGGTATCTGGGTCATGGGATACATGGTGCCAGTCGCCTTTGAGGTCCATATCTTCTGCAACTTGCGCTCAGGACTCATAAACATGCGCAGCGTGTCGGTCTCAAGATAGTTGAGACCCGTGAGCGTGCTGTCCTTGCTGTCTTGCGGATAGAACACCGTCCGCACGTTGCCCACGGCCTCGGTTTTCCTTATGGCGCCGTCGACGAAGAAGGCATCCATGCGGCGCGATGCCACCTGGTTAAAGTGATCCTTGTCGTCAACCTTCTCCACGGAGAGAGCCTGGCCTATGACCTCTGCCTTGCGCACGGTACTGTCGTTCATGAAGATCTTGATCTGCTCGCCCAAGATCTGGCGCTCGCCGCTCCATGCCACAGGATCCTGGTACATGGTGAGACAAGAGTCGAGACTGGAGAACACCATCGAGTCGCACAAGGCCTGCACGTCCTTGCGGTAAGCCTTGACGTGCTTGTAGCCATGCACCATGCGGTAGACCGAGTCGGTGTCGATATTGAAGGTATAGAGCTTCAGCGTGTCGGCATGCACATAGAGCGTGTCTTGCTGCGAATAGTCTTTCATGAGCGCCTTGCGTGTGGCGTAGCCATAGCCTGTCTTGTCGTTATAGAACAGGTGGTCGCAAAGGAGCTGGTTCTTGTTCACCGTGTCTTTGTAGACCACATTGCCGAAGCCTTCGTTCAGACCCGTCGTGTTGTCGTGGAACAGACTGTCGCCGGTGATGGTCTTCTCCTTGTTCACGATGGTGGAGCGGCCAAACAGCTGCGAGAGGTCGGTCTTCGAGTTGAAATAGCCGTCGGCTGTGTGGATGACGTTGTCGCCCGACACGATCTTCGAGGGGCCTGTGACGTGAGCCAGCGATGTGCGGGTGTCGTAGAACAGGGTGTCGGTGTGTATGACATCGTCGTTGCTCCTCATGCGCACATTGTAGAAGAAGGCGGCCTCACGGCTCTGCGTGTTATACTGTCCCCAGTCGCTCACCAGCTCGTCCTTGCCGTCGACGAGCTTGCCGCCCTCGAAGAAGTAGGCGTTCTCGTAGATGCGGTCATAGTCGAGACTGTCGGTGTAGAGCGTCTGCGTGCGGTGCTTGAGCACCACGTTATGGCGGGCGCGCATCATCTGCCCCTGGCCGTCATACTGGCCATAGTCGCAGGTGAGTGACAGGGTGTCGCCCTGCTTGAAGCGCACATGTCCGAACGCCTCCACCGAGTTTTGCTCCTGGAAGAAGTAGGCGCTGTCGCACCACAGCTGTGCGCCGTCGTTGGTGAAATGGACCTTGCCCTTGACGATCTGTGCTCCGGGCACGGCTCCCCACTGGTCATATTTAAGCTCATCCGAATGGACGAGATAGACACGACTGTCGTGACGTGCCTTCTTCTTCGACCGTTTCGGCGGTGCCGTCATGGCCAAGACCAGGCATAGTCCAAACAGGCATAGAACCAACGTGAGAATGATTCTATGCCCGTCTATTTTTTTCTTATATGTGATTTCTGCTATTTTACCCATCCTTCATATTCGTAGTCGCAGTTCTTATAGCGGTCCTTCATGCGCACATAGGTCTTCTTGATCTTTTCCACAACCCAATCGTGCAGCACCTTCTGCTTCTCGTGCTGAACAACGACGTTCTTCATGACCTGGTAGTCTTCGGTTATGGTGGCGCGGTGACCCTCGATACGGTTCTTCAGCTTGATGATGGCCACAACGGTCTTGTTGTTCTTGTTGACCATGCGGAACGCGTTGGACACGTCGCCCACCTTCATGCCTTCAACCTGACGGGCCACCTCGGTGGGGAGCTGCTTCATCTGGAAACGTGATGTCACGCCATCCTCGCCAAAGGTTGACATGAGGCCGTGGTTGTTGCGCGTGTCCTTGTCGTCAGACACATACATGGCAGCATCCTCAAACTGGGCCTTGCCGTCGCGTATGTCGTTGGCAAGGGTGTCAAGGCGCAGACGGGTGGCCTCAACCTCCTCCTCCGACACCTTGGGGGTGCGCAGGATGTGACGGACGTTTACCTTGTCGCCGCGCTTGTCGATGAGCTGTATGATGTGGAAGCCATACTCCGACTCCACGATCTTCGAGATCTTCTTCGGGTCAGTGAGGTTGAAAGCCACGTTGGCGAAGGCTGGGTCGAGCATGCCGCGGCCTGTGTAGCCGAGCTCACCGCCCTGACGTGCCGAGCCGGGGTCCTCGCTGTAGAGACGTGCGAGCGTGGCGAACGAGGTCTTGCCGCTGGTCACGCGCTCGGTATACTCGCGCAGGTCTTCCTTCACGCGGTTGATCTCTTCCTGTGAGATCTTGGGCTGCTTGGTGATGATCTCAACCTCTACCTCTGTGGGCACGAAGGGCAGACTGTCGGCAGGGAGGTTGGCAAAATAGCGGCGCACATCGGCGGGTGTGACCTTCACATCCTCAACGAGCTTCTCCTTCATGCGCTGCACGAGGAACTGGTTACGGGCATCGTCGCGGAGCTGCTGGCGCATCTGCGTGACGCTCATCTTACGATACTCCTCAAGTTTCTCCTTTGAGCCGGCATACTGGATCCACGCATCGATCTGGCGGTCGATGTTGGATGTCACCTCGCTCTCACTCACCTCGATAGAGTCGATGGCGGCTTGATGGAGGAACAGTTTCTGAAGAGCGATCTGCTCAGGAATGGCGCAGTCGGGGTTGCCGTGCCATGTCACACCCTCCTGCTCTGCCTGGAGGCGCATCATCTCCACGTCCGACTTAAGGATAGGCTCATCGCCCACCACCCATATCACCTCGTCGACGATGCTCTCTTCGGGCACGTCGTCAATGGTTGCCGTGTCGTTCTTTGCTGCGCTTGTGCTGTCGTTGTCGCCAGCGCTAAGGGCGGCAACGCCACTGAGGGCGGCGCGACCACGGTTCATGCCCGCGTTGGCTGTGACGCCCACGAGCAACAGAGCTGCTATAAAGCAGATGAATGTGCTGTATGCTTTGTTCATTGTATGTTGTTTTCGAATGTTGTGTCGTCTTAATGGTTGTTCACGGTGGCGAGGACCTGCTTGTCAACCACCACCTTGTGTTTCTTTCTCAGAGCGGCAACCCACTGCTTCTCCAGCTGGTCCTGATAGTCGGCAACCACCTGCTCACGCACGTCGCCCATGTTTTCGGGGGCTTTGATGGTCTTGCCATAGACGTCGCTGAAGGTGTAGCCCTGAGGTGCTGTGTCGACGGTGTCTTTCTTGAACACGTCCTTGTCGACGAGGGCGTTGTCGCCCTTCTTGAAGATGCCCTTGACCACCTGTATGCGGCGCACGCTGTCGTTGAAGGTCTTGCGCAGCGTCTCTGCCCACTCTTCGAACGGCAGGTTCTCAACGGCTTTCTTCACGGCCTCTATGTCGGCTTGGTCCTTGGTGTGGTAGGCGATGCCCTTGAAGCGAGGCTCGTCCCACTTATATTTTTTCTTGTTCTTCTTATAGTAGGCTTCCAGACCCTTCTCGTCCTTGGCGGCCTTGTCCCACACGTTGGTGTTGCTTATCTCGTAAAGCAACAGGCCGTCATGATACTCGCGCACGAGGTTCTTGAGGTCAGAGTCGACAGCCTCCATCTCGGCAGCCTTGCGGTCGACCACCTGCTCGGCGGTGAGCTGTGGCACCGATGCCTTGGCAATGGAGTCGATGTTCTGTGATATTATGCGCTCGCGCACTCTTGCCTGGTCTACGAAGCGCTCCACATCGCGTTTCACGCTGTCATAGGGGAAGAAGCAGCCCTTGTCCATGAGCTTGGCTATGTGCCAGCCTGCCACGGTCTTGAACGGCACGCTGACCTCGCCTTTCTTCATGGCGAACACGGTGTTCTCAAACTCGGGGAGCGTCTGGCCCTTGCATATCCACGAGATGTCGCCGCCACGCTTTGCCGAGCCCTTGTCGTCGGAACACTTGCGTGCCAGCTCGGCAAAGTCGGCACCCTTGGCAATGGCTTTGTAGATCGAGTCGATGCGTGTCTTGGCAGCAGTCTCCTGCTCCTTGGTGGCCTTCTGCGACATGCGCACAAGGATGTGTGAGGGGCGCACCATGCCGCCCATAGAGTCGATGCGGTCGCGTGTCTCGGCATAGATCTTCCACGCCTCGCGCTTAAGGTCGTCATTGCTCAGGAACGCCAGTCTTATCTGCTGGTCGCGATATGACAGAAACTCCTTCTTGAAACTCTGTGTCGTGTCTATGCCTGCCTCTTCGGCGGCGAGGACCTTGAGCTTGTAGTTGATGAAGAGGTCCACATATTCGGCCACACTCTTCTTGTCAACAACCATCTCCGAGTTGTTCTTGTTGTAGGAATATTCAAACTCTGAACGCGACACCGGCTTGCCGTCGATTGTCATTATCGTCGGGTCGGTCTGTGCCCATGCTGACAGTACAGAGAGGAGCAGCATGGCAGTGAGTAGCATTGACTTCATTGTTGTTATGCGCAAAGCGTCGATTGTTTAAAATTTGTCGTTATTATGTTCTTTCTAAAATTGTTCCATCCCCACACCCTATACATTATTAATATATAAGGGGCAGGGATGGGCCAATATTTTATTTTTTTCTTGTTTGCTTCTTGCCTACGGCTTACTGCGGACGCGAGTAGTTGGGAGCCTCACTGGTGATGGTGATGTCGTGAGGATGGCTCTCAAGCACACCGGCGTTGGTGATGCGGGTAAACTTGGCGTTGTGCAGGTTGTCGATGGTCTGGGCACCACAATAGCCCATACCTGAGCGGAGACCGCCGATGAGTTGGTAGATAACCTCCTGAACGGTTCCCTTGTAAGGCACACGTCCGGCGATGCCCTCGGGCACGAGCTTCTTCACGTCCTTGGTGCCAGCCTGGAAGTAGCGGTCCTTTGAACCGTTCTCCATGGCCTCCAGCGAACCCATGCCGCGGTAGCTCTTAAACTTACGGCCGTTGAAGATGATGGTGTCGCCGGGGCTCTCCTCGGTGCCTGCAACGAGCGAGCCGATCATCACGCTGCTACCACCGGCTGCGAGGGCCTTGACAACGTCGCCCGAATAGCGGAGACCACCGTCGGCGATGAGAGGCACACCTGTGCCCTGCAATGCAGAGAACACGTCATAGATGGCGCTGAGCTGGGGAACACCCACACCTGCAACCACACGGGTGGTACAGATAGAGCCCGGACCGATGCCCACCTTCACGGCGTCGGCACCGTTGTCGACGAGCATCTTGGCAGCGGCACCTGTTGCCACGTTACCCACAACGATGTCTACGTTGGGGAAGGCAGCCTTGGCCTGAACCAGCTTCTCTACGACATACTTTGAGTGGCCATGGGCTGTGTCGATGACGATGGCGTCGGCACCGGCCTCAACGAGAGCCTGCATGCGGTCAAGCGTGTCGACAGTCACACCCACACCTGCGGCTACGCGCAGACGGCCTTTCTCGTCCTTGCAAGCCATGGGCTTGTCCTTGGCCTTGGTGATGTCCTTATAGGTGATAAGACCCACGAGGCGGTTGTCGCTGTCAACAACGGGCAACTTCTCAATCTTGTTGCTCTGCAGAATGTCGGCAGCGGCAGCAAGGTCGGTCTGTATGTGTGTGGTGACGAGATTCTCTTTTGTCATCACGTCGTCGATGAGCTTGTCGAGGTGACGCTCGAAACGCAGGTCACGGTTGGTAACGATGCCCACAAGGTGGTTGTCGTCGTCAACAACAGGAATGCCGCCGATGTGATACTCGGCCATCATGGCGAGCGCATCTTTAACGGTGCTTCCACGGCGAATGGTCACGGGATCGTAGATCATTCCGTTCTCGGCACGTTTCACGATTGCCACCTGGCGCGCCTGTTCCTCTATCGACATGTTCTTGTGAATCACGCCGATACCTCCCTCGCGCGCTATGGCGATGGCCATTGCCGATTCTGTAACGGTGTCCATGGCTGCTGTCACGAACGGCACGTTAAGATCAATGTGACGCGAGAACTTTGTTTTCAACTCTACCGTTTTCGGCAGTACCTCTGAATAAGCAGGGATAAGAAGGACGTCGTCATAAGTAAGACCGTCCATTACAATTTTATCTGCAACAAATGATGACATAAGTACTTTTGAAATTTATTGCGTGCAAATTTAGCAATAAAATTCCACATTTCAGCATAATGAGTTTTTTTTCAATGTCTTATTAATGCAATTTAACTTACACCTTTGCACAGCGGTTCGTGCCGACAACGCACCTGACACCGCAGAGAAATAAACGTCGAACAGACAAAAAGGAGGCCTCTTTTCCAGAAATCCTTTGTCTGGCCCCATAAAAAGCCGTTATACACACAATGTTATTTTTGAAAAGAGCACATCCTGATTATCAATATGTTATGTTGTTACGGCAGCAAGAAACGATAATACAAATGCAGGAACCGTTTGAAACGAGCATGAAAATAATTATCTTTGCATGAGAAATAAACCAATAAAAACAGTCCAGCAGAAATCACAAACAAAAGCTCACATATATATTTTACAAACATGAAAAAGCTGATAACTATAGCCCTGCTGTTTTGTGCCACACTCGGCAACGCACAAAACGCATACATGGCCTCAAACAACGTGGCTGTGTTTTACCCCGACAGGTTCGACGCAAGCCAACATCTGCCATCGCCAATTTTTGTGCGCGAGCCGGCATTCAACGCACCGCTGAAGAGCGGATGGTCCTTGAAACCCGTGTTCTCGACAAACGGAAAGAAAAGTAGCGCAAAGATAGAGGTGGGCGATGCCGACCTATATGGTTGCGGCGAGGTGTACGGCCAGTTGCGACGCAACGGCGACACCGTGGGACTGTACAACAAAGACAACGGCGCATACGCTGCTGAGGGTGGCAAGCGCCTCTACCAATCGCACCCGTGGGTGCTGGGCGTGAGAAAAGACGGCTCGGCGTTCGGCATAATTGCAGACAACACATGGCGTGCCAGCATGACGCTCGGACAGACCGTTACGTTCGAGAGCGACGGGCCTGCCTTCAGGGTGCTCACCATGGAAGGACAGACACCGGCTGACGTGTTACGCCAGCTTGCACGCCTCATCGGCACGATAGAGCTGCCACCTCTCTGGGCCCTCGGCTACCAGCAGTGTCGCTTCAGCTATTTCCCCGACACACGCGTGCTGGAACTGGGACGCACCTTCAGACAGAAGCACATTCCTTGCGACGTGGTGTGGATGGACATCGACTATATGGACGGCTACCGCATCTTCACATTCGACAAGCAGAAATTTCCTGACCCGAAGGGCTTTAACGACAAGATGCATGCCATGAACCTAAAGACGGTGTTCATGATTGACCCTGCACCAAAGACCGACTCTACATATTTTGTCTACCAACAAGCAATGGGCGGCGACTTCTGCGTCAAAGACAAGGACGGCAAGCCATATGTGGGCAACATGTGGCCAGGCAAGGTGGTGTTTCCCGACTTCACACGCCCAGAGGTAAGGACGTGGTGGAGCGGACTGTACAAAGATTTCATGGCTATGGGCATCGACGGCGTGTGGAACGACGTGAACGAGCCACAAAACTCGGGAGGCCCTGACAGCACGCTGCCAGACGACTGCCAGCATGGGGGCGGCGACGGACTGGCACCTGGTTCACATGTGCGCTTCCATAATTTATATGGCTACAACATGATCCGCGCCACACGCGAGGGCATTCTCAACGCCAACCCCACACGCCGACCGTTTGTGCTCTCACGCTCCAACTTCATGGGTGGACAGCGTTACGGTGCCACCTGGACAGGCGACAACTGTTCGCGAGAAGACCACATGAAGATGAGCATCCCCATGACGCTCAATATGGGCCTGACCTGTCAGCCGTTTAACGGTCCTGACATTGGCGGATTCCTCAACGACTGCACACCGGAGCTGCTGGCAGAGTGGACAGCACAAGGTGTCTATTTCCCCTTCGTAAGAAACCACGCATGCGCAGGAACAAAGGATCAGGAGCCATGGGCCTTCGGACAGAAGACGGAGGATGTGTGCCGCACGGCTATCAACCGCCGCTATCGTCTGCTGCCCTACTACTACACGCTGTTCCGCGAGACATCAGAGACAGGCATGCCCATCATGCGCCCGCTGTTTCTCTCCTACCCCACCGACCTGTCACTGCGCGACGAGGACCGCGCCTTCACCATAGGCTCAGACCTGATGGTCGTTCCACGATGGGCCAAGGACGTGAAGATGCCCAAGGACAAGTGGGCTATGTTCAGCATGGAGAACGCCGACGATGGCTATCAAGCACAACTTTATCTACGCGAGGGGGCTGCCCTGCCTCTGGCCAACCTGTATGAGAACACCGTCGACTATCGCACCGACTCGCTCACCATCGTCGTTAACCCCAGCGCCGACGGCATGGCCAAAGGTCAGCTATATGAGGACGGCGGCGACGGCTTCGGCTACAAGACGGGCGACTATGCGAAGTATGACATCACCTGCGCCAAGGCCGGACGGCAGTATGACGTGACGTTACGTCAAACCGAAGGCAACCGCCACCATGAGGGACGCATGCTACGCGTTGCAATAATAAAGAAGGGACGCCTCACATACTCGGCATGGATGAAGGGCGACAGCATAAGGGTCAAGATCTGACACCGACAGGCTTCATTTAAAACGTCCTAAAAGGATAAACATAAACGACAGAACAATAAACAACAATGAGAAATTTTCTTTTACTGCTTTTCTTCCTCTCATGCCTCGGAAACATCAAGGCATCGGAGGTGGACAATCCTAAGGCCAACCCTAAGGCCGTTGTGACAAGAGGCAATGCACGGTTCACCGTGCTCACGCCAGAGATGATACGCATTCAATACAGCAAGAAAGCCTTGTTTGAGGATCGCGCAACCTTTGGCGTGGTGAACCGCAACCTGCCAGTACCCAAGTTCAAGACAACAGAGGAGAACGGATGGCTGGAGATTAAGACATCGGCCCTGACGCTAAGATACAAGGTGGGCGATGAGATTGACGCTGCACAGCGCAACTCGAAGAGCCTCAACATTACGCTCTCCATGAACGGCAAACAGGTGCTTTGGTATCCTGGCAAAGACAACGCCCTGAACCTCAAAGGCACAACACGCACGCTCGACGGACAGATGGGCGACAACAAACGTAAGGAGCTGGAAGACGGTGTGGTGTCAAGGGCCGGATGGGCCGTGATAGACGAGAGTCCGTTAGCCAAGCGCGGCGACGGCAGCACCACCTTCGCGTTCGACAAGAAAGCAGGAGGCATAGACTGGTGGGCAGAGCCTGTGGACAAAGAGGCTGTCGACTGGTATTTCATGGGTTACGGACATGAGTATCGCAAGGCCGTGAGCGACTATGCCAAGATTGGCGGGCACATGAACATGCCACCGCTCTACACGCTGGGCTACTGGTACAGCAAATATCAGAAATACACACAGCAGGAGTTTATGGACATTGTGAACGAGATAAAAAGTCATGACATTCCGCTGGACGTGATGATTTTCGACATGGACTGGCACGACCGCGACTGGACAGGATGGACATGGGACAAAACGGTAATTCCTGAACCAGAGAAGCTCATCAAGTTTATGCATGACAACAAGCTGCGCGTGGCTCTCAACCTACACCCTGCCGACGGTGTGGACAACGACGAGGAGTTTTTCTCAGACATGACACGCGACCTCGGCCTGCCTGCCTCAACGAAAAACATACCGTGGAATCTTGAGGACAGCACCTTCTACAAGGTGATGTTCAAGGACATACTGCGCAAGCGAGAGGCACAGGGTGTTGACTTCTGGTGGCTCGACTGGCAGCAACATCTGCAGAGCAAGAACGTGAACGGACTGGGTGAGACGTTCTGGCACAACCATGTGTTCTACAACGACATGCGTGTAAACCGTCCTGACCGCCGACCCGTAATATTCCACCGCTGGGGCGGACTGGGCAGCCACCGTTACCCGTTAGGATTCTCAGGCGACTCGTTCACAACATTCGGAACGCTGGCCTTCCAACCCTACTTCACAGCCACAGCCTCAAACGTGTGTTTCGGCTATTGGGGTCATGACCTCGGCGGCCATCAGCAGTTTCTCGGCAACGACCCGGAGCTGTATCTACGCTGGATGCAGTATGGCGTGTTCACACCGCTCTTCCGCACCCACGCCACAAGTTGGCCGCCAGACATCGAGCGCAGGATATGGAAATACAGCAACTTCACACAACTGCGCGACGCCGTGAACCTACGCTACCGTCTGATGCCATACATCTATAATGCGGCACGCGAGGCCTACGACACAGGCATAGCCATCTGCCGCCCGCTCTACTATTACTGGCCAGAGCACAACGAAGCCTACGACAACGAAGGCGAATATATGTTTGGCAGCAACATGTTGGTGGCTCCCGTTACCAAACGGTCGGGCGAGGACAAGCTGGTGGAGAGCAGCGTGTGGCTGCCCGAGGGCCTGTGGTTTGACGTGTGCAAGAACCGCATGGTGAAAGGAAACACCACCATAACCCAGACCTACACCCTTGACGACACGCCACGTTTCGTGAAAGCAGGATCCGTCATACCCTGCTATCCCCACATCACCAACCTCAAGTCGTGCCCGGAGAAGCTCATTCTGGAGGTGTATCCCGGTGGTGACGGATCAATAAGCTATTACGAAGACAACGGCGACGACAACGGCTACCAGCGCAACGAGTATGCCACAACGCTCATTGCCCACAAGAACACCGCCAAAGGCTCTTCGCTAACCATACACCCACGCAAGGGAAGCTACAAGAACATGCCGACAAAGCGTAGCTATGAGGTGGTGTTCAAGACAACAGAGCGTCCTGATGCCGTGAAGCTTAACGGCAAGGCTATGGGCAGCAACGCATGGAGATGGGACGACAAGACGGGTGACATGACGGTGCTCATTGCTGACGCATCATTCAACAAGACTTACAAGATAGAGTTTTGATTTTTTGAAATTAATATACGATGGAAATTAAGAGTTATATAAAATATGTGTTGTGTGCCATCTGTCTCCTTTCAACAACAGCGATGTCGGCACAAGATTTTGACGAATTGTGGATAACAGGTTCTGCCGTGCCTGGCGGCGCACAGAAGATGGAGCGCACGCCCGACGGACAGTTCCGATACGCCGGACCGCTGGGTGAAGGACAGGCCCGTGTGCAAAGCACAGAAAGCGCCCAGGCCGCCACGTTATGGCTACAGCCCGATGATGAGGACGCACAGTTTGTGAACAAAGGCATGGGGTATCTATCCACCACAGATAAAGACGCGAAAGGACTGGCGGTCACTTTTGCCGCCAACTACTACCGCCTGTATGTAAACCCCATGGAGGGCACCATGCGCGGTGAGCTGTTTCATCCGTGGGACGAGCTGTTCTTGGGTGGTGGAGCCACAAAGAATGGTTGGGAGAAGCTAAAGATGCAACCCTTCACACAGAGCAAAGCCGATCCCTGTGTGTGGACATGGGAGGGCGAGCTGAAGCGCAACGACAAGGTGGAGGAACCTGATGCCTTTAAGTTTGAAGGCGTGGAGGAATGGGGACAGAAAGAGCTGCATCCCTTCAGTGCCAATGCTGACATCTTGCACACCTCGCTCCTTCGCACAGGCGGCAAGGACACAAAATGGCGCATACGCCGCGACGGACGCTACCGCCTAACCGTGAACATTCTGAAAGAAACGGTGAAGGCCGAATATCTCGGCGAGTAGAGATAAGCGGATGTGAATCGAGATTCGTGAATCAAGAATAGAGATTTGTGAATCGAGGATCGAGGTTTGTAAATCGAGAATAAAGAAAACTAAAAAAAATGATGGGCCAGCCTTTCTCAGGTTGGCCTATTTTTTATTTATTTCAACATAAAAACATGGCGAAAGACCCAAAATTTTCTTATCTTTGCATTTCTTATAGTTAAAACCTAACGATTATGACTCACATAAAGACCATTTTTACGATTTTCTTATTGCTCTGTATCGCCAAACCGGCAGACGCTGTGAGCGACAACCTAAAGCAATGGCTCAACAAGCTCGATGAAAGTTTGGAGAAGGCTCCTATGTATGAGGCGGAACACGAACAGCACATAAACGCCATGAAAAAGCTTCTTACAAGACACAAAAGCCTCAACAAACGCTTCGAGACGTTTCACAGCATCTACCTTGCATACCAGTCATACAAAGCCGACTCTGCCATTGTCTACGCCAACAAGAGTTTGACCGTGGCCAAACAGATGAGGCGCAAGGACTATGAGATTGTGGCCATGTGCAACATTGCCCATATATGCATAACCTCAGGCGACAACATTCAGGCTTTCAAGATAATGAAATCTATCGATGTCAGCGGAATGCCGACATGGGTGAAGATCGAATATTACAAAACCATGCACAAGCTATGGACGGAACAAAAAGGCTATTTCGTTTCGAACAAGCCACAGCAAAACGAGTACAGCATATATGCGAACCAATGCTGCGATTCGTTGTTGGCCATCGCCAAGCCACAGTCGAGCGACTGGTACCAGTTCAGCATAGCCAAAGCGGCATCGCAAGACGACAACGACCGCGTTATTTGGTTAGCAAACGAGGCTGTGAAGCGCGAGAAAGACAAGCACCGCATGGCGAGCTACTACATGGAGGAGGCTTGGGCCTACCGCAAAAAGAGCAACGAGGAGATGGCAATTATAAGTTTCATAAAGTCTGCCATCTGCGACAACGAGTCGACAACAAGAGAGATAACATCGCTCTACAACGTGAGCAGCTCCATACAGCACTTTGACAACGCAAAAGCCAACCAATATGTAAGCAAGGCCCTTGAATTCATCAATTTTTACAACGCACCAATAAGACTCATCGCATTGAGCAACATCATGCCAGCCGTAGAGAAGACAAGACTCGACATGGTCAGGCAGCAACGAGATATCTTCTTCGTGTTGTCTCTCTGTGTGATTGTTGTTGTTTGTGTTCTCGCAGGAGCTTATGTCTACCACCGTAGGCTCAACAGAAAACTTAAGCTGGCACAGCAGCAGAACATACAGAACCTTGAAGCCCTCAACGCCACCAACGAGCAGCTCATGGAGACCAACAAGCAACTCTTGGAGGCCAACAAGGTAAAAAACGAATATATAGGGCGCACGCTCTATGACGCATCCGAATATATAGAGTCGCTGGAGCACATATTCAACAAAGTGAACAAGGCGGTTATGACGCGACGATACAGCGACATCGAGAACGTGACAAGCCAAGAATATCTTAACAACGAGCGCAAGACCATATTCCGCAACTTTGACAAGACGTTCCTTGTTCTTTTTCCAAATTTTGTTGAACAATACAACACCCTCTTTAACGAAGGTGACCGCAAGTACCCGTCAGAAGAGAACACTCTGACAAGCGAGATGCGCATTTTTGCCCTCATAAGAATGGGCATAAAGGAGAGCGACCGCATAGCACGCTATCTGGGCTACTCTGTCCACACCGTAAACACCTACAAGACACGAGCAAAAAACCGTTCTCGCGTGAGCAATGACGAGTTTGAAACACGAATAATGTCGTTTTAAAAACGCATAAGGCCATTAAAACAAAAGGAAATGTGACGACGCACACACGATGGTGCAACGCACATTTCCTTTTTTATCTGCAAACGGCTCAAAAAAGCCACATATTGGCAGAACGACACATGCTCAACATCCGGTTTTAGCCTTACACCATTAATACAAAATTTATATTATTAAAATATTACTTCCTTAATAATCAACATCTTATAAAATCAAAAAGCATACAAGCGGTGATACAAACAAAATTTAATTAGCTTTTTTTATAACTTTGCAACATCAATCTAAAAAACTTGTAAACAGCTATCGCTTAAGTAAACAGGCCCAATAAGCCAAGCTCAATTTATCAACATTTTGGAAACATTAATTGTAAGAAATATGCGAAAATTAAAAACCTCTATCCACCACAGGCAAAGAGTAAAGACCTACGGGGCCGCATTGTTGTGTGCCATGGCCCTGACAGCCGCATACCCATTGCCGACGGTAGCAGCCAACAGCGTAGCCTCTACAACCGTAGAGCAGCAGAAGAAAGCAAAAATCACAGGTATCGTTACTGACAGTAACCGCGAACCTCTCATTGGTGTGAACATCACGGTTGTGGGCTCAAAGGGCACAATACGCGCCATCACCGACATAGACGGTATGTTCACCATCATGGTGCCTGAGGGTCGCCAACAGCTCGAGTTTACATATATAGGCTACAAGAACCAAACCATCGCCGTGAACGGATCGAAGATTCTGGATGTGCAGATGGACGAGAACGCCAACGAGCTGACCGATGTGATAGTGACAGGCTACACCACACAGAAAAAGGCATCGATCGTTGGATCCATAGAAAACATAAAGCCCGATGAGCTACACTACGGCACAAGCCGCGACCTTTCAAACAACCTGGCAGGCAAGCTGTCGGGCGTGATAGGCATACAGCGCTCAGGCGAGCCAGGATATGACAGTTCGAGCTTCTGGATCCGAGGCATCAACACGTTCTCGGGCAGCAACAGACCGTTGGTGCTCGTCGACGGCGTGGAACGCGACCTCGACAACCTTGACACATCACAGATCGAGTCGTTCTCTGTGCTCAAGGACGCATCAGCATCGGCCATGTATGGTGTGAGAGGTGCCAACGGCGTGATTGTCATCACCACCAAGCACGGCAAGATAGGGCCTCCACAGATAAAATTCCACGTTGAGCACTCCATAAACCAGCCCACAAAGCTACCTGAGTTTCTCAATGCCCCCGACTACATGACGTTACTCAACAATCTGGCACAACAGGACAACCAGGTACAACCCTTCACACAGACACAAATAGACCGCACACGCAGCGGCTACGACCCAGACCTCTACCCCGACGTAAACTGGGTAGACGCGATAACAAAAGACTATGCTTACACCACCCGCGCCAACGTCGACGTGAGCGGCGGTTCCGACTTCCTGCGCTATTCTATCGTGGCCTCTTATTTCCGCGAGACAGGAATCTTGGAGCAAGACAAGAGTCTGCCTGTTGACAACTCTACCAACAACCAGCAGTTCTATCTCCACTCAAACCTCGACATGGATGTGACGAAGACCACCACGTTGCGCGTAAACATCGGCGGCTACCTCAACCGCTTCCGCAAACAGCGTTGCGACACCGACGGCGCTTTCAGCAACGCCTTCGCCACCCTGCCGTTCGTCTATCCCACACGCTACAGCGATGGAAGCATACCTGTCATATCTAACCGCTCCAACCCATGGGCCGAGGTGACACAGGGAGGATATGAGCTAAACACAGCATCAAAAATTGAGACGCTGTTTGCCGTAGAGCAGAAACTCGACTTCATAACAAAGGGTCTGAAGGCCAAGGGTGTGTTCAGCTTCGACCGTTGGAACAAGAGCGGACGCGGACGATCGCTCAACACGGCACGCGTTTATCCAGCCACAGGGCGCGACGAAGAGGGTAACCTCGTGTATGACGTGCTCTCCACCGGCGACGAGTCGATGGGTAGCTTCACGAACACCGAATATGGAAATAGCCGCATATACATCGAAGCCGACCTTATGTACAACCGCACATTTGGCAAGCACGACGTGAGCGCCCTGTTCTTATACAACCAGCAGTCGTATGACAATGGCGACATTCAAGACTACCGCAAGCAAGGCATTGCCGGACGCCTGTCCTACACCTTCGACAACCGCTATGTGGGCGAGTTCAACTTCGGCTACAACGGCTCTGAGAACTTTGCCAAGGGCCAACGTTTCGGCTTCTTCCCCTCTGCCGCCATAGGATGGATCATGAGCGAGGAGCCATGGATGGAGAACATGCGTAAGGTGTTTAACAACATCAAGTTCCGTGCCAGCATCGGACAAGCGGGCGACGACAACCTGCCGGGACGACGCTTTGCCTACCTCACCACGCTCAACACGGGTGCCAACGGTTTCAAGTGGGGAACAAAGGGACAGAAAAACTACGGCGGCATCACTGAGGGACAGATCGGTGTGACCAACCTCACATGGGAGACGGTAACGAAATATAACCTCGGCATTGAGTTGGGACTGTTCAATATGCTCAGCTTCAACATTGACTTCTTCCGCGAGAAGCGCAAGAACATCTTCATGCAACGCCGACTGGTGCCCACACAGACAGGCTTTCAGAACTCGCCATGGGCCAACTTCGGCAAGGTGTCTAACGGCGGTGTCGACATGAGCCTCAACTTCAATAAACAGTGGACAAAAGACCTCTACACCTCGTTCTATTCCAACTTCACCTACGCCAAGAACCGTGTGGACGAGTATGACGAAGCCGAGAAGCGCAAAGGAACATACCGTGCACAGACAGGCCGGTCACTCAACGAGCTGTGGGGCCTGACAGCAGAGCGACTGTTCATGCCTGAAGATTTCAACGAGGACGGCTCGCTCAAATTCGGCATCCCTTCACAAGAGAGCATCGGTGGCATAAAGCTCAAGCCCGGCGACATCAAATATGTCGACATGAACGGCGACGGCGTAATAAGCGAGGAAGATGAAGGCTACATCGGCGGTACCAATGACCCGCGTATCGTTTACGGCTTCGGAGGACAGGTAGCCTACAAGGGCTTTGACGTCAACTTCTTCTTCCAGGGCACTGCCGACACCTACCGCATCATTGGCGGCTCGTCCTATTTCATACCGGGCAGCGGCACCACCGTGCAAGGCAACGCCTACTCGCAAAACCTGTCCGACCGATGGACAGAGCAAAATCAGGACCCATATGCGTTCTGGCCACGCCTGCGCTACAGTCCCTACCAGAACAACTACCGTTCATCTACATGGTGGAAGAAGGACATGAGTTTCCTGCGCTGCAAGACAATAGAGGTGGGCTACACCTTCAAGAAAGAGTGGCTACACGCCGTCAGAGCCAAGTCGCTGCGAATATACGTCAGCGGCAACAACCTGTTCTGCTTCTCGCCGTTCAAGTTGTGGGACCCGGAGCTTGGCACAAGCGACGGTTTGAAATATCCGATGAACAAATCGGTGCAGTTTGGTCTTGACCTGACATTCTAAGCCATGGTCTGACAAAAAAAAGTTTTGATTAACGCATAACAAAAAAGCGAAAACAAATGAAAAAATTTAAGATAGCATCATATATTGCAGCCGCCATGCTGACGCTCACAGGCACCACAGCATGTTCCGACTACCTTGACAAGGAGCCCGACACAGAGCTTGACTTGTCGATGGTGTTCACCAACCGCGACAAGGTGTACTCCATGCTGGCTTACGTCTATAACGTTATTCACAATCCTGACAAATATGCGCTTACAAGCGACGGCTACGAGGTATTTGCCGATGACATCACCCCCTCGGAGCGTTGGCGACAGTGGGACTGGAACTCTGTGATACCCAAAATTTTCGGCGAGTGGACCATCAACTCGAGCTGGAACGGTGACCTCTGGGCCGGCATGCCAAGATACATCCGTCAGGGATACATACTCGCTGAGAACATCAAGGCTCTGCCAGAACAGAATCTGCCAGCATCGGAGGTTGAGAACATCAAGAGCGAGATCAAGTTTCTAACAGCTTACGCATGGTGGCTCATGGCCGAGAACTACGGTGCCATACCGTTCCGTCCCGACTATATCGCACCCACCGATTTTGATGTCAACGACCTGATGATTGGACAGTCGAAATTTGACGATGTGGTCGACTACTGCGACAAGCAGATGCTGGAGGCTGCCGATGCCCTGCCTTCTGTTTACACAGACCCATCGAAATATGGACGAATAACAAAGGTCATGGCACTGACGGTGCGCGCACGCATGTTGCTCTTCGCAGCAAGCCCTCTGGTCAACGGTAACCCGTGGTATGCCAACTATCGCAACCACGACGGCGAACTGGTGTTCAGTTCCACCTATGACCCCAACAAGTGGGCAAAGGCTGCCGAGGCCTGCAAGCTATGCATTGACGAAGCCGAAAAGGCTGGCTACAAACTCTACAAGGAGCTTAACGACGACGGCACCATAGACCCGTTTATGTCGACCTACAACGTACACATTCTTAACTGGGACGAGGGCAATAAAGAGATCACCTTCCCCTACACAAAAGACTGCAGCTACGAGAGTTTCCTCCGCGTAACATCAGTGCGCGAGGTGGGTGGAGGCAACGGCTTAGGTGTGTACCAAGGTTTAGTTGACGCGTTCTTCACCAAGAACGGACTGCCTATCACCGACCCCGAGTCTAACTACCGCGAAGAGGGATTCTCTACAGGCATAGACAAGCGCAACACCAACTGGGAACATGGCACGGGCGTGGCAGGAGAGGTTACCGACAAGGGCACATACAACATGTACTGCAACCGAGAACCGCGATTCTACAACGCCGTGACCTTCAACGGCGCTTGGCTCACCTACCTCAACCGCAAGGCCGATTTCTTCTATAACCACTCAGACAACATACGCTCAAGCTCACCGCACGATGCGCCACAGAACGGATACATCGCACGCAAGGGTCTGCGCATGACCGACAACTACAAGGTGCAGTGGACCGGACGTCAGGCGTTCATCTACCGTCTGGCCTTCACTTACCTCGACTATGCTGAGGCAGAGAACGAAGCCTACGACACCAAAGAGGCACGCTTGCAAGCCATCAAGTATGTCAACATGATCCGTGAGCGTGCAGGCATACGCCAATACACCTTCGACGATGTGGATAAATTTGACGAAGACTACATTCACCTTGACAACACACAAGAGGCCGTGCGCGAGGCCGTGCACATGGAGCGCCGCGTAGAGCTGTGCTGCGAGAACAACCGTTGGTACGACATACGCCGTTGGAAGGAAGCAGAGAACCTGCCCGAAATGACGGGCAACGACTACGGCATGAATGCTGCAAGCGGCACCAACGCCGAGACGTTCTATAAGCGCACCGTCTACCAAACTCGCGTGTGGAACCGTAAGTTCTATTGGATGCCTGTTTACATCGACGAGTATGACAAGAACCCGAATCTCGTGCAGCCACCGTTCTGGACAAACTGACGAGAAAGTGTTAAAGCATCTTTTCTTAAAATAAAAAAGACACAAAGCAATGAAATATAAGACATTATCCGCAGTGCTCATCGCACTGATTGTGGCCTTGACGGGGTGCAATGAAGACCCCACCTATTATAAGCTTGATGACCAGCCCGACCACATGCACTTGAAGGTGTCGGAAGCAGACATCACATTAAGCAAGGCTCTTGAGAATGACGTTGCCGTGACCTTCACATGGGAGGCAGCACAGTCGCCCATCGCCAGCTACGACTCTATAACCTACGCCTTCCGCCTGTACAACACAGAGGACAAGAACGGCAGCTCAACCGAGTTTATGGAGATAGGACGCGAGACAACAAAATCGTTCACCACAGACGAGCTTAACTCCATTATCGGCAAGTGGATATCCCCCGGCGAGAAGATAAACATCACGGCTGAGGTGGTGGGAACGGTAAACAACGAGAAGACATACATCAAGCCAGAGATGTCGACCGTTACGTTCGACGTGACGGGCTATGAGAAATATCCGACCAACCTTTACCTCCATCTCGATGCCACCGACGGATCTACCATTACGGCACGCCTGACACAGCGCACCACAGGAACAGGCATCTACGAGGCCACCGTTGACATGAAACCAGGCGCGTTCTTCTTCACCACCGCCGCCGGTGCCGACTATCCAGCATACGGCAAGGCACAAGACAACACGCTGTCATATGTGTCGGAGGGCGAGGTTAGCAAGTTCGACAACACAGCAAGCGGCAAACGAACCATCGTTGTCGACACCAACAGCGACTACTTCGACTGCAATGTCTACAATGTCATCGTTCCACCAAACGGTTTCCTCCACATCGTTGGAAACGGTTGTTCTGTGGGATGGGACCTCAGTAGCAGCGAGGCCGACTTCGTGCAGACTGATGCGCGCCATCCATACCTTTGGTCATGGGCAGGCCAGTTCAACGCTGGCGGCGAAATAAAAATCGCGTTAGGCAGCGGATGGGGCGACCAGTTCTTCTTCGCTCCCGAGAACAACGCCGACCCTATGACCAACCATGAGCTTCTGCCATACCGTTATCAAGACAACGGCGGCGATGTGAAGTGGGTGCCCTCGGTGTCAGGCAAGTACAAGTTCACTCTCTGCCTGCTTTCCGATGACATGTGGACCTCGTTCGAGGCTGTAAAATAACGGGGCTAAAGGAACGAAAGAGCCCAACAGTAACAACAAAAGGCGGGGACTGAAATAGAAGGTTCTATTTAAGAACCCGCCTCAAAAAACATACAAGTTTTTTATATCCTGCAACAAATATGAAAAAAACAATTATTGCCATCATCGGCTTCTTTTGCGCCATCGCCATCATGTCATGTGTCGACGAAACGGGAGCTGGAACGCCATCGCTCAAGCAAATGATGTTAGAGAGTTCAGAATATGAGGTAAATTTTTCAACCGACTCGGTAGATGTGCTCGACCTGCGTTGGATTGACGTGGAAAACGCCAAGTATGAAATGTTCATCACAAACAGCTACACCAACGACACCACGTTCATCGATGCCTCTACAGCAGAAAAAGCCGAGCTGAGCACCATGTACATGGCTCTCCCTTACGCCACACTAAGTGGCTACATAGAGACCCAGGGACTGTTTAGCGATCCGACAGCTACATCAACAAGTCTCATCATCGGAATAACAGGCAAACCTGCCGACGCCAATAAGCCCTCTGCGCTCAGCCCTGAAGGAACAACCGTCAGTGCGGTCATTACCTGCTATAAATAAAACTAAAGAGAAGATTGAAAAAAGTAAAATATAAGAAAGATTGAAAAGACAAGAAAGATCAAGAAGATAAGAAAGATTGAAAAGGAAGAATTGTAAAGATGAAAAAAAAGGCTGACATCATCATGTCGGCATAGCAAAAAGAGCAATAAAAGAAGAAGGCTTGCACCACGCGTTTTAAACGCAACGGTGCAAGCCTTTTATCTTAAACATCATTTCATCATCCACAATCCACCCACATGCACCATCGGCACGACAACCTCTTCCTTGGTGCTGTCCTTGAAGCACAACAGGAGGAAGGCGTTGCCTTCATGACGGGCGGTGTCGGCGGTGGCACGCACAATGCGCACCTCCTGTATGCCATGATGCTCATCGTTCTGCTGACCGACATACATGCGCATGTTGTCGATGAGCTGGCTACGGTAGCTGGCGGGAATGGAGTCGGGACGGAAATGTCCATCCACAAACTCTTCGTAGTGGCCGTGAAGCAGGTTGTCATAGTAGAGCTTTGCCGTGCGGCCCACCATCTCCGAGGGGTCCTTGTCGGTCTTGCCGCCACAGGCGAAGAGCAACAGGGCAGCAACGACAATCAACAATACAGAATGTCTGTGTTTCATAATTCAGAAAAATCTTTTGTCAAAAATGTCCCGTGCCGCACACCTCTCCCCTGCGGTGGAACTGGAGGGGGCGGGGGAGCTGAAGGGGCTACTTCTGCCTTATAAACACGTTTATCGGGCAGCCGTGCATGGGCCAGTTTTCGCGGATCTTGTTCTCAAGGAAGCGACGGTATGGCTCTTTGATATACTGCGGCAGGTTGGCATAGAACACAAACGAGGGGATCTGTGTGTTCGGGATCTGCGTGCAATACTTGATCTTGATATACTTGCCCTTGGTCGATGGTGGCGGATAAGCCTCGATGAGAGGCAACATCACCTCGTTGAGCTTGGCTGTGCCCACCTTTGATGTGCGGTTCTTGTACACCTCCTTAGCAAGCTCGAGCACCTTGAAGATGCGCTGCTTGGTGAGGGCAGAGGCAAAGACTATGGGGAAATCGACGAACGGCGCCATGCGCTGACGTATGGCGTTCTCGAAGGTCTTGATGACCGCCTGGTCCTTGTTCTCTACAAGGTCCCACTTGTTGACAACCACCACCAGCGACTTGTTGTTGCGCTGTATGAGCTGGAAGATGTTCATGTCCTGTGCCTCGATGCCTCGTGTGGCATCGATCATCAGTATGCACACGTCTGAGTTTTCGATGGCACGGATGGAACGCATCACCGAGTAGAACTCGAGGTCTTCCGACACCTTGTTCTTACGACGTATGCCGGCGGTGTCGACGAGGTAGAAGTCGAAACCAAACTTGTCGAAGCGTGTGTAGATGCTGTCGCGTGTGGTGCCCGCAATCTCGGTCACGATATTGCGGTCCTCGCCAATGAAGGCGTTGATGATGCTGCTCTTGCCTGCATTCGGTCTGCCCACCACGGCAAAACGTGGGATGCCGTCTTCTGTCTCGTCGGCGGTGGTCACGGGGAGCTTCTCAAGCACGAGGTCGAGCAGGTCGCCTGTGCCGCTGCCTGTAGCCGAACTGATGCACTGAGGGTCACCCAGTCCGAGGGCATAAAACTCGGCGGCATCGTAGATCTGGTCGTTGTTGTCGGTCTTGTTGGCCACCAGGATAACGGGGAGCTTTGAGCGGCGCAGGATGGTTGCCACGTCCTGATCCCAGTCGGTCAGGCCTGTCTGCACGTCCACGAGGAAGAGCACAAGGTCAGCCTCCTCTGTGGCAACGAGCACCTGTCGACGGATAGCATCCTCAAAGATGTCGTCTGAGTTGACAACCCATCCACCGGTGTCAACGACAGAAAACTCTCGTCCGTTCCACTCACACTTGCCATACTGTCTGTCGCGTGTGGTGCCTGCGGTGTCGCTAACGATCGCGCGGCGCGATTTTGTCAATCGGTTGAAGAGTGTTGACTTGCCCACGTTCGGACGGCCAACAATAGCTACTAAATTTGCCATTTCTGTTTTTTCAGTCTGTTGTTTTCCCTCCACACCTCATATTATAATAAAGGAGAGGGCCGGATGTGGTCTCTGCATCCAAGTTAATAATTTGCCGGAGCCGACCATGCTCTGGCCCTCGTCATCCGACGAGAGTGTGCCCTCTTTTCCATTCAGGGCGATCTTTTTTGAGTTTTGAATTTTGAATTATTGCGCCATGGCGCAATTCTGAATTTTGAATTTTGAATTTTGAGTTTTGAGTTTTGAATTGTTGCGCCATGGCGCAATTTTGAATTATTGAATTATGAATTAAGATTTAAGAATTATGATTTGTCAATTCGAAAATCGTTAACTCAACATCGGCAAAGCCGATAATTCAAAACTCAAAATTCATCAATTCAAAATCAGCAAAGCCGATAATTCAAAACTCAAAATTCATCAATTCAAAATCGGCAAAGCCGATAATTCAAAATTCAAAACTCAAAACTCAAAATTCTATTCCGGGTTATACCCAAAGTTGTCGAGTTCTCGTTTCGAGCTACGCCAGTCCTTATCCACCTTAACATACGTCTCGAGGTAGATATGCTTGCCGAAGAATTTCTCCAGCGTCTTGCGTGCCTCTGTCGACATCTTCTTCAGCGCCACGCCACGGTGGCCGATGATGATGCCCTTCTGCGAGTCGCGCTCCACATAAATCACGGCGTGAATGTTGATCTTGTCCTTCTCCTCCTTGAACATGTCAACGCGCACCTCCACCGAGTAAGGAATCTCCTTGTCATAGTAGAGCAGAATCTTCTCGCGTATAATCTCCGACACGAAGAAGCGAGCTGGCTTGTCGGTGAGCTGATCCTTGTCAAAGTAAGGGGGCGACGGTGGCAGCAGCTCCTGAATGCGCTTCATCAGGATGTCGGTGCCAAACTTGTTCTGTGCCGATATGGGCAGAATCTCGGCGTTGGGAAGCAGCGCGTGCCATTTCTCCACGATGTCGCCGAGCTGTTTCTGCTCGCTCATGTCGATCTTGTTGATGAGCAGCAGCACGGGGATGGTCATCTTCTTCACCTTGTCGAGGAAGTCCATGTTCTTCTCGGGGTTCTCCACCACGTCGGTGACGTAGAGCAGCACGTCGGCATCTTGCAGCGCCGACTCAGAGAAGGCGAGCATCGACTCTTGAAGCTTATAGTTGGGCTTAAGCACGCCCGGGGTGTCAGAAAAAACAATCTGCGCATCGTCGGTGTTGACGATGCCCATGATGCGGTGGCGCGTGGTCTGCGCCTTGAATGTGGCGATGCTTATGCGCTCGCCTATGAGCTGGTTCATCAGCGTAGACTTTCCCACGTTGGGGTTGCCCACAATGTTTACAAATCCTGCCTTATGCATTTAAAGAATTTTTCTTTTATTTATCGTTATAATGTCCTTCCACCTCAACAACAGAAACCAGTATTTCATCATCAAAAATGTCATATATTATTCTGTCATGAGCTGTAATATGTCGCGAATAAGTAATGTTTTCTCCTCCTTTCATAGGTTCAGGATGACCTTTACCTGTTCTTGGATTCGAAGCTAATTCTGGAATTAATTCCTTTAATTTCTTAAACGCTATAGGATTAGATTTTTTCCATTTACCTATGGTTTTCTGAGCATTCTTAGAAAATTCTATTGAATATGTCATAAGGAATCCATCCACTTAATAGCGTCATCAGCATTTTGAAAAATCTGGGTTTCTCCATTCTGATGTTCATGACGTGCCTTTTCAATTTTTTTTTGCAATTCGGGCGTAATAATCAGTTCATTTTCCTTGTCTGAAACGCCCAATATATCCATAAGCAGGCATTCTACATAATTGTTAAGGCTTCGGTTGCTGGCCTTTGCCTTTGCCTTCAACTCATCAAGCAAAGAAGCCTGGAATCGGAAGGATGCCGGAACTCGTAAAGTTGATGATTTCATATTATTTTGTATTTGATTGTATTTATTTCAAATGCAAAGTTACTGAAAATCTTGCACATAAAAGCAAAGCTTGCTTTGTTTTTTGTCATGATGCATCGTAACTTATTAAAAGTTACTGAAAATCCTGCACATAAAAGAACACCACTAAACATCAGGGAAGACCTCGTCTGGGTCTCTTTCCAAGAGCGGGTTTTTCTTTTCATGAATCCTCACTGCCTCTAACATAGTGTGCCACGAGATGTCGAAACTGTAACGTTGCAGACGGGTGCTTGTCATATCGCCGTTGTTCTCGCGCAGCAATGCAGTGTGCGGATGCTCAAAATCGTAGAAGTCGGCAAAGAAGGTATAGTAGCGCACGGGCAACGAGTGGTCGGCGCTGTAGGTGATGAGAGAGTAGACGCTGAAGATGTCCTCCCTATCACGATAGTCTATGACCAACGCCTTTCTATTACCCACTCTGGTGTGATAAAAGCGCATACGTTTCCAGTTCACGTCATCTCTGTCAGCGTCGTAATCGTTATACACATTATAAGAATAATACAAGCTGTCAACCGTAAGATCGTCAAGCGTTGTTGCCTCTCTCGTCATGACCAGAGCAGGAAGAAAAATAGAAACAAATCGATTATCCATGTTTTTTATTCGTTATCAGTTGAACAGATAGGGTTATGAAACTCTCACAAGCATGTAAACTCACAAGCATTTAATCTCACGAGCATGAGGCATCAGCTACAGAAAGGTAAAGCCTCATAAGGTTTCTGCAAATATAATGATTTATTGCAATAATCAAGCAATAATTTGAAAAATAATCTCTCAATGGGTTCGCCAGAGACACAAAAAGCGCGTTCTCCCGTATTTCCGACGAGAAGAACGCGCTTGATATTTAAGAAGATATAAAATGCTAATTATGCGCTTGCGCCTTATTTCACCTCCTTGGCAGCAGCCTCTGCACCGTCGTATGCCCACTTGTAGAAAGAGGCACCGTGCACGAAGCCCGCTCCGAAAGCGGTGAACACGATGTTGTCGCCCTTCTTCAGCTCCTTCTCATAGTCCCAGAGGGCGAGAGGAATAGTGGCGGCACTTGTGTTGCCGTAGCGTTGTATGTTAACCATCACCTTCTCCATAGGAATGCCCACACGCTTGGTCACCGCCTCAATGATGCGGAGGTTTGCCTCGTGAGGCACCACCCATTTCACATCATCGGCAGAGAGGCCGTTGCGCTCCATGATCGTAGCCACGTCGTCGCTCATATCGGTCACGGCATAGCGGAACACGGTACGTCCCTCCTGATAGAGGTAGTGCAGACGGTGATCTACGGTGAAATGAGAAGCGGGACACACTGATCCGCCCGCCTTCATGTGGAGGAAGGGCAGACCCTTGCCGTCGGTGCGCAGATAAGAGTTCTGCACGCCCACGCCCTCTTCTTCTGTTGCTTCCACGAGCACTGCTCCAGCTCCATCGCCGAAGAGCACACATGTGGCGCGGTCCTGATAGTCGACCAGCGACGACATCTTGTCGGCGCCGATAACGATGATCTTCTTGTAACGGCCGCTCTGAATCATAGATGCAGCCATGTCAAGAGTGTAGAGGAATCCGCAGCAGGCAGCCTCAAGGTCAAACGCGAAAGCGTTCTTCAGTCCGAGCTTACCCAGCACGATAGATGCCGTAGATGGGAATTTATAGTCGGGAGTGGTGGTGGTTACGATCAGCGCATCGATGGTATCAGGGTCCACGCCGGTCTTTTTGATGAGCTGCTTGGCAGCCTTACGCGCCATGTAGCTTGTTCCGAGACCTTCCTCCGTGAGGATGTGGCGTTCCTTGATGCCCACACGAGTCATAATCCACTCGTCACTGGTGTCTACCATGCGCGACAGCTCCTCGTTGTTGAGGACATAGTCGGGCACATATCCACCAATTCCAGTGATTACTGCATTGATCTTTCCCATTATCTTTTATTAGTCAGCAAGTTCCTTAACAACAGCAACCTTTCCACGATAGTAGCCGCAAGTGGGGCATACGGTGTGGTACACATAGTAAGCGCCGCAGTTGGGGCAAACTGCCAGTGTAGGAGCTACTGCCTTATCATGAGTTCTTCTTTTGAGTGTACGAGTCTTTGACTGTCTTCTTTTAGGATGTGCCATTTTCTTTTAATCTTTAATTATTGTTTTTAATTTTTTCAGTTCACTCCATCGGGGATCCATATTCTCCGCATCATCCTCATCACTACTTCGGGTAGCTGAGTGCTCTTCAAGAGCCTTGATCATCGCCGCGTTGCATTTTCCAGGTGCATGAACGTGCTTAATGGGGATATCGAGTGCTATGAATTCATAGATGAGCCACGCCAGATCGATTGTGCCATCGGCTTCCTCTACTGTTATGAGGTCATCATCTTCCGAGTATTCATCTCCAAATTTCACAACCAAGTGGTTATCGCTCTCCACCTCCTGCTCCATGTCGTCGAGACAGAGGTCGCAAGGCACGGTGACGGTACCGCACACATGGAAGTAGAGATCGAAGAAATTCTCCGTACGGTGAGCGTTGAGCTCAACGCACACGTTGCCACGCCTAACTTCGGGTGCCTCTATGGCCTCAAAGTAAGCGTCGCGAAGATTGAACGTCATGGCGTTATCGCCTTCCTTCAACCCTTTCAAGTCTATTTTCAATGACTCTAAACTGCACATTTGGCTGTAAAAAACATTATGCCGCATGCCTTTTTTCAACCGCAATTCAGTGATTGTCAATAGACATACAGCCTTTTGAGATGCAAAGTTACAAAATCTTTTTCATATCGTGACAGAAAAACATGAAAATATCCATTATTTAAGGAAATATTGACATTTGAGCAATTAAAACGCATCAAAATTACCTCTTTAGCTCAATGCGGAAGGTTGTGCCTTTGCCCAATTCCGAGCTTTTGACGTAGATGCGGCCGTGGTGATACTCCTCCACTATGCGCTTTGCAAGCGAGAGGCCGAGGCCCCATCCGCGCTTCTTTGTGGTGAAGCCCGGCCGGAACACGTTGCGCATGTCCTTCTTCTTGATGCCCTTGCCCGTGTCAGTGACCTCCACCACGACCTCTTTGTCGTTGCTGTCGTTGATCGACAACGTTATGGTGCCAGCGCCCTCCATGGCATCGACAGCGTTCTTGCATAGGTTCTCTATCACCCACTCGAAGAGAGAGGCGTTGAGCTTCACCGTCACGTCGTGGTCAGGGAAAGAGCGTATCATCTGCACCTTCTTCGAGGTTCGGCGGTCCATGTAGTCGATAACATGCTCCATGACCTCGTTAAGGCTCGACGGCACAGGCTCAGGCAGCGACCCAATCTTCGAGAAGCGGTCGGCAATGAGTTGCAGACGCTTCACGTCCTTGTCCATCTCAGGAATGAGATCATCGTCAGGATAAGTCTCTTTCAAGATCTCCGTCCAAGCCATGAGGCTCGATATCGGTGTTCCGAGCTGATGTGCCGTCTCCTTAGACAAGCCCACCCACACCTTGTTCTGCTCCGCACGCTTGGAGGTGAGAAGCGCAAAGATAGCAACCACCACAAAAACGAAGACCACACAGAGCTGCACATAAGGATAAGAGGTGAGACGTTTGAGCATGACCGAGTCGTCATAGCACACAAAAATGTTGTCGTGGCTCACACTGTCGTCGAGCGCTATGCTTATAAACTTGTCGGAAGCATACAGACGTCGTGCCACCTGCGAGGCGTAACTCAGCGAGTCGGCATAATCGTTACAACCCTTGATCTTAAGGTTACGGAACGTCTGCACGTTACCCATCTTGTCGACAACGATCACGGGGATGGTGTTGTTGTCGTTAATGACCTTCAGCACGAGGTTAAGGTCGGTGTTTTCATCGGCATTGTTGAGCGTGCGCATGGCCTCACTCCATATCTCCATCTTGCTGCGCTCTTCAGCATAGAGATCCCGCACAAGAAAGTGGGAGACAACAAGCGAGAGCACAGCCAGCACGATGGCTGCCACAAACAGCACAATCTTTACCTGACGAATACGGTCTGTCCATTGCATAACTATTAGATAACGGAAAAAAGAAAAAAATATTATAACATGAAGAGAATTGAAGGCAAAGCTTCTTGAAAAGATTAAAAGACAATTGAAAACAAGCAATCAACAAAGACACAAGCAAAAGGGCGTAATGTTCTACAATAAAAAAAGAGGATTGTCTTCCATAAAAAAAGGCATAAAAAAAGAGTCCCAAGACTTTCGTCTCAGAACTCTCTTCTAAAAGAAGGCGGTTACCTACTCTCCCGCATTGCATTGCAGTACCATCGGCGCTAGTGGGCTTAACTTCTCTGTTCGGAATGGGAAGAGGTGGGACACCACCGCAATAGCCACCTAATATTCGGTTGCGAACATCCAATAAAGGATGACGTATAAGGTTGACTTCTCAACACAAGCAATTCTATAACAACAAAAGACTCTCGCCTTTACCAATACATCTGAAACTATGACCCTGCGGAAAGCTTCGGGCAATTAGTAGTGCTCGGCTTTGACGTCACCGTCTTTACACCTGCACCCTATCAACGTTGTCGTCTACAACGACCCTTATGAGGAGCTCTCATCTTGCGGCTGGCTTCGCACTTAGATGCTTTCAGCGCTTATCCATTCCAGACTCAGATACCCAGCGGTGCACCTGGCGGCACAACTGGTAAACCGGAGGTCTGTCCATCACGGTCCTCTCGTACTAGTGACGGCACCACGCAAAACTCCAACGCCCACGATAGATAGAGACCGAACTGTCTCACG